>Ga0137416_10001334_pt1 | contig 12534 bp, 11 predicted proteins | sample CZODoug3_1_1_16f_FD_108282 | JGI IMG/M metagenome (GOLD analysis project Ga0137416, IMG submission 108282) | Vadose zone soil fungal communities from Angelo Coast Range Reserve, California, USA - CZODoug3_1_1_16fungal (Illumina Assembly) | ecosystem: Environmental > Terrestrial > Soil > Vadose...
GCCGTTTTCGCGCGTGGTGACCGAACGTGAAACGAAAAGCTACGGCGTCAACACCATTGGGCTCGAGCGCAAAGGATTTTCCGACGAGCGCATGAAGATTCTGGCGCGCGCGTTTCGCTTGCTGTCGCGGTCGAAAATGAACACCAGCCAGGCGCTCGCGGAAATGCGCAAATCGCTGGGCGATTCCGAAGACGTGCGAGAGTTGATTCGCTTCATCGAGACGGCGGAACGCGGAATCGTGAAGTAGGGCGCTTCAGTACGCATCTCATGGCCAAAGCGGAGACAAGCACGGCAGGGTGGGGCCTGATCGCGGGCAACGGGCGATTTCCGTTTCTCGTTCTCGAAGGCGCGCGTAGCCAGGGCATCGAGATGGCGGTGATTGCGCTGAAGGAAGAAGCTGCGCCGGAGCTGGAGCGCTCTGCGAAACGGCTGCACTGGGTAAGCCTCGGAGAGTTGAGCAAAGCGATCGACTTGATGCATCAGGAAGGCGTGACGCAAGCGGTGATGGCCGGTCAAGTGAAGCACAATAAAATTTTCAGCGCAATCCGCCCAGACTGGAAGCTGGCCAAGCTGCTCCTTTCTCTGCCACGCAAGAATACGGACGCGCTGATCGGGGCGGTGGCGCGCGTTTTGGAGGACGAAGGGATACGACTGGTAGATTCCACTCTGTTTCTGAAGCCCCTGGTGCCGGAAGCGGGAGTGCTTACGCGTCGCGCGCCGGACGCACGCGAGGCCGCTGACATTGCGTACGGCCTGGGCGTCGCGCGGCAAATTTCCGGCCTGGACATAGGCCAAACGGTGGTGATTTCGGATTGTGCGTGCGTTGCGGTCGAAGCGATGGAGGGCACGGACGAAACCATTGCACGCGCGGCGCGGATTGCCGCCGGAAAGCCGCTCGTGGTCGTGAAAGTCAGCAAGCCGGGGCAAGACATGCGCTTCGATGTACCCGTGATCGGTCTGCCCACCATCGAACACATAAAGAAGGCGCAAGCCACGGCTTTAGTGGTAGATGCCGGGCGAACCTTGCTGTTTGATCGCACAAAATTGATCGAACTGGCGAACGAAGCGGGAATCGCTATCCAGGCGGTTCCTCTGGCGGCGGCGACCGCGGAACCAAAACAGACTGCAGCGGGAATGAACAGGGAATGACGGCGGCAACGCAAGCGGGAAAGATACGTGTCGCTGTTGTCGGAACCGGTGAATTCGGGCGGAATCACGCGCGCGTTTACCGCGAAATTCAGGACGCCGAACTGGTCGGCGTCTTCGACAAAAGCGCTGAACGCGCGCAAGCTGCCGCCACCGAATTTCGGACCCATGCCTTCGCCGCGCTCGACGAGTTGCGCGGCCGAGCCGATGCCGTCAGCGTGGCCGTGCCCACCGCCGAGCATGCTGAGATTGGCTGCCGCCTTATGGAAATGGGCCTCGATGTTCTGGTCGAGAAGCCCATGGCGAAGACTCTGGCGGAGGCGGATGCGCTGCTGGACGCGGCAAAGCGGCATCAACGCTTGCTGCAGGTCGGCCACGTCGAACGATTCAACCCAGCGGTGCTGGCGGTCGAGCCGATTCTGAATCATCCGCTCTTTTTCGAGGTGCACCGGCTGGGTGTGTTTACGCCGCGCAGCCTCGATGTCGACGTGATCTACGACCTGATGATCCACGACCTCGACATCCTGCTCGCCCTGGTAAAGCAGCCGGTCACGGAAGTGAAGGCGGTCGGAATCCCTGTGCTGACGGACAAAGTCGATATCGCGCACGCTCGCCTGGAATTTGAGGGAGGCGCGGTGGCCAATGTGACCGCGAGCCGCGTATCGACCGAGCGCGTGCGCAAGGTGCGCTTTTTCCAGCAGCACGAGTACATTTCGCTCGATTACGCCAGGCGCGACGCCCTGCGCGTCACCGCGAAAAAAGCGGCCCCACAGCCGGAATTCGCGTATGAGAAGCTGCCCGCGCCAGCGGTCGAGCCGCTGCGCGCTGAACTGGAATCCTTTGTGGAAGCGGTGCGTAACCGCAGCGAGCCGCGCGTCAACGGTGAGGCCGGCCGCGCCGCCCTGGAACTTGCCGCGCGCGTAATGGCAAGCATCCAGGAGCATGGCGAGCGCGTCCAACTGCTAGCGTTTGCCGCGGCACAGAAAACAGAAAAATGATCCCTCGCCTCCTGGTTCCCTTGAATGCCCGTCCGCCTGCCGTGGACACTCCGACGACGCGGCGGCGCCCGTCCACGCTGGATAAGCGCACGCTCGTCCCCGCGATGCTGCCCATTGTCCCTTTGGACGGACGCACGAACATCCCCACCTCTTGGCCGCTGGAGTCCATTGCTGCGCGCACCGTCGTTCCGCGGGGCATAAAGCGCGAAGACTTCGCCGTCGAAGAACCAAGCAATCTGCCGCTGCAGCCGACGGAAATGGACGAGCGCATTACCGTCCCGCAGGGCGCAGCGCCGCCGGAAATCATCGCTCCCTCGGAAAACATTCTTCCCGCCGAAATTGTCGATCCCGATATTTTCCTAACCGGCGAAGTCAATCTGCTTACCGAAGCGCGCACCGAGGACCGCGCCAAGTCCGACTTGGCGAGAAACATTTCCTCGGTGGTGTTTCACATCTTGTTGATTCTGGCCATCATCGTCGAACCAAAAGTTTTTCCGGCGCGCCCAAAGACGCAGGCCGAGCTTGATCTCGCGCGCAGGCAGATGACCCTCCTCCTGCCGCCCGGCGCTTTTGAGACGCCGCGGCCCTCGCCACGCCGCGAACGGCCGAGCGAGACCATGAAGGTGGATCCGCGCATAATCCGCAAGGTCGCGCCGCCGGAGCCGACGCCCGCACCTCCTCCTCCAAAACAGCCGGAGCGCGTGGTGAAGGAATTGCCGAGCGCCCCGGTGCCAAAGCCCAATGTCGTGCCGCCGGACACCACGGCGCCCAGTCCCAAAACCGAAGCGCCCAAGCAGCCGTTGAAGCTGGAAACTCCGGAGGAACAGCCCAAGCTGAATAGTTTGGTGGTGCCGAAAAATTCTCCGGGGCGTGCGATTCAGGATTCCATGCGCGATGCCGCCAAGATGAACGCTCCTCGTCCTATCGGGGGCGACGGGCCAATTCCCACTCGCGGCGCACAGGGAGGCGGAGGACGAGGCAGCGTCGGTGCAGGCATCGAAATGCTGACGCCGACCGAAGGCGTCGACTTCAACGACTACCTCGCGCGCGTGTATCAGAGCGTCAAGCGCAATTGGTTCGCGGTGATGCCGGCCTCGGTGGAGTTGGGCGACAAGGGCGTGGTGTCCTTGCAATTCAGGATCATGAAGAATGGCGGCGTGCCGGATGGGGAACCTGTGAAGGTATTTGGTTCCGGGAAGGAGCCGCTCGATCGCGCGGCCATCTCGTCGATCCGCGCCTCCAACCCCTTTGAGCCTTTGCCGCCCGCTTTTAGCGGCCCCTATATCGAGCTGCGATTTACGTACTACTATAATTTGCAGCCGGATTACTCGCACTAGTGAAACCTGCGCGCCAACAGATTTTAGGCAGCATCCTCCTCGCGCTGTTTGTGCTTATCTTTCTGTTCGTGCGCGCGCGTCATCTCCTCTTTCGATGAACTCACAGAATTTGAGACTGCCGCTCGTCGCCGTCATCGGCCCCACGGCTTCCGGGAAATCAGTACTGGCCGTTTGGCTGGCGGAACAGCTCGGCGGGGAAGTAGTCGCGTGCGATTCCACGCAGCTCTATCGCGGGTTCGACGTCGGAACGGCAAAGCCTACGACGGCCGAGCGCCGCGGAGTGCCTCATCACCTGCTTGATGTGCTCGGCCCTGAAGAAGCGGCAACGGCCGGAGGCTATCGCCAGATGGCTCTTGCGGTCCTCGCCGACCTGCGCAGCCGCGCGCGCTTCCCCGTTTTCACTGTCGGCACGGGTCTCTACCTGCGCGCGCTGCTGGAAGGGCTGGCGGATGTCCCGCAACGCTCGGAAGAGCTTCGTGAAAGATTGCGGCACAGCGCGCAGGAGCATGGTCCTGGGCACTTGCATAGGATGTTGACGCGCCTCGATGCCCAAGCTGCGCAAAAAATTTCCGCGGCGGACCAGCAAAAACTGATTCGCGCCATCGAAGTTTGCCTTCTCGCTAAAATGCCGCTCACGAAACTGTATCGAAGCGGCCGCGCGCCATTGCAGGATTGGCGCGCGTTGAAGATTGGACTCTCCCCGGACCGCGAAGCTTTGTACGAGCGAATCCATGCCAGAACCGACGCCATGCTTGCAAGCGGCTGGCTCGAAGAGGTCCGTTCCTTGCTCGACGGCGGCATGCCCGAAAGCGCCAAGCCGTTCGACTTTATCGGCTACCGCGAGTTGTGCGCGGTGCTGCAAGGTCGGCTAACGATGGACGAGGCGCGCGCCGCGATTCAGCAAGCCACCCGCCGCTACGCGAAGCGCCAGCTCACCTGGTTTCGCCGCGAACCTGCGGTGCACTGGCTCGGAGGATTTGGAGGTGATCCGCTCCTGCAACAAGAGGCGGTGCAATGGCTGCGCGGGCAGGGCGTCATCCAGGGTCGCGGCGCGGAGGCAAGGAGAGTATAATTTCTCTCAGGGACCTCACACGTCGTACACGGTGTCACCATTAGAGCACGAACCGCCCCTCCGCACTATGACCGTCCCTCTCTCGCGAGTATGAAGACTCAGCACGCAACTTCGGTTTCGGAGCGCGCCCTGCTCGTTGGCGTGACGTGGAAGCGCGCGCGGCGGGTCCCAGGCATGCCCGCTGGAGAGCAAGGCCGCGAATCGCTCGCGGAGTTGGCCGAGCTCGCGCGCAGCGCCGGCGCGGAGGTCGCTGCCACGATGTACCAAGTGCGCGAGTCCGCCGATCCCGCCACGCTCGTCGGCCGCGGCAAGCTGGACGAGATTCGCGCGGAAGCCACCGCGCACCAGGCCCCGCTGATTATTTTCGACGGCAATCTGTCCCCTGTGCAGCAGCGCAACATCGAAACCGCGACCGAACGTCGCGTCATCGATCGCACGCAGCTCATTCTGGACATTTTTGCCCGCCACGCGCGCAGCCGCGAAGGCCAGCTACAAGTCGAACTGGCCCAGTTGAACTACCTTTTGCCTCGTCTGACCGGCCGCGGCACGTCCATGTCCCGCCTCGGCGGCAAAAGCGGCGGTGGCGGCGCGGGTGGAGCGGGCGGAGGAGCTGGACGCATCGGCGTGCGCGGCCCTGGCGAAAAGAAACTCGAGACCGACCGCCGCCGCATCCGCGATCGCGTCAGCAAAATTCAGGCCAGCATCGAAGACGTGCGCAAGCAGCGCGCCCTGCGCCGCGAAGCGCGCAACGCCGTCCCGCTCGGCACGATCGCCCTGGTTGGCTACACCAACGCCGGCAAATCCACATTGTTCAACGCGCTCAGCCGCGCCGAAGTGCTGGTATCCTCGCGCATGTTCGCCACCCTCGACCCTACGATTCGCGCCATCCGCCTTCCATCGAACCGCCGCGTCCTCGTTTCCGATACGGTCGGTTTCATCCGCGATCTGCCCAAAGGCCTGCTGACCGCCTTTCGCGCGACTCTGGAAGAGGTGCAAGAAGCCGCGCTGATTCTCCACGTCAGCGACGTCGCGAATCCGCACCACGACGAACTGGACCAAGAGGTCGACAAAATTTTACAGGAACTTGGCGTCGCGGATCGCCCCAAACTGCGCGTTCTCAACAAGATCGATCTGCTCACCCCCGAGCAGCGCGAAGCCTTGAACAGTAGTTTGGCGCGCGCCAGCTCGACTGGACCGGTGCTCGTCTCCGCCATGACCGGACAAGGCATCGACGACCTGGTCCGGCATATCGACGCCGCCCTCCCCATCGATCCTGTGGTCACCTTGTCCCTGCGCCTGCCGCTCGCTGAGGGCCGCACCCTAGCGCTTATTCACGCTTTGGGCCGCGTGTTACACTCCGCGGTGGAAGATTCGCACATGACGATGGATGCCGAAGTCCCCGCCTCCATTGCCACGCGCTTGCGTTTGAGTCAGTATGCCGCGGGTGGAACTTCTCGCGGCTCGCGTACGTAATCTCTATCAGGGGGTCGAACATGGCCGCATTTTTCCTGTGGTGCATCTTGTTCATCCTGTGCTGGCCTCTGGCTCTGCTGGCGATTGTGCTTTTCCCGATCGTTTGGCTGATCACGCTGCCTTTCCGCATCCTCGGCATCGCCGTGCACGGCGTGTTTGCCCTGCTCGCCGCGCTGTTTTTTTTGCCGGTACGCGTCTTGCGCGGCCCACGGGCGATCTAAGCGCGCCACACCTCGGCCTGGGGGGTAACTTAAGAGTCAGAAGGCGCGAAGCTTTATTTTTGGAGAGAAGCGAGGGCTCTGTTCGCAAACTCTAAGGTTCCGACTCCCATGTCACGCTGTGGAAATTTCTGTGGAAACTGGAAGTCCCGCAAAATGTGAGATTTCCCAGCATCTGCAAGATTTACGGCCATTTTGTTAGGTCTTCCGTCTAACTGTAATGTTTACCGCGACCTACGGGGTAACGTTTAGCGGAGTGCGCCGTCCGACCTCCAGCAATCCCGCATCGCGCATCACCAACATTTGCACAGGTTTGCAGCATATCCATTACAAGGAAGGCTCCGCTCCCGCATTTCGCCGCGCCGCCGCGTATTAATTATAAGGTACCCACTCCGGCCCTCAAACCGCGCCTTTCGACCCGTTGACGCCTGCACAACCCAAGTCTATAGTGAGGCGCGGCTCGCGACTGACCGCACAGTGCGCTTTTCCGGCGCTAAGCCCTGATGAATCTTCCGAATACACTCACGTTGCTGCGCATTTTCTTCGTTCCCGTTCTGATCGTCGTACTTTTGACCCGCAGCCCCAACGTCGAGCTGTGGGGCTTCCATATGCATTTCGAAGTTTTCGGCGTAACCATTCTCTTGCTCGCCGCCGCCACCGATTGGGCTGACGGTTACTTCGCGCGCCGCCGCTTGCAGGTCACCACCCTCGGCATCTTGCTCGACCCCATCGCCGACAAGCTCCTCATCTCCGCCGCTTTCGTTTCGCTGGTGGACATGCACCTGGTTCCCGCCTGGATGGTGGTTATTATCATCGGCCGCGAATTCACCGTGCTCGGCCTGCGCAGCATTGCTTCTGCCGAAGGCTTCACCATTGAAGCGTCCGTGCTCGGCAAGACTAAAATGGTCCTGCAAGTTTGCGCTGTAGCCGTGCTCATCGCGGGAGCGCGGCATCCCTCGCTCAAGCCGCTGGCCCTCCTGCTGCTCTGGCTGGTGGTGGTCAGCGCGCTGGTCTCCGCCGCGCAGTATTTCCTGCGCTTTTGGGGCCACGTCGACGACCGCATCAAGCAGCGGCGCAAACTGCGCATGCTGGAAGCCCGCAAGAAAACTGGAGATGCCGTCTCTCTCTGAAAGCGAGCGCCTGGCATTGCTCCACTTGGCGCGCCAAGCCGTCACCGAAGCTGTCTCACGTGGCCAAATTTTGGCGGCCATTCCCTCCGACGGATTTTTCGCGCAGCCGCGCGGGGTCTTCGTCTCTCTTCACATGGGCAAACGGCTGCGCGGCTGCATTGGCGTTGTGGAGCCCGAGGAATCGCTTGCGCATAGCGTCGTACGCTGCGCCGCCAGCGCGGCCCTGCAAGATTCGCGCTTCCCGGCCGTGCGTCCAGACGAATTAAGCGATCTGCAGATTGAAATATCGTTGCTCTCGCCGGCGCTTCCCATTCGCCCCGAAGAAATCGAAATTGGCCGTCACGGCCTGCTTATTTCGAGAGGCCGCCAGCGGGGGCTGCTGCTCCCTCAGGTAGCCGTCGAGCGCCATTTCAGCGCCGAGCAGTTCCTTGCCGAAACCTGCCGCAAGGCCCAACTGCCGCCTGATGCCTGGAGCGATGCTGACACAAATATCTGCGGCTTCACCTGCGAGGTTTTTTCGGGCGGGCCTCCGCGGCCGAGTTCATCCGGCGAATAAAAGATGCGGTGAGAGCGTCGAAGGGCGCTTCCATGCGAAAAAGGCCCGCCGAGTGGTCGCTCGGCGGGCCCGCAATTCGGCGAATTCCCTGGGGAAACTATTCGATCTCGACGTTGTCCCCCGGAAAGATTTCTGACGAGCTGAAGGTTACGAATATTGTTGCTGCATTTCGGCTGGCGTTCAAGACGATCCCTTCGCCCAACACTTCGCGCGGCAGGTCTTTCCATTCATACCGTGCGGGAGAGCTTCCAAACCCGTAAACCTGATACGCGTAGCCCTTGGTTTGCGGCACCGTTTCAATGAGTTTGCCCTGGTAGCGGAAGAGGCGAAGGTAATCGCCCACTTTCACCCCTTGCGCCGCGCCCAGGTTTACATACACCGTCATTCCTTGCCCCTGGCTTTGCTGGAATGTTAGAGCCGAGGTCACTACCGTGCCCACCGGCTTTCCGCTCACTGGGGCGAAATGGTCAAACGTCGTGCCGGCCTCTTTGAACGGCGGTGCCGGACGTTCTTCGAACGGTCGCGCGATATCGCCGCGTTGCACGTAGTCGCACGAAAAAATCACTTCCGCCACGGAAGTCTTTGGCAGCACACTGACCACCTGCAGTTGCCCGATATCGGAATATAAAACACCCATTGCCTTTGCAATCCTCGTTTGTCCCTTGAACCATTCGATGGGATCAGGGTCTTCCGTGCGGCGCACTACCATAAAACGGTCGCCGACCTTTACTCCATGGTCGCTGCCTCGGTTGAGGTAAACGTTTTCGCGTTGCGCCCAGAGTACCTTGTAGCCGACCTGTTCGCCGGACACCACGTAGAGATCGTCCGGCACCTTCGAATCTCTCACGAAACCCGAACAGTAGACCCTGGTGTAGACCGGCTGCAAAGTGGTCGCGATGGGGGTCGCCGGTGCCGATTGGCCGTAGCAAACTCCCGCGCCCGCGATGGCAGCCAGGCACAACGCAGCTAGATTAGCGCGCATTGAAAATGCTCCTTGAAATCACGCCCTGAGGGGTCGTGCGAAAGAAGTCCCATGGGTCAAAGTAGCAAGCACCAGGCCAGGCGTCAACAAATTGGCCAGGTTGGCTTTACACTTTTGATACGGCATGCTACAAGCCGTATTTTCAATCATTTGCCGGGGAATGGGCTGACAGAAGCCAGGGCAGCACGATAAGAATGGGACTATTTGGCACCGGAGTAGGCCGAATTTGCGCCGTGGTCGCGGCGGATTCCGCCAGGGAAGCGGCCGCGCAACTCCGCCGTGCCTTGCGCGAAACGCCCACCGTCGAGCTGCGCCTGGACTGGCTGAAAAGCGATTCCGAACGGCGGCGATTTCTCGTTTTGCTGCAGCGCAACCGCCCGAGGCGCGCGGTGCTAATCGCCACCTGCCGCCGTCGCAAGGGCGGAGGCTTACTGGCTGGCAGCGTCCAAGACGAGCTGAGTTGGCTGGCGCAGGCCGCCGCTGCCGGTTGCTTATGGTGCGACCTTGAGGTCGAATCCTTGCGCAAGCTTCCGCGCGACTCAATTCGCAAGTATCCTCTGCCGCGGCGCATCCTGCTTTCCGTCCACGATTTCGGACGTATGCCTCGGCTGGACGCCGCTCTCGAGGCTCGCTGGCGCGGCCAGGTTGATGCCGTAAAGATTGCCGGGGTGGCGCGAACCATCGCGGACAGCGTGCGGCTTCTCCGCTTCGCGGCAAAGTCGCGCAATTGTGTTGCCGTCCCCATGGGCGAAGTTGGCCTGCCGGCCCGCCTCCTGGCTCTGCGCGAGGGTAGTGCCCTCGCCTATGCGCCGGTGTCCGCGGCAACCGCCCCGGGGCAGGTTTCGCTGCGGGAAATGAAGTATCTGTATCGCGCGCACGCGCTGAACCGGCAAACGCAGGTGTTTGGCGTGATCGGCGACCCCATCGCGCACTCGCTTTCTCCGCTCCTGCACAACACCGCTTTCCTCGCGCGGAGGATTAACGCCGTGTATCTGCCTTTCCTGGTCAAGAATCTGCGCGATTTTCTGAAGGCGGCGCCGGACTTCGGCTTGCGCGGCTTCAGCGTCACCCTGCCCCACAAGCAAAGCATCCTTCGGCATTTGCAGGATTGCGACGCTTTGTCCGCGGAGATCGGCGCGGTAAACACGGTGGTCGTCCGCCGCGATAGTTCCCTTTACGGTTGCAATACGGATTACGTCGGCGTCTTGCATGCGCTGGGTAAAAAGCTGCGCCCGGGCAAAAGCCGCGTCTTGGTCTTAGGCGCAGGTGGCTCGGCCCGCGCGGCGGCCTTTGCGCTGACGCGCGCTGGGGCTGTCGTTGGCATCTGCGCGCGTCGCAGCGCCGCGGCACGCGAGTTGGCCCGCGCGGCAGGGGCTGAAGTTGTTCCGCGTCGGGCGCTGAAAACAGAATCCTTCGACGCTATTGTGAATGCCACGCCTGTCGGCATGTACCCTGACACTGCAATTTCTCCTCTGGAGCCCGGCGAGTTACACTGTCGGATTGTCATGGACCTCATTTACCGGCCGGAGAGGACGCAACTCTTGAAGCTTGCCGCGCAAAAGCGCATCGCCACCGTTTCCGGCGTCGAAATGTTTCTGGCGCAAGCCATCGCCCAGTGGGAACTCTGGATGAAGCGCCGCGCACCGGAAAAATCCATGCGGCGAGCGGTCTTGGCCGCGCTGCGCGCAGAGGAACGCGGGCGGAGTTCGCCGTGATCCGACCGGATTTCCGCGAATTCCAGCGCCTGGCCAAGCAAGGCAATCTCATACCGCTGTACGACGTTTTTTCCGCCGACTTGCTTACGCCGGTCAGCGCCTATTTGCGCATCGCGCAGGGCGCGCGCTATTCCTTCTTGCTCGAAAGCGTCGAGGGCGGCGAAAAAATCGCGCGTTACACCTTTGCCGGCGCCCATCCCGAGGAAGTCTTTCGCTACAACGCCGGCGCGTGCGTCATGGAAAGCCCCGACCGCATCGTCTGGGAGGAGCGCGATCCGGTTTCGTTCTTGCGTGACCGCATCGAACACTTTCGGCCCGTTCGCGTTCCCGGACTTCCGCCGCTGGTGGCCGGCGCCATCGGCTACTTCTCTTATGACATGGTGCGGCTCATCGAGCGCCTGCCCAAGCGGCTGCGCGACGAAATCGGCCTGTTCGACGCCATGCTCGCCTTCTACCACGGCCTTATCGCCTTCGATCACGTCCAGCATCGCCTGTGGATCGTCAGAAATGTTTACACCGGCGGTCCTGGCAGGACTCTAAGCGCCAGGTACAGCGCCGCCGTGCGCGAAATTCGGCGCACCCGCAAGCTTCTGGAGCAGCCCGTCGCGGCCGAGCGCCCGCGCAAAGAATCGCGGAAAAAAGGAGGCAAGCTGCGTGTCCGCTCGAATTTTCGCCGCGCCGAATACCTTGCCGCCGTGCGCAAAGCCAAGCAATACATCCGCGCTGGCGACATTTTCCAGGTTGTGCTCAGCCAACGCTTTTCCGCCAAGACCAAAGCCCAGCCCTTCGAAATCTATCGCAAACTGCGCGCTCTGAATCCGTCCCCGTACCTCTTTTTTCTGCAAATGAACGATGTGGCCGTCGTGGGCAGTTCCCCCGAGATGCTCGTGAAAGTGCAGGGGCGTGACGTTTTCTATCGCCCCATCGCCGGCACCGAGCCCCGCGGGAAAGATGAAGCCGAGGATCAGCGCCTGGAAAAACAGCTGCTCGCCAGCGAAAAAGAGCGCGCCGAGCACATCATGCTCGTCGACCTTGGCCGCAACGATCTCGGCCGTGTCTGCGATTATGGCACCGTCAAAGTCGAACAGCTCATGACCGTCGAGCGTTTTTCCCACGTCATGCACATCGTTTCCAGCTTGCGCGGGCATTTGCGCGAGGATGTGGATTGCTTCGACGCGCTGATGGCCTGCTTCCCGGCCGGAACCGTTTCCGGCGCACCAAAAGTCCGCGCCATGGAAATCATCGAAGAGCTGGAGCGCACCCGCCGCGGCATCTACGCCGGAGGCGTGCTGTACATGGATTTTGCTGGTAATCTGGACTCTTGCATCGCGCTGCGCACCATGGTCGTAAAAAATGGCGTCGCCTACGTGCAGGCCGGTGGAGGAATCGTCGCCGATTCCACCCCCGAAGGCGAATATCAGGAAAGCGTCAATAAGTCGCGCGCGCTCCTGACCGCCCTCGAATCCGCGAACCGCGTAAGCCGTTAGGTCGCAACAATATGGTTTTGCTGCTCGACAACTACGATTCGTTCACCTACAACCTGGCGCAGTATCTTGGCGAGCTGGGCTGCAATGTAGAGGTGCATCGCAACGACAAGATTTCCGTCGAGGAAATTGCCCGCCGCAAGCCTGAACGCATCGTGATTTCGCCCGGGCCACGCACGCCGCAGGACGCTGGAATTTGCATCGATCTGATTCGCCGTCTTGCCGGGAAATTTCCGATACTAGGCGTTTGCCTCGGCCATCAAGCCATCGGCGCGGCCTTCGGCGGGAAAGTCATTCGCGCGCCGAAGATTTTTCACGGCAAGACCAGCCAGATTCACCGCGACGGCAAAAATATTTTCCGCAAGTTGGCCGACCCGTTCACCGCCACGCGCTATCACTCGCTCATTGTCGAGCGCAAATCGC
>Ga0137416_10001336_pt1 | contig 12526 bp, 10 predicted proteins | sample CZODoug3_1_1_16f_FD_108282 | JGI IMG/M metagenome (GOLD analysis project Ga0137416, IMG submission 108282) | Vadose zone soil fungal communities from Angelo Coast Range Reserve, California, USA - CZODoug3_1_1_16fungal (Illumina Assembly) | ecosystem: Environmental > Terrestrial > Soil > Vadose...
ATGTGCTCCAGCGTATCAACCTGTCCAACACGAATGACCACATCAGCACCGACGCTGATACGTGCCACCGGCTGTATGGACGGCATATGGTTGATCAGCCAGGGCGCAACATCAGGCGGCATGGGATCGACCGGGCTCATTGGGGCGCCGGGCGCGGCGAAGCCGGCCGAGATGCGATAGATGTTCTGGTATCCCGACAGGAAGCGCTCGAAGGTCAGCTCATTGCGTACATACAGTCCGCTGAGCAGCGCGGCCGAGAGTCCGATCGCGAGCCCGATGATATTGATGATGGCGTACAGCCGATCGCGCAGGAATGCGCGCCACGCAGCAGCAAAGTAGCTCGAGAGCATTGTGGCCCGACTACGCTGCCAACAGCGTTTCGCTGACGACCCGCCCGTCGAGCAGCTTGACGGTCCGCTTCGCGTACCCCGCGTGCACGAGCGAGTGAGTCACCATGACCACGGTAGTCCCGGTGCCATTGATCTCGGTCAACAGCGACATGACGGCGGTTCCATTTTCGGTGTCGAGGTTTCCCGTGGGCTCATCTGCCAGGATCAGCTTAGGTTCCGCAACGAGCGCACGGGCAATTGCGACGCGTTGCTGTTGACCACCCGACAGCTGATGCGGCAGGTGCCTGGCCCGGTGCGCAATCCCCACCCGCTCGAGAGCAGCCGCCACGCGCCGCCGTCGCTCGCCGCTGCCGATACGCCGATACAACAACGACACCTCCACATTCTCAGCCACATTGAGGTCGTCAATGAGATTGAAGCTCTGAAAGATGAAGCCGACGCCCGTGCGGCGCAGAGCGGTCAGCTCACGCTCGGAGCGCCTGGCAACCTCCTCGCCGAAGAACCAGTAGGCACCCTGATCCGGGCTGTCCAACAGCCCCAGGATGTTCAACAGCGTGGATTTTCCGCATCCCGACGGCCCCATGATGGCCACGAACTCCCCGGCTGCGATCTCCAGCGACACTCCATTGAGGGCGCTCGTCTCCACCTCGGTCGTGCGGTACTTCTTTGACACGGTGTCCAGTTTCAACATGCGTAAAGGCTCCTAATGAGTCAATTCGATTCCATCGAGATGCTCGAGGCCACGGTAATCCGAAATGACCACGCGCTCGTGGGGAGACAGGCCAGCCAGCACCTCCAACTGCTCGGCGTTGCGCCGGCCGAGCTCGATGCGGCGGCGGGTTGCAGATTGCCCGTCCTGTGCCAACACGAATACCCAGTCGCCGCCGGTCTGTTCCAGGAATGCGCCGGTGGGCACAACCACGGCACTGACATCCTCACCCAGCCTGAGCCGGCCCTGGCTGGCTTCACCGGGCAACAGGCCCGCGGGGGCCGCGGCTTCAAACGCCAGATCGATTGTGAATTGGCCGTCCTTCACCTGCGGGTAGACGCGGGTGACCCTGACAGGCACGGCAACATCCGCGAACTCCATGTCGGCGCGTTGTCCTGTGCGGACCCGTGCGAGGTAGAACTCATCAACTTCAGCTGAAAGTTTGAAGCCGGTGTCCGGTGTTATCTGCGCGAGACGTTTGCCGCGCTCGCAGTTCTCACCCACCTTCAAGTCGAGGTCCGTGAGACGACCCGAGACGGGTGCGCGGACAATCAGATTGTCGAGCTTGCTGCGCACGATACTGAGATTCTGCTGCAGCTTGTCCAACTCATCGCGGATCTCCGGAGTGCGCCGTGCCCGCCACTCATCCTGTTTTGCAGTGCTTTGCTCGACGATGGGGTGCAAGGCGTGGTAGTAACCCAACTCGTCGGCGGCATCCTCCCGCTCCGCGACCGAGGCGGCACCCCGACTCACCAGCGAATTACGTCGCTCCGTGAGCCGGCCCAGCCGTATGAGGTTGTACTGGATTTCGGCAAGTGACCGCAGGTTGGTCTCACGATCCTGCTCCAGTGAGCGCTCGGTGCTGCGCAGGTTGTTGATCTGCTCGATGATCCGCACCTCGCGCTCGATGACTTCGAGCTGCAACCCGGTGTTGCCGAACTCCAGCAGCGGTTGGCCCGCAACGACCGTATCGCCTGCTTCGACCAGAACCCGTTCCACGCGCCCTCCTTCCTGCGCATCCAGATACACGATATCGCGCGGCACCACTCGTCCTCGCAAGGGTACGAAGTCACGGAAGACCGCGCGCTCAACGGTACCGATGGTCACGGCATTAGCGTCCATTCTGACGGTTCGACCTGTCCGTAAGGTCCGCGCAGCGAGAACGATTGCGACGATGACCACAGTGGTTACCCCGATTACCCACGCTCGTTTTCGCCATTTGCGCTGCGGAAGAGGCACGTCCATGCCGGACGGCGACCCCGGCGGCGGTTGAGGAGGCCCACGTCCCCTATGGAATTCGACAACTGATTGCATGGCTGGCTGCAGTGCAAGCACGGGGCCAAGGCCGGTGGGCCTGCCCAATCAAGGGGTTATGTCCGGGGGGTCAAATCAATCTGTACGGAAATGGACACTTGGTGTACGTTTCCGGACATGGCACCTTCCACCCCCCTCACCGGTAGGGTCCTGGTAGTCGACGACAACGCCGACGTGCTCACCGCTGCGCGGCTTGCCCTGGCGCCGCACTTTGAGAAAGTCGAGACGCTGCAGAATCCAAATAAGCTGGGCCAGGCACTCGGTGACCTCCTGCCGCACGTCATCCTGCTCGACATGAACTTTGCGCCGGGTGAACGGACCGGCCGTGAAGGGATGGACTGGCTGGCCGGTATCCGGCAGTCACTGCCAACAGCGTCAGTCGTCTTCATGACCGCGTTCGGCGCAGTCTCACTCGCCGTAGAGGCACTGAAGAACGGCGCGGTCGATTTTGTATTGAAGCCCTGGCAGAACGACAAGCTCGTGGCCACTGTCTGTGCGGCCGTCGCCCTGTCGCAGGCGCGCAGCAAAGCAGCCGAGCTGCAGACTCGCAACGACATTCTGATCTCGGAATCGGCGCCCCCCAAGGCGGAAATGATCGGCAGTGCCCGGTCATTGCAACTGGTGTTCGACATCATCCGCCGCGCCGCACCCACCGACGCAAATGTGCTCATCCTCGGCGAAAGTGGCACCGGCAAGGAATTGACTGCTCGCGAGATTCATCGCCTTTCGCGGCGCGCACGTGAGCCGTTTGTCAGTGTTGACCTGGGAGCACTCCCCGACTCGTTGTTCGAAAGCGAGCTTTTCGGACATCGTCGCGGTGCCTTCACCGGCGCGAATGCCGACCGGGCGGGACGGATCATCGCCGCCAACGGCGGTACATTGTTCCTCGATGAAATTGGCAACCTGCCGCTGCATCTGCAGCGCAAGCTCTTGACGATGCTCGAGTGCCGCGAGGTCACTCCCGTGGGCGCCGTGGACCCGATTCCAATAGACATTCGACTCATCACTGCAACCAATCGCCCGGCCAGCGAGCTGGCGGACGAGGAGATCCTGCGGCAGGACCTGTTGTTTCGAATCAGAACCGTGGAAGTCACTCTGCCACCGCTTCGCCACAGGCACGAAGACATCCCGGCATTGTTGGAGCACTTCCTGGCAGTTTATGCGCGCAAGTACGACGTACCCCGACGCAAGCTCTCTGCAGAGGCGCTGGAACTTCTGGAGAAATATCTCTGGCCCGGAAATGTCCGCGAGCTGCGCCATGCAGTCGAGAGAGCGACCATTCTGGCCAACTCCGACCGCCTCGTGCCCAATGATTTCCCGTTCGCGCTGGTCGATCCGGCAGCGCGCGTGCGCATCGAAGCCACAGATGATGAAGACCTCGACCTGTACCGCATGGAGAGGCGCCTGATCGCCCGGGCCCTGGCGCTGAACGAGGGCAACATCTCCCAATCCGCAGCCGCATTGGGCCTGACGCGGCCGGCACTCTATCGAAAGATGACCAAACACCGACTTTGAGAGGTGACGACCTTGGCGCCCGCCTTGTTTGCCGTTGGGATTGGAATCAGGGCGTCGCTCGTGGGCGCCATTGCTTTTGCAATTCTCGAGCTGCTGGCCACACAACACCTGTACGCCACGGCGATCGTGTTGAGTGGGATTGCTGCTTTGATACTCGTCGACCTGGCGCGGTATGTGTCCAAGGGAGATCGCATGCTGGAGCGCTTTGTTGAGGGGCTCGCGGCCGGTGAGCTCGAACATCCAGCCCGCGGCGTGGGTGGATTCGGCCGGCTGCGGGGCGCGATTGAGCGAGTAGTTGCGACCCTGGACGCCGCGCGCCTGCGGCCTCAGCAGCAGATCGATCATCTTCAGACGCTGATTGACACCGTTCCGGTGGCAATCATCACCTTGGATGACGCCGGCAAAATCACCCTCGCAAACCATGCCGCCCGCCGTTTGGCCGGTCGAGCGATGAGCACCCTGGAGCATCTGAGTACGCTCGGTGCCGCGGCCGGCGAGCGACTCTCACAACTCGCGCCCGGAAAGCGTGGCGTGCTGAGACTCGGCAATGGTCAGCGGGTACTCGCCACCGCTGCGCGCTTCTCAGCCGGGGGCCGGCAGCTGCGGGTATTTTCACTGCAGAACATCGAGAGTGAGTTGGATGCGGTGGAGCTTCGGGCGTGGCAGGATCTTTTGCGCGTGTTGGCGCACGAGATGATGAATTCTCTGACACCCATCTCATCGTTGGCCGAGAGTGTCCGGCCGCTGTTGAGTTCGGCGGTACTCGAGGCACCCAACGGTGCACTGCGCGATGTTGCCGACGCGGTCGATGTGATCGCCTGCCGCAGTTCGGGACTCATGAGCTTCGTGGAGCGCTACCGCAAGATGGCGGAGCTGCCACCGCCTTCGCTGATGCCGCTTCCAGTGGCGGACTCCATTCGCAGGATCGACCAACTGATGCGCCCGACGCTGGACGCTCGCGGTATCACCTATTCCAGCAGCATCGAACCGTCAAATCTAACGATTCGCGCCGACGGCGATCTCCTGGAGCAGGCATTGATCAATCTCCTGCACAACGCCATGGAAGCCTCGTCTGCCGTGCCGAACCCCAAAGTCGAATTACGCTGTCGGCTTCACGACGAGCATTGCACGATCAGCGTCGTCGATAACGGCAAGGGGCTGAACAGTGACTGTGTCGAGCAGATTTTCATCCCCTTCTTCACGACGAAGCCGGGAGGCTCGGGCATCGGACTGAGTCTCGCGCGGCAGATCGCTCATGCTCACAATGGGCAGCTCGAAGCAGCCGCGAACGAGCCCCAGGGGGCCGTGTTCACCCTATCGATTCCGCGCTACTGACTCTTATCGGTTGCGAGGATCTGGGCGATCCCCAGGCCGACCGCCGCGACGCTCCTCGCCACGTTGCGCCGGGGGCGCTGATGGACGAGGTTGAGGCACCGCCGCGCGTGGTTGCTCCACGGGGCGAGCCTCGGGTCGCGGCTGCTGTTGCTGTTGTACAGGACGTGGGGGCTCAGGGGGCCTGAACTGCGCACGTGGTTGCTCGACGGGGCGTGGCTGTTCAACAGGACGCGGTTGCTGAACAGGCGTTGCCTGCGGCATGGGCCGTGGCTGCGCCGTCGGGCGTGACTGCTGTTGCTCAAACCGTTGCTGCTGTTGGTCAAACCTCTGAGGCTGCTGCTGGTTAAACCGCTGGGGCTCGTTGAACTGCCGCGCCGGTTCCGTGGGGCGCGCCGGCTCCGCGGGATGCGACTGCTCCATTGGACGAGCCTGCGGCGCAATTGGCGTAGCTTGAGGTGTTGGTCTCACCTCCTGCGCCTGCCGGCGGCTCTCTTCGGTGTTCTGCATCCGATATTGGTCGTTCCGCATCTGGCCTGGGGCCGGACGATCGTTGCCGCCAGGACTCTGCGGCGGAATCGGCGTCGCATGAAGCGTACGCTCGCGATCTTGTATGGACTGCTCGGGCCGAGCCGTCCCAAACCGCTGGCCATTCTGTATCGGCCGTATGGGTCCCGGCGCAACCACTTTCACGCGCGTATTTGGAGCACCCGCCTGCGGCTGCAGCGCGGTGATCTGTGCGCGGCCCAGCGGCCGTCCACCGTTCGCACGTATCGCAGCCTGCTGTCGCTCGAATGACACGGGTGCTGGCGGAGGCGCCGTACGCGCAACCACCGGACGATTCATGAAGGCTGCGGGTGGGCGGCGCACGTTCATGTCCGGACGACGACCCAGCACGCTTTCCCGTGAGGGAGCAATTGCCGGCCCGACACCATGCGCACCGAATCGATTCAGGTCACTCTCCGGTATTCGCATTGTCCGGCCGGAGATCGGACGAGCGGACGTGAATACGTCTTGTGAAACGGCCACCACGGCTCCTGGCCTGTTACGGTTCACGTAGGTGATGTTCGTCACTCTGTTTTCATACACGTTCGTGATGTACGTGTTGTTCACGATAACCGTATTGGATACGTTGACGTTTCTGACGTAGTTATTACTGACCCGGTAGCTCGGGACGTACACCTCGCGAGGGCCGAGCGGAAACCAACCAACGCCGGCGCCTCCGCCGACGGTAATAGACACGCTGGCGCCCGGCCTTCCCACCCAACCGACGAGTGCAGGCGCATAAACCGGCCGCACCCGGCGTGGCCCAGGCACCCAGCACCATCGCGTACCGTGATAAGCCCAACGACCGTAATGGAAAGGCGCAAAGCCCCAAGGAGCAGCATCCACCCAAGTCCAGCCCCAGGGCGACACCCACACCCAGCGACCGTCTTGATACGGTGACCAACCTGCCGCAACAGCCGTAGGTGTCCAGACATCACCATATTCGGGAGTCGATTCCCACGTTCCGTATTGAGCTAAATCATCAGCTCCCGTCACGTCAGGCGATACGTACTGACTATTCCGCTCCTGGGCTTGCTCTGATCGATGATCGCGTTCGATCGACCATGAATCCAACGCATCGGGCGCGCCCACTGAGGCCTGGTCGGCAGTCACCTGATCAGTGCCGTTGAATGCAAACGCCTGTTGAGTGTGCATCGGCACCGTCTGTCCGGTGGCACTCACCTGCGCGTCACCGTTACTGACTTTGACAACCGTACCGTTGCCAGCGTCGTTGACTTCCACACGATAGTCACCAGGGCTCTGCACCAACACTGCCACGTTTGGAGTGTCAATTTCGAACGACTGGTTTTCACCCAGATCACGGACGTGAACAATCGCAGTACCCGCTGTGACATTCAGCTGCGCGCTTTGATCGTCGAGATTGAGGAATGACAGGCCCGTGGTGCTGCCGAGTCGGATGGCCGCTGAGCCAATGTCGAGCTCCGCGCGTGAGTTCTGATCCGTCCACAGCTTGTCACCAGTGGTCAGGGGACGGTTGACCGTTGCATCAGCCCAGTCCTCCACTCCGGCCGGCTGAAGGGACACTGACCCGTCGGCATAGCTCAGGCGAGCTACCCGTCCGGGCGGGTCGGATTCGTCGTCTGCTAGCGCAACCGATACACCGAGTACGGACAGCAACACGAGGGCGGCCAACGTCGCTCGGTGGCTCTGGAATATTGAACGACTGCTCATGCGTTGCGCCCCTCTGGTCCTTCTCGATTGGCCATCCTAATGGCACTGCTACGTTATATAACGCTTGAGCCAGTGAATAGTGCATGAACGCCGGGCGGGAATATGTAGTGCCGGACGACCGTTCCCTAGTTAATTGGAAAAAGTCGCCTGCGGCGCTTTTTCGGACATCGACTTCGTTGCCGCCGGCAAAAGGCGTGACTTTTGCCAGCTGCGTCCAGGTGCTTCACACGTTGCAAGTCCGACACCCTCCTATGATTCGAGACGTCGCCTGGGGGGCCTATGGCGCCGCCAGTGCGTCAGAGCGAACAGGAACGCCGCTACGCCGATAACCTCGTGAGCGACACCCGCGGCGTCATGCACGCGGTCGGTTGTGTAATAGAGCGCATACCCCGTCAGCCCCAAAAGGACCGCAACGCTCGCCATTGCAATGCCGGAAACACGCTTAATCATCTGCGGCCAGCGATCACTGACGTGCCTCGCGGTGATCCACCCGAGGAGGAACACGCCCGAGACCGCGATCCAGCCATGAATGCGCAAAATGGTCGCGCTCCAGGGGTTCTCGATGGGGCCAAAATCCGAGGGCTTGGCAAAGAAATAATGGAGCACCAGCCAATAGCAGCCCGTGACCCACAACGCGCCGAAAGCCACGATCACCGCTGACCGCAGCCCCGCCGACATGCGCTGTGGATATACGGCAGCCATGCGCTTGCTAACTTGTGGAACCACTTACCGGTGCGCCAGAGCGCAACGTGACCTGCCAAAGCGCAGCTATCCAACGCACTCCTTGAGTCACGTGCTCGCAGGACAAAGTCGCTCCCGCAATGTTTTTAATGTCAGTCCCGAAGCGCAAATGCTGTAGGCCTTCGCGCCCGTCGAACTGGTTGCGCCACGCCGTACCCCGAATTTCACCGCCGTGGCTTTCGCGGTAGGACAGCACCTCGAGTGAACCCATTCGACCGGAAGCGTCTATTCCCACGGCGTAAGTAATCATGTCCTGGCGCCCGAGAACCTCGTCCACGAACACGTAGCCGAGGACGTCGTTGCCACGAACGGCCTTCCAGGCACGCAGTGAGCGATGCGGAGGCTGAGGTCCGGCAAGCTCCGTTACGGACTGCTTCTGAGCGGGATTCAGTGCGAGGACGATCTCATCGAAGCGCTCCGCCTGCGCGAACAGGTCACGCTGGGCCGCGTCGATTGAGAGGTAATCTCCGGCAATCGCCACCTGGGCCGGTGGGATGACCAGGGCTGCGACGAGAAAGGGGGATATCCGGACCACGGCTTGCCTTGACAATAACGCAAATGCGAATCATTCTTAACGCTTCTGTGAGCACGGTCAAGCGGCTTCGAATTTCCCTCGGTACGCTGGTTGCCATTGAGGCGACGGCCGGCTCAATCTCCCTCGCCGAAGCTGCCGTAGAGGCTGGATTTGCGGCAATCGCCCAGGTTGATCGGCGAATGCATCCCCGAGCGGCGGAAAGCGACCTGGCAAGAATCAATGCCTCTCCCCTCCATGTACCGATTAACGTCCCTGCGAGCATCGGGGAACTCCTAAATCTCGCGCGTCGGATCAATACGCTCACTGATGGAGTATTCGATCCGTGCTTGCCAACCCGACCGGGACGATTGGGTGACATCGATGTGTCGGCTGACGAGGCGGAGGTTGTCTGCCATGCAGCCGTCGCGCTCGACTTCGGTGGTTTCGCGAAGGGATATGCGGTGGATTGCGCGATTGAGGCGCTGATGGGGTGTGGCTGCACCGCTGGGCTCGTCAACGCGGGGGGCGACCTGCGCGTGTTCGGCTCGCGCGAAGAACCGATGTTTGTGAGGAGCCCGGCGGGAGAGCTCACCAACATCGAGCTCGCCAACGCCGCGCTGGCGGTGAGCGACGCCAACTCGCTACAGCGTCCGCCCGAGCACCAAGGCTACTACGTCCGCGACCGCCCCGCCGCGCCGCCCGCCGTCACATACGCCGCCGTGATCGCCAGCACCGCCGTCGTCGCCGACGCGCTCGCCAAATGCGTGTTGCTATGCCCGCCGCCCGTGGCTGCCCGCGTCCTGCGCGAATTCAGCGCCACGCAGCCGCAAGTCTCGGCCACGGCGCGCACGCGCTAGCGGACGGCGCGGCTCAGTAGATCCGCCGCTGAATCCTCCGCCGATCATTCCCAACAACCTCATCGGGCGTCTCATCCGCATCGGCCGGCTCGTCATCCGTCGCTGAATTGTCAGCCGCGCCGTCATCGAGCACAAACCCACCCGCCTGCCGGCTCCACAGCTGAAAGTACGACCCACCTAGCGTGAGCAACTCATCGTGCGTGCCGTCTTCAACGATGCTTCCCTGATCAAACACCAGGATGCGATCCAGATGAGCGATCGTGGACAACCGGTGCGCCACGACAATGACCGTCTTGCCCTGCATGACCTCGTTCAGCGTCTCCTGAATGGCCTGCTCCGTAATCGAATCCAGACTGGACGTCGCTTCATCGAGGATCAAAATCGGCGCGTTCTTGACCACCACCCGCGCAATCGCAATCCGCTGCCGTTGCCCCCCGGAAAGCTTCACCCCCCGCTCACCCACCAGTGACGCATATTGGTCCTTGATCTTCTTGATGAAGTCGTCGGCGTGCGCCTTGCGCGCGGCGTCGACGACCTCTTCGTCAGTCGCCTCGAGGCGTCCGTAGCGGATGTTCTCCATCAAACTGCGATGGAACAGGTTGGGATCCTGCGGGATCAGACTCAATTGCGAGTGCAGCGAATCCTGTGTCATCGCCCGGATATCGTGCCCGTCGATGAGAATCTGCCCACCCTGTGGATCGTACAGGCGCAGGATCAGGCTCACAAAGGTCGATTTTCCGGATCCGGAGAACCCCACGAGACCCACCCGCTGTCCCGCCGGTATCGTCACATTCAGATGTTGGAAAATGAGCTGCTCGGGTGTGTAACCGAACGACACGTCCCGAAACTCGATCCGACCGCGCTCAATGGGCATGCGCTGCGCGCCCGGCGCATCGACCACTTCGTGCGGCCTCACAATGGTGTGCACACCATTCGCGACATTGCCCAGATATTCGAAGAATTCCAGGAAGCGGCGACTCAGGTTGCGCGCTTCGTTGATGATGAGCAGCGTGGTCGTGCTGGCCACCACAAATTCCGCGACCGTGATTTCCCCACGCCCCCAAAGCTGGAGCGCGTAATACAGCACGCCGATCTTCAGCACCGCGGCGGCTGAGTATTGAAACCACCGTACCCGCTCGGAATATGAGTTGGATCTGCGGACCGCCTGCATCTCTTTCTTGAGCTGGGTATCCAGATACTGCCGCTCATAGTCCAAGCGCGCAAACAACCGCGTGCTGGTGAGATTCGTCACCGCGTCCACCACCTTCCCGGTCGTCTCACTCCGCGCCGCAGACGCAGCCACCGCAAACGGTCGCGTGCGGGTGGCGAGAAAGAACGAAGCCCCAACGAAACAAACGGCCCAGATACCTACAAACTCAGCGAGCCCCCGGTGAGCGTGCCCGAGCATGAAAATCGCAATCCCAAAGACGATCACCATGGGATAAAAGTCGAAGATCAGCGTCCAGATGGTCTGCGAGTAGCCCATCGACGTCTCGCTGATCTTGTGGGCCAGCGCGCCGGCAAAGTCGTTGCTGAGGAACCGGTGGGAGTGATGTTGCAGGTAGGCGTACATCGCTCGTGTGACCGTCTGACGCTGCCGTGGGCCGATGACGATCTGACAAGCGCCGCCAGCGCGCGCAAAGACCACCTCGCCGAGTGCCAGCGCAATGAAAAGCCACAGTGGGCCACTGAGGTGCGCGACCAATGACAGTGACTGCTCACGCGCCTGGGTGACCGCCTTGATGATCTGTCCAGTCGCGTACGGAATCAGAATGCCGCAGGTGGAGTTGATGGTCTCCAGGACGAGCATCAACACGTACCACCAGCGGTACTGGACTATGAAATGCGTGACAAATCGAAAGGGTGTAGCCGGCAGCGGGGGCGCGGCCGGCGCGCGGTGCAGAGGGACGTCCATTGGGTCCGATCGTACATTACGACCGGACTCTAGATGATTGAAGTGGGGGGATCAGTGCAGTGGCTCGAATCCGTACTTCTTGAAAATCTCGGCGGCCGGCTTGGTACGCACAAAGTCCACAAACTGCTGTGCGGTCGCTCCACCGTGAGTGGTCACAGCGATCGGGTACGTGATGGGCGGATGAGTGTCTTCCGGAAACTCGGCGACGATCCGCACCTTCTTCTCGGCCAAAGCGTCCGTTTTGTAGACGATGCCCAACGGTGCTTCACCGCGAGCAACAAAGGCCAGCGCCGCACGTACATTTTCCGCACGCACAATCTGCCCCGACACCTTGTCCCACGCACCCAGCTTCTCCAGCGCGGTCTTCGCATACTTGCCCACCGGCACAGAGTCCGGATCACCCGTTGCGAGTTTTCCCTGCGGTCCGAGCGCCGGTCCGAAGTCGACACCCTTCTTGATCTTCAGATCGACCTTGCTGTCAGCCGGCGCAATGAGCACCAGGCGATTCCCCACCACATCGTGACGCGAGCCCGGCTTCAACAGCTTTCGCTGGTCGAGGTAATCCATCCACTCGAGATCCGCTGAGAAGAACACGTCCGCCGGCGCGCCAGCTTCGATCTGCTTCGCGAGCGCGGAGCTCGCGGCCGGTGATGATTTCACGGGCACATGCGTCTTCTGGGTAAACGCTTTCGACAAATCGTCGATCACATTTGTCAGTGACGCCGCATCGAACACCAGCAACCCGCTGTCGTCCGCAGCGACGGCCATGCCGCCGCAGGCCAGAAAGACAGCGGCCAACAGCCAAGCAAACAGTGATTTCCTGAGCACCTTCATCCTCCCGCGATGTATTTCCCAGAATATAACGCGGAAGCCGCGCGCTTGCGCCCAATGTCGTGGGTGGCGCCTGGACGCCCTCGCGTATGTGGCGCATTGGCGCCCAACGTTATGGGTGAGGCCTGGGCGCCCGTCGCGGTTTGCGGCGCGCTGGCGCCGATGCGTCAGTGGCGCTTGGGTCCGCCGGGACTCGGCGGCTTGAGAACG
>Ga0137416_10001340_pt1 | contig 12520 bp, 20 predicted proteins | sample CZODoug3_1_1_16f_FD_108282 | JGI IMG/M metagenome (GOLD analysis project Ga0137416, IMG submission 108282) | Vadose zone soil fungal communities from Angelo Coast Range Reserve, California, USA - CZODoug3_1_1_16fungal (Illumina Assembly) | ecosystem: Environmental > Terrestrial > Soil > Vadose...
CCCCGCACGCCTTCAGTTCGATTTGAATCCGCTGACTCAGAAACTGGTCCCGCACTCAGACTTCGCCGCCTCTTACTCGCACGCACCGACTCTGTTAGAATTTTATTGTTGCTGGATGACGCAGGGATGGCGCCGCAGCAACGCCAACTTCGATTCCGACGCTCGCGGGGCAGGAGACTACCGAATGTCACTCATCGATCCGCCTGCCGATAAACCAGATAAATCCCGGGCCATGGCCTTCACCGTCGCGGCGCTTGCGGTAGTCGCGATTGTCGCCCTGTGGTTTACGTTCCGCTACTACCCGGAAAAGAAAGCCGCCGAACATTTTTTTGATGCCCTCGTCGCCGGCGACACCGCTAAGGCCTATCAGCTTTGGAAGCCCGGCCCGGCCTACGCCATGAAGGACTTTCTCGCCGATTGGGGCCCTCAGGGCTACTACGGCCCGGTGAAGAGTTACAGGATTCTCCATGCCAAAGCGCCTACCGGCTCAAATGCCGTCGCTGTCGCGGTGGAGGTCAGTCCCTTTTCGCCGATGCCGGACATTTCCGATACGGAAAAGAGCCGTAAGACCAAAGTGGTCGAAATTTGGATTTTGGCCGCGGACAAATCCTTCAGCTTCCCGGTTCCCTGATCATTTCCGCAAAACATTCTTCACCGCGGTTACTCGCGGATGTCGTCCAGCGCATTAAGAAGTTCCTGCGCGCTGACGCTGGCGGTGCCGAGTTTGCCCACGACCACGCCGGCGGCGGTATTGGCGAGCATGGCGGCGTCGGCGAGGGGCGCTCCGGCTGCGACGGCAAGGGCCAGAACGCTCAGAACGGTGTCCCCGGCCCCGGTGACATCGAAGACCTGCCGGCCGGTGGCCCCGCGCTCGATCCCCGGCTGGCCCACCCGCGCGTAGGTCACTTCAAAACTCGTCGCCGGTACACGCAAATGGCGAGGCGAAGACTCCTCAAATACGCTCATCCCTTTTTCGCCGCGCGTGATCACCACCGCACCGCAGCCGAAGTGCGCGAGCAGCGCGCGCCCGGCCTCTTCCACGGATTTTTCATCGGTCAGCGAGCGCGTGACGTAGAAGCCCGCTTCCTTGGCATTGCACACGATGGCTCGCGCTCCGCGATATGCGTATAGCCTGGAGGTCTTCGGCTTCACGAAAACTGGAACGTGCAATTGATGTGCAGCGCTCAGAACGCGGTCGGCGAAATCGTCGGTGATCAGTCCCTTGTCGTAATCGGAAAGCACCAGTGCGTCAAGCTTCTTCAGTGCCGTAAAAAGCAGCCGCAAAAGTTTTTCCTGCGTTTCCCCGCGCAGCGGCTCGCGGCGCTCGCGATCGACGCGAACCACCTGCTGGTGCCGCGCGATGATCCGCGTTTTCACCGTGGTGACGCATTTCGCATCGCCGATGATGCCCTTGTCAGCGATGTTTGCCTCGCGAAAGCATTTTTGCAACGCGCGCCCGGGCTCATCATTGCCGGTCACCCCGAACGCTTCCACGCGCGCTCCCAGCGTGGCGATATTTGCCGCCACGTTCCCTGCCCCGCCCAGACACTCGCTCTGCTCCACAAAATCCACCACGGGAACGGCTGCTTCCGGCGAAAGCCGCGAAGCCGTCCCCCAAAGGTAGCGGTCCAGCATCACGTCGCCGAGCACGCCGATGCGCTTGCCCCGCAGCCGCGGGATCCATCGTTTCATCCGGGGAACGGCATCGGCAATGTTCGAGGACATGCGCTCTCTGTGATTTTTCTGTCGCCCGATCGTTATTCCTCGGCGATCTTCGCTTCTTCCGGCAGCATCACGGGGATTTCGTCGCGCACCGGATAGACCCGGCGGCAGGAGACACACTTCAGTCCCGATCCATCGCCGAGCAATTCCACCCGCGTCTTGCAAACGGGGCAAACCAAGATGTCCAGAGCGTATTTCGGAATCGCCATGATGATCTCCGCCGAAGAGGTGTTGGCTTTCGAATGCGTGAATAGCACTGTACCAAACGCCGTCGCTCAGGAGCAACTGCGCGCCGGGGCGGATCATCGCGAGGCGAGAAAACGGCGCATTTGGCGCGAACCAGGCGATTCAAACTATGGTGCAAGAAAAACCACCGGGACCAAAACTGACCCTCTGACCAGTAGTTTTTGGAACGGCAAACGCAGTAAGCTGGCGGCGTCGCTGGTTTCATTCCCTGCGACTGGGAGAACACCCGTGTATTGCGACCGCTGTGGACTGAACTTCCTGCCCAAACAGTCCGTGTGTACTCGTTGCAAGAGAGTGCCCACGCGGTACTGGTTCCAATTCATGAGTCTGGTCACGATTTTTGTGGCCGTGCTCTGCAACACGGTTTTGGGGCTGTTCTTGTTGCCGCGTCTGGCAACGGCACACCACGGACACGTCTTGTTCCGCGGATGGTCCTGGTTCAACCAGCAGGCGGCCATGTACGGCTGGGTGCCGCTGGCTCTTGGACTGCTGGCTTGGGATTATTTCGTGTGGAAAGAAGCCCGCCCAAAGGTTAAGGGCTGGCTCACGCGCAAATTGCTGACGTTCTCGCTGGCGGCGGGCGTAGCGCCGCTGCTGCCCTGGTGGATACCGGCGGGGCAGCCTCCCGGGGAATTCCTCTCGATGATCGGCCGGCACCCTGGCGTGCCAGTCATGCTGGCATGGAGCGTGGTGCTCGTCGTCACGATTCTTCTCTGCATTGATCCCGAATCGCGCGACTACTTGCTGGGGCACGGACGGACCCTGAGCATCGTCAGCACCGGCATGTTGCTTCTGGTGCTGACGATGACGGTGGTCGGCTGGTCCCTCACGTACTGAACGAGTAGTTGCCGCCGCGAATTCCCTGCTTACTATTACGGACCCATTACACCGTTCACGGCTAGCGTACCCCATCCGCCAGAGTGACAGGCAGGTGACGGTGCCCTAACGATTCGTCGAGGATTACCTCACTGCGTTCAGCGCGGGCTCAAGCCAGTTGAAGAGCAGCTTGTTGAGTCCGGGGAACTGCACCGCCAGCAGGCTGAACAACGGAATCGCTCCCGCTGAGGCAAACGGTTCCCTAAAGTCTCGAAATCTGAGCAGTTCTCGAATAAACGAGAAAAGATTTAAAGACTCAAGAGAGCTTTGGGGAGAAGTCCGTCATAACGAGATAAGTGGAATCAATTTTCTCCACGAGCTTGCCGTTGGCTTCGGATTTGTCGCGCACGCTTTGCCATTCGGGATCGTCTTGGAAGGCCTTCCAGTTGGCGGTGGCGGCTTCGCGGCTGGCATGCGCGAGAATGTAGACGAGTGTCTTCCCTTTGAGCGGTTCGTCCGTGGGCGTCCAGTAGGCCACGTTTTTTATTCCGTGCTTTTCGAAGAGTTTTGTGGTGTGTTCGCGAAAGCGGCGCAGCAGGTCGTCGAGTTTGCCTTCGTAAGCGTGATAGATACGGAGTTCGTAAACGGTGTTTGCGGATTGCGCGGAGCCGGCTCTTTCTTGGGCCGAGGCAAGCCAGCCTGCCGTCGGAAGCAAAGTTGCCGCGGGAAGCGATTGAAGCAATGTGCGTCTTTTCATGGGAGCGATTCTAGCAGAGGTTTTGCGGGATGGGGAGGGCGGAGACAGCCGCTGGCGTTGCGTACGGGGACAGCAGGGTATACATTGGCAGCCGGTGGGAATATCAAAATGGGAATTCGGGCTCGTTGATGAATCGTACGGCTCTTGAAGGGCCGTTGGAGGAAAAGTCATGAGCGCTACGTTAGCTCCCGTTGCCACAATCGTGAAAGCGTCTGTGAGATGGTCCATCGCGCTGAGCGTGCTGATGGTCATTGCGGGCCTCCTCTCCATTGTCATGCCGCCGGCGGCCGGAATCGCGATAGCGGTATTGGTCGGCTGGCTGCTGGTGTTCAGCGGCGGAGCCCATTTGGTGTTCGCGTGGCACGCGCGCGGCATGGGCGGAATTGTGTGGGAAATCCTCGTGGGGATACTTTATCTTTTCACCGGCGGGTACCTGCTGTGGAATCCCGCGGCCGGATTGGCGTCGCTGACGCTGGCACTGGCGATTTACCTGCTCGCCGAAGGAGTGCTGGAACTCGTTTTGTCGTTCCTGCTGCGGCGGCTACCTGGATCAGGGTGGCTGACGTTTGATGGAATCGTCACGCTGATCCTCGCGGTGCTGATTTGGAGGGCGTGGCCCTCTAGCAGCGCGTGGGCCATCGGCACGCTGGTGGGCATCAGCATGCTCTTCAGTGGAATGGCTCGACTGATGCTGTCTCTGGCGGCGCGCAAAGTGGTGAGCAAGCTGGCTTAAGCGCTGGAACGAGGATCGATCCGCTTGGCCAAAAGCGGCAGATGGGTAACCTCTCGCCCGCAAGTGCTGTGCCGGCTGCGGCAAGGCGAAGAGCGCAGCCCCTTCGGCAAGCTCCGGGCAGGCTGGCGCATGGATTTCTGACGAGGAAGCGCAATGGGAGGTAGCTATGCGTGCGGATCAAGTGGAAGTTTCCTGGGACGCGGGCAAGTCCAAGTGGCTGGTTCGCATTGTGAATGGGGAAGAAGTAATTCGGCGCTATTGCAATTTGCCGAAGAATGCGGACGAGCAGGCGGTTGCGGCAGCGGCGCAGAAGACCGTACAGGATGAGGGTTATGAAGCGGATATGGCGCAGGTCAGCGTGCGACGGTAACGTTGGGCAAGGGAACGAGCGGGGGCGAAACCGCAAACTCGAAATTAGAAAAGTGAAATGGGAAGAGCGAAAAGACGGCAGAAATCGAAACTCCCGCGCAAGTGGAACCCTTTTCAGACAATAGAAAGGCAAGCTCGGGTTACCTGTCCCATTGGTCAGGATACTCTCACGAGACAGCCTCGCATGGGACACTTGCGGGCAAGGAGGGGCCGCGCCGAAAATGGGATTACTATGAGAAATACAAAAATTCCCTTCATTTTCGGCTTTTTGTTGATTTGTGCTTTCGCCGGGCCGTCGTTTGGCCAGCAACAGCGAGTTTTCAATTGGCTGCCGGGGAATGACGAGAGTGTGCGCCTGGACCCCGCGAACTATCATGCGGGGCTGACGTATCACCCTGCCGGGAACGGCGGCAATATACAGGTGGATATTAAGGCGGAACAGCCCGTCACGATTTTCCTGGCGCCCACGGAGCAGTGGAAGGCGGCGCTGACGTATCCCGAGGGCTTGGCCAATTTGCAGCAGTTGTGCCAGCGAGAGCATGTGGTGGAGAGCAGGTATACCTGTTTCGTTCCGCCGGAAGATATGACGCTGGTCATTCGTGACGAACGAAACAGCCCGGATCAGGCCGTGTTTGCCGGACTCGGCGCGGTGCTGAATCCGAATAACAGGGCCGAGCGCGCGGCTGGCGAGGGGATCGCGGCGATATTTACGGGCCAGGGTTCCGCCGCCACGCGTCGTTTCAAGGCCCCAAATGATGTGCACATCCAATACTTCCGCTGGGAGTGCGTGGAGAATTGCATCCAGCCGCAGTTTCAGTGGACCTGGCAGGTCAAGGAGAAGTATCAGCTGACGTCGTTCCTGAAGGTGTACGGCGGATTCGCGCCGGATCATGACGGTGCGCAGGTCAACATCAAAATCAAAGCGCCGGTGCCGATGGTGGTGGCGATGCTGCCGTCGGATATCGCCAACCAATTGCACGCCAAGCCGGAGATGTTCGAGCCCGCGCTGGAGAAAAACTCTTGCCAGCAGCGCGGCGTGCAGTCCTTGCAGTTCGAGTGCAAATTCAATTTGGCCGATGGCCCGCAATCGCTGATCGTGGTGCCGGAAGACACGGGGAGCATCCCTCACAAGAAAGCCGAAATCGAGATGCAGTTTGTGAAGTGCGTCGCGAATTGCGAGCTGCTCGAAACCAAGCGCTAAAGAGTTTCGGCCTCCTTCCCTGAGCATCCGACCCTTTCTCGCAAGGTAGTTCAGGCTGGGTGTGCCTACGGGCTGCCCGGTTGAACGGGCTATCCGTCCCCCGATTGCGCATTTTCTAGTTAACAAAAACACCCCCTCACACCCCCCATTACATGGAAGACCATCAAAATAAAGGAGTTGAAAAATGGGCATTGCGCAAGTGATTGAAAAGAAAGGCGGATGCACAGCGGGAGATGAGTTCCAGAATGGGAATTTTGGGGACACACCCGGCAATTCTCGTGAGAGCGAGAAACAAAGGAGATAAGTTGGGGGATACGGCATGGGGAGTGGTTGGCTGTGAAGATGGAGAGGTAGCGGACAAAGGGAGGCGCTCCTTTCTCCGCCGCGCTGAACAACGAACAGAGTATAGCATGAGGGTATCGTCTAGCTAAGTGATTTACAGTAAATGGTCGAAATTGAGGGTTGAATGGTCGAGGAGGCGGCGCGAACGGTACTTGCGGGCGCAAGACGAACAGATAAAGAAGCACTGTCAAAATCCGCGTCGCCCTTGAATCCCGCAAGATGAGGCGCCCATCGAGGTCTCCGATTTCATCTTGAAGAGAGCGCTGCACGGGCGTACGATTTGAAGAGGTGATCTATGCGCCGTCCCGTTGTCATAACCGCGCCGTTCGCAACTCCGGAGGAGACCGCCCGGACCTATGGCATTCCCAAGCGCCGTGCCAATGAGCTGAGGAAGATGGTAGAGGAAAGCCTTGCGAAAAAGGGCTACATCTTTGTGAAGGACAAAGATTCGACTGCGAGCAAGAACGGCGCAAGCAATAGAGTATCGCGTTCCCATCGTTTGAAGGTGAAGGTCCGGGCCAATGCAAGAGTAAAGTCCAAGTCCGGCAATGCCTCGCGAAGGAAGACGACGCGTGCCAAAACCAAGATCTCGCGATAAAGTTTTCCTCAACCTACCTTACGATCCTAAGTTCGAAAATCTGTTTCTTTCCTATATTTGTGCGATACATGCATTTGGAATGGTACCGCGGGTGACGTTGGAAATCCCAGGCGGCACGCGCCGGCTTGACCGGATTTTCGCCCTGATTCAAAGTTGCGAATACTCTGTGCACGATTTGTCGCGCGTACAGTTGGACCGGGCCAGGCCGAGGACTCCTCGTTTCAACATGCCATTTGAGCTGGGTTTGGCCGTGGCTTGGGAGATGACTGGTTCAGGGCGGCACATGTGGTTCGTAATGGAGGCGGTGAACTACAGGCTCGCAAAGTCTCTGAGCGACTTGAACGGAACGGACCCTTACATTCATGGCGGGACGATCGAGGGGGTGTTCCGAGAGATGGGCAACGCCTTGGTGCGCAAGGGAAGGCAGCCCAGCGTGCTGCAAATGTGGCGCATCTACCGAGAAGTGAGAGGGAAAATCCCTGCGATCTTGAGACGATGCGGGACACAATCTGTGTTTCAGGCGAGGGTCTTTGAAGAGATCAGCTTCGCAGCAAACGTGACCGCAGGCGGAATCGTTAGGTGAAGTAGGCGGAAGATAATGCGACACAGCCCAGCCCCTCAGAGGCGGGTTGAACGGTTTCTGCGGACGCAAGGGGACAAGAAAAAGGCTAAGTCAAAAGCCCGCGATTCAAAAACCTAAGCATACGGCATCCAACACCTGCCCACCTAATTCTTGCCGTGACGACCTCGGATGACAGACCTGCTTTCACCAACTCAATCACGTCTTGATTAGTCAGAGCTTTCCTTGAGGGGCCTGGCGTTTGGCTTTTTAGAATGGGGCACGTCAAAAGAACGAATGCAAAAGAAATGGAACCCATCAAAAGGCGTTTCCGCTCAAACATGGCTGGCCGCCTCCAAAGAACTCCCTCTAGTCTCTTCCCCCAATCCTGATTTTTCAACAGCATAAAAGATGACGACGTAAAGTCGCCGCTAAAAGAAAGGCAAGATGTAGTGGCGCGGCTAGTTCTTGGCGAATTGCTTGGCCGCGAGTTGCTCGGCCGCGCGCAACCCTTTTTCGGTGAAGACAACGGATTTTGCGCGGCTCACGGTGGTGGAGAGGAAACCTTGTTCTTGCAGCCGGTCGATGGCCGCGAAGTCGATGGTCTTCCACGCGCGGTTGCCATCATGCAAGGTGAGGAAAAGCAGCGCGAGAACCGCCTGGTCCACTTTGCGTTCATCGAATTCCATGCCGATGCAACCTCATCAAAGCAACATAAGGGGACAAGATAAAAGGGCGCCGACTAGACGCCGAGGTCTGGGATATTGCGCAGAGCGTCGTTGAAGCGGTTGGTGAAATTGGCGGCGCAGATCACCAGCGTCAATTCCACGATTTGCCCCTCGTCGTAGAATTTTCGCAACTCTTCGAGCGTACCGCCGCGAATGGCAGCGGAGCCGCGCGTGACGCGCTCGGCGTACAGGATGGTGGCCTTATCCTTCTCGTCAAAAAGCGGGCTGCGCTCATAGAACTGCAACGCGTGGATTTGCTCGTCGGTGACTCCGATTCGCTTCGCCGAAGCGATGTGTGCGCGCGTTCAATACTCGCACCCGTTTAGCAGGGAGGTCTTTAGATAGGCCAGCTCCTTATAGCGCTGCTCGACAGTGCCTTCGTTCATGACCGCGGCGTAGAAGGGCAGGAAGTTCTTCAGCACGTTCGGCCGGTGCGCCATCGTGCCGAATATGTTGGGTACCTTCCCAAATTTTTTGGTCATTCCTTCGTAGGTTTCGTGCACTTCGGGAGCGGCTTTTTCTTTTGGTAGCGGGTTTACAACGGCCATGTGGCACCTCCGGGATTGAAATGGAGAGCAAGCTGATGCCGGGATTCTATACCCAAATGGGCTCGACGCAAGCCGGGCTTACGGAAAAAGATTTTGCCGTGACGGATCGCGAAGGCGACTTTGGAGAAGGCGGTGACGTCCCGGGCGGGCTCGGAGGAGAGGACGACGAGGTCGCCGTCCACGCCTTTGGCGATGCGGGCTGAACGGCGGCATATCCGACGCGTTCGGCGGGATTAGTGGTGAGCGTGGCTAAAATTTCCTGCCGCGTGACTGAGAGGCGCTTGTAGGGGTCGAGGGGCGGGCGTATACTCCGCGGCAAGCAGGAGGAAGTCCATGCCCAAGTTTTATCTGAGCCGAAGAGAATTGATTGAAAAGTGCGCAGCGCTGGGAGTAGTGGTCACGGCGACGAGCCTGCCGATTTCCGCGATTGCCAGGATTTGGGAGGACAGCGAAGTGCGGCATGCGACGCCGCCGAATGATTTTGGGCCGTTTTACAAGAAGCACTCGCCGCAAGCGCGAGAGCTGCGAGCCGCGGGTGATCCGGGGCTGCCGTTGACAGTGACGGGACGCGTCTTGGACACGCGCGGCGAGGTGCTGGAAGACGCAAAGGTCGAGGTCTGGCATGCGGATCACTTGGGGAAATACGACATTGAGGGATACCGGTTCCGGGCGCAGATTCCGCTGGAAGGCAAGGGCGCGTATAGCTTTGATTCGGTGATGCCGGGTCACTATCCGGCCCGGGTCTGCCAGCACGTACATTATCTGGTCAGTGCGCCAGGACACAAAACGCTGGTGACGCAGCTCTATTTTGCTACGGACCCGGTATTTGAGGGCGATCCGGACAGGAATTTCACGCGCGATCCGCTGCTGATTAGCCGCGAACTGGTGCGGCCGGTGGTTCTGACGGGCGACCCGAAAACGATGCACGCGGAAGTGAATTTCGAGCTGTGCCTGGAACGACTGTGATGAAGCGCTGCCGGTTTTCATTTGCTCGTCCTGTTCTCGCCGGGATTTTCCTGAGTATTCCTCTCTCTGTACCCGCTTCCGAACCGAAACTGGAAACCAAGATTGCCGTGAACGAGGAAATGCGCTTCACGGCGATTTCTCCGGATGGAAAAATTGCCGGAATGCTGAAAGGCAACAAGATTGGAATCTGGTCGATAGCGGACGGGCAGCAAATTCAGATGATCGAATTGGGCGTTGAGCAGCCGGTGTCTTTCGACTTTCCCGACAATGGAACGCATCTGCTGGTGGGGTTGCGCAACGGCAAGATTCAAGTGCACGACGTGCAAACGGGAAAAGTACTGCGGTCGCTGGACAACGGCGCGCGGTCACGGGTGGTGCGAGTCTCAAAGGACGGCAAATTGCTCGCGGCGGCCGGCGGAGACAGAGAAGTCCATCTGTGGGACCTCACCACGGGCAAGCTGGCGCATCGGCTAGCGCTGGAACTTGGTGGCGCAATGGATCTGGCATTTTCTCCGGATGGCAGGATGCTGGCAGGCTCGAGCCCAGACACAAACATTTATGTGTGGGATACCGGAACTGGCGCGGTAAAAGATGTCGTGCGCGAATTGTCTTTGGCCACGTTTGGATTGGCGTTTGTGCCCGATGGCAAATGGCTGTTCGCGGGAAGCGGCGACTACGCGATTCACGTCATTGATGCCGGCTCGGGAAAAGTAGCGAGGAGTTTCCCGGCGCAGAAAATGCCGGTGATTGCGCTTGCCATGGCGCCGGACGGGAAGAGCATCGTGGCCGTATATCGGGACGCCAACGAACCTTTCGGCAAAACACCCATCCTGCTATGGAGCACGGAATCGGGGGAGCTGTTGAAGAAAAATGATTCCCCGGAACTGAAGGCAAATGGCTGCGGCTTTTTGAGCGACGGCCGAGTGGTCTATTCCAGGATGAACGGAAAAGAATTGCAGGTTTGGTCTCTCCGCTGAGGAGTTTACGTCCTCCAACCTTTGTCTGAATCTGGATTCCAATAAAATAACTAAGAGATCTTTCGCCGCGCGAGAGAACAGGATGGCGACGTAAAGCCGCCTCTACAATCCTTTGGATTGGCGGAAGGCGCGGACGACGGCGGCGGCGTCTTGATGCTGGGCGTCGACGGCGTAGTTGAGGCGGCGGATGTCGGCGGCGGAGAGCTTGCCAGCGAGATCGGCCAAAGCGGCGCGGAGCTGGGGGAATCGGGCAAGCGTGGATTCGCGGACGATGGGGACGGCGTCGTAGGGCGGAAAATAATGGCGGTCGTCGGCGAGGGCGACGAGGCCGAGGGAGTCGATGAGGCCGTCGGTGGAGTTGCCGGCGACGATGTCGACTTGATGATCGACCAGGGCGCGGTAGATCAGGCCGAGGTCCATGACCTTGGGGGACTCGGCGAAGTGGAGGCCGTAATTTCGGGTGAGGCCGGGGAATCCATCGGGCCGCTCGAGAAATTCGTAGCCGACGCCGGCGCGCCATTTGGGGGCGATGGGGGTGAGGTCGGAAATTCTTTGGAGATGAAATTTTTGCGCGTCGTCGCCGCGGATGACCATGGCAAAAGTGTTTTCAAAGCCGAGAGGCTCGGTGACCTCGAGATGGAAGCGGTCGGAGTAGAGCTGCTTGACGCGGCGGTAGACGGCGTTCGAATCGCGTGATGGCGATTCGTTCAGGACGGTGGTGAGGGCGGTGCCGGTGTATTCGACGTAGAGGTCGAGCTCGCCGGCGAGGAGCGCTTTATGGACGAGGAGCGTGCCGCCAAGGTTGGTCTTGCGAATAACGGGGATGCCGGTTTTGGCTTCAATGTGCTGAGCGAGAAGCTCGGCGAGGACGACTTGCTCGGTGAAAAATTTGGAGCCGATGGTGATTTTGGATTGGGGAGAATTGTGGCAGGCGGTGACGAAATACAGGACGTTAAGGAGGAGAAGGAAGTAAAGGAGGCGAAGCGGGACTTGGCGCATGGTTCAGAGAATTTCTCACGAGAGAAAAGAAAGAGGAAGGAGAAAGAATAATACAACGCGGAGATGCAGAGTACGCAGAGCAAGCGCAGAGAAGAGAGATTCATCGCGCAATCTGCGCGCGATGGCGCAGAGATCATCGCTTCGATCGAATGAAGGGCGGTTTAGTTCGTCGATCTATTCAAGAGACTTTGAGGCGGCGCTCGAGGAGGCCGAGGAGGAAATCGGCGAGGAGGGCGAGGAGGGCGGCGGGGATGGCGCCAGCGAGGATGAGGGCATCGCTGACGAGGGCGACGCCACGGAAGATAAAAGTGCCAAGGCCGCCGGCTCCGATGGCAGCGGCGATGGTGGCGACGCCGATGGTGATGATGGTGGCGGTTCGAACGCCCGCAAGAATGACGGCGAGAGCAAGCGGGAAACGGACGCGGACGAGGATTTGCGCGCGGGTCATGCCCATGGCTTCGGCGGATTCGAGGACGGCGGGATCGATGCTGGTGAGGCCGACGTAGGTGTTGCGCAGGATGGGGAGCAGTGCGTAAAGGACGAGAGCGACGATGGCGGTGCGCTTGCCGATGCCGCCGATGAACGGGATGGGAATGAGGAAACCAAAGAGGGCTAGGCTGGGAATAGTTTGAAAGATGCTGGCGATGCCGAGCGCGATGGTGCGCAAGGCGGGCCGTTGCACAATGAACATGCCGAGCGGGACGCCGATGAGGATGGCGATGGTCATGGCGATGAGGACGAGCGCGAGGTGATCGAGAGTGGCGCTCAGGATTTCGGCGCGATGCGCGACGAAAAAGGTCCAGGGGCTCATGGGGCGCTCAACCTTGATCTCCTGCATGGGCTCATGCGGGGATTCCAGAGGGCACGGCAAGAGATGAGGTGAAGGCGCGGACTTCGGGGTGGTCGAGGCGAAGAAATTCCTGCGGTGTGGCGCTGGCGACAATGCGGCCGGCTTCGAG
>Ga0137416_10001343_pt1 | contig 12508 bp, 17 predicted proteins | sample CZODoug3_1_1_16f_FD_108282 | JGI IMG/M metagenome (GOLD analysis project Ga0137416, IMG submission 108282) | Vadose zone soil fungal communities from Angelo Coast Range Reserve, California, USA - CZODoug3_1_1_16fungal (Illumina Assembly) | ecosystem: Environmental > Terrestrial > Soil > Vadose...
ATTCCGAGGATGCGCTGGCGAAGTGCGATTCTCTTCTCGCACAATCTCCTGATTCGCGAGGGGACGTCCTTCGGTTACGCGCGTACATCTACTCGCCTCAAGGAAGGTACGAGCAAGCGATGCTGACAGGACCCGCTATCGGCTAAGCGAATCGTCCAAGACGCAATGAAGGAGCGTCCGAGGCCAGTAACTTTGCAAACCTCCTTCAACCTGAGGACCCGCGATGGATCGGTAAGTGACAACGCGCGCAATGCCGAATTCTCGGGGTCGTTATCCATGCGGTGGCTCCTGGCGGTGAACCTGTAGTCCCGCGGCGCCGTACTCGAACGCCTCACATAGCGAAGCGGATAGCAGGTCACGCTCGGTTACGGAACGTGACGTTCGTAGTCCATGCGCTCATGTAGGATGCGAATGACATCGATTCCGTCGGTCGTCTGACGATAAAACAGAACGTGCGATCCGGAAGGGTACATGCGATAGCCTCGGCGCACCTCAGGGCATTCCCTGCCTAGCGACGGACGATCGGCCGCGATCGCAACATCCTTCCAGAGCTGGCGTGTGTACGTCTCGGCTCGATCGAATCCCCAGCGATCCACCGTGTAATCCCAGATTTCGTCGAGGTCCGTCTGGGCGCGCGGGGTGAGGACAAAGTGACCGGACATCAGTCCTTCAGTGTCTGCTTTCGCTTTCGGGCAATGAACGCCTCGAAATCGAACGGAGTTGACGGACCACTGTCCTCGCCTTCAATGAGGGCGGCGCGCAACGCGTTGAGCCGCGCCTCACGCTCCTCGAGCAGCCGCAAGGCGGCACGCATGACATCGCTTGCGTTGTCATATCGGCCTTCGCTGACCTGAGCTTCTACGAATTTGGCGAAGTGCTCGCCCAAGCTGAATGACGTGACTCTGCCCATGGGGTATCCTCCGAATCCCGAAGATTGTACTAAAAATTAGTACATGGGCAAGCGAAGCATCGCAGGGTGCTGGTATCAGGAACCACTCCAAAATGCCTCTTGGCGCGGTTCCAGGATTGCTGGCGCGGCGACTAATTCGGCGACTAATGCGGGGATTTCGGGGGCTTGGAGGGGGAAGGAGCTCTTGAGTTATCAGTAACTTCAGAACTCCTGACATAGCACCTAAAGAAAATGTCCGGTTTTGGGGCGCTCACGAGGCTGGGCCCGCCTCCGGGGCAGGGCTCCGGTGATTCGGCGAGCGGGGGAAAGCCAGGCCGATGCACGGCGGCGGACGTATGGGAAGCGAACGCGCAGGCGAGAGCCCGGGAACACCGTGGCAGTCCGATCGAGAACCTCGCAGAGGGTATGCGCGGCGCGTGTTCGATGCGGGGAGCTGAGCGGCGCCAAGGTGATCTGTAGCTCGCTGTCGCTGACTTTGATGTCGCCGGCGGTGGCAAAGAGTTCGTGCAGGAGCGTTCTGCCTTCCTGTTCACGCCGCCGAAGAGGACCTCCAGGCCGAGCGCCGCCACGTTTGGTCGAACTAGTGTGCCTCCGTACGAGCCGTTGGCGTATTCGCCGATGCCCACTAGTGTGGCCGCAAGCGCTCCGAAGGCATGGCTGAGCGCGATGCGCTGAGGCATCGCGGTCATGGGCACCCACATGCCGAGAGGATATCCGGCTATTGCACCAACAGCGGCGCCGACGACAATCCATTCATAGGAGACGATGCGGGTCTGAAAGAGGGTTGCGATGACGGCGACAGCCATTCCGAAGGCGGCCAACTGCATGCCTCGCCGAGCACTGTCAGGGCGCCCCAGGGCGCGAAGGGCAGTGATGAACAAGAGCGCGGCGAACAGATACGCGAGCTGGGTGAGTGTCTCGATCATGACTTCACTGTGCTCGGAGTGCCGTTCTCAGCTGTGTCCCCCGGGGCGCTTTGGGCGCGTTTGAACATCGACAGCATCCGATCAGTGATCAGAAAGCCGCCAACGATGTTCGCCATGGCGCATGCAACGGCGATCGTGCCGAGGATCGTTGCCAGCGCGCCGTCGCCGCTGCCGGCCAACACTAACGAGGCGACGAGGGAAATGCCGGAAATCGCATTGGTCGCCGCCATCAGCGGCGTATGCAGCAGCGGTGGTATTCGGTTGATGGTTTGGACGCCGACAAAGCCGGCGAGCATGAAGACGAACAGCTGAATGATGGTCGTTGTCGCCATTGTGGTTCCTCAGGCTGCGGCCACCGACGGGGTTGTTGCATTTTGACCGGCGAGCAACGCACCGCTGATGGGATCCGAAGCGTCGAGATGCAGTCGACTCGACCGTTCCAGGAGATAAGCGAGTAGGGAGCGGATGTTGCTGCTGAAGAAACGACTGGCGTCGCGTGCTATCAGGCTCGGCAGGTTTGTCGGCCCCATAATGCGTACGCCATTCACGACGACCGTCTCGTCCGGCTTGGTAACCTCGCAGTTCCCTCCTGTCTCTGCAGCAAGATCGACAATGACCGCGCCCGGTTGCATCACGCTGAGCGCCTCGCGATCGATCAGCAATGGCGCAGGGCGGCCCGGAATCTGAGCTGTCGTGATGACGAGTTGCATCGTCGCCAAGTGAGCCCGCCCGTGATCAAGACAACTTGAGTGCTCATTCCATTATCATCCTCTGTTGGGCCGCCGGAAACTCGGACGGCGTTTCGTTGGAGCTAAGGTAGCTATGCCAACGCACCGGCAGAAGGCGCAGATAGGGATATGGCCTATTCCAGCGAAGCGCTAAATGGAGTCGCTCACCCGAGGGGATCGAGAGCCCTTTCTCAGTGAGGAAAATACGCACGCGCCGCGAATTGGGCGAGCCTGCGGACTCGTAGAGCTTCATCGTTTTGTCAGTCATGTGAAATCTCCAAATCTGTTGCTCAAAATGTCGGTGCGCCAGTCGCACCGACGATGATTCGTGTTGGGTGACGGAAGGATGCCCGGACTCATCAGCCGGCTGTCTTGCCACCATCGACGGTGACGATCTGACCGGTCATGAAGGACGCAGCGTCAGAAGCCAGGAACAGGATGGTGTTGGCAATGTCGGCGGGCTTGCCGATTCGGCCCAGCGGGACGCCGGAGACTAACGCTGTCTTGTTCTCGGGCGTCCCGGTGAAGCGGTCTAGCATGCCGGTGTCGGTCGGTCCCGGTGCTACGGCGTTGACGCGTACTCCGGTCGAGGCCACTTCCAGCGCTGCCGATTTGGTGAAGCCCTCGACCGCATGCTTGCTGGCCGCGTAGACCGATGCGTACGCCGCCCCTTCGTGGCCGTAGGTGGAGGAGATATTGATGACGCTGCCGCTCTTCTGGGCGGTCATTACGCGTAGCTCGTGCTTGAGACTGAGCAGTGTGCCCAACACGTTGGTATCGAACGTAGCGGCATAGCTCTCAGCTGTCTGATTGACGATGAGGCCGGGCTGACCCTCGGTGCCGGCAATGTTGACGGCTACGTCGAGGCGGCCGAAGCGGGCCACGGCCTGGTCGATCAGGCGGCGGACTTCCTCATCGTGACGTACGTCGGCTTGGACAAAGACGCCTTCCGCCCCGATCCGCTGGAGTTCAACTTCGAGGGCCTTACCCTCAGTGGGACGGCGGCCGGAAACAACCAGACGAGCGCCGATCTCGGCGAATGCCACTGCGGTGGCGCGACCGATGCCGGTCAGGGCACCTGTGATGAGGACGACGGGCTTGTTCATGATGTAATTCCTACGCGAGGTATGACTGGAGTGTATGGGTGCTGCTAAAGGCGTCGCCGTCAGGATCTACGGTGCATTGCCAGGAACGCCGTTCTGTGGGCTAATTTAGGGGGGTTGTGCCGACATTGAAAAAGACCTAATAAATGGGGTACATACCTCTGAGGCATGGCTGGCGGGAGGATCCTTTGGAGCTGCGACATCTTCGATATTTCATGGCGGTCGCTGAGACGGGCAGCCTGACGTTGGCGGCCGAGCGGCGGCTGCATACCTCCCAGCCGTCTCTAAGTCGGCAGATTCGCGATCTGGAAGATCAGGTCGGGGTCGAACTCTTGAGTCGCGGCGCACGGGGCGTGGAGTTGACTGCCGCCGGCCGCGCCTTTATGGACCACGCGCGATTGGCGCTGATCCAGGTGGACGCTGCAGTTGAGGCAGCCCGCCGTGCGGCGAAACCCGACAAACGGCGCTTTGCATTGGGCTTTCTGACCGGGCAGGAAATGACCTGGTTGCCCGCGGCCATGCATATCCTCAGCGACGAGTTGCCGACTGTGGATGTCACAGTCTCCAGCGACTATGCACCGGATCTCGCCGAAGGACTGGCGCGCGGGAGGTTGGATCTGGCATTCCTGCGTGCCGATCCGGATTTCGACCTCGCCTATCAGGTCGTGGGCAAAGAACCACTCGTGGTGTTGATGCCCAGCAACCACCCCCTAACGTCGTATGACGTCATTCGCCCACAGCAACTCGCTGGCGAGCCCTTCATCGCGATGGGGAACAAGGCCAAGGTGTTGCGCGCCGTGATCGATGCCTATCTGGAGCGCTCGGGTGTCCAGATCACGCCCACACAAGACGCGGACAACCCCGCGATGGTCATATCCCTGGTGGCGTCGATGCGAGGCATCACGTTGATTCCAGCGTATGTGCAAAATCTGATGCCCTGGTCGGTCGTCAGCCGCCCGCTTGACGGTGATGTGCCGACAATCGACCTGGTCATCGGTTATAGCAAGACGAACAACTCACCCGTCCTGAAGCTATTCCTGTCTCGGTTGGATGAATTAATCGCGCTCGTCTCGAAGCGGTCCGTTGCCGCAACGATGGCCGACACCGTGAAACTGACTCCACTCTGATCCACGTGGCACTGCCGGCGCAGTTCAAATGAGGCGTTGCACCTCACGCGGCTGCCCGCGAGCATCATCATTGCCGGCGGTGGCTACATTGCCGTGGAGTTCGCCAGCATCTTCAACGGTCTGGGAGTCGATACCACTCTAGTGCACCGCGGGCCTAACATCCTGCGCGGATTCGATGACGACGTGCGCGCCCACGTGGCCGAAGAGATGGGTAAGCGCGGTGTGAAGGTGTTGCTGGGTGCGCAACATCAGAGTATCTCGAGGGCCGAGGACGGTCACTTGGTGAGCCGCTTCACCGATGGGCATCAGCGCGATAGCGAGGTGGTGATGTTTGCCATCGGTCGCGAACCCTACGTACAGGGACTGGGTCTGCAAAACGTCGGCGTGGAGCTTGCGCCCAATGGGGCGATCAAGGTGGATGAGTACTCCCGCACCAACGTGCCGAGCATCTGGGCTGTGGGAGACGTCACCGACCGGATTAACCTGACACCGGTGGCGATCCGCGAGGGGGCCGCGTTTGCCGAGACAGAATTCTACGCTCGTCCGACGGCAGACTACCCCGGCGGCCGACCGCCATTAAAAAGTCGTGCAGGAACAGAGATCTATATTAAAATAGATTTTTCACGGAGATTGTATATGCGACTGCAGGACATTGGCGAGGATGCCGACGTCAAGAAGCTACGTGCTCCCACGGTTACTTCGGCTCTGGTGAAGCGCCTTCGAGTTGACATAATCGAGGGAAGTCTAGCGCCCGGTCAGCGTCTGAAGCTCAACGAACTCGGTGGGCGCTACGGTGTGGGTCTAGTCGCGCTCCGTGAGGCGCTCTGCAGGTTGGTGGCGAATGGGCTCGTCCTGGCGACCGATCAGAAGGGCTTCAGCGTGTTGGGCGTTTCTCGCGAAGACTTTCTGGATCTCATTGAAACGCGCGTCTCGATCGATTCGCTCGCCCTGCGCGCGTCGATTGAGAAGGGGGGCGTTGACTGGGAGGCTGGAATCCAAGGCGCTCGACATGGGCTCGCGAAAGCGGGGCGGGGTAATGAGCTTGCGGAGCGCTGGGAAACCGCGCACTTGAGCTTCCACGAGGCCCTGGTGGCCGCCGCAGGCTCGCGCCGCCTGCTCGAGATACGTCGCGCTCTGGCGGATGAGACCGCACGATATCGGCGTTTGTCTTTGGCGTTTCCGGGCCCTCGGGATATTCAAGGCGAACACGATGCGATCGCCGAAGCGGCCTTGGCGCGGGATGCCGAGCGGGCCTGCCAGTTGCTCGCGGCGCACCTGCGTTTGCCTGCAGAAATTCTCCTCGCGGCTGGCTTTCCACACACCGATCAGGAAAAGCAGCAGTGACTGTCACGCTGACGTTCGACAACGGACCGGATCCGAAGGTCACGCCATACGTGTTGGACGTACTGCGTGAACGCAACATCCGGGCCACATTCTTTGTCCTAGGGGCGAAGATGCGCGAGCGTCGGCTCCGGCTCATCGCCGAACGGGCAGTCGCAGAAGGTCATCGTCTGGGCAATCACACTTTTTCCCATCACGTTCAGTTCGGGCTGGTCGATCCGCCGCAGCAGGCGGTGCTGGAAATTCAAAAAGCACAGTCATTGATTGGATCGCTGGCCGGGGAAGAGAAGCTCTTCAGGCCCTTCGGCGGCGGTGGCTCGATCGACCGCAATCTCTTGAACGATGCGGCACTAGCCTATCTTCGCGACCATCAATTCACCGTGGTGCTCTGGACCTGTGTGCCGCGCGACTGGGCGGAGCCCAACCGATGGGTTGATCGTGCGATGGCTTGCATTCGCGCTGAGAGTGAGTCCGTCGTCGTGCTTCACGACCTGCCCACGGGCGCGATGCGCGAGCTCGGATCTTTCATCGACCGACTCGAGCGTGCTGATCGGCAGCTCGTCCAGACCTTTCCGGATACCGTCATCGCCGTTCGCGGCGGCGTCGTGAGCGATCGGCTGGAAGCGCTACTCGAGTCGGCACCCGGTATCGCACATTAATCTCCGTTGTCTGGCTTAGCTCAAAATATCTATTTTAGTTTAAAATCTTATAGACTTTTAAGTTCGCCCTGTTATATTCCTTTGTGAGCCGGTTTGGTGGGCGCTTGGTGAAACTGTCATCGAGCAGGGGGTAAGGCGATGGCATTCCTGAAGAACGCGTGGTACGCAGCAGGTTGGTCGGAGGACTTCACCGACAAGCTGGCAACGTGCGAGATCATCGGCCAACACCTGCTGATCTACAGAAGTACAGCCGGTATTCATGTGATGTCGGACACTTGTCCCCATCGCTTCGCTCCGCTGCATCTCGGCAAGCGAGTCGGCGATCTGGTTCAGTGCGGATATCACGGCCTGCGGTTCGCCACGGACGGAAGGTGTGTCCACAACCCTCATGGCAATGGTGTCATCCCAAACCGTGTGCAACTGCAGGTGTATCCGGCGGCGGAGCGCCACAAGTTGCTTTGGGTTTGGATGGGTGAGAAGTCCCTTGCGGACCCGACGCGAATCCCGAACTTCTCCTTCGTCGATGACCCACAGTATGCGGTCATCAAGGGTGAGATCGTCGGCGAAGGTGCCTACGAGTTATACACCGACAACATCCTAGACCTCGGGCACGCGGAATTCCTTCATACGGGCCTTGCCGCCGCAGCGTTCACGGCCGGCGCGCGTACTGTGGCGCAGGAAGGTTCGACCCTCTTCAGCACGGTGACGCACCCGAACGATTATCCCTCCGATGTAGTTCAGTTCATGCTGAAGAAGCCTGGGCAGAAAATGGATTATTGGGGTTATTCGCGCTGGGATGCGCCCGCGACCATGGCTTTTGATTCATACCTGGGGGAAGTTGGTCAGCCGCGGCCGGATCGGCCCGCCATTCCGTCGCTTCACATCTTTACCCCGGAAGATGAAGGCAGGACCCGCTATTTCTGGGCTGTTGGACGCAGTAACGACATCAATGACATAGAGCACTCGGAGCGTCTACGCGCGGGTTACGTACACGCGTTTGAAAATGAGGACAAGCCCATGATTGCGGCACAATTCCGGCGCCTCGGCGGGAAAGACTTCTGGGAGATGAAGCCTCTGCTCTTGCCGACAGACTCAGGCGCCGTGAAAGCGCGACGCATATTGGCGAAGTTGATCCAAGCCGAACAGACGGACTCGGTGGATCGAGCAGTACAGGCGATGGCCCGAAACACCGCTGTGCAGGAATTGAGGGAACAGAACGACTAAGCAGGAGAATCCGTACCCACGGCTTGCGACAGTTTGATCGAGCGCTCGTGCTAGAAACTCAACCAGTCAACACGGAGATGATCGACCCCACCTTGCTGGCTTGACGGTAACTGCGAACAACCGTGCGACACGCGGTGAGCTGGCAAGGCTGTTGGGGCGCATTTGAAACTATGTATCCACTCGCAGATGGATTGTTTGCCCCTCGAAATCAATGGTACGTCGCGGCCTGGAGCAGCGAGGTCGGGCGCGAGCCGTTGTCACGCGATCTGCTCAATGAGCCGGTCGTTCTATTCCGGACCGAGAGCGGCGAGGCGGTTGCTCTTGCTGGCCGCTGTCCGCATCGACACTTCCCACTAGGTAAGGGTCATCTGGTGGGAGATTCTCTCGAGTGCGGATATCACGGAATTCGCTTTGGGGCCGACGGCGCGGCGACTCATATCCCGACGCAGGTAGCGATACCGGCGGCCTGTCGCGTGCGCGCGTACCCACTCGTCGAGCGCTGGCAGTGGCTGTGGATCTGGACGGGTGATCCTGCCCTGGCGGATCCGGCATCGATCCCTGATCACGACGCGATCGGGCTCACGGATCCTGAGTTTGACGCTGTCGGCGGCATCTACTATGCGGTGCCCGGCCGCTACATGCTCATGCATGACAACCTGTTTGATCTCACGCATCTGAACGTGCTGCACCGCTCGAGCATCGGCGCGGGGGATATCTCCAAAGCGAAGGAGATTCGCACACAGGCAGAGAATTGGATCAGCAGTGACCGCGAGCTCACGGAAGTGGAGTGCCCGCCGTTCTTCTCAGGAGTTTTCTCCTATGCGGAGAAGATCGACCGCAGTTTCGGTATGAAGCTGTATCTTCCCTGTTTGCATGTGGGCTATGACAAGTTCAAACGCGCGGCCTCCGCCTCCGTTCGACCCGGCGAGCCGTTGGGCCAGATCAGAGTATTCCACGCCATCACGCCCGCAACGACCCACACGGCGCATTACTTTCACGCCATGTCGAGGAACTTTGCGCGTAACGACGAAGTGTACGGCAGGAAATTGATCCAGGGGGTACTGCCGACCCTGGACGAAGACATGTTTGCCACCGGCGAGATCGAGAAGATGCTCGGCCGCTTTGAGCGTGTGCCGCAGGAAGTGCTGCTTCGGTCGGATACGACCTGCGTCAATGGGCGTCGCTTGTTCGAGGCAATGATCCGGCGTGATGATGCATCGGGCCTCGATTCCCATACGCTGACGGATCAAGCGAGCCACGGATGAACCGTGCTCAACTCATTCCCTGTCTTCGCAAACTCGAAACTCCGCGGGAGTTCGCATGCGCTTTGTGACCTATCGCGATGGTGGTGAGCAAGGTTTGGCCGTGCTCCACGAAGGGTGCTACCACGGCCTGCTGAGCACGTTTGACGAATACCCAGGCGATCTAGTTGCCTTGTTAGGTGCTGGCGGCAATGCCCTTTCGGATGCCGCGACAAAGTTGAGGCGCGGCAACCGGATCGACTTGTCTTCAGTCGAGGTCCTGCCGCCAATTGGCGAGCCGCGCAAGATCATCTGCATCGGGTTGAACTACGTCGATCATTCCAAGGAAAGCGGTTTCGAGCCTCCAAAGTATCCGACCGTATTTGCCCGCTTTGCAAGCTCACTGATCGGACACGGCGCTGACATGATTGTGCCGCGCGTCTCCCGAGACCTCGACTATGAGGGAGAGCTCGCCGCGATCATCGGTGTAGGAGGGCGCGACATTCTCGAGGCCGACGCGCTCGCGCACGTTGCAGGATATGCAATTTTCAACGACGGCTCGATACGAGACTTTCAGCACAAGACGCCGCAATGGACTGTCGGCAAGAATTTCGATGGTACGGGCGCGTTTGGACCGGAGTTTGTCACGGCGGATGAATTGCCCCCAGGCGCGAAGGGATTGATGTTACAGACCCGTCTCAATGGCAAAGTGGTCCAGCGTGCCTCGACGGACGAAATGATTTTCAGCGTTGCCAATCTGGTTTGCATTCTGAGTGAAGCAATGACGCTCGAGCCCGGAGACGTGATCGTCACCGGGACACCCGCTGGCATCGGCGCAGCTCGGAAGCCGCCGCTGTACATGAGAGACGGGGATGTCTGTGAGGTTGAGATCGAGAAGCTCGGAATTCTCGAGAACCCCGTGCGTCGCTCGAGCGAAGTGAGCGCACAGCCATCGCCTGCAACTTGCACCTAACGGCCGGACGCCATCGATCCAGAAACACAATAAAGAGTCGACCGATGCAAACTCTATTGAAACCAGGTATGCCCGTACCGACCCTGTCGTTCCGAACCGTCGGTGGTGCGGTGTGGGACGTCGCCAAGACGGCTCCCCACACACTGGATCTCATTGCCGTGTATCGGGGTGTGTTCTGTCCCTACTGTCGCGGATTCATCTCGGATCTCGCCTCGCGACTCGACGAATTTATGCATTTGGGCATCACCCCGGTCGCCGTCAGCGTCGATGATGAGGGCAAAGCCAGGCAAGCGGTCGAGGAGTGGGGGCTCGGCCGCATGGCGGTCGGTTTTGGCTTGAGCGCCGAACTCATCCGACCCTGGAACGTGTTCCTGACGACCCGCGAGCAGGCCGGTGTAGCGCAGACTTTCTGCGAACCGGCACTGCTCATGGTGACCCCACAAAAGAAGGTCTATGCGCTGCTAACACAGAGTATCCCCTCAGGGCGTCCCGATCTCGGCAACCTGTTGGAGGGGTTGGCTTTTCTCGCCAAGCAAGGGTTCCCGATCCGGGGCGCGGCGTGATCGGCTGTTGCTCTCGAGTTGCGCGCGGAAGTTGTCGGGGATTGCAGCCGCCGCGTTTTGCGCTGTGAGGCGCGACTCGGTCCCTTCTTTAACTTGAGTTGATGCGCTTGGAGACTTCGACATGAGCACCGTTCAACGCACAAATCCTTTGCTAAAGACTCCACCGATCCGGATGCACCATCATGCATATACGACCGACGATCATGAAGCGACACGCCATTTTTACGAGGACATCATCGGATTACCGCTGGTTGCCATGTGGGTTGAGAAAGAGCATCTAGGCGGAGAGTGGGTGGAGCTGGGCCATGCCTTTTATCGGCTGGGTGACGGTAGTGCGTTAGCGTTCTTCAATTTTGCAGATCCAAAGAAGCAGGAAGATTATCGCGCCAAGCGCCAGCCTTTATTCGTGCACCTGTCGTTGGCGGTTGAGCAGCAGACTCAGGATGAGCTCCAGGCACGCCTCAAAGCGGCGGGGCTCGAGGCATTCACCATGGATCATGGCTATTGCCATTCACTTTATGTCCGAGACCCGAACGAGCTGCTCGTTGAGTTCACCGTCGATCCGCCGAACGTGCGCGAAATCGAAGCCACGCAGCGCGCCACGGCGCACGAGGAAATGCAGCGTTGGATCAGCGGGGGCCGGGAGAGCAACAATCGCTGGCGCTCTTCAGGCGAGACAGACGTATCGACGGCTTGAGGAGGGACTCACGTCGCCGGAGTGACTGAAGATCGCCCGGCGAAGGGTTCCATGGACGCAGTAATGTCTGCTTCGAGCAGGATGCGCGTTGTCGTCTTGAGATGGGATGACAAAAGCGCAACCGCGCGATCGTCATCGCCCGCAAGCGCCGCATCTACAATCTCAGTATGCTCTTTCAGAGTATCGCGGCCGCTGTGTGCAAGCGGAACCGACAAACGCCGATAACGCTCGCTCTGCGTATACAACATCTCTCGAATCCGCAGGCGCCACGGATTATCGCACCCCGCCACGAGCGCCTTGTGGAAGGCCGTATGGGCCGCAATCCATTGCTCGTTGAGACGTTGGGGATCGCTCGCCTCTCGGTAAATCGTTTTCGAGAGCCGGTGCAGCGCCGCGCAAAGCTGCTGTTCCCAGGCAATATCATGCAGCTGGATCGCGCGACGCAGGCAACTGCCCTCGATCTCCACGCGGAGCTCAGTCAAGGCCTTGAGGTCTGCGGCGGAAATGGGCGACGCTCGAAAACCCCGTTGGGGCTCGGAGGTGACCAACCCTTCCGGCACCAGGCGGGAGAGTGCCTCGCGAACGGCACTGGGACTTACCTCTAATGCCTTGCACAGATCATTGATTCGAAGTTTCGAGCCCGGCCGCAGCCGGCAGGACAGCAGGTCGGCCCGTAAACTCTCGTAGACGGACTGGGTGAGACTCGAACTCGAGGGAGACGTTGCCATTTTAGATATAGTACAGAAAAATCCGCACGCAGCCCTCAAACGCAACGCAGGCATCGCTTGCCTCAATCGGCGGTCCACCCACCGTCGATTACGATGCTGCTACCTGTCAAGAGCGCCGCGGCATCGGAGGCCAGAAAGAGCACCGCGCCCATGATGTCCTGCGGCTGCCCCAGTCTCCCGAGCTTGATCTTACCTAATGTGCTTTTGAGAAACTCTGCGTCCTTGAAATAGGGTACGGTCAGCGGTGTCTCAACATAGGTGGGCGCAATCGTATTTGAGCGGATTCCG
>Ga0137416_10001346_pt1 | contig 12492 bp, 10 predicted proteins | sample CZODoug3_1_1_16f_FD_108282 | JGI IMG/M metagenome (GOLD analysis project Ga0137416, IMG submission 108282) | Vadose zone soil fungal communities from Angelo Coast Range Reserve, California, USA - CZODoug3_1_1_16fungal (Illumina Assembly) | ecosystem: Environmental > Terrestrial > Soil > Vadose...
ACTTACTTTCATTGGTCTCGGTACCAGCTGTAGTATTCTTCCCGGCCTATGCCATCTACTTCTTCGCTTCGCGTTATCCCGCACTGGATGTGTTGCTGCATCCCGCACCGCCGCCGATGATTTCATCACCACCGCCGGAAGCGCCACCGTTGCCGCCTGCGCCTGAACCGATGGGATAGCGGCCACACCTTCAATCGCCGAAATCTTTTGCTGAAGTCTTCAGCTTCGCGCCGTGACCGTGTCTCCAGGAAAAACGACGGCCGAGAATGCACTTGATGATCAGGTGATCGGTCGATCCCGTCACCCCAACACCCACGCCGAAGTTGAATTCCCAGTGCTGGGCGTGGTTGCTGGGCAGAACCCCGTTTTCCACCGTCTTGCTGCCGTTCGCGGTGAAGTTTGAATGCAACTCTACCATCGTGCTCCGGGGCGGAACCGTATCGGAGCCGTAAACCTGGATCTCGTAGTTTTCCTGAGCGCAAGCCAGCGAGGCAAATAGCATGATCATAGGGAGAGCGGTCAGGACACGAATCGAGAGCCGTCGATTGATCATTCGTACCCGGCGAAGACTGAAGAAATACTCAGTCAATGATGCAGGGTGACCGCGATCGGGCGCAAGGCTACGCGGTCGACTCAGTCTCTGGCCCGATTCTTGATCCAGATCGGCGATCCAACGAATCCAAAGGCGCGGCGAATCTGGTTTTCCAGGAAGCGCTGGTAGGCGAAGTGCAACTTCACTTGGCGATCGGTGAAGATGACGAAAGTCGGAGGAGCGACGGCCGCCTGCGTCATATAGTAGATCCGCACCTGCTGGCGGGCGGGAACCGAGGCGCGCTCGAAATCCACATGCTTGAGGAAGCGGTTCATCTCGCCGGTTCCGATACGCCGGCGGCGCTCGATAGCAACTTTTTCCAATGTCGGGAATATTTTCTCGGTGCCTTTTCCGGTTGAGGCGGACGCGAACAATATCGGCGCATAGGCAAGAAATTTCAACGCATCCCGCAGTCTTTGCTCGTAGGCAGCGCGGTCGGCAGGTCGCTTGTTCTCCTGCATACGTGAAGACTTCGTTGGACGCCCCGTCCGCTCCTTGCCGCTGATGACCAGGTCCCATTTATTCACAATGATGATCATCGAGCGTCCGCTCTCGTGAGCATATCCAGCGATCGAGGCGTCGAGCTGGCTGACCCCTTCGGTGGCATCAATCACCAGTAGCGCTACGTCGGCCGCTTCAAGGTGCTTGCGCGCCATCACGACCGAGAGCTTTTCCGCCATCAGGTGGGTTTTGCCTTTGCGACGGATGCCTGCGGTATCAATGAAGCGAAAGCGTCTGCCGCTCAGCTCGACGATTTCATCGACCGCATCTCGCGTGGTGCCCGGGATCGGCGAGACGATCGAGCGATCTGCGCCGGTAAGCAGATTGAGTAGGGTGGATTTGCCAACGTTGGGATGCCCGATAATCGCAACCTTGGTTTCGTGAGGTTCCGGCGCTTCTGGTTCTTCTTCCTCCGTGTCCCCCCCGTCCCCTGTGGTCATTTGGTTTGCGGGTGGTAGTATCTCGAGAACCGCATCCAGCAGGTCATCCAGACCGCGAGCGTTCTCGGCGGAGATGGGGAATAGTCTACGGATTCCGAGGCGATGAAAGTCATCCGTGAGCCCCTGCTGCTTCTCGGTGTCGACCTTGTTAACCGCGAGAAAAAGCGGCTTGCCAGTCCGGATCAGCTGGAGCGCGAGGTCGATATCTGGAGCTGCCATCTCCGTACGTCCGTCCACCACCATGACCACGGCGTCCGCCTCTTTGAGCGCAACCTTGGCCTGGCGGAAAATTTCTGCGGGTATGAAGTCTTTATCTTCCGGGAGAATGCCGCCGGTGTCGACGATGCGCAGACGGCGTCCGCGCCATTCAGCTTCACCGTAAAGACGGTCGCGGGTGATGCCCGGTTCATCTCCGACAATCGCGCGCCGCGAGCCCACCAGTCGGTTGAAAAGCGTAGATTTGCCGACGTTAGGACGCCCCACGATGGCAAGCGTGGGAATGCCGGCTGCGACCGACGGTGAGTTTAGAGTTGGTTGGGTCATAAGATCTTAGGGCGACGGCAAATCTGCACAGACGATGTGGCACCGACCCCGGTCCACACAAACGATTATTATAGTGACTCGGTGGCTCCCAGCTCCCAGCCCGTCCACGACACCAAGATCCGGGATGTCTCCCTCTACCAGTTCTTCGCGCCCGGAGGAGTGCTCTCGCGCAAACATCCCGCATACGAGTTCCGCCGCGGACAGCTGCAGATGGCGCAGGCAGTAGAGCGGGCGCTGGAAGAAAAGCGTCACTTGATCGTTGAAGCCGGCACTGGCACGGGCAAAACGCTGGCCTACCTTGTGCCCGTCATTCGCTCCGGCAAGAGAGTCATCATTTCGACGGGAACAAAGAATCTGCAGGAACAGCTCTTCCATAAGGATATCCCTTTTCTCGAGCACGCGCTTTATCCCAACGGAGAAGGCAAGCTCAAGGTTTGCTACATGAAGGGGCGCAACAACTATTTGTGCCGCAAGAAGCTGTACGACCTTACCGATCAGCCCGTGCTTAGCGGCCTGGAAGAGATTGAGCACTATCGCACCATCGCCGCGTGGGAGAAGGTCACGCAGAGCGGGGACAAAGCCGAGCTGGCAGCGCTTCCGGAAGCCAGCGCCCTCTGGCACAAGCTCGACGCCCGCTCCGACACCTGCCTAGGACAGAACTGCAGTGCTTGGGAACGCTGCTTCATCACCGCGATGCACCGCCGGGCGATGGAAAGCGACATCATCATCGTCAACCATCATCTCTTCTTTGCCGACCTATCCATCAAGCAGCAGGCCGAGTACGCACCGGATGCCGGAATTCTGCCAGAAGTCGGTGCCGTAATTTTCGACGAGGCCCACGAACTGGAAGATGTGGCGGGAAGCTACTTCGGAGTTTCCGTCAGCAACGCGCGCTTTGAGGAATTGTGTCGAGACGTGGAAGTATCGCTGCAGCGCAATCATATGCTGTCGGCTTCGATGTCGGGCGCGCTGAAGAGCGTTCGCGAGCGGGCACTGTTCTTTTTTGCCCTCTTGCCTCTGGGCGATGGCCGTTTCGCTTTCGAAAACCGGCGCGGGTTCATGGAGGAAAATGGAGACGAATTTCTCGGGCTGCAACAGTCGCTCACTAGGCTGGGCTCGGAGCTGGAAAACCTGCCGTCGAAGCCGGAAGAAGTCTTCAACTTTGCGCGGCGCGCGCAGGAGTTGCAAGTACAGCTTGGCTTTCTGATGGAATCCGAGGACTGCAACACGGTGTTCTGGATCGAACGGCGACGCGGCGACCGCGACAAGCCCAGGGTTTTCCTTCAGGCCACTCCCATCGATGTGGCACCCATCCTGAAGACTTGCCTCTTCGACAAACTCGAGTGCGCAGTGCTCGCTTCCGCCACGCTGGCCGTCGGCGGCAGCTTCGAATACATGCGCCAGCGGCTGGGGCTGGAGCACGCACGAGAAACTGTGCTGCCGTCGCATTTCGATTATGAGAAGCAGGCGTTGTTTTACGTGCCCCCCGACCTTCCCGATCCCCGCGCCCCGCAATTCGCGGCAAAGGCGGCAGACCGCATCCGTCGGCTCCTGGAAGTAAGTCGCGGACGGGCCTTTGTGCTGTTCACCAGCTACGCGCAGATGAATGACGTCTACCAGCGCCTCCTTGGAGAAATGGAATTTCCCATGCTGCTGCAGGGCGATGCCCCCAAGACCGCGCTGCTGGAGGAATTCCGCCTCACGCCCCATGCCGTGCTGTTTGCGACCTCGTCATTCTGGCAGGGTGTGGACGTGCAGGGCGAGCAACTCAGTTGCGTGATCATCGACCGCCTGCCGTTTGCCGTGCCCAGCGATCCCGTAGTAGCAGCGCGAGTGAAATTTATTGATGCCGACGGTGGAAATGCCTTTTTCCAGTACCAGGTGCCCGCGGCTGTGATCACGCTCAAGCAGGGCTTCGGACGCCTGATCCGGTCGCTGCACGATCGCGGCTTGCTGGTTCTGTTGGACAACCGTATCTTGAAGAAGGCCTACGGAAAAGTGTTCGTGGAGAGCCTGCCGGCTTATCGAAGAACGACGGACATGAAACAGGTTGAGGAGTTCTTCAGGACGGATTAAAGCGCCGGCCATGGCGTTCCCTCAGGCAACTGCAGCTTCGCGTAAACTGCTAGCCTTACGCCTTGAATACGATCAAGCACATATTCTTGCGCTACACCGCGTTTCTTTGGGCGCTGCTCAAGCCCTTGGGCGCCTGGGGGGTCTTTGTGGTCGCCGCCCTTGATGCCGCCGCCCTCGGCCTGCCCATGGATCCGATCGTCGCCACCTACGTGTATCAGGACCGCTCCCGGTTCTTGTTGTACGTGCTCATGGCCTCAACCGGATCGGCGCTGGGGAGCATGGTGATATACGGGATCGGGTACGTGGGGGGCGAGGAGTTACTGCGCAAACGCATTTCACCGGAACGCTTCGACAAGTTTCACCAGGCTTTTGAAAAACATCCGTTCTGGAGCCTGATGTTTCCGGCGATGCTGCCTCCGCCCACACCCTTCAAACTGTTTGCTCTGGCGGCCGCGGTTTCGGAGATGCAGTTCAGCCACTTCCTGCTGGCCATTTTTGCCGGACGCTTCGTGCGCTTCAGCCTGCTTTCCATCCTGACCCTGGTGTTCGGTCCACAGTTCGTGCGCGTCTTCGGAACCGTCTTCCGCGAGCATTGGGCTTGGGTGCTGGGGGCGATGGCCCTGGGATTGGCGATCTGGCTGGTAGTGCGAAAACTGCAAAAACGATAATGTGGGCGAATCGGGCGTTGGCCACTTGTATTTATTGATTTGGAGACAGGCCTCAATCAGGAGTGCCTCGCGCTCGCACGGGCGGGACCGCACGCGCCCACATTAGGCCGCAGCCGGGTGGTCGCCTTTGCCGAAAGCCTCGGACCAGGCGCCCAGCACCACGGGCGTTGCGAACATCACACTGGTAAAAAGCAGATCCCCCTCGACTGCATTGCGGAAGAACGGCAAAGCCAAGGTGTAAGACGTCAGCAGGCCACTGAAGTTCAGTGGATACATGTCATAGGCCGCCCACACCGCAAAATTGCTGATGAGGAAAAAGGAAACCGAACTGGCCAGGGCTGCGCCAATTACCGGCAACGGTTTTGCGTTTGCGCGCAGCTTCGCGCCCAGCCACAGCACCGCCGCGTACCAAGCCCAGGTCACGAAATGGTCCCAAACAAACGGGTAAGCGTAAACCACCTTGGTGAGGACGACATCCGAAGCAGCCATCACAACCAGTGGTACCCACAGGAAACGGCGCGAGCCACGGGCCCCGAAAAAAAGCAGCGCTGCTGCCACCGGGGTAAACATCCAGGGATGGGGCATGAAGCGAACCGCGACGGCGAGCAGCAGAAACAGGTACGCCAGCATGATCACCTCAACAATCTGCAGCAATGATTGTGGCGCGGCAAGCCCGCCGCGTCAAGTTAAGCAATGGCTAGTCCATTCCCCGCGATACCCGCCGGCTACGCGAGCCGAAACTCTCTCTTACCACATTCAGATTGCGATCGAGTTCCACGCTGGCGCCTAGAAGACCCCGGCGTATCTGGTCGGGGTAGTCAAAGCGGAGGTCCCGGAAGCGTACGATGTAGCCGGCCTGCGGATTCTCCACCTGCTCAGTTTCGGTGATGGGATACTTCGCCCAGTCCAGATAGGCCCGGCCCAGGTAACTCCGCTTCGCGGCCACGGTCACCGGAGTCTCTTCCGGTTTGGGTTGGAGTCGCATCCGGCCTTCGGGGTCTGCCTCTGGTATCGAAGAATCAATCAGCACGGTGGCGTAGAAGTTCCCGGTCTCTACCACTCCAGACCATCGAAATGGATTCAGCCAATAAGGGTAGGCCGAAGCCCGAATCGGATCAGCACCATCGTAAACCCGGGCTTTCAGGGCATTGACCGCGCGCCTGTGTTCATAATCCCGCACACCCCACAAGGCGACCACCCCAACGAGCGCCATGAGCGCTGCCAAGCCTCCTTGCGGGCCTTTGCGGCGCACGCCGATCTCGTCGTTGATCAAGGCGAAGAACGCCGGGAGCACTAAGCCCGCCACCAGCAGAATAAGAATCATCGGCTCTACGATGAACACGATGTCCCAGGAATACCACTTCTCCCAAAAAGGCCAGAACGGCCGCACACCATAATTGTTGGTGAAGTCGAGCAGGATGTGAGTCAGGCCGGCAAGGTAGGCGAACAGGAACAGCAGACCCCACCGCGGCGGCAGGTCGGGATCTCTCACTTTGTGTCCACGCATACGCCAGCTGACGTACATGAGTCCGACCACCACCGCCTGCACCAGTACCAGACCGAGGAAGGAATGCGTGAAACCGCGATGGTGGGCAAAGCCGAAAACCGGATCTTTGAGGTTCCCGAGGATGTCGATATCGGGCGCTTCGGCCGCCAGCGTCATCGTCGCTGTCGCCAGCGCCGTCTTGCGATTGAACCCGGTGCGTGCGAGACAGGCGCCGGTCAGGAAGTGAGTGATAGGTTCCAAAGTTTCAGGGCGATCAGAAGCGTTTTGGATGCGGTGGCCGCACAGAGAGATTCAATTGAGCACTTTACCTCCGTCCAGTGCGGAGCGAAAAAGAGAATTAACCACCAAGGACACGAAGGCATACGAAACGGTTTTTACCTCGTGTAGCTTCGCGTCCTTGGTGGTTATTCACTTTCTGCTGGCACCAGCAAGGTCACAGCGTCAGGCACAATTCTGATCTCCACTGGCAGGGTTCCCAGCAGTTCGCCGTCGGCTTCGACGAAGATGCGCAAACCTGGAACCGAGTCAGGGCACGCCCGGCAGCCTGCTTTCACACTGTGAACCAGTTCGATGCCATGCACCCGCCACTGCGCCCCAACCAAGCCGCGGACGATGTACTGCAAATAAGCCCAGCGGCTGCGGGTGCGAAACAGGACCAGGCGTAAGTCGTCACGCTCGAGTGACGCGCCCGGCGCGAGTTCTCGCAGAACTCCCCCGAAGTTGCGGATGCGAACCGCCAGCAGTTGGGAAACCTCTGCCTGCGTTCCCGCTTCCATCTCGACGACGAAATTCTCCATTCGATGAGTCAGCCAGAGCCGCGTTGCCTTGGCGTAATAGGCGGCCATCCCCAGATGGCCTTTCACCCGCGGGTTCAACTTGTAGAACAGATGAGCATCCGCGCCGATTCCGGCGGTGACAATGAAGAACCGGGAGCCACGATTCCCGTCAAGGTCCACGTATTCCACCTGGCCTACCGCGGTGCGCCGGGGACTCGCGGTCAAGCTGGCGCGGGCTGCCGCCATCGCAGAAAGCGGCAGGCGGAGATCGTGGGCCAGAGCGTTGGCCGTACCCAGAGGAATTACGCCTAAGGCTGCATTGCTGCCAACCATGCCCTGCAGAACGTCGTGCACGGTGCCGTCGCCGCCGCAGGCAAAGATCGCGTCGCAACCGCCGGCGATGGCTTGGCGCGCCTGCCCGGTTGCATCTGCCTGGCCGCGCGTGGGCTCCAGGGTTGCCTCAACCCCACCCTGGCGCAGAACGGTCAACGCCGCCTCCACGTCCGCTAACCGGCGCATATGGCGCCGGCCGGAGAGCGGGTTGTAGAGAAGGACGGCCTTACGCATTGAAGGATCAAACAATGGAGCGGCGGAAAAATTAGAAAGTGAGAAATAAAAATCACATGGATTGTACCGGAAACCGCTAGAGTCTCCGGCAAACGCATTGCGCATTCACGGTATTTTCACTAAGCTATTTCTGCTTAGGGCCCCTCGCAGTCATCTCTCAAAATAGATCAATCCGAGGAGGTACGATCCTCATGAAATTCTGGTGTTCTGTTCCGCTCACCCTCTTGCTGTGCGGCGTGATCACAGCCCAAGATCATCCGGCTCATACTCAATCTAAGCCGGCAACTCTGATGTCGGGGCTGGGCGACCTGCATCATCCCGTATCCACCAAGAACCCGCAGGCACAGCAATTTTTTGACCAGGGACTGCGCCTGATCTATGCCTTCAACCACGACGAGGCAGCTCGTTCATTCCAACGCGCCGCGGATCTAGACCCCAAACTTGCCATTGCCTATTGGGGCGTTGCCGAGGCCGTAGGACCGAACTACAACGATCCTGCCAGCGACGACCGCTTCGCGCTGGCCCACCAAGCCGTCCAGAAAGCGGTCGATCTCTCGGGCAACGCCTTGCCGGTTGAGCAAGCCTACATTCAGGCCATGGAGCTGCGTTTCCCCGCGGATCCCAAGGCGGACCGCAGGCACGCGGCCGAGGCTTATCACGACGCCATGCGCGAAGTAGCGAAGAGATTTCCCGATGACCTGGATGCGGCCACGCTGTTCGCCGAGTCGGGCATGGACCTGCACCCCTGGGGCTTGTGGCGCCACGACGGAACCCCGGAAGCCGGCACCGAGGAAATCGTAGCCACGCTCGAGTCGGTCATAAAACGCGACCCTAACCACATGGGCGCGGTGCATTACTACATTCACGCCGTGGAAGCCTCATCTTCGCCGGAACGGGCGCTGGCGGGCGCGAACAAGTTGGCCGCCATGGCCCCTGCGGCAGGACATCTGGTACACATGCCGGCGCACGTTTACATCCGCACCGGCGACTATGCCGCGGCGGTGAAGACCAACCAGGAAGCCGCGGCCGTAGATCGGGCTTACATCAAGGCCAGTGGGGCGCAGGGCCTCTACCCGATGATGTACTACAGCCACAACCTGCATTTCATCGCGATGTGCGCTGCCATGAACGGCGACTATGCCGAGGCCCAGAAGAATGCCGCAATGCTGGCCGCTCACGTGGGACCGCATGTTAAGGACCTGCCGCCGCTCGAAGGTTTCATGACCATTCCCGTCGCGGTGGACGTCCGCTTTCATAAGTGGGATGAAATCCTGAAGATGCCGAAACCCGATGCCGACATGAAGACCACAACCGTGTTCTGGCATTTCGCCCGCGGCATGGCGCTAGCCGCTAAGGGGAAGACCAGTGAGGCCGAAGCTGAGCACAAGGCCGTGGCCGAAGCGCAAGCGAATACGCCGGAAGACGTCGTATTCGCCATGCCCGTGAACAACAAAGCAAAAGACGTCCTGGCGGTTGCCAGAGACGTATTGGGTGGGAAGATTGCCTTGGCGAAAAAAGACAACGCGGGTGCCATTGCGCTGCTGCAAAATGCCGTGACCGTGCAAGACTCCCTCAAATACAGTGAGCCAGAGGACTGGTTCTTCCCGGTACGAGAATCGCTGGGCGCGGCGCTTCTGGTAAACGACGACGCCCCAGGCGCAGAGAGGGTCTTCCGCGAAGACCTCGATCGCCACCCGCGCAACCCGCGCTCGCTATTCGGCCTGGAACAGGCATTGAAAGCCCAGAATCGGGACTACGACGCAGGATTTGTGCAAAAGCAATTCCACGCCTCGTGGAAGGGCAGCACGTCGCAATTGAAAGTGGAGGACTTGGTGTAGTCTGCCGAAAGTCGAGACGAACCAGGTGGGGACAGCCGCCCTCGGCTGTCCCCAGGTGGTTCGTGGCACAGCCGTTCAAACCCCGTGCTCAAGTTCTTCGGATCATATAGACGCAATGTGGCCACCCTCTCCACATCACTTCCTTCCACACGCTCAACCCGATCTTCTCCGCCACTCGCCGTGAAGAGAGGTTCTCCGGCCGGATGAGCGAGATGAGCCGGTCAGCACCAAGCCGGGCAAAGCCGTAGTCCTGGCAGGCCCGGGCCGCTTCCGGAGCGTAGCCTCGACCCCACAGGTCGCGGCGCACGTGATATCCGATTTCGATCTCGTCGGCTCCGTCCACTGTCTGGAGGGTCAAACCGCAATCCCCGACCACCTCGCCGCTGGACTTCAAAACCATGGCCCACAGCCCGTGGCCGGCATCGGCATAGCGCCGCTGATTGCGTTCGATCCATGCCGCAACTCCAGCAAGATCCAGAGGCGCAGGATAGAAGCGCATGGTCTCAGCATCAGACAGGACGGCCGCAAGCGCATTTACGTCCTCCGGAACAAATTCACGAAGCAGCAGACGCTCAGTTTCAAGAATAACCATGTTCGGTCTCAACAAACCATGCGGGGACAACCGCCTTCGGCGGTCCGGCGGAGCGCAGCTCCGCGGTTGTGGTTCCCGGCCAAGACTGTCGAGCTTCGCTCGACTGGACAGCCGAGGACGGCTGTCGTCACTCGGTCACAAATCACCGGCCCTCCCCGAATATAATCTCCTAGTCATGGCCACCGCGCCCAAGAGTCCTGAAAAAACGACGGAATCACTTCGGGAAAAAATCCGGCACCACGAATACCGATACTACGTCCTCGACGATCCCGAAATTTCAGACGGCCAGTTCGACCAGCTCATGAATGAGCTGAAGAAACTCGAGGCCAAGAATCCTGAACTGATCACCCCGGACTCTCCCACACAGCGCGTAGGCGGCAAGCCGCGCGAGGGCTTCCTCAAGGCGACGCACACCTCGCCGATGCTTTCCCTCGACAATACCTACAGCGAAGACGAGCTGCGCAACTGGGAGCGTCGGGTTCACGAGCTGAGCGGGCGCGAAGACATTGACTATGTTTGCGAATTGAAGCTCGATGGCATGTCGCTGGCCTTGCATTACGAGGACGGCACACTGGTACGCGGCATCACTCGCGGTGACGGAACCACCGGCGAAGACGTTACTCTGAACGTGCGCACGGTGCGCTCCATTCCGCTTTCCGTTCCGCTGGAGAAGTTGAAAAAGGCCGGGATTCCTGCGGATTTCGAAGTCCGCGGGGAGCTGCTGATGCCGATCGCGGCTTTCAAGAGAATGAATGAGGAGCGCGAAGAAAGGGGGCTTCCCGTTTTCGCCAATCCCCGCAACGCGACAGCGGGCACGGTGCGTCAACTCGAGCCGTCGATCACCGCGCAGCGCAGGCTTGACTATTTCGGTTACGCGCTGTTGCAGAATGGCCGGACACTTCTTGACCGGCACTGGGAAACCCTGAATGCGTTGGACACGGCTGGATTCAAGGTCAACCCAACTCGCAAGCTGGCCAAGAGGTTCGACCAGATTTGGGCGTTCATCGAGCAAGAAGAGCCCGGGCGCGAAACACTTCCCTACGAAATCGACGGCATTGTGATCAAGGTGGATCGTGTCGCCCTGCAGCGGGAACTGGGCTACACCGGCAAAGCTCCGCGCTGGGCCATCGCCTATAAATACGCCGCGCGTTCGGGAATCACCAAAGTCGAAGACGTACTGGTGCAGGTCGGACGCACAGGAAAACTCACGCCGGTCGCGGCATTGCGGCCGGTCCCCATCGGCGGGACCACCGTCAGCCGTGCCACCCTGCATAACATGGACGAGATCGAGCGCCTAGGCGTAAAAATTGGCGACTGGGTGGAAGTCGAGCGCGGCGGCGACGTGATCCCCAAGGTCAACCGTGTTGTCGAAAACAAAGACCATCCCCGCGGGCACAAAGTGTTTCACATGCCGGAAAAGTGCCCGGTGTGCGGAGGGCACGTCGTCCGCACTGCAGGCGAGGTGGATCACCGCTGCGTCAATGCCAATTGCCCAGCCAAACTGCGGGAGACCATCCTGCACTTCGCCTCGCGCGGCGTAATGAACATCGATGGCCTGGGTGACGCACTCGTAACCCAGCTCACCGACCGCGGCCTGGTCAAGAACGTTGCCGACATTTACCGGCTGACCAAATCCGATCTCCTGAAACTCGAGCGCATGGGCGAAAAATCAGCGCAGAACGTGCTCGCCGAGATTGAGACATCGAAACAGCTGCCGCTCCAGCGGGTGATCTATGGCCTGGGCGTTCGCTTTGTCGGCGAACGCACGGCGCAGTTCCTGGCCGAGCATTTCGGTTCGATGGACGCTCTGATGAACGCCAGCGAGGAAGAACTACAAGAAGTAAATGAAGTCGGCCCGCGCATTGCCCAGAGCATTGGGGAGTTTTTTCAGGAGCCGAAGAACCGGGCTCTGGTAAAGCAGCTACAGGATCTAGGCTTGCGGTTGACCGGAACAAGAAAAGAGCGGGGAACGAAGCTCGCCGGCAAGACTTTCGTGCTTACTGGCACACTGGCCCATTTCACCCGTGACGAGGCGAAAAAGGTGATCGAAGACGCAGGCGGAAGAGTCTCCGGATCTGTCAGCAAGACGACCGACTATGTGGTTGCGGGCGATGACGCGGGATCAAAGTTAGACAAGGCAAAAGAACTGGGAGTAAAGGTCATCGGAGAGAAAGAAATGCAGGACTTGGTGGGTGCCACCTAACCGTGGGGGGCTCCTCCGCCCGCCCCGGCCTTCGACCTTGACTCTCAGCTTCACTTTGACTCGCCACTTCAGTTCGACTGCCGGCATGCGTGGGCGGGGGCGCCCGCACCACACGAGCAACTACCCAGCCATCGCTCCCTTGATCCTTTCATAGGTCGCCTCCAGACTTTCTGGCAATATCCTGGTTTC
>Ga0137416_10001350_pt1 | contig 12474 bp, 13 predicted proteins | sample CZODoug3_1_1_16f_FD_108282 | JGI IMG/M metagenome (GOLD analysis project Ga0137416, IMG submission 108282) | Vadose zone soil fungal communities from Angelo Coast Range Reserve, California, USA - CZODoug3_1_1_16fungal (Illumina Assembly) | ecosystem: Environmental > Terrestrial > Soil > Vadose...
ATCCGCCAGGATCTGATTTCAGATCAGGCCGGCGAACAATCATGGGCCGACCGGCTGGCGCGGGTTCTCGCCGAGATCGAAGCGACGCTGCGGGCGGAGCGGTTGATCTAGTCTTTCGTCTTGACGCGTTTTCTTCACGCGAACCGGTGCCCACTTCGCTCGAAAACGCTCTACCTCGCCCGCGTCAGCGCCAGCCAGATGCCGCCGCCGATCATGAAGCCGCCGGAAACGCGCGACAGCAGCCGGGTCCGCCGCGCCGAGAAGAATTTTCGCGCCCGGCCGGCCAGCACCGCATAGATCGTGTCGGTGATCGCGCCCGTGACCATGAAAGTGACACCGAGCAGCGCCACCTGCGAGATGTGATCCTTGCTCATGTCCATGAACTGCGGAATGAAGGCGCCGAAGAACACCAGCACCTTGGGGTTGCTCAGCAGCACCAGAAAACCCTGCAGGAAAAACCCGCCGCGCGGCGGCGGTGGCGGTTCGTCGGTCTTGACGCCTTCGACCGGGGAGCGGATCAGTCTGTAGCCGAGCCAGACCAGATAGGCCGCACCGGCGAAGCGCACCCAGTCGAACCAGTAACCCATCGTCGCCATCAGCGTGGTCAGCCCGACCGCGACGATGCCGATCACGATCGCCAATCCGACCTGGACGCCCAAAATGTTGGTCAGCGCCGCGCGGGTGCCGTGGCGCAGGCCGTTGGCGATCACCAGCGTAACGACCGGACCCGGTATCAGCGCCAGCGCGATGCAGGCGGCGACGAAGGCGAGATAGGCTTGCAGGGACATGGGGTGGACTTTCGGCGAGAGCGGCGGGTATTTCTAGTTTTGGCTATCAGCCGGCCTTGCGAATCCGCGTGGGAGCCGGCCGTTTCTCTTTTTTAACAATCTTGGTCAGAACGGCGTCAATCCGAGCCTGCCAACCTGGGCCCTGGCCTCTGAAGTGCGTGACGACGATCGGACTCAGGCGGATCGATACCGGTACTTTCTTGGCTGCCTTTTGCGGGCCGCGGTGCTTGCCGAATGTCGAGAGGACGTCCGCCGGCAAAACGTCTTCGGGCGCTTTCGCCTTCGCGAAGTCGTCGCGTGTCCATTCGGAGTTATCAGCGTCGGCTTTTTTTCGAGAGGTCATAGTTTTTGATCTCCTGTTCCGTGGCAGGTCGGAGGCTGATGGCGCGAACTCTCTTGCTGCCTGACTTTCTGTCTTCGGTGACCGTGAAAGCAAGCGCATGAGCTTTGGTGCCGATGAAGCCGAAGGCGCGATATCTCGTTTCACCGTAGTTTTTGCGCGTGTCCTCCAGGATTTTGACCGGGGAAAACTCGGAAGCCCGCGCCAGGCGGATACCATGCTTGACGCATCCTTTTTTGGGTCAAACTCGATATCCATTATTTTTAATTGTATATACGATTAAGTAGCTGAGGTCAAGGAAGACCGTTAGGGAGGGCAGCGCGGCCTCAACGCCCATCCATCGCCGCCGTCATCCAACGCGTCATGTCTGCCGACGCCAGGAACTCCAGCGCCACCTGCTGCACGCGCGGCGCCTCGCCGGTTCCCTGCGCCACCGCCACCAGCAGATCGCAGCGCCGCGACACGGCGATGCCAACCGCGGCATGCTGCACGCCAGTAGGCATTTTGAGATCATAGCTGCGGAGGCGTCCCGGCATATCGGCGACACGGACGACGTCGCCTGCCTTGAGCGGCACGAATCGCGGGCTCATCAAATCGAGATCGGCGACGCGATCGACTTCGTCGTCATCGGCGACGCCGCTGTCGCAATTGCAGAAGCCGATCTTTGGTCGGACATAGACCTCGATCTCGTCGCCGCAGGACGCAGCGCCGCAGCGGAACGCGCGGCCAGCCGGCCAGCCGTCGCGCGGAAACGGCCAGGCGATCTCGCGCCAGACGCCGGTTCGCGGCCGCGCGTTCTCGTACGCCGCGCCGCCGGACAACGCGCCGAGCGTGAGCGCCGCAATCGCGATCATGGGCCAGGCGCGCATCGTCTGCACCGTTACGGCAGGCCGGCAGCAGCGCGGGCCGTGCCGGTCAGTTCGAGGATGTGCATGCCGGTATTGGCGCGGTCGACGATATAGATGTAGCCGCGCGCGTCGGTCTCGACATTGTTGGTCTGGATCGCGACCTTGCAGCGGTCCTTGCCGTCGATGGTGACGCAGCGCTTGTCGGTCGCGGCCGTGATCGAGGGGATGAAATAGCCGACCTCTTTGGGGTGATAGGGATCGCGGATGTCGAGCGCGCGAATGCCGGCGTTGAAGAAGGCGATGAACGCCATCTTCTTGTAGAAGACCGGCGCCATGCTCTCATTGGAGGAATGCGAGCCGAACCGCCCGCCGCGTTCGCAGAAATTGCCGCTGGCTTCCGGCACCGTGTAGCTCGAGATCATCATCGGCCGGTTTTCGACCGTGACATCGGCGAACCACACCATCTGCCGGGGCTCGCCGCATTCGTTCAAAATCGCCTCGTCGACGATCATCACGATGTCGCGGGTCTTGCCGTCCTTGTCCCTGGCAAATTCGGCGATCGGCATGCCCTGCATCGGAAACGTCGTATGGGCGCCGTTCAAGGCCGACATCGCCAGCCGCGAGATTTCGGGGTAGCGCAGATTGTCCGGCGTCGGCTCCTTCGGCCCATTGATCAGCTTGTCGCGGTCGACGATCTGGACAAACCCACCCTTGTTGGTGCCGTAGCCGAAATAGACGCGATTGCCGGCTGGCCCGGTCGAAATCGGCCCGTGCAGTTCGGTCGGCACCGCGCCGGTCGAACCCGGCTCCTGACCGGGCAGACCGAAATCCCTGATCTTCGTGGGATGCGCGGGATCGGAGAGGTCATAGACTTGTGTCATGCGGCGGGTGCGCCAGTCCGGCGCGCCCGAGACCAGGAAAGCGATGCCGGTTGAGCACTCCCACCAGTTCTTGTGGGTGTCCTTTAATCCGGCGATCCGGGTGATCAACACCGGATTGGCGGGATCGGCGACGTTCCAGATCTCATGCGCCTCGCTGCCGAAGGTGCGCAGCAGATAGACGGCGTTGGGATCGCCCTTCGGCAAATCCTTGCCGTCGCAGATCCGCACCATCTGCGCGCCGCCGGATTCGTATTTGCCTTCCTGACCGGGGATGTGGCGCAGATATTTCGGTTGCGCGGGATCGGTGACGTCGACGATCGAGGTGCCGTTGGGCTCGGCCTTGCCGGTCTGCGGATTGACCGGATCGGGATTGTCGTCGCTGCCGCCGTGATGGCCGATATAGGCGATCCAGCGGTCGCCCTGATGATGGATGGTCGGCTGATAGGCGCTGCGTGCCTGCAGATCGTTAGTGCCGACCAGCTTCATGTTGGAAGCTTCCGGCGGCGCGCCGATCACCTGGCTCTGCGCATGGGCGCCAGAAGCGAAAACGAAAACAGAAATCGAGAGAAAAACCGCCCAATTGACGCGACCGCCCATGCTTGCCACCCGGTGTTCAAAGCCAATCTGCGTTGGCTGATTTCGACAGCGATATCATACCCAGGCGCGCCGCGTTTGCACTACGCCTGATCCGCCGAAAAGCGGCAGGGTGCAATGCAGCGTGCCGCATTGTGAAAATTGAGCGAATATCCCTTCTTTTGAGGAAGCCGCCATGTCGCCGTGTCAACTTCACGCCGCCAGCCGCCGTCGTTTCCTCCAATTCCTGGCAGCGAGCCCGCTGTTCGCGCGCCAGGCTCTCGCAGAAGGGCCGCGTCCGTCCGATCCGGCGGACTGGGCCCCACGCGATCTCGACAAATTGATCGCCGAGCCTGCGCAAGCGCTGGATGTTTTCGACTTCGAGCCGGTCATGAAGATGAACGTCCCGCCGGCGCATTTCGGCTACATGGCCACCGGCGTCGACGACGAAGTGACCTTGCGCGCCAATCGCGAGGGCTTTCGGAAATTCGGACTGCGCCCGCGTCGGCTGGTCGACGTCAGCAAGATCGACATGAGCACCGAGATTTTCGGCGCCAGATATGACAGCCCGATCGTGATCGCGCCGACCGGCAGCAACCGCGCCTTTCACCCCGACGCGGAGGTCGCCGTCGCCAAGGCTGCGAAAACCGGCAATCATCTGCAAATCCTCTCCACGGTGGCGACGACCTCGATCGAGGATGCCATCGCCGCGCGCGGCGGCCCGGTATGGTTTCAACTCTATACAACCCAGCGCTGGGAGGTCGCCGAAGGCCTGGTGAGAAAAGCCGAAGCCGCGGGCGCGCCTGTCATCGCCGTGACGCTCGATGTCAGGTCGCCGGCGAAATGGGAAACCTTTGTCAGGCTTCGGCGCACCGACACCCGCGACTGCGGAAGCTGTCATGGTCCCAGCGACTATCTTTCGCGCAAGCCGAACTTTGCCGGCATCGATCTCGGAAGCGTCAGCAGCACGGTCGTTACCAACCTGACCTGGGATCTGATCAAGCGCTTGCGCGATACCGTCAAGGTCAAGCTCGTGCTCAAGGGCATTCTTGCCTCCGAGGATGCCAAGCTCGCGAGCGAAGCGGGCATCGATGGCATCGTGGTCTCGAACCATGGCGGGCGCGCGGAAGACGGGGTCAGCGCGACCATCGAGGTATTGCCTGAAATCGTCGCCGCGGTCGGCGGCCGCATGCCGGTCATGGTCGACAGCGGCTTTCGCCGCGGCAGCGATATCGTCAAGGCATTGGCGATGGGGGCGCAGACCGTGGGCATCGGCCGTCCCTATTTGTGGGGGCTAGGTGCTTTCGGCCAGCCCGGCGTCGAGCGCGTGCTGGCGATCCTGCGCGCCGAGACGCGCAACGCCATGCAACAGCTCGGCGCACCGTCGCTCAAGGACCTTACGCCGGCGATGGTGAAGCGGGTCTGAATTCGGCCCGACCGAAAATTTCCGTCATGGCCGGGCTTCGTCCCGGCCATCCACGTCTTTCTTGCGGAGAGACTGACAGGACGTGGATGCCCGCGACAAGCGCGGGCATGACGAGAAAAACACGCTCTTGACATGCAACCATTTGGTTGCCTAATATCTTGACCATGGATTTGGCGATGGATGAAGTCTTCAGGGCGCTGGCTGATGGCTCACGGCGATCTCTGCTGGACCGGCTTCACGCCAAGAACGGACAGACGCTGAACGAATTGTGCGACGGCCTCGTCATGACGCGGCAGGCGGTCACCAAGCACCTTGGGATTCTCGAACAGGCCAACCTCGTCACCACGTTCAAGCACGGCCGCGAGAAGCTGCACTACCTCAACCCGGTGCCGATCCATCAGATCGGCGAGCGGTGGATCAGGAAATTCGAGCGCGGCAAGCTCGCAGCGCTCAGCGAACTGAAACGGCAACTGGAGAAGCGCGATGCGTAAGCCTGAGTTCATCTACGTCACCTATATCGAGACCACGCCGGAGAAAGTGTGGGAGGCGCTGACCAACAGCGAGTTCACCAGGCGCTATTGGTTCAACACGGAGGTGAAATCCGACTGGAAGGTCGGCTCGCCCTTTGCGCTGGTGATGGACGGAAAGATCACCGACACCGGCGAGATCCTCGAAGCCGAACTGCCGCGGCGACTGTCTTACAGCTTCAAGCACGAGATTGACGATGCGATGCGGAACGAAGGGCCGACGAAAGTCGTCTTCACCATCGAGCCCTACGGCAATCTCGTCAAGCTGACGGTGACCCATGAGGGCTTCGCCGAAGGCAGCAAGCTGCTCGACGGCATCTCCAAGGGATGGCCTGCCATCCTGTCCGGGCTCAAGAGCCTGCTCGAAACCGGCAAGGCGTTTGCAATCCCGCCGGTCGCGCTTGGCATCGAGAGGTTCGAGTAGACATGAAAATCTATCGGAGGATTCGAGCGGATATGAATATCGATAAGTTCAAACCCACACTGGTCTACACGATCTACATCGCCTCCACGCCGGAGCAGGTGTGGCAGGCGCTGACATCGGCCGAGTTGAGCCGGAAATATTTCTTCGGCAATGCCGTCGAGGTCGATTTGAGGGTCGGCGGCGCCTATATCGTGCGCACGCCGGACGGCGCGCTGCATATCAGCGGCGAGGTGATCGAATGCGATCCGTTGCGGAAGCTCACCGTCACCTTCAACGTCAACTGGCCGGCGCTGATCGAAAAGCTCGGGCCGACGCTCGTGACCTACGAGATCGAGCCGGCCGGCGACGCCGTCAAGCTGACGCTGATCGAGGCGCACGACCGGCCGCTCAGCGACGACATCCTCTCAGGCGGACGCCAAGGCTGGCCCGCGATCCTCTCCGCTCTCAAGAGCGTGCTGGAGACCGGCCATCCTCTGGTGATCAAGATGGCGCCGCCGGAACGCATGCTCGCCGCGCTGAGGGAGATGGGGATCAAGACGGCGTAGGAGTTGCCACGAATTGTCGTCGTCCCGGCGAACGCCGGGACCCATACGCCGCGGCCGTTGTTGTTGGAAAAGAAAGAGCCACCAACAGCTCGCGCAGCAACTCAAGCCGGTGGCTATGGGTCCCGGCTCGCGCTTCGCTTGGCCGGGACGACGGATTTACCCCAGCGCCCGCAACTCCCTTCGCAGTACCTTCCCCGTCGCCGTCATCGGCAAACTCTCCGCGAATTGCACGAAGCGCGGATATTCGTGGGCGGCGAGTTGCACTTTGACGAATTCCTGGATCTCGCGCGCCAGCGCGTCGCTGGCCGCAAAGCCCGGGCGCAGCACGATCCAGGCCTTGATCGATTCGGTCCGGATCGGATCGGGAATGCCGACCACCGCCGACATCGCCACCGCCGGATGCTTCATCAGCGTGTGCTCGATCGCCGACGGCCCGACGCGATAGCCGGCGGTGGTGATGACGTCGTCCTCGCGGCTGACATACCAGAAATAGCCATCGTCATCCTGGATGCCGAGATCGCCGGTCAGCAAGAATTCGCCGGCGTATTTTTTGGCGGTGCCTTCTGGATTGCGCCAATATTCGATCATGGTGCACGGGCAGGGCTGGCGCACGCCGATGATTCCGCGGCTGCCGCGCGGCAGTTCCTCGCCTTGATTGTTGACGATGCGCACGTCGAAGCCCGGCGTCGCCCTGCCCATCGAACCCGGCCGGATCGGAAACAGCTTTGAATTGCTGCCGATCACCAGATTGCATTCGGTCTGGCCGAACACTTCATGGGCGTCGATGCCGAACGTCGCGCGTACCCAGTCGAGCAATTCGCCGCCGAGCGATTCACCGCCGGTAAAAATGCTGCGCAGTTTCACGCCGGGATGGCTGACGCCGGCCTGCCGCATCAGTTTCAGCGCGGTCGGCGGCAGGAACACGTTGCGGATGCCGTGATCGGCCATCATCGCCATCGCCGCCTGCGGCTCGAATTTGCGCGCGCGGTGGCCGACGATCGGCACGCCGTGATACCAGAACGCGAACAGCGCGTTGATCAGCCCGCCGATCCAGGCCCAATCGGCCGGCGTCCACATCAGATCGCCGGGTTTTGGCATGAAGTCGTGGCACATCTCGACATTCGGCAGATGGCCGAGCACGACGCGATGCGCGTGCAGCGCGCCCTTCGGGTTACCTGTCGTGCCCGAGGTGTAGATGATGAGTGCGGGATCATCGGCTGTGGTATCGACCGTGGTAAAATCCGCCGACGCCGCTTTGAGCTGCGACCAGAACGGCTTTGTGCCTGACGGTGCGGAGGCGCCGATCACATAGACATTCCCGAGATCGGGCAGCCGGTCGCGGATCTTTGCAAGTTTTTCCCATCCGGCCTCATCGGTGACAACAGCCTTGGCGGCGGAATTCGACAGCCGGAATTCCAGCGCGTCCTCGCCGAACAGCGCAAACAATGGAATCGAGATCATGCCGGAACGGAACGCCGCCAGATGCGCGATCGGCAATTCCGGCGATTGCGACAGGAACACCGCGACGCGATCGCCGCGCTCAAGGCCGTCGACCTTGAGCACATTGGCGAAGCGGCGCGACATCTCCGCGACCTCGTCGAACGTGGTGCGCGTCGTGGCGCCGTCTTCGTCGACATAGATCAGCGCGAGGCGGCCCGTGCCATCGGCATGGCGGTCGCAGCAGGCGGTCGCCATGTTGAAGCGCGCCGGGATGTCCCAGCGGAAGTTGCGGGTGAGCTCGTCGTAGGTGGCGGCTTCGGTGAGCATGGTGGCGATCTTGGTCCGTCCCTAACGTCCGTCATGGCCGGGCATAGCCGTCCGAAGGACGGCGTCGCTTCCGCTCGCCTACGCCCGGCCATCCACGTTCTTGCTTACTTTTTATTAGTTTAAGGACGTGGATGGCCGGGACAAGCCCGGGCATGACATCGAAAGGCTTTTCGCCTCCCACCTAAACTCTCCCAGCCGGCGCAGCCTTCACCTGGAGCCGACATCCTGTGTCGGTCGCTTGACGGCCCCAACCGGTGTGGCGAAACCTTCCATGGTTCGAATTCGCTTCTCGAGCCACCAGCCATATTCGGGAGCCCAATCCTCGAACTTCCGGTTGATGCCGAGATCGTGGGCCCAGTGCTGCGCGATATTGGGATTGAACTGCGATTGCCGGCCGACCGCGATCAGATCGGCCTGCCCATTCTCCAAAATGGCTTCGGCCTGCTGCGCTTCGAGGATGATACCAACCGCCATCGACGCAATGCCCACTTCCTTGCGGACGCGTTCGGCGTAGGGGACCTGGAAACCGAGGCCGCGCGGCACTTGCGCGGCCGTCGCCGAGCCTGAAATGCCGCCGGAGGAGCAGTCGATCACATCGACCCCGCGAGACTTCAATTCCCGGGCAAAGACAACCGTGTCATCCAGATTCCAGCCGTTCTGAGCCCCGTCGACCGCGGAGACACGCACGAACAGCGGCATGGTATCAGGCATTTCTCGCCGCACCGCTTCAACGATCTCGAGCGGCAGGCGCATGCGCCCGTTGCGATCGCCGCCATATTCATCATTGCGCGTGTTGGAAACGGGCGAGAGAAACGAGGCGAGCAGATAGCCATGGGCGGTGTGGATCTCGATCGTATCGAAGCCCGCAGCCACCGCGTTGCGGGCAGCTTTTGCCCAGGTGCCGACCATCGCCCGGCACTCTTCGGTGGTGAGCTGGTGCGGGGTCAGCCATCCGTTCGCGACCGGCTCGCTCGCCGGGCCCACAGGTTGCCACAGCCTGGCTCCCGCCTCGATCTGTTCTGACGTGAGCGGGCCCATGCCGTCCATCGCGCGCTGCGAGGACGATTTGCGTCCGCCATGGGCGAGCTGAATGCCGATCGCCGTGTTCTCCCCCTTCATGAAGGCGATCAGCGGCTTGAAGCTCTGCACCTGCGCATCGTTCCAGATGCCAAGGTCATGCTCGTTGATCAGGCCAACCTCTTCGACGGCGGTCGCCTCGACAAAGACCAGCCCGAAGCCGCCGAGGGCATAGCGGCCAAGATGCACGTTGTGAAAGGGGCCACAGGTGCTGCCGGGCCCGGCGCGATAGTGCACCATCGGCGGCACCACCAAACGGTTCTTCAGCGTCAGGCCGCGAACCCTGAACGGCTGAAACAACAGAGGTCGTGCAGCGTCAACGCTGGCGGCGACAGAGGCTGACATTGAATTGCCTTTGAATTGCCTTTGGGATTGCCTGTCGGGTTGAGTACAGAACGCACGCGAACCATTCCCTATTTTGGGTAACAGGTCCAGCAGGCCTCGCCACGAGCAATAGGCTTGCGAAGGCATGCCTGAAATGTTGGGTTGTGGCACGTCAAATGACCGGCGGAAATGCTAGCCCGCCAGCGACGCCTTCACCAGGCCGCTGGCCTTGCCGAAATCCATCTGGCCGGCGTATTTCGCTTTCAGCACCGCGATCACCTTGCCCATGTCCTTCATGCCGGCGGCACCGGTCTCCGTGACCGCGGCTGAGATCGCCGCCTTCACATCCTCCTCCGACATCTGCTTCGGCAGATACGCCGTAATGACCGCGATCTCCTGGCGCTCTTGCGCGGCGAGTTCGGCGCGGCCGCCTTTGTCGTAGAGTTCGACGGATTCCTGACGCTGTTTTATCATCTTCTGGAATACGCCCAGGAGATCCGCATCACTGAGCGGCGGCTTGCCCTCTCCGCGCGCGGCGATGTCGGCGTTCTTGATGGTCGAATTGACCATGCGAAGCGTCGAGAGCTTGCGCTCGTCCCTGGCCCGCATCGCGTCCTTGACCGCATTGTTGATATCGTCGCGCAGCATCGTCTTCACCTCTCGCGTTCTCAGGCTCTGATCTAAGTGGTTTGGAGCCTCAGAACAACTTAGTTCCTGAGCCATTCGACCAGCGCGTCCGCGGTCGCCTGTGGCTGTTCCAGCTGCGGCAGGTGGCCGCAATCGGGCAGGATCACGAGCCTGGCGCCATGAATGCCGTTCGCCATCTCCACCGAGAGCGAATTCGGGACGGTGTTGTCGGTATCGCCCGACAGCACCAGCGTCGGGCACTTGATCCAGGCCAGCGAGGGGCGCGAGTCCGGCCGGCCGATCACCGCGGTCTGCTGGCGCATGAACGCCTCTGGCCCGACATCGTCGCCCATGTCGTAGACGAGCTGACGCAGGCCCGCATCGCCGCGCCGCGACGGATGCACAAAGCCGGGGAAGAGTTCGTCGAGCACGTCGCGGTATCCGCCGCTTTTGGCGCGCGCCATCATGCCGTGGCGGCGGGCGGTCGCCTCCGGCGTGTCGGGCCTCGCCTGGGTGTTCATCAGCGCCAGTTTGGCGACGCGTTCCGGCGCCTGGCGGATGATCTCGAAGGCGATGTAGCCGCCCATCGAATGGCCTGCGAGCGCAAAACGCGGCGGTGCCTCGGCCAAAATCCGCCGCGCGATCGCCCCCATATTGTCGTCGCGGATGTGGTTGGCGACCGTGACCGGCCCAAACCGCCACAGCGCGGGGACCACGGGGGCAAAGATCCGCGGCGAGCAGACCAGGCCCGGGACCAGCAAGATCGGCATCGTATCGTCCATACCTGGCTCCGCAGCAATTTTAACGGGAATCTATCCACAATGGTGACCTTAGATTAAAAGCCCTGCACCGCATGTCAAATATGCATGGAAACGCGTGTGTATCCGCAGGCTTTCGGCTTTGACGCGGCAGGATGTGACGACTATGTAAGGGCCTTATGACAACATCTGATACCGCCTCAGCCTGGCCGGACCATAAACCGACCGCGCTCCTCGTGCTGGCCGATGGCACCGTGCTCGAAGGTTTTGGCCTCGGCGCGGAAGGCCACGCCGTCGGCGAGGTCTGCTTCAACACCGCGATGACCGGCTATGAGGAAATCCTCACCGATCCCTCCTATGCCGGGCAGCTCATCACCTTCACCTTCCCGCATATCGGCAACGTCGGCACCAACGCGCAAGACATCGAGACGGTGAATCTGGCGGCAACGCCCGGCGCGCGCGGCGTGATCCTGCGCTCGGCGATATCTGATCCCTCGAACTACCGCGCCACCAAGCATCTTGATGCCTGGCTGAAGGCGCGCGGCATCATCGGCCTTTCCGGCATCGACACCCGCGCGCTGACCGCGCTGATCCGCAGCAAGGGCATGCCGAACGGCGTGATCGCCCACGCCAAGGACGGCCAGTTCGACCTGCATGGCCTGAAGGAAGAGGCGCGCGAATGGCCCGGCCTCGAGGGCATGGATCTGGTGCCGATGGTTACTTCCGCCCAGCGCTTCACCTGGGATGAGACCCCCTGGGGCTGGGAAAGAGGTTTCGGCCGGCAGACCGCGCCTGAGTTCAACGTGGTTGCAATCGACTACGGCATCAAGCGCAACATTTTGCGGCTGCTGGCGGGCGAAGGCTGCAAGGTCACGGTGGTGCCGGCGACGACCTCGGCCGAAGATATTCTCGCGATGAAGCCGGACGGCGTGTTCTTGTCGAACGGCCCCGGCGATCCCGCCGCGACCGGCATATATGCCGTGCCGGTGATCCAGAAGGTGATTGCCTCGGGAACGCCGACGTTCGGCATCTGCCTCGGGCACCAGATGCTGGGCCTCGCCGTCGGCGCGAAAACGAAAAAGATGCATCAGGGCCACCACGGCGCCAATCATCCGGTCAAGGACGAGACCACCGGCAAGGTCGAGATCACCTCGATGAACCACGGCTTTGCGGTCGATCAGGCGACGCTGCCGAAAGGCGCGACGCAGACCATATCTCGCTGTTCGACGGCTCCAATTGCGGCATCCAGCTCGAAGGCAAGCCGGTGTTCTCGGTGCAGTATCACCCCGAGGCCTCCCCCGGCCCGCGGGATTCGCATTATCTGTTCAGGCGGTTCACCGATCTGATGCGGGCGAACAAGCGGGCGTAGCGTTTCAGCGACAGAGGCCGTCGGGCGCCAGGATACGGCACGCAAGAACGCTGGTGCATGCGCAGAGCAATTAGTATGATGAGCATCATCGTAAACTGGAACTAGTGTCCTGATCGACAAATCAGTTACATTTCTGCCGACCTTTAGACCGGGAGGCGGGAATGGCCAAAGGACGAGCTGTCGCGATTGTACTCGATGAC
>Ga0137416_10001351_pt1 | contig 12472 bp, 11 predicted proteins | sample CZODoug3_1_1_16f_FD_108282 | JGI IMG/M metagenome (GOLD analysis project Ga0137416, IMG submission 108282) | Vadose zone soil fungal communities from Angelo Coast Range Reserve, California, USA - CZODoug3_1_1_16fungal (Illumina Assembly) | ecosystem: Environmental > Terrestrial > Soil > Vadose...
GCCCGTCCCGGCGATGCGAGGCTCGGGGCCGCAGGTGGCGTCGTCCCGCCAGGGCAGCGTGGCCGCCTCGAGCGCGTCGTGCCACAGGGCCGCAGCCACCAGCCAGTCGTCGCGCAGCTTGACCCCGTAGACCTTCTGGTACGCCGCCGCGAATCCTCGGGCCTGGAGCAGATCCGCCCACGCGTGCACGGGAAGTCCGCCGGGGTAGGCATGATGATCGCCTCCGCAGGCCGCCTGGAACGAGCCGCGCTGGGGCGGGAGCTGGAGGCGGCCCTCGAGCAGGCCGGCCTCGCGCAGCATCCGCTCCGCTTCCGCGGGATGCGCCACCGCGTACGACTCGGGAGGCAGCCAGGGAGCCATCACGATGGCCTCCACGGCCGCCCTCAGCGGCTGGTCGGCGATGGCGGCGGCGGCGAGGTGGACCTCGCGCATGGCGGAGCGCGCGATCGGCAGGCGCGCCGCGACGTCTTTCGCGCGATCCGCCGGGGCCGCGGCGAAGAGCAACAGCAATGCGAGCATTCTTTGTCCTCCGGTCCTTTTCTTTGCCGGACCCCACCGGCGGCCTAGAGTTGCAGGCATGCCTCGCAGGCGCCTCGTGCGCAAGGCAATCGAGAAGAAGCTCCAGCGCGCGATCCAGCTCTCGGCTCGCGCCGAGCGGGCCCTCGCCCGGGCTGCGAAGCTGATCGCGGAGACCGAAGCCCGGTTCTCACGCCTGATGGACCCGGTGTAGGGTTCACGCGACCCCGCAGGTCGTTCCGAGGTGTTCCGTGGCCCTCTACGCGTTCGTGGTGCTCAAGTACCGCTATCCGCTCGAGCGGATGCTGCAGACCGTCGACCGCCATCGCGCCTACCTGCGGGAGCTGCTCGCGCAGGGGAAGATGATCGCTTCCGGGCCGTTCGTCCCGCGCGAAGGCGGCGCCTTGCTCCTGCGCGTCGAGGACGAGGCCGAGATCCAGCCGATCCTCGACAAGGACCCGTTCCAGATCGAGCGGCTGGTGGACACGACCATCCACCGTTGGGCGCCCAACATCGGCGTCGAAGGGCTGGACTCGCTGGCCGCGCGGCGCTGAGCGGCGGCCGCATCCGATGCACGTCTCCCCCGGCCCTTTCGCGTCTAGCCGTGCGTAAGGCGAGTGACCATTCTCCGCTGCGGTCAGCTCCCGGAGGGGAACCGTGCGGAAATGGGCTGTCGCGATTTCTTGTTTGATCGCTGCCTGCGGCGGGACGCCGCCGGAGTCGCAGTCCACGGGGGGTGCTCCGGCGCCGTCGCCGCTCGGCCCTCCCTCGCCGGGCGGTTTCGCCGCATGCCCCGGGCTCGCGGAAGCCGGATCATGCACGGTCGCCGGTAAGCCCGGAATCAAGGTCTGCGCCGCAGGAACCGTCAGCTGCGCGACGACCGTCGTGTCGCTCACCTTCGACGACGCGCTCGCGCAGCAGCTCTCGGCCGCAGCGGTGCTCGAGAAGCACGGCATGCGCGGGACCTTCTTCTTGAACACCTGGCGTTTGCGGACCTCCAACGTCGAGAACATGACAGCCGCGCAGGCGAAGGGCCTTCAGGACCGCGGTCACGAGATCGGGGGCCACACCCTCGACCATCCGCATCTGACCACGCTGTCGAGCGACCAGCAGCACGTCGAGATCTGCAACGATCGCGCGAACCTCATCTCGCTGGGCTTCGACGTGCAGAACTTCGCCTATCCATTCGGCGACTGGAACGCGTCCGTCCGGCAAGCCGTCGCCGATTGCCGCTACAACTCGGCTCGCGACATCACCGGGCTTACCGCCGAGATCGCCGCGGAAACGTTCGTCCCCAAGGACGCGTTGGTGCTCCGCGCGCCCCGGTCGGTGCAGCGGACCGACAGCGTCGTGGATCTCGAAGCGCTGGTGACGCGGGCGGAAGGTGCGGGTGGATGGGTGCTGTTCACCTTCCACCACATCTGCGACGGGTGCGCGACCAACGGCATCCGCCCCGACGACCTCGACGCGTTCCTGGGCTGGCTGGAACAGCGCGCGAAGCAAGGAACGGGAACGGCCCGCGTCCGAGACGTGATCGGCGGCAGCACGCAGCCCGCGGTCACCTGGCCTTAGCGTCCATCCGGGCCAGCGGGAGGCTACGGGCGGTGCTGGTTCGACCACCCGGAGGGGACGACGGGCTCGACGGCGGCGGCGTGGACCCAGCCGGTCAGGCCGTTGGCCAGCTTCACCCGCCGGAAGCCCTGGTCCTCGTCCTCGATGCGCAGCGCCGTGCCCTCGTGGACCTCGAAGTGGCTGGCGGCGCGATCGCTGGGACCTTCGCGCGCCGGCGCGGCCTGCGCGACGACCACGGCCCGGCGAAGCGTGAGCTGGTGCGCCGCAGCCGAACCGGCGGCGACCAGCGCCGCCGCGCCGGCGAGCAGGAAGCAAGCGATGGCAAAGGTGCCCAGCGCCGCCCGCGGCCGGATCAGATTCGCGCCCAGCAGGCCCCACCCCAGCGACCACAGGGCGACCAGCGCCACGGCGGCGGCGGGGCCGGGCAAGGGTGCCAGGGCGCGCGAGAGCACCTCGACGCCTCCGTTCTCCGCCTCTCCCTCGAGCTTGTCGACGATGCCGCGGCGGACCTCGAGGAGGTCGGCGCGCGCGTCGTCGTCCGAGGGGTCGAGAAACAGCGCTCGCTCCAGGTGCAGCGCAGCCAGACCCCGCTTGCCCTGGCGCAGATACGCCGCGCCGAGGTTGGTCTCCAGCTCGGGGCTGATCAACCCTTCTTCGAGCAGCGCCTCGTACCCGGACACCGCGCGGGACGTCTCGCCGGAGAGGTAGGCCGCGTTCGCCTGATCGAACAGCGCGTTGCCGCGCGCCTCCGGCGGCACGGAAACGCCGGCGCGGGCAGCCGAACCGGCGAGGAGCGCGGCGAGAGCGAGCTCCCTCATGCACCCCTCCGCACCTTGTCCAGCTCGCCGAGCAGCCGCTCCGCGCGTTCGAGGCGCGCTTCCTGCGACGTCAGATCGGCGCCTCCAGGGGCGAAGCGCGCCCGATCGCACTCGTCCAGCACGCCGAGCACCGCGCGGACCGTGCCCGGCGGGTGGCCGCGGTCGAGGAGCGCCCGCCCCAGCTCGTCCCGGGTCATGCCGGCCGGCGAGATGCCCTGCTTGTCGGTCAGGTAACCGGTGAGCGCGCGCGCCACCTCGGCGTGGAAGTCCGCCGCCGAGGCATGGCCGCGGCGCTGCGCTTCCAGCAGCGCCTCCGCGCCGCGCAGCCGGGCCCGCGCCGCGCCGCGGGCCTTCTTCATCCGTTCTTCCGCCGGATCCCGCGCGAGCAGGCGGCGCAGGCGGCCCGTGCCCACCATCAGCGCGAGCGCCAGCGGCCCGGCGCCGAGCAGCGGCCAGAACCACCCGCGCGTCCAAGGGGGCGGCGCGATCGAGGCGCGCGTCATGCGTAGCCGGATCGGCCGCAGCCCGCCGGCCGCGAGGAGGTTTTGCGCGGTCGTCTGCGAGCCGATCGATGCGCTGGCCGGAGCGGCGTGCACCTCGAGCCGGATGGGGTCGGTGCGCACCGTCCGATACCCCTTCTGCGACGGGTCGAACAGGTCCATGGACAGCGAGGGGATCTCGAGCGCGCCGGTGCGCTCGGGGACCAGGAGCTGCTCGACAGTGCGCGTTCCGGTCACCTGCCCCTGCTCGATGGCTTCCTTGTCGTTGCTGGTCGCATCGTACGAGCGCAGGCCCGGGATCTGGCCCAGCTTGGGGAGCGCGAGGTTGCGCACGTTCCCGCGCCCCTGGGCGACCAGTCTCAACGTCACCGGCTGCCCGACTGCGACGGCCACCGGATCGATGGAAGCGGTGAGCGTCCAGCTCCCCACGTTGCCGGCGTCGAACCCCTCCGGCTTGTGCGCGTCGGGCAGCGGCTGCACGTCGACCGTGAGCGGCTGCGACGACCGCCGCGTCGAGCTGCGCGAGAAGAGCATCCCGAATCCGGTCATCACCTCGACCTCGGCAGGCTCGACCTGCACCTTGCCGGGGCGGAGCGGGAAGAGGGCCCGCTTGCGCAGCAGGAAGGCGCGGTAGGGGACGCCGTCGATGATCCGCGCTTCGCCGACCAGCTGCTGGGGCGCCTCGACCTCCTCGCTCCAGAAGCCGTCCAGCCGAGGGAGCTGCAGCTTGTCGATGCCGCTCACGTTGATGCGCGCGAGCAGGTACAGCGAGTACGTGACCTGTTGCCCCACGAACGGCCGCTCGCGATCGACGCTCCCCCGGAGCACCAGGTCCCGGCTCTGCGGGTGCACGTCCTGGAACGGGTCGGTGGCGGCGTCCTCGGCGAACGGATCCGGCGGAGGCGGGGCCTGGGCGCGCGCCTTGGGCGCGGGCGCCTCGCCAGCCGGCAGCGCCCGGATGGAGATGGGTTGGGTGGTGTAGGTGCGACCCTTGTAGACCACGCGGGCGGGCTCGATGACGAGCTTCCCTTCGCGCCGGGGAGCGAGCTTCACGGTGGTGACCGTGGTGCGGCGGAAGGTCGGCGCGCCGTTCACGAAGGTGAAGGCGACTTGCTCGGATTGCGAGCGGCTGACCACGTCGAAGTCCTTCAGATCGGGCAGCGACAGCTCCGCCTGGTCTCCCTTGGAGGACACCGCGGCGCTGATGGTGAGATTCAGCGTCCCGTCGAGCGCCACTTCGTCGCCGTCGGTCCGCGCGGACACCTGCACCTCCTCCGCGGCCGCGGCGGCGAAGGCGGCGAGCAAGGCGAATAGCGCGCTACCAATCCTTCTCGACATCCGTCCGCCGCTCCTTCGCCTTCTGCTTCCCGAAACGCCACACTTGGAGATTCTTCTCCCCCGCCCGCAGCGCATCGAGCAGGCGCTGGGCCTCGCTGCGATCCATCGGACGGTTCCCGGCCGCTTGCAATTCTTTCTTCTCTCCCGCCTTGTCCGGCTGGGGCTGTTGCGATGCCTGGCCCTGCTGCTGCGAATCGCCGGACTGCCCCTGGTTCGCTTCCTTCCGCTGCTGGTCCTGCCCGGCCTGCTTCTGCTGGTCCTTGCGCTGCTCACCCGGACCCTGCTGCTTCTTCTCGCCGTCCTTGCCGGCCTGCGGGTCCTTCTTCTCCTCCGGCTTCCCCATCGGCCGCGGCAGGCTCTGCTTGCGCTTCTCCTGCCGGAGCAGCAGCTCCAGGTTGACCTTCGCGTCCCGATCGTCCGGATCGAGCTGCAGCGCGCGCGCATACGCCGCGATCGCCTCGTCGGGCCGGCCCGCCTGTTCCAGCGCGTAGCCCAGATCGTACGCGCCGATTGCCTTCAGCTTCGCGTCGCCCTCCCCGAGCGCGCGGTTCGCCTCCTGCACTGCCTGCGGGGCCAGGCGCGCGTCCCCGGCGCGCACCAGCGCGGAGGCGCGGTCGTGGGCGAGCGCCGCCGCGTTCGTCCCGTGCTCGGGCACCCGGGCCTTCTCGTACGCGTTCAGGGCGCCCTCGACGTCGCCCGACGAGGCGCGCGCGTTCCCCTCGGTGACGTTGGGCTCCGGCTTCTCGACGAGCCGGCGGAGAGCGCGGCCGGCCCGTTCGAAGAACGACGGTCCCGGGGGTGGACCCGCGCGCGGCTCGGGCGCCGCGGTGGGCGCGGCCAGGACGACCGCGAGCAGCAGCGCGATCATGCCGCCCTCCCGCGTCGCAGCCGTCCTTCGCCCAGCGCCGCCGCTGCGCACAGCAGCAGGAAGGCGGGCCACGCCACGTAGGCGTACCGGTCGTCATACTGGATGGCGAGCCGCGACTCGAGCTCGCCCTTCTCCAGCTTCTCGAGCTCGTCCGCGATCGCGGCCACGCCCAGGTCGGACCCGCCCGCGGTCAGCACACTGCCGCCGGCCCGCGCGGTCAGCTCGCGGAGCCCCGCCGTGTCGGTGCGCGTGAGCACCGTGCGCCCTTCGCGGTCCTTCTTGTAGCCGGTCACGTTCCCCTTGGCGTCCGCCATCGGGATCGGCTCGCCCTCCTCGCTACCCACGGCGACCGCGTAGAGGTGGATCCCGGCGTCCCCCAGCTCCTTGGCGGCCTCGCCTGCGTCGCCCTGGTTGTCCTCGCCGTCGGTGATGAGGAGGACCGCCTTGCCGGCGCCTCCCCGCGCGCCGCCATCCAGGACGCGGCGGGCCTCGCGCAAAGCGCCCGAGATGGCGGTCCCTTGCTGCGGCATGGCGGCAGGATCCACGGCGCGGAGGAACAGCTTGGCCGCGCTGTAGTCGGTGGTGAGCGGGCACTGCACGAAGGCCTCGCCGGCGAACACCACCAGTCCCACCCGATCGCCGCGCAGCCGATCGAGCAGGGCGCTCACCTCCACCTTCGCGCGCTCCAGCCGCGAGGGTTTCACGTCCCGGGCCAGCATGCTGGTCGAGGCGTCGAGCGCGACCACCAGGTCGATCCCGCTCCGTTTCACGATCTCGGTGCGCTCGCCGCATTGCGGCCCGGCCGCGGCGATGGACAGGAGCGACAGCCCCAGACCGAGCATCCCGCCGCGCAGCACGCCCTGCGAGGCGCCGCCGCCCGGCAGGACCTGCTCGCGCCTCGCCCCGGGCACCGCCGAGCGCGCGCGCCTCCATCTCCGCCACACGCACCAGGCGGCCGCGGCGCCGGCGGCGAGCCCTAGCGGCGAGAGCCACAGCCAGATCGGATCGACGATGCGCAGGCGGAAGCCGAGGAGCGTCGTCTGCAGCGCGGCGGCGGCCACGGTGGTCATGGCGTCCCCGACAGGCGCGTGGCGCGCAAGGCGAGCCCGAACATCCCGAGCAGCGCCGCCGGAAGGAACATGCGCCCGTACCACTCGTCGTACTGGGCCGAGGCGCCGGCCTCGTAGATCTTCGATTTCTCCAGGCTGTCCAGCACCTGCGAGAGGCCGCGCTCGAGCGACTCGCGGTCGGTGGCATGGTAGGCGGCGCCGCCCGTCGATCGGGCGATCTGCTGCAGCAGCTCGGGGTTCACGTCGATCTCGACCTGCTCGTACAGCGTGCGCCCGAAGAGGTCGGTTCCGGTGGGGTACGGGACCCGCCCGCCCCTTCCGATCAGGATGGTGAACACCTTGATCCCCAGGTCCTTCGCGATCTGGGCGGCCTGCAGGGGAGAGATGTTGCCGGCGTTGTTGTCTCCGTCGGTGAGCAGGATGATCACCTTGCTCTTGGCGTCGGACTCGCGCAGGCGGTTCACCGCGGTGGCGAGCGCGTTCCCGATGGCGGTGCCGTCGACGATCACGCCCGTCTTCACCTGCTCGAGCAGCTCTTCCAGGACGCGGTAGTCCAACGTCAGCGGGCACTGCGTGTAGGCTTCGCCGGCGAACACCACCAGGCCGATGCGGTCGTTCTGGCGCGAGGAGATGAAGCTCTTCAGCACCTCCTTCGCAACGGAGATGCGGTCCTTGGGCCGGAAGTCCGCCGCCAGCATGGAGGTGGACAGGTCGAAGGCGACCACGATGTCGATCCCTTGCACCGACAGATCGACGCGCCGGCTGGCGCGCAGGCGCGGGCCGGAGAGGCCCACGGCGGTGAGCGCCAGGGCCGCGATCACCAGGCCGCCCGGCACCCACCACAGGCGCGCCCACCTGGAGGTGGGCAGCGCGATCGGAGCGGCGGGGAGCACCAGGCGCGGCATCCGCCTGCGCCTTCGCGCGAGGAGGAAGATGGCAGGGGGCACCAGCAAGAGCGCGAGCAGCGCCCACGGGTGCGCGAAGGCGACGCGCTCGAACACGGCCGCCCCGATCACGGCGCGCCCCCCGCGGCGGCGCGGCGCTCGGGCCTCTCCACCACCGCCCGAGCCCTATCGACGAGCGAGGCGGCGCGGTCGATGGCGCGCTCGCAGTCCTCGGCGCCGGGCTCCGCCTTGGCGAACTTCACCAGGTCTTGCCAGGACAGCTCGCCCGACAGCTCCGGCAGATCGAGGCCCAAGAGCCTCCGGCGACGCAGCTCGGCGAGCAGCTCCTCGGTGGTGAGATCGAGCGCGTCGAAGCAGAGCCTGCGGCCGAGGTAGGCGCGGACGATCTCCGAAAGCTCGAAGACCGCGGCGCGGCCCAGGCCCCGGTCCCAAGGACGCCGCTGCTTGAGCGAGAGGAGGCGGGCCATCGCTTCCTCTTCGGGGGTGGGAGGCGGCGGCACCGGCAGCGGCCGGAGCGCCCGTCGCCGCCGCGCCTCGCGCAACGCAAGCAGGCCGGCAACGAGCAGCAGCACGCCGCCGAGCAGCCATGCCCACAGGAAGCTGCGCACCAGCACCGGAACGGGCGGCTTGGGGCCATGGTGCGCCCGCTCGGCGCTGGGCGCCCGCTCTTCCGCGACCAGGCTGCGCAGCCGGATCGGCGTCTGCGGGACTTCGAGCTGTCGGGCGCCTTCGGGACCGTCGACGCGCAGCGCAAGGGGGGGCACGTGCGGCTCGAGCGACTTGAGCGCCACGAGCGGCAGCGTGAACGTCGTCTCGGCGCGGTCGCCGTTGGACTGGCGCGAGACGGTGGGCGCGCCACCCAGGGCCAGCGGCTCGACCGCGAGCGGGTCGGGGAGCGCGTAGACGTCGAGGGCCGGGTGCTCGACGCGGACGGTGAGGGTGAACGGCTCGCCGAGCGTCACCTCCTCCTTGTCGGGCCGGGCCGAAAGCGCGAACGGGTGCGCCGTCGGCCGCGCCTGCGCATCGGGGGCGGCCGCCGCCGCGGCGAGAAGCAGCGCGATCACCTGCGCCTCCCACGCGCGCGGAACAGCGCGGCCAGGGGAGCCACGTAGTCGTCGCCAGGCTTCACCCGCACGGCATCGAGGGACAGCTTGCGGAAGGTGCGCTCGCGCCGGTCGCGCGCGTCGCGCGCCGCCTGCGCGTACGCCGCGCGCGTGCGCCGGTCCGACAGGTCGACCCACACCGTCGCGCCGGTCTCGGAGTCGGCCACGGGCCACAGGCCCGACAGAGCTCCGGTGGGCAGCTCGTCCTCGACCGGGTCGCTCACCACCACGGGAATCACGTCGTGCCGGCGTGCGCACACGGCCAGCGCCGCCTCGTAGTCGGCAGAGAGGAAGTCGCTCACCACGAACACCACCGCGCGCCGGCGCAAGAGCCGGGTCACGTCGCGCAGCGCCAGGGCGACGTCGGTCCCCTGTCCGCGGGGCCGGAACGCGAGCGCCTCGGAGATCAGCCGCAGCCCGTGCTTGCGCCCGCGGCGCGGCGGCACGAATCGCTCGACCCGGTCGGTGAAGAGGAGCAGGCCGGCGCGGTCCCCGTTCTCCAGCGCGCTGAAGACGAGCAGCGCGGCGATCTCCGCCGCCACTTCCGCCTTGGCCTGCGCGGACAGCCCGGCGCTTTGCGACGCGCTGCGGTCCACCGCGATCAGCGCGGTCAGCTCCCGCTCCTCGACGAACACCTTCACGAACGGCTCGCCGATGCGGGCGGTCACGTTCCAGTCGATGGCGCGGATCTCGTCGCCCGGCTGGTAGGGCCGTACCTCGCTGAACGCCATCCCCCGGCCCTTGAACACGGAGTGGTACCCGCCCGCCAGCGTGTCGAGGACAGCCCTGCGGGTGGTGATCTCGATGCGCCGGATCTTCCGGATCAGCTCTGCTGGCGCTGGCATGTTCGCCGGGTCACGGGACTTCTATTTTTTCCAGGATGCGCTGGACGATCTTCTCCGAGGTGAGGTTCTCCGCCTCGGCCTCATAGGTGAGCGCCACGCGGTGGCGGAGCACGTCGTACGCGACGGCCTTGATGTCCTCGGGAGTGACGAAGCCACGGTGCCGGAGGAATGCGTGCGCACGCGCCGCCAGGTTCAGGTAGATCGTCGCTCGGGGCGAGGCTCCGTACTCGATGTATCCGGCCAGCTCCTTGAGGCCGCTCTGGGCCGGGTCCCGCGTCGCCAGCACCACGTTGACGATGTACTCCTTCACCTTCGGGTCGATGTAGACCTCCGCCACCGTCTGCTGCGCGCGCTCGAGCTCCTCGGGGCCGACGATCGGCTCGAGCCGCACCGGCGCCTTGCCGGCCACCCGGTCCATGATCTGCAGCTCCTCGGCGCGGGTCGGGTAGCCGACCTTCACCTTGAGCATGAAGCGGTCGACCTGCGCCTCCGGCAGCGGGTACGTGCCCTCCTGCTCGATGGGGTTCTCCGTCGCCATCACCAGGAACGGGCGCGGGAGCGGGAAGGTCTGATCGCCGATGGTGACCTGCTTCTCCTGCATCGACTCGAGCAGCGCGCTCTGCACCTTGGCCGGCGCGCGGTTGATCTCGTCGGCCAGGATCAGGTTGGCGAAGAGAGGTCCTTTCTTCACCGTGAACGACTGCGTCTGCGGCTGGTACACCTGCGTGCCCACCAGGTCCGCCGGCAAGAGGTCGGGCGTGAACTGGATGCGCTTGAAGGAAAGGCGCAGGCAGTCGGCCAGCGTCTTGACGGTGAGCGTCTTGGCCAGGCCCGGAACGCCTTCCAGCAGCACGTGGCCGCCGGTGATGAGGCCGACCAGGAGCCGCTCGATCATCGTGCGCTGTCCGACGACCACCTGCGCGGCCTGTCCGAGCAGTTGGTCGACGAACCCGGACTCCTGCTGGATGCGCTCGTTCAGCAGACGGATGTCGGCGGCGGGCTGGGTGACGGCCAAATTCGCGAACCTCCGGCGGCGGAGCCTACAGCGCATCCCGCGTGTCCGCGCGGAAAAGCGCAGCGCCGCCGACGGAGGCGGCGATCCACACAACGCCTGAAATGCTCCGGAATTCCGTCCGCCTAGTTCGGGTCGTCCGCCGCCAGGTGGTGTCGGTACAGGTAGTAGGGGGCCGCGTCGCCGCGCAGGTCCACCGATCCGCTGCCTGATCCGCGATCCTGAGGAGGCGATTTCGGGTCCGGCACGCGGCCCTGCGGCCGCACGACCTGGTTCGCCGCTCCTCCGTACCCGCCCTGCTTCTGCTGCGAGGCGGGCTGTCCGCACGGTCCGCAGCGTCCGCAGGGGTCGCACGCACCGAGCACCGCCACCGCTGTCGCGACCAAGGGTCGCTTCACGCGCGAAGGGTACGCCGACGTCCGTGCACCGGCGAGCCCCGTCAGGGCGGGCGCCCGCCCGCTCGCCAACGTCAGTCCTCCGCGGTGAGCGGACCCTGCACGGACTCGTCGCGCACTTCCGCCGGAACCGAGCCGTCCTCGGGGAAGAAGCGGTCGAGGGCACCTCGTACGTCCGCGGCGGTATGCAGGTCGGGCGCGAGCCGCCGGAACGCCAGGCCTCCCCGCCGCCCCCGCGTGTACCAGAGCAGGTGCTTGCGTAGCTCGCGCACCGCGGCGCGCTCGGCGTCCTCCGTGCTCAGCTCGAAGTGCGCGTGGCCGCCGTTGTCCCGGTATGGACGCGGGCGCGGCGCGCCGTTGGGGCGCACCAAGCGGAAGCGGCCCAGCTTCTCCTGCACGGCGAGATCCACGTGACGCAGGATCATCGCCCGCCACTCCTGCACCGTCACCTCGGGCGGCTCCTCGCCCCGCTCGAGCGCAAGGAGCTCGCGGAAGATCCATGGGTATCCGCAGGCGCCCCGCGCGATGCGCGCGGCGTCGGCGCCGGTCTCCTCGAGCATGCGGCGCGCATCGCGCGCGCTGAACAGGTCGCCCGATCCCCACACGGCGATCTTCACCGCCTTCTTGGTCGCGGCGATGAGCCCCCAGTCGGCGCGCCCGCGATACATCTGCGCCCGCGTGCGCGGGTGGAGCCCGACGGCCACCGCGCCGCCCTGCTCGCACGCCTTGGCGATCTCCGGCGCGTTGCGGTGCTCCTCGTCCCACCCGGCGCGCAGCTTCACCGTGACGGGCAGCGGGGCCACCGCGTCCACCACCTTGCGGACGGCGCGCTCGGCGACGGTCGGATCCTTCAACATCGCCGCCCCGGCGCCGTGGCAGCAGACCTTCTTCACCGGGCAGCCCATGTTGATGTCGACCGCGTCGATCGGTCCGTACTTCTCCACCGCGACGCGGGCGCCCTCGGCGAGCACCTCGGCCACGTGGCCGAACACCTGGATCGCGAACGGGCGCTCGTCCGGCGGCCTTTCGAGGTAGCTCAGGGTCTGGTCTCCGCCGTGCACCAGCCCGTGGCTGGAGATCATCTCGGTGTGCGCGATGGAAGCGCCCATCTCGCGGCACAGCAGGCGGAAGGGCCAGTCGGACACCCCGGCCAGCGGAGCGAGGAAATACCGGTTGGGCAGGGTGAGGTGGCCGAGCATTACCGGCCGCACCGCGCCCGGGCCAGGGGCCGGCTCCACCGGCGCGCGCGCGAACCGGCCTTCGAAGGGGGATTCGAGATTCAGGGCGCCGACGGACACGGGCGGCGATGTATACGCCGATTCCCGCCGATCTCCATGCCGACAAGAAGCCTGGTCGCCCGGCGGGCAGGATGCGGTCCGCGCAAAGAGCGGATAAACAGTGCGGGCGCCCGGCGCGCGGACATGCGATCCCGACCCGCTCCCCATCCCCTCCTGGCCGGCTGCATCCTCGCGCTCGCGGCAGGGTGCAAGGAAGCACCCGCGCCTGCGCCGGCGCGCGACCAACCCGCGC
>Ga0137416_10001354_pt1 | contig 12465 bp, 14 predicted proteins | sample CZODoug3_1_1_16f_FD_108282 | JGI IMG/M metagenome (GOLD analysis project Ga0137416, IMG submission 108282) | Vadose zone soil fungal communities from Angelo Coast Range Reserve, California, USA - CZODoug3_1_1_16fungal (Illumina Assembly) | ecosystem: Environmental > Terrestrial > Soil > Vadose...
GCAGGAGGGCAACGACGCGCGCTCGAAACCCGCGCGTATAGGTGAGCGGACGCCAGTCGAGGAACGCTGTGGCCGGGAAACGCACTTTACAAAGATTCCTTGAGATCGCCCAGCGGCCACTCGGCGGCGGGGCGAAGGCGAGTGGGCCTCGGATACACTACGGCGCCGAAGCCTTCAGCATGCAATTACTTGCGGATGCCGAGTTTGGTGATGACGCCCTTATAACGCTCGGAATCGTACTCTTTCAAGTAGTCGAGCAGGCGGCGACGCTTGCTGACGAGCATGAGCAGACCGCGACGCGAGCCGTGGTCTTTCTTGTGCGTCTTGAAGTGCTCCGTCAGTTGACCGATGCGCTCGCTTAACAGAGCGATCTGAACTTCAGGGCTGCCGGTGTCGGTGGCATGCGTCGCATACGTGTCAATGAGGGACTTTTTTTGCTCTCTGGCTAGCACTAACCTGATGCACTCCTGTTTCTGAGTTTTGATTTTTTCCTTGTAACGTAGTCAAGAGTAACACGTTAGCTTTGGGGGTGTAAAGGCGGCGGGTCTCAGGTCGCGGGTGTCAGGTCTTAGTTTGTCAGGAAAATTATTCGACGTTCCATCCGAGCTGCGAAGAGCGCCCGGTAGAGCGCTGGTTCCGGACGTGTGGGAGGGGTATGGTAGTTGGCGTGGGCTGGGGTAATAATAATAATAAGGAGGGCTTCGGAACGGGCTGCGTCCTGTTTCTTTCGCACGTTGGGGCTCTTCATGTTCCCGCTTTCACCCACGGCTTGCGCCGTGGGATTCATGCTGGCGCCGCTCCGGCGGCTGGGAGATGCGGTTTTTTGTTTCGTCGTCCCGTTTTTCACGCAGGCCTAGGATCGTAAAGGAGAATTTGCGGGGACGATTCTTTCATGGCGAGCGATGTGGCTGAAGGGCTTTCAAATTGAACATGATTGCTAGCCAGAGCCTGCGAACGCGAGGTCGGCGGGCATGGGGGCCAAGTACCCAAAGCAGATTCCTAATCGGTTGAAGCCGATTCGGAACGACGGCACAAGAGGGTTGAGGGTACCGCTGGGCTTTGCTGAGGGTGGGCCTTTCGAGTGACTGTTGCAGGTTGGGCCAGTCTTTAAGGCATTCGTGGAATACTACGCTTGAGGGGGAAGGAACACTTTGCGTTGTCCACATTGTGGTAACGAGAATCCGGGAGTGCATCGGTTTTGCGGGATGTGCGGGAAGCCGCTCGACGATCCGGCTCTGGAGGTTCCGGCTCCGGACGCTCCGGATTGGGCGCAGGACTCGGGCGCGGTGGAGCATCGGCACGCGGAAGCGGCACCGGCTACACCGGCTCCGGCTCACACCGGCGGTCCTTTTCAGCTTCTGGGGTCGCTGTCGGACCCGCCGTCGCGCAACCTGGAATACCTGCTCGAGGACGATGAGCCACGCTCTCACAAAGGGCTGGCGGTCGGGATTGTGGCGCTCGCCTTGGTGGCGGGTTTGGGCTACCTGCGCTGGCGCAATGGCGGTCTGGCTTTTTTGAACCTGAGGAGTTCGGGAGCGAAGACTACGACGCAGACCACGGACTCTTCGCCGCCGACCACCGCGGCCCCGGATCAGCCAACCGCCCCGGCCGCTTCTTCCACCGCGCCGCCAACCAACGATGGACCTGCGGCGCCCGCAACCACCCCAGCAACACCTGCGCCCACACCCGCGCCGGCGCCTGCCACGACAGCTCCCGCGAGCAGCGTCTCCACTCCGAGCGCTCCTGCCGACAGTGCTCCGGCGGAGTCGAAATCGGCGACCACACCAGAAGATTCTCCTGCTCCGGCTGGAGATCAGGCGGGTGCGGCTCCCGCGACGTCATCCGCACCGCCCGCTGAGGTTGCTCCAGTCGTGGCGGCGCCGGCGCCAGTAAAAGCAAAACCAAAACCGAAGCCGTTGCCTCCGCCCAAGCCCGAAGACTCGGTCGCGATGGGCGAGCGGTACTTGTACGGGCGCGGAGTTGCGCAGGATTGCACACGCGGCCTGCGCTATGTGAAGCCGGCGGCCGATCAGTCGAATGCGAAGGCGATGATCACGATGGGCGCTCTGTACGCAACGGGACATTGCCTGCCGCGCGACTTACCCACGGCATACCGGTTTTTTGCGCTGGCGCTGCGGAAGGATCCAGAGAATGGCCCGTTGAAGCAGAATGCGGAGATGGTGTGGGGACAGATGACGGAGGCAGAGCGTCAGCAAGCGATCCGGATGACCCAGTGAGAGTCAGTCGGACGAAAATCCCCGCCCAAGTCTCTCCCAAAGTGCGGGAAAGACTTGGATTGATAGGAGCGAAGGCTGGATTCGAAACCCGGCGGCTTGGTTTGAGAATCAAAGACGCTGGGAGGGTTAGGAGTCTTCGCATGATGATTGCAGATGTGATTTCCATCCCAGCTGGCAGCAGGTGTCGTGATTAGACGGGGAGACGGAGGATACAGGCGAGCGGAAACTGCTGTACGCCAGCGGCGAGGCCAAACAGTTCTACGAGCAACTGCCGGTCGCTGCGGGCCGAAACATCCGAGGCGCTGGATGACCGAGTCGGGCGGTCCCTACGTGGGTGGTGGCGGACCAATATCGCTCCAGAGCAAAGTCCCCACTCGGCAATGACCCGCCGTCGATTCTGCCGAATCGGATTCACAACTACTTTCCCTGCTCCTTTTTGATTGCTTTGAAGAGCAGATCCCCCGTCGCTGGCGGCCTACAGGGAACACTGTACAGGCAGCTGCAGAGTTTCGTGGTACAGAAACCATGCGCGTCCGGACAATCGATTGACCGAACAGATCCAACCCGAATCCCACCACCCCAACGAACACCAAGTGTGGCGGGACCAGAGGGCTATGAGCGCGAAAGAAAAGGTCAACATCCTAATGGTGGATGACCAGCCCGCCAAGCTGCTCACGTATGAGGCTATACTCCGCGAACTCGGCGAGAATCTTATCAAGGCCAATTCGGGGAAAGAGGCTCTGGCAGTGCTGCTGAAAACCGATGTCGCCGTCGTGATGTTGGATGTGAGCATGCCGGAAATCGATGGTTTCGAATTGGCGCAGATGATTCGGCAGCATCCACGCTTTCACAAGACGGCGATCATCTTTGTCTCCGCCGTAAATCTGACTGATCTAGACCGATTGAAAGGGTACGCACTGGGAGCGGTGGATTACATTTCCGTCCCGGTGGTCCCGCAACTCTTGCGTGCGAAAGTCAGCGTTTTCGTTGAGCTGCAACGGAAGGCAAAGCAGACGGAGGAGCTGAACTCGCAGTTGCGGCAGATGTCGAGCCGCTTGATGACGCTGCAAGACGAAGAACGACGCCGGGTTGCGCGGGAGCTGCACGATGGTCTGGGGCAGGAGCTCGTCGCCACTAAGTTGGTGCTAGCGCGGATTGTGGAAGAGCACTCGGCCCCATTGAAGGATCAACTCGCCATCGAAGGAAGCGACATCGTCGACCGCGCGATCCAGCAGGTTCGCACCATCTCCTATCTTCTCCATCCCCCCTTGCTCGATGAGTCCGGGCTGGCTTTGGCGCTACGCTGGTACCTGGACGGAATCACCAAACGCAGCGGAATCCATACTTCCCTGGATATCCAACCGCACAACTTTCCTCGCCTGACTGCGGAGTTGGAGACTGCAATTTTCCGCATCGTCCAAGAAGCCCTGACCAATGTCTTCCGACATTCGGAGGCGAGCGGAAGTTGGGTTGTCCTGAGTCACGAGGAAAACCGCATTGTTGTCATGGTGCGTGACAACGGTAAGGGACTAGCAGAGGAGACTGCGGCGTTGCGGTCTGACAGTATCGGAGTGGGTCTCGGAGGGATGAGACAGCGGGCCCGGGAGTTCGGTGGAGAATTTCGAGTGAGCAATGCCAATCCTGGTACTCTGGTTGAAGTCGTTATTCCGGGCACCGCTCTGCGCCAGGAATGGCGAACCCGTCCGCAACAATCTGATGGCAGACAAGGGACAGAAAACGACAGGGATCCTCCCTTGGGACCCGGTTGAGGATCGCTGCGGCCCGAAACGCTCGGGCCCGCTGGACGGACGAAGGCGGGTGCCAGGCTTTGTGGTCGGTGCCGTGGAGGCCCGGAGTAGTCGTCCCCACGGGGCAGGCGCTTTGCACTCGAAGGGCGAGGGCGCCCGTCGCTCCATAAAAAACTATGCCCCGGCTTTGATTCGCAGGGGCATCGAGTTTGCTCGCGGTTGATTGGATCCAGCTATTTGGGCTGAGCCACAACGCGCAGGTAGGGCTTGAGCGTTTTAAATCCGGGGTATTTCTGCTGCGCTTCCTCGTTCGAAACCGCGGTCACAATTATGACGTCGTCGCCCTGCTTCCAGTTCACAGGGGTGGCAACTTTGTGCCGGGAGGTGAGCTGGATCGAGTCGAGGACGCGCAGGACTTCGTCGAAGTTGCGGCCGGTGCTCATGGGATAGCTGAGCATCAGCTTGATCTTCTTGTCAGGGCCCACGACGAAGACGGTGCGCACGGTGGCGTTGTCGGCGGCGGTGCGGCCTTCCGACGTGGCGCCGCTCTGCGCGGGCAGCATGTCGTAGAGCTTGGCGACTTCGAGTTGCGAGTCGCCGATCATCGGGTAGTTCACTTTGTGGCCCTGGGTCTCTTCGATGTCGGCCGACCACTTGCTGTGATTGGTGACGGGGTCGACGCTGAGGCCGATGATCTTACAGTTGCGCTTCTGGAATTCGGGCTGGAGGCCGGCCATGTAACCGAGTTCCGTCGTGCAGACGGGGGTGAAATCCTTGGGGTGCGAGAACAGGATGGCCCAGCCGTCGCCGATCCATTCGTGGAATCGGACGGTGCCTTGGGTGGTTTCGGCAGTGAAATCGGGGGCGGTGTCATTGATGCGTAAGGACACGGTAGTTCTCCTATAGATTTACCGGGAATTCCGCTAGGACCTGCCGGTGTTGGAAAATTTTACGCTGGGGAGTGGCAGGGTTGTCAAATCGAGGGCGAGCGGTTGGCACCACCAACCCTGACCCGCCGGCGACTGCAGGTCGCCTGTCTTTTGGGGAAGTGGGCGGCGGAACCCCACGCGGGAAGCGGGTTTTGGCCTCGTTCACCAAATCTTAACGTCATTGTAACCGAAGCGTAACACATCTGGACTAGGGTGGCTGGGATCGAGCCAGCGACCAGCGAGCATGAGGCCGGCCGACACTGTTCTCCCCCCGAAAAGAAAGGTGAATGACATGAAAAAGCAGGGCGCAACTCTGGGTCTGGTGATGACGCTGCTGGTGAGCACGATGTTTGCCGGCGAAGGATCGGTGCCGAAAGGCGTTCCGCATCTGGACCACGTCTTCGTCATCATGATGGAGAACCATGGCTACAGCCAGATTGTGAACAATCCGAACGCCCCTTTCACGAACAAGTACGCGAAGGCTGCGAATTCTGCGACCAACTACTTTGCGGTGGCGCACCCCAGCTTGACCAACTACCTGGAAGTCGTGGGCGGGTCAAACTTCGGCGTGCTGAGCGATAACAATCCGGACTGGCACAGCACATCGTGTATGACCAACCTCGCCTCGGGGATCGCGGACACCGATAGTCCAGCGAGCCCGGCGATTTGCCCGATCGCGGGAACCGGGACGGACGCGGCGACACCGGCCGTGGACACGGCGAACGAAGTGCAAGGGACGCCTGGAGAGAACAACATCGACGGAGTGCGGTCAATCCCGGCCGCCAGCGGAATCGAAGGCAAGACGATCGGCGATCAACTGTTCGCGGCGGGACGCAGCTGGAAGAGCTACCAGGAAAGCCTGCCGATCACGGGCGCCAACCTGGTGAACAATGCCGACGGCTTCTTCAGCAACTTAACGGACTTCAGCACGATCGCACCGACGCTGAATCCGCCGCTCTCGCCGAGCGACATGGTGAACTTGTACGCGGTCAAGCATAATCCGTTCGCCTATTTCCAGAGCGTGCAGGAAGGCAAGAATCCGCGCAACAGCCTGAAGAATACCGTGGGTTTCGATGGCGCGACCGGGCTCTATGCCGACCTGGAGTCTGGCCAGGTGCCGTCTTTGTCGTTCATTGTGCCGAATCAGTGCAACGATCAGCATGGACGCGGGAACGCCGGGGCGTTCTGCAACTTTGATCCGATCAGCGACGGCTCGCAAGCGGGGCTGAACCCGGCGCTGATCTATCTCGGCGACGTCACGGTGCAGCGGCTGGTAACGGCGATCCACAAGTCGCCGGCGTGGCGGGAGGGGCGCAACGCGATCGTGTTGCTGTGGGATGAGAACGACTACAGCACCGCGCCAAATATCAACCAGGTGTTACTGACTGTGGATACCAATTACGGGGTACACGGCGCAACCAGCGGACAATTTTACACGCACTTCGCGCTGCTCAAGTCGCTGGAGTCGGGGTTCCGGCTGCCCTGTCTGAACCATGCTTGCGACGCGGGCGTGAATGTGATGTCGGACCTGTTGGCGGGCGGTGGGGACCGGTAGCGGCAGGAAATTCCGGGTTCACGGGTGCGCGAGAAAATCGCGCACCTTTGCTTTGGGGGGAAGCTCTTTACGGCAGAGATCGCTGAGAAGGCCGCAGAGGACGCGGAGTTTAAAGAGCCTGCAAAGAGCCCGGTCGCGGCCCACTACCGGGTTCGTCTTCTGTTCGCTATCGTCCCACCAGAGGTCTTTCCTGATTTTGAGCAAAATCGCACACTTTTGGTGAGTACTATTCTGAGACACTATATGGGCGTGTACCCTTCTACCAGGAGAAAACATTGAAGGCAGCAGCCCCGCCGTCCAAAAAAAGGCGAGATTTCGACCCAGAGAAATTCCTTGCCACCATCGATGGCTGGAAGGCCTTGGCGGTTCCGAAGAAGCAAACAATTTTCACGCAGGGGGATGCGGCGGACGCAGTCTTTTATATCAAGCAAGGCAGGGTCAGGCTCACTGTCGTATCCAAGACTGGAAAGGAAGCGACCCTGGGCATATTGAGCGAGGGGCAGTTTTTCGGAGAAGGTGGCCTGGCTGGACGGCCTGTGCGCATGGGGTCTGCAACGGCCATGACGGATTGTGAAATCCTGCTCATTGACAAGAAGGCCATGATGCTGGCGCTTCACCAGGAACACACGTTTTCCGATCTGTTCGTAGCCTATCTGCTGGCACGGAACATCCGGTACGAAGAGGATCTAGTTGACCAACTCTTCAATTCCAGCGAAAAGAGACTGGCTCGGATGCTGCTCTTGCTGGCTCACTTCGGCAAGGAAGGCGTGCCCGAGACTGTAATCCCCAGGATCAGTCAGGAAACGCTCGCCGAGATGGTAGGCACGACCCGGTCGCGGGTCAGCTTCTTCATGAACCGGTTCAGAAAGTTGGGCTTTGTGGACTATGGCGAGAACGGGTTGCAAGTGCATAGTTCATTGCTAAATATCGTTCTTCACGACTAGCCGCCGTCCGCAAATCTGCAGCGCACACCAATGACAGCAAGGGCAAATCAAGAAACGGTCGGATCTAATCCCGTGAGTGGCGATAGTTTCGTCGCGACCAACACTTCCAACAAGGTGGCGGTGTTGCGAACGTTGCCGGAGAGGGTGATGAGCGCGTCTGCGACGATGGGGAGATGATCCTCCGCCATCGAGTCAAGACGGTCACACACGCTGTAAAGGTTTTCAACTTCGCGGAGAATTGCGGTTGCAGGCATTGGGACCCCATTTCCTGAGGACCTAAGGAGAGAAGAACTTCAGATGGACTGACTTAGTTCAGAGAACCTGAAAGAGGTGAAGACGGTGACCGCCCCAGTCACAAGTATATCAGTTCCTTCCCTGTAATTCGCAGACTCAGCGGGTACAACATTGCTCCAGCGAATAGGTATGGGCGCTCACCGCCGAATCCCAAGGACTGGGCCGTGTCCGCGAAGTTGCATTTCCGGTGACGAACCGCTTGGCGCGCTTCCTTGGGGTGCTCCGTCAGACTCCCCACGGCTGCCCAATTCGAGCATCTCGCCACCCTTTGTCCCGGCAAGCCACCAATCTCGTCATCTCGGAATCACGCTCCAATGCGGCCACAAGCCTAAAAACGCTGACCAGATGGGGGTCTGGTCAGCGTTGGGCGGGAGCGCCGGGGGGAAGCGCTTACAGCGCTATGTCGACTTAGTACACGGCCATGCCGGCGATTTCGCGGCCTTGATTCCACACGACCAGCTGCCTGTATTCTCGGGGCACTCCGACAACTGAAACCAGCTTTCTTTGGGTTCGCCATCCAAGTAGCTTCGAGGCATCCAGCATGACCTCAAAGGCGGGGACAAGCTATTCAATATTAGACAACTGGGCGAAAAATCTGAAGAACACGTTGAGCCCGGACCGGAGAATGCTTAGTCGAGCCGAGGAAATCGCTTGTAGAGGCTCGCGAAGCGATTTTCATTTCTGGCGAACCGATGCTTCCCCCTTGGAAAAAGCTCCTAACCGCAAAGGGCGCGAAGGTCTCGGCAAGGGCGCAAAAACAACCATCGCGGTTGCAGACGACATAACCACATCAGAAAACACGGAGGATCATTGGAGGCTGGGAAGGGCCGGGCACAGTCCTCGAGTTCGAACGTCGGCCTGGGCGGGGGAATTCCTGCTTCGCCGCTGGTCGCGACAACCTGTGGTTCGCGAAGGTAGACAAAAAACCAGCGAAATTGCGGCGGACGCTTTTGCCGACCCTGACAAACCGCACTCAAGTACTTGGTTGGCATCGACTTTGCTTCCTACAGCCCTCACCCTGACGATGCATCGCTTGCCGTGCAGGAGACGGCCTAGGCTTTGGCCGTCTGTACGGGTGCTAGGCTGTTGCCGCCGCTGCGCGGCTCCTTGAGCTGCGACACGGACTTCCTACGAGCTGGAGTGCGTTGAGGGAAGGACGCGGCCAAGCGGGCGGTTTGGAGGCCGAGGTGGGGTATGCTGGCAGGTGTCGAGTAAATCAGTTTGGAGGCGCGCGTGTACCGCAGGGGTAAAGAGTCGGGGTCACAACTGTTCTTTCACCCCAACGGTCTGAGTGCCGTCCTCTGAAGGGGACTCGGAGTGCGGAGGGCCGGTTAACGCCGCACTGGCGCGCCCGGCTAGCGGCTGGCGTCCCCTTCGGAACTTCGCTCAGGGCAGGTTGGGCGGGACTTGTATTGTGATCGCCGACTACCCGGAGGTTCCTTTGCGCAGACGCTTCAGGAATTCGACGAGGTTGGCAGGAAGCGCGCCGCCGATCGAATACGTTGCCCCCCCTGACGAGAAAGCCAAAGATTCTTTCGACGCATCATCGTGAACGACCCCTTCGAGCAAAGTTGCATCCCACTTCAGCCACCTGACGGCTTCCGGTAAAGACCTAAAGACCTCGAATTGAGGACTGTTAGTGATCAACTGATACATGCGGCTCATGCCGAAGGTCACGTTGTCGCATGCGACCACCGCGCGTTTGCCCTGGTTGGAGAAGGGGTCGCAGGCATGATGCAGATGATGCAAGTCGTTGAAGTGGAGGCGAAGGTTGGAAACTTGGGAGAGGTCGACGAGTTGACGGAAATCCGGGTGGAACCCGGGGTGGTCACGGATCTCCGCAACGGTTGCCGTGACCTCAGCGAGCGTGACCTCACCGGCACAGAGAGTGATGACCAGCCGGCTGGACAAATCCACAAAGCTTGACGCAGGCATAGACCCCCACTGTGGTGAAGTGTATGGAGGGCGCGGGAGATCAGGAGGCTTCGATTTGTTTTGTTACGAAAACGGAATGCAGGGGATCTTGCGAGTCGTTGAGAATCGCCAACAGCGGGTTCCTCACCCGCTGACGCCGGATCGGAGTGATAAGTCTTGAGGAGCAGATGGGGACGGCTGGGACTTTGCGCAGGGCGGACGCGCGGATCCCATCAGCGCGCGTCCGTTGGTCTCGCTTGCCGGAAAGCGGCCAGGTTGCTCTTGTCGATGAGGGCAGCGCCTGTGTCAACGAAGGCGGGAACCGGAGCGAAACTATCCTTGGACCACTGGGCATCCAGCCGCGGAGGGCGGTTGTGGTGGAGGTCATCCAACATGCGGAGGCCGACCATCGCCATGGTGTAGGGTTTTTGCGCAATGGTGGCCACGATGACTCCTTTCTGGATCCAGTCGAGAGTGTCGGGATCGGTATCCATGGCCATAACGACCTTGTCCTGGACATGACGGTCGCTGAGTACGGTGGCGACTTCCCTGCCCGCTTGGGCTTCGAGGCAGACAAAAGCATCGACCTGGTCGCGCTGCTTGCTTAAGAGGTCCGTTACGGTATCGAAGGCGACGTGCGGGTTGCCCGCGATGTCGACGACCCGCACAACCCGGATCTCCGGGTAGCGCACGAGAGCCTCGCGGTAACCGCGGAGACGGTCGGCCAGGTTGGTCTGCTCGGGCATGGTAAAGAAGACCACGTTACCCTTCTCCTTGAGTTCCTGGGCGAGACGTTTGCCGCCCAGCATGCCGGCCTGGTAGTTGTTGGTTCCGATGAAGAACAGGCGCTTGCTGGCAGGCGCGTCGGCGTCAATGGTAATGACGGGGATGCCGGCTTCGACAGCCTTGTCGATGTCGTACATCAGGAGTGCGGGTTCGACCACGTGCAGCAGGATGCCGGCGGGTTTTTCCTGCACGGCTTGCTGGAAAGCGTGCTGCTCGGCCGTGGGGTCGTAACTCTGCGGACCGACGAACCGGGCGTGTACCTTCAACTGTGCTGCGGCGTCCGCGAACCCCGCTCCGGCCTGCTGCCAGTACGGAATCTGGAGGTTGGTGGATACCAGGAAGTACTTCTCGCCGGAATTGTGACGGCGGCAGCCGAGGATTGGAGTCAGGAGGAGGGTGAGAAGGAGAAAGACACGGACTTGGTACCAACGGGACGTGCGACGCTGCGCCGGACCGGACAGGCCGAGGGTCTCCATAAGCGGGAATTACAGCGCAGATCTTGCCTCCTGTCCAGCAGGTAGGTCAGGACGAAGCCGCGGACGAGGATGGATTGTGTTGGATGGGCGAGGCGGGTTGTATGCGATGTGTCTTGCAAAAGGCGCGCTAGACGTGAAGGTACCGCAGTTGCAGGCCAGTTCCCGGCAAGCCCATCCCGGGTGAAAGGGACTTTTTCGCTGGGTCCCCTAGCCGCCGGGCAGGCGCCAATGGTGTCCTGCCCGAACTGTCTGGGGAGACGGTGCTAGTCTCCCGAGGAGGCCATCGATGGCCGGGCGTCGGCCATCTTCATCTGTATCTGTTTGGAGGTTTCGGTCTGCGCGTTCTTCGCGCTGGTGCCGAATCCTAACGTTGCAGTCCAGAGGGCGGCCACGCCCCCCCAGTAAATAGGATCGGCCGTGTGCTTGCCGGAACAGTAGACAAACATTCCGGCCAGGCTCGCCACGGTTGCGCAGAGAGCAGCCGACACACCATTCAATGCGTAGATCAGGCGGGTGCACGACGGGCCCTGACCACCGGTGGACGAAAGCAGGTTGAGAATCAGATCTTTCAGGTCTTTCATAACGGCCTCTCGGAGTGGAATCACATCTTGCGCCGGTTCATCAGAGCCGTGCCACGCTGTGCCAAGTGCAACCGCAGGGCCATTAGCAAGAGGGCTTTTTCTTGGCTGCGGAAGTCGGTGAAACTGGAGAATAGCCGGGTTTTTCGCGCGAAGGGGGGTGAATCACCAGAATCTGTTAACCATCAGGTTAATCGGGCCCTCTTTTCGGTTAGCGCACTTAGCAGGCGACGGGCCTGCTGGCTCTCCTCTCCCCGCCCTTCCGCAAAAAACGCGGAAGAGTGCGGCACCCCGCTTAAGGTCCGTTGCGGTTGCCTGGGGGCTCATTGCATACTGGCTGCGTGGGAACAGAGGGTTTTGTGCTGCCAGGCAGGCATGTTCGTCTCGAACCGCTTGACCACCGTCACGTCGATTGACTTGGTCGCCGCCACCGGAGTTGATCCTTCTCTCTACCAGTGGAGTCCGCGTCCCGCAGGAGGCCTACCTGACCAAACCGATCAAACGGTCGGACCTTCTCCAAGCCATCAAAATAGTGCTCGGATCACAAGCCGTAGCTGAGGAGGATCCTTCAGTCGTCACGATCCACTCGCTGCGTGAGAACCGAGGACGCCTCAGAATTCGACTGGTCGAAGATAATCGCGTGAACCAGGCCGTGGTCCGCCGATTGTTGGAGAAGAGAGGACATGAGGTGGCGATAGCGGGAAACGGCGGGGAGGCCCTCGAAGCCCTGCGCAAACAGACTCCTGATCTTGTTTTGATGGACGTTCAGATGCCCGAAATGAATGGTCTGCAGGCGACCTCCGCGATTCGCGCGGGCGAGCTGAAAAGTCGGAGACATATCCCGATTATTGCGATGACGGCGCACGCAATGTCGAGCGACAAAGAACGGTGTATGTGAGGCAGGGATGGATGGGTACGTCTCGAAGCCGCTCCGGGCCGAAGCTCTCTTTTCCGCTATCGAGGAAGTCCTTTCAAGTCCTGCAAGGCTGCCGCAGGCCGTGGAC
>Ga0137416_10001355_pt1 | contig 12465 bp, 10 predicted proteins | sample CZODoug3_1_1_16f_FD_108282 | JGI IMG/M metagenome (GOLD analysis project Ga0137416, IMG submission 108282) | Vadose zone soil fungal communities from Angelo Coast Range Reserve, California, USA - CZODoug3_1_1_16fungal (Illumina Assembly) | ecosystem: Environmental > Terrestrial > Soil > Vadose...
GCGCCGCCGAGCGAGGTCGAGCAGCTGGTCGAAGCGGTGAGGACGCTGCATCCCGACGACATGTCGCCCCGCGAGGCGCTGGACGCGCTCTATGCGCTGAAGGTGAAACTGCCGAAGCCCTAACCGTCATTGCGAGCCAACGGGTCGCAATGACGTGGTGGGATCACCGCATCAGCTTCCGCCGCCCATTCCACCACAGGACGAGATTCCAGATCACGCCGGTCGCGAGCGCGAGGCTGAGGCCGATCGCCGAGCCGAACTGCGATGCGGCGACATGCAGCACCGCGACGGCGAGGCCAAATCCCATCAATCCCCAAGCGCTGTTGGCGACCACGGCCGCGGTCGGCGGGCCGCCGATGCGCGGCTGCAGGATCAGCATCAGGCTGGTGAACACGATCGGAAACAGCGCGATGATGCCGCTGATCTTGGGGCCGACCCAGCCGGATGTCGTCACCACCGTCGCCACCAGTGTCGCGACCAGCGCGGCCCGCAGCGGAATGTCGTACCAGCGCCGCGTGATTAGCGGCATCTTGACGTGGCGGTATTGCCGCAGCAGCGGCACGCAGATCGCAAACGCGATGGCATTCACGATCAGTCCGCCGGCGAGCGTCCACGGCACCGAGCGGATGATGGAAGCGAGCACGATCCAGACCGTGACCGCTGCGCCGCAACTCACCATCACACTCCGGCGCTGCGCCAGCACGACATAGGTAAGTCCTAGGAAGATCGTTGCGGCATTGATCGGCAAGCTCGCCAGCGCGCCCTCAGCGATGAAGGCCGCATCGTGATCGAGCGCAAGGAAGACGTAGGACGGACCGGCCGAGATCGGCAGCGTCGCCACCAATGCCCCGATCACCGGTCCGGAACGCTCTGTTATCACTGACGCGCTGACCACGAACGCAGCCGTGATCGCCATGCGAAAGCCGAGCGTCAGGAGGAAGGTGAGTTCGGGGGACATTTTCCTGTCGTCCCGGCGAACGCCGGGATCCATAGCCACAGCCGTTCGTGTGGTGCGAAAGCCGTCGAACAGCGATTCTTGAAACGAGGGGGCACGGCGTAGCGGACCCGGCTCAAGGCCGGGACGACGTGGTTCACACCCTTTGCATCGACACCGAGACCTTTGGGCCGTTCTTGATGGTCTGATAGACCACGCAATAGCGCTCAGTGAGTTTTAGCAGCAGATCGAGCTTGTCCTGCGGCGCGTCGGTTGAGACCTCGAAGCGCAGGCGGATTTCGGCGAAGCCCACCGGCGCTTCCTTGTCGACGCCGAGCGTACCGCGGAAATCGAGATCGCCTTCGGCCACGACGTTGCCGGTCTTCAGCGGCACATCGACCGCGGTCGCGACCGATTTCAGCGTCACGCCGGCGCAGGCGACCAGTGCTTCCAGCAGCATGTCGCCGGAACAGAGTTCAAGTCCGGAGCCGCCGGTCGCCGGGTGCAGGCCTGCGATCGCCAGCGCGCGGCCGGTCTCGACCTTGCAGGCGATGCCCTCATTGTCGATCGAGCCTTTGGCCTTCAGCGTGATCACGGCAGCGGAGGGATCGGACTTGTAGCGTTCCTTGATCGGGGCCTGCAGTGCGCGGAGTTCGGCGGCGTCCATTTTCTTCTCCCGGATGCTTCTTAGGAGCCCGATGTAATCCGTAATCAGACCGATGTCACCACCACATCGCTTCGCCGGCAGTCGATTTGGCCTCCGCATCAGGCACGCTGCGGTCGAGCGAGCGGTCCAGCGCGGTCAGCACCCTCCGCTTGAAGTTGTCGAACAGCGGCGAATTACGGTCGCGCGGCCTTGCCAGATTGATCTTGATCTCCTCGAACAGCCGGCCCGGCCGTGGCCGCATCACCAGTACGCGATCCGCCAGCACCACGGCCTCGTCGACGTCATGCGTCACCAGCACCAGCGTCGGCCGTGTGTCGGCCCAGAGGTCGAGCAGATGATCCTGCAGGTCGCGCCGCGTGAATGCGTCCAGCGCGGAAAACGGCTCGTCGAGCAGCAGCACTTCCGGCTGCGGCACCAGCGCCCGCGCAATCGCAACCCGTTGCGCCTGCCCGCCGGAGAGTTCACGCGGCCAGGCATCGGCCTTGTCGGTAAGGCCGACGCGGGCCAGCGCCAGCGCCACCTTCTTGCGCCTGACGTCCGCAGGCATTTCCGACAGGCCGAAGCCGATATTGTCGGCGACGCTGAGCCACGGCAGCAGGCGCGGCTCCTGGAAGATGATGCCGATCTTGGCGTGCGGAGCTGTGATCGCGACGTCGTCGAGCGTCACGGCGCCGGATGTTGCGCGATCGAGCCCGGCGATGGCGCGCAGCAGCGTGGACTTGCCGCAGCCCGAGCCGCCGATGATGGCGACGATTTCGCCCAATCTGATCTCGGCGGAAAAGCGTTCCAGCGCGTGAACGCCGTTGGGCTAGGTTTTGCCGACCCGGTCGAGCGCGAGCATCAGGCGGCTCCCCCTTGGCGGCCGAACGCGTCCTGCCAGCGCAGCAGCGGCGCGGTCGATAGTTCGATCAGCCAGTCGGTGGTCTTGCCCAGGATGGCGAAGATCACGATCGCGGCGAGGATCTGTGCCGGCTTGCCGAGCTGCTGGCCGTCGATCAGGAGATAGCCGAGCCCTTCGGATGCGCCCATGAATTCAGCGGCGACCACGAACATCCACCCCAAGCCAAGCCCGACCCGCAGCGCCACCACATAGGCCGGCAGCACCGCGGGCAGCAGGATGCGGCGGATCATCGCCGGGCCAGAGAGACGAAAAATGCGGCCGACCTCGACGATCTTGCGGTCGACCGAGAGGATCGCGCCCATTACGCCGAGATAGACCGGGAAGAACACGCCGACCGCGATCAGCGCGACTTTCGAGGTTTCGAAAATGCCGAGCCACAGGATGAACAACGGCACCCAGGCGATCGAAGGGATCGCGCGCAGCGCCTGCACGGTCGGATCGAGCAGCCGCCGCGCCAGGCCCCAATAGCCGGAGATGGCGCCAAGTAGCGTTCCGGCAACGACCCCGAGGCCAAAACCCGCAGCCACGCGCGTCAACGTCGCCAGGATATGACGGGAGAGTTCACCACTTTTGGCGAGCTGCATGATGGTGGCAAAGATTTTCGTCGGCGGCGGCACCAGCCGTCCGTTGGACCAGCCGAGCCAGACCACGAGCTCCCAGACCAGCGCGAGCCCAACCGGCAGCAGCAACCCCAGCGCCAGCCGTGCATAACGGCGCAGCGCGGAACGCGCTCGCGGCGCCACCGCGTCGGTCCGTTCCAGCGCTGGCAGTTCGACCGTCATGGCCATAGCAAGGCGCTTCTCGAAAGGGATTGCAAGGTGGCGGTTATGTCCGGTCTCTATCCATTCGTCGTCCCTGCGAAAGCAGGGACCCAAAACCACCGGCTTTGATAATGAAGGAAGGTGATAGAGATCGAGTATCACAATAGCGGCCGCGGCGTATGGGTCCCTGCTTTCGCAGGGACGACGCTAATACTTGCTTTCCTCAATTCGTCGGCAGCGGAACCTGATCGTCGATCAACGCGTCCAGCGTCGCTTTCACATCGAGCTTGGCATCGACCACGCCGGCCTGCTGCAGCGCCAAACCAGCGGCGAGGATGGAGGCGCGCTGCGGCGCGCCGATCCGGCCGTGGGTGAGTTCCGTGCGTTCCTTGAGCTGCTTGTCGACCACCGCCTCCGGCAGTTTGGTCACGGCGATGAAAGTCGTTTTCAAATCGTCGTAATTCGCCAGCGAATATTTGCGCGCTTCCTCATACACCGCGAGCACGCGGCGGACGGCGTCCGGATAATCCTTCAAAAACTGTTCGCGAACGTTGAGAATGCCCCAAGTGTTGGCGTCGGCTTTGCGGAAGAATAGTTTGGCGCCCTCCTCGACTTCGGCCTGCGCCATCATCGGATCGAGGCCGGCCCAGGCATCGACGTCACCGCGGATCAGCGCGGTCTTGCCATCGGCGTGCTGCAGCAGCACCGGCGTGATGTCCTTCTCGGACAGGCCGGCATCGAGCAGCGCGCGGACCAGGAAGATGTGCGGATCGGTGCCGCGCGTTACCGCGACGCGCTTGCCCTTGAGATCGGCTACGGTTGCGATTTTTGAATCCTTCCCCGTCACCAGCGCGGTCCATTCGGGGCGCGAATAGACATAGATCGACTTGATCGGGTTGCCGTTGATCCTGGCGACCAACGCCGCCGAGCCCGCGGTCGAACCGAAATCGATCGAGCCGGCATTGAGAAACTCGAGCGCCTTGTTGGAACCGGCCGACTGCACCCAGACGATGCCGACGCCGTCCTTGGCGAATTCCTTTTCCAGCAAGCCCTTTTGCTTGAGCACGAGCGAGACCGGATTGTAGGTCGCCCAGTCGATCCGGATTTCCTTCAGCGCGTCGGCGGCATAGGAAGCGCCGGGCATCCATGTCGCGACCGCGATGATCGCGGCCAAAGCCCGCCGTGAAATCCTCAGCATCGTCGTCCCCCTTTTCGCAGCGTTGAAAAACTACATTGTATTTCAATAAGTTAGACCTTCAGGTCAACGAGAAAATACGTACCTCGAATCCTGCGCGGCGAGAACGGCGTTGCCCAAAGCGCCCCGAATTCAGCATAGGATTACTGTTGCCCCACAATGTGCAGTGACAGCGCGGGCTGTGTCCTTTATCGGGTTAAATCATGGATAGCGTCGTAGCAGAGAGCCGCCGGGAAGCGGACGAACGTTTCGACACCGTGCGCATCACCGCCGCGGTCGATGCGCTCGCCGAAAAACATGCTGGTCGCGAGGATCAATTTCGCGCCGCGGTCGCGCAGCTGCTCAAGTCCGAACTGGTGGCGGCGCGCGCCACCGCACAGGCGGTGCTGCTGAAGGATCGTCACGGTCGGCGCTGCGCGGAGCGGCTGTGCTTCGTGCAGGATGAGATCATCCGCATCCTCTATGCGGCCGCGACCAGGCATCTCTATCACTCGCCGATTCCCTCCGGCGCCGAGCGCATGGCTGTGGTCGCGACTGGCGGCTATGGCCGCGGTTTGATGGCGCCGGAATCCGACATCGACCTGTTGTTCATCCTGCCCTACAAGCAGACCGCCTGGGGCGAGCAGGTCGCGGAAGCCATTCTCTATTGTTTGTGGGACATGGGGCTGAAAGTCGGCCACGCCACCCGCTCGGTCGATGAATCGATCCGCCAGGCCCGTGGCGACATGACGATCCGCACCGCGATCCTGGAGACCCGGTTCCTGACCGGCGACCAGCCGCTCTACAACGAACTGGTGGGCCGGTTCGACAGGGAAGTCGTGCAGGGCACCGCGGCCGAGTTCGTCACCGCGAAACTCGCCGAGCGTGAAGAACGCCATCGCCGCGCCGGGCAATCGCGCTATCTGGTCGAACCCAACGTCAAGGACGGCAAGGGCGGGTTGCGCGACCTGCACACGCTGTTCTGGATCGCGAAATATGTCTACCGCGTGCGCGAGACCGATGAGCTGCTCGAGCGCGGCGTGTTCGATGCGCTGGAATACCGCACCTTCCGCCGCTGCGCCGACTTCCTGTGGTCGGTGCGCTGCAACATCCACTTCTTCAATGGCCGCGCCGAAGAACGGCTGTCGTTCGACATGCAGCGCGAGATCGCGATCCGGCTCGGCTATACCTCGCATCCCGGCATGCAGGACGTCGAGCGCTTCATGAAGCACTACTTCCTGATCGCAAAGGACGTCGGCGACCTTACCGCGATCCTGTGCGCGAAACTGGAAGAGGAGCAGAAAAAGCCCGCGCCGGTCCTGAGCCGGGTGGTGGCGCGCTTGAGGCCGAGCACGAAACGGCGGCGGGTGCCTGACAGCGACGACTTTCTCGTCGACAACAACCGCATCAATCTCGCCGCGCCCGACGTCTTCAAGCATGACCCGGTCAATCTGATCCGGATCTTCCGGCTGGCGCAGAAGAACAACCTCGCCTTCCATCCCGACGCGATGCGCACGGTGACGCGGTCGCTGAAGCTGATCAATACCCAGCTGCGCGACAACCCGGAAGCCAACCGGCTGTTCATGGAAATCCTGACGTCGAACGATGCGGAGACCGTGCTGCGGCGGATGAACGAGACCGGTGTGCTCGGCCATTTCATCCGCGCCTTCGGCAAGATCGTGTCGATGATGCAGTTCAACATGTATCACCACTATACGGTGGACGAGCATCTGATCCGTTGCGTCGGCTTCCTGCAGGACATCGAACGCGGCGGCAATGAGGAATTCGTCGTCGCCAGCGATCTGTTCCGTAAAATTCGTCCCGAACACCGCCCGGTGATCTACATCACCACGCTGCTGCACGACATCGCCAAGGGCCGCCCCGAGGATCACTCCGTCGCCGGCGCCAAGGTGGCGCGGCGGCTGTGCCCGCGGCTCGGCTTCAGTGCCGCCGACACCGAACTGGTGGCATGGCTGATCGAGGAGCACCTGACGATGTCGACGGTGGCGCAATCGCGCGACCTTTCCGACCGCAAGACGATCGAGAATTTCGCCGCCGTCGTGCAGTCGGTCGAGCAGATGAAGCTGTTGACGATCCTGACCACCGCCGACATCCGCGGCGTCGGCCCTGGCGTGTGGAACGGCTGGAAGGCGCAGCTGCTGCGCACGCTCTATTACGAAACCGAACCGGTCTTGACCGGCGGCTTCTCGGAAGTGAACCGCGCGCAGCGCATTGCGGTGGCGCAGGCCGAATTCCGTGCCGCCTTCACCGAATGGCCGGAGCAGGAGCTCAACGCCTATATCGGCCGGCATTATCCGGCCTACTGGCTCAAGGTCGAACTGCCGCGCAAGATCCGCCACGCCCGCTTCCTGCGCGCCAGCGAGCAGGCCGGCCACACGCTTGCGATCAATGTCGGTTTCGACGAGGGGCGCGGCGTCACCGAATTGACGATCCTTGCCACCGACCATCCCTGGCTGTTGTCGATCATTGCGGGTGCCTGTGCATCCGCCGGCGCCAACATCGTCGACGCGCAGATCTATACCACGACCGACGGCCGCGCGCTCGACACCATCGCAATCTCCAGGGAATACGATCGCGACGAGGACGAGGGGCGGCGCGCCACCCGAATTGGCGAGATGATCGAGGATGTGCTGGAGGGCAAATTGCGCCTGCCCGACGCGGTGGCGCGGCGCGCCGCCGGCCGCGGCGGCAAGATGCGGCCGTTCATCGTCGAGCCGGAAGTCACCATCAACAACCAGTGGTCGGACCGCTACACCGTGATCGAGGTTTCCGGCCTCGACCGGCCGGGCCTGCTGTATCAGTTGACGACGGCGATCTCCAAGCTCAACCTCAACATCGCCTCCGCCCACGTCGCGACCTTTGGCGAGCGCGCCCGCGACGTGTTCTACGTCACCGATCTGTTGGGAGCGCAGATCAATGCACCGACGCGGCAGGCGGCGATCAAGAGCGTGCTGATCCATCTGCTCGCGAGCGAGGACGCCGCCCAGCCGGCACTGTGAAGCTGCGAACCCTGTTCGCCTCCCCCCACAAGCGGGCGCAGCGAGCCTTTCAATCGTCATACCAAGAACTTTGCCTCTGCGACGCGGCGAAACTAACTTAGCTGTCAGAAACTGTCGCATTTGTCAGTTGTATTCACCGGATCATTTGGGTCTCCTGACCGTCTTGCTGCGACGCTATCCGTCGCGGCAATTCAATCACGGAGGAGGATTGGGATGAACAACAAGCTCCTTAATGGCCTCATCGCGGGCGCGCTTGCTACGACGCTTGCCCTTGCGTCACCGGCGTTCGCTCGCAGCGCTGGTGGTGGTGGCGGTGGCGGTGGCGGCGGGCGCGGTGGCAGCATGGGAGGGGGGATGCATGGAGGGAGCATGGGCGGCGGCATGCACTTCAGCGGCATGGGCGGCGGCGCGCACTTCGTTGGCATGGGTGGCGGCGCGCATCTCAGCGGCAGAAGTTTCGCAGGCGCGCATTTTGCGCATGCGGGATTCTCGCCTCACTTTTCAAGGGTCGCGTTCCACGGCGGCCGGTTCTTCCATCATCGCCACCATCGCTTTGCATTCATTGGCGCGCCCTACGCCTACGCCGGCTACGACAGCTGCTGGCGCAAGGCGTGGACGTCCTATGGATTGCGATGGGTCAACGTCTGCAGCGACTACGGCTCTTACTAGCGCGGCTGAAGTGCATCGCGATCGACGCGACGCCGCTGGCATCTTGATCCGGCGAATTGCTGGTTCGTGAGCAAGGCGGCGGCCATCACGCTTATGTGCGCCTGCTCAGGCAACCGTTCAATGACCCATGATCCGGTTTCTGGCGTATAGGTAAGCTGTGCGAAGTGAGCTTGGCTCTCGACCGGTGGTTCGGAGATTGAAGACCATGACGGGAGGTCATCGCCGTATTCTGGTCGTTGAAGACGACCCGGAAACCGCCGGCCAGTTGGTGGAGCAGCTTACCACCAGCGGCTATCAGGTCGACTTGGCCGCCACCGGCCATGAGGCGCTGAGCCGCGGCGCGGCCTCGGACTATGCCGTGATCACGATCGATCGCATGCTTCCGGACATCGATGGCATCGCGGTGATGCGTCAATTGCGCGACGACGGCATTGCCGCGCCCGTCCTGATCATCAGTGCGCTCGGAGAAGTCGATGATCGGGTGCGCGGCTTGCGTTCCGGCGGCGACGACTATCTGGTCAAACCGTTTTCCTTCGTCGAGTTGCTGGCACGGGTCGAGGCGCTGGGGCGGCGGAGCGACACCCTGGTCAAGGAGACCATCCTGCGGGTCGGCGATCTCGCGATCGACTTGATGGCGCGGACCGCCAGCCGGCGCGGCAAGGACATCCTGCTTCTGCCCAAGGAATTCCAGCTGCTGGAATATCTGGTGCGCAACGAAAGCCGCGTCGTATCCCGGGCCATGCTGCTGCAGCACGTCTGGGACCTTCATTTCGATCCCTCGACGAATATCATCGATGTCTATGTCGGACGCGTCCGTCGCAAAGTCGACGGCCAGCAGGCCTATCCGCTGATCCATACGGTTCGCGGCATGGGGTACTGTCTCCGTGCTCCTGGCTAAGACCCTCACGTCATCGACGTTCCGCTTGGCGCTGATCGCGATCGGGACCTTCGGCTTGATCGTGTCGGCCATCTTCAGCTACGTCTATTTGTCCACCTCCACTTACGTGCGCAGCCGCTCGGATCGTGCCATCATGACCGAGTATTCCAGTCTGCAAACCGCTTACGCGCGATCGGGGCGCGATGGGCTGGTCGCCTTGATCGAGCAGCGCATCACCGACAAAAGTTTTGCCGGCAATGTGTATCTGCTCGCCGATTCCTCGTTGGCCCCTTTGGCCGGGAATCTGAGGGGTTGGCCATCGACGATCACGGCAGCCACGGGATGGGCCGAGTTCCGCGCGCCGGCGCCGCTGCGCGACGCGGCAGACCGGTCGCTGCTGCGGGCCATGCTCGAAACATTTACCAACGGCGATCGCCTGCTGGTCGGAAAGGATATCGGCGACCTCGACAGCTTTGCCGATCAGATGAAGCTCGCGGTGATCTCGGGCGTTGCGTTGATATTTGTGCTTGCGGCGGTCGCGAGCATTTTGGTGACGCGGCGGACCGTTGGACGGATCGAAGCGATCAACGCGACCAGCCGGGCCATCATGCTGAGCGGTCTCGACAAGCGCATCCCGCTCCGCGGCAGCCATGACGAATGGGATCGCGTCGCGGAGAACCTCAATTTGATGCTGGCCCGGATCGAAACCTTGATGGGCGAGGTCAAGCAGGTGAGCGACAACGTCGCGCACGATCTGCGGACTCCGTTAACGCGAATGCGTGGACGGCTGGAGAAAGCCTATCACGGTCCGCGCAACAGCGCAGATGATCAAACGCTGATCGGCGACACCATCGCCGACCTCGACGCCGTGTTGCGGATATTCTCTTCCCTGACGCGGATTGCGCAAATCGAGACCCGGGAACGAAAGGGCGCGTTCCGCACCGTCAACCTGGTCGAAATCGCCAGTGAGGTTGTCGAACTGTACGATGCCGCGGCCGAACCGGACGGCACCCGCCTCGTCGTTGCGGGCGAGCGTGAGGTGCTGGTGACGGGTGATCGCGATTTGATTTTTGATGCTATCGCCAATCTCGTGGACAATGCGATCAAGCACGGCCGCGCCGGAGGGCAGGTGGTCGTGACCAGCGAAAACACCGATGGCGGGCCGGTGGTCTCGATCGCCGACGACGGGCCCGGAATTCCGGCTGACCAAAATGAGCGGGTGTTCAAGCGCTTTTACCGGCTCGAGCAGAGCCGCTATACGCCGGGAAACGGTCTCGGGCTCAGCCTGGTCGCTGCCGTTGCCCGGCTTCACGGCGCGCGGATCGAAATGCTGGATAATTCGCCGGGCCTCAAGTTCATGCTTTGGTTCTCGGCGGCTGGTCGCTAGCCGCGGATAGAGGCTTTCATCCGAGAGCTCAAAGCGCACCCACAGGATTTCAAACAGCCCGCACGTCTGGCGCGCCGGTCGATCGCTCACGGGCAAAGCCCGCCCTGCGACGACCATCGCGCGCCCGACGCTGCCGCGTGCACCGCATCCACCCCAACGTCCGTGACGATCATGAGACGCCCCTCTGAGGGGCGGGATAGGTAGGTATATATTCCTGATTCGGGGTGGAGGTCAAGCGGCGCAATCCGACGGACACATATTTTTGTCGTGACAGGCCGCGATTCGTGACAGAAATACTACAATTCGATATCAGTTCAGTTACACGCGGAGCGGTCGATGAGTTTGGAATGGCGGGCGCGGTCGAGTTCCGTGTCAAATTCGGTGTCAGGTTCCTTGGCCTGGTCAAATCCCCTGGCCTGGTGGTGGAGTCTGTTGACCGGGGTCAGCGGCGCAAATATCGCGGTTTGGTTCTTGCTGTACCGCCAGCTCCACGAGCAGCCGACCGGCGGTCTCGGCAACGCGTCCGGCATCGAAATCATGCTGCTGCTCTGTGCGGCCTATGTTTTTGGCTGCGCATTCAGGTCGTTCCTTCCGCGCGCGGATGTTCAGCGGATCTGCTTGTTCGACACCTGGCTGTCGAGCGTTGTCGTCGGCCGGTCGGTCGCAACCGTGGCCGAGATCGCCTTCGCGGCGCAGTGGGCGATGATCCTGCACCAGCTCGGCACGATGACGGGCGCGGACACCACCTTGAACGCCGCGTGGGTGATCGTGCCGTTGATCCTGATCGCGGAATGCTTCTCATGGCATGCGGTGCTGACCACCAACTATTTGGGCAACGCCATCGAAAATTCGATATGGGCCGCAGCCTTCTTCATCGTTGGGATCGGCCTTTGCCGGTTGCTGCCGGAGTTCGATGGTCCGGCTCGCCTGGTCCTCGGCATCGCGATAACGGGGATTGCGGCCTATCTGGCGTTTCTCATGACCATCGACGTCCCGATGTATCTCGGCCGATGGCGGGCCGGGGCTGCCGATGGCAATAAGCTGCTCGGACCCCTCGAGGGTCTGCGTGACGTGAGCACGCGTTGGGTCGTGACGCACGACCTTGCCGAGTGGAAGGACGAGATTACCTGGATGTCGCTTTATTTCAGTTTGGCGGTCTGGGCCAGCCTCGCGCTGTGCGTTTTCTACTCGCTTGGCGTTCATCTCCCGCGCTAGCGTACCGAAGCGGCAGTCGCAAGCTGGTCGCCGGACGCGCCGGCAGGAATGAGCAAGCAGCACCCGGCAATGGCGCGCCATGGCGTTTGAGGGGCGCACGTCGGCGGATTGCGCCAGAGCCTGCCATCGCGCTGGCTGGATCGCATGACGTCGGGTCAAGAGCGTCTGCCGTCCGGCTTCGATTTCTTTCATTTACAGTGCGAACTCCAACGCTTACCAGCCATTCTGGCGAGCGAACGGAGGATGTGAATCATGACCGACCTCGACGTCCAGGATGCGGCGGCGAAGGCCGACAACATGGTCAATCCGGCGTTCCTCGCCGCAAGCATGATCGAAGAACGCGCCCCTGACATCGTCGAAGCCCTCAACGACCTGCCATCGGAACTCGCGGTCGCGGTTCTGCGTCACCTGCCGCCCGACCGCGCCATTGAAGTCCTCGACCAGCCGGGGTTGGAACGCGAACCAGAACTCGTCACGCTGATGCCGCGGGAAGCCGCCGCAAAGCTGCTGGCCGGCGTATCGGCCGACCGCCTCGCCGACATCTTCCATCAGGTCAAGGAGCCGCACTGCTCCAAGCTGCTCGATCTGCTGGACCCCGACACCAGGGTCAACATCCGCCGCCTGCTGGAGTATCCGAAGGACACCGCCGGATCGATCATGACGACGGAATTCGTCAGCGTTCCCTCGACCTACACCGTCCAGCAGACACTCGACTATATCCGTCACGTGGAAAGCAGCCGGGAAACCGTCTACGCGATCTACGTGCTGGATCCCCTCAGCAAGAAGCTGGTCAAGACCATCACCCTGCGCCGGCTGATCACGGGAGATCCGGAAGCACCGGTGCTGTCGGTGGCCCGACC
>Ga0137416_10001356_pt1 | contig 12461 bp, 8 predicted proteins | sample CZODoug3_1_1_16f_FD_108282 | JGI IMG/M metagenome (GOLD analysis project Ga0137416, IMG submission 108282) | Vadose zone soil fungal communities from Angelo Coast Range Reserve, California, USA - CZODoug3_1_1_16fungal (Illumina Assembly) | ecosystem: Environmental > Terrestrial > Soil > Vadose...
GGGCGGACCCGCTCGGCACGACGGCGAGGAACAACTGCGTGAACGGGCCGCCGCTGGCGGCTCCCTGCCGCGAGCCGTACGCTGGCCCCATCCCGGCCGTAGTGCACCTGCACGGCGCGGAGGTCCCCTCGCAATTCGACGGCCATCCCGAGGCGTGGTTCACGCCCGAGAACGAGCTGAAAGGGCGTGCGTACGTCACCAACGCCTATCAATACCCGAACACGCAGGAGGCGACGACGCTCTGGTTCCACGACCACGCGCTCGGCGTCGTCCGCCTGAACGTCCTCGCTGGCCTGGCGGGCGCCTATTTCATTCGCGATGGCCGCGACACCGGTCGCGCGGACAACGCCATCACCCTTCCTTCGGGTCCGCAGGAGGTCGAGCTGCTCCTCCAGGATCGGCAGTTCGACACCAATGGGCAGATCTATTTCCCCGACTCCGACAACCCGGCGAACCTGAATGGCCCGCCGGCCAACCCGGACAGGCATCCGTTCTGGATTCCGGAATTCTTCGGCGACGTCATCGCCGTCAACGGAAAGAGCTGGCCGATGCTCGAGGTCGAGCCCAGGCGGTACCGCTTCCGCTGGGTGAACGGCAGCAACGCGCGATTCTACATCATGCAGATGTTCGATCAGCGCGGCCTCGACATGCACGTGAACGGCCCGCCCGGTCCCGCTATCTGGCAGATCGGCTCCGACGGCGGCCTGTTCAACGCGCCGGTGAAGCTGGACGACCCAGCGAACGGCCCCAATGCCTGCTCCGGCACGCCGTTCGGGAGCAACACCGACATCGGGGCGGGCTCCAAGTGCCTGTTCCTCGCGCCAGCCGAGCGCGCGGACGTCATCGTCGATTTCGCGGGTCAGGCGGGAAAAACGTTCACTCTGAAGAACTTCGCGGTCATTCCCTTCCCGCGCGGCGGACCGGTGGGTTTCGGAGGAGCGGATCGGACCTCGGACGGCCTGGTGATGCAGTTCAAGGTCTCGCTCCCGCTCAGCAGCGCGGATAGGACGTTCGATCCGGCGTCCCCGAGCCATCCTGCGCTCCGCTCCGCGCCGATGGTGGACTTGAAGCGCAGCGCGCCCAGCCTTCGCCGGCAGCTGATCCTGGTCGAGGAGGAATCGGATCCCAAGGGCGGCCCCGGCTCGCCCACCGCGGCGGGGACTCCCGTGGAGAGCCTGATCAACAACACCAAGTGGAACGGAAACCGCGAAGGGACGACCACGCCACTACCCGGCTCGACCTCGAACGGCCGCGGACTCTGGTCGACGGAGACTCCGCGCCAAGGCGCCACCGAGCTCTGGGAAGTCGCCAACCTGACGGGCGACGCGCATCCTCTGCACATCCACCTGGTGCAGTTTCAGGTCATCTCGCGCCAGCCGTTCGACCTCACCACCTACCTGAGCGACTGGATTGCGGCTTTCCCGGGAGGAACGTTCAACGGGTTCAACTACGCGCCGGGCGTCTACATCCCCGGCTTCGGGCCTCCCCGCTCCTATAACGCCCCGAACTCGGCTGGAGCCGTCGGCGGGAACATCAACTTCGACGATGGTAAATACCTCCGCCAGGGCGCGTGCGCAGGCACGGCATGCCCGTCACGGGCGCCGGACCCGCTCGACAGCGGCTGGAAGGACACCATCAAGATGTTCCCCGGCGAGATCACGCGGGTCGCTGTGCGATGGGCGCCGCAGCACGTCGCCCTGAGCGACGCAGGACCCGGGCAGAACCTCTTCTCGTTCGACCCGAAGCAGGGTCCCGGGTACGTGAACCACTGCCACATCCTCGACCACGAAGACAACGAGTTCATGCGGCCATACCTCGTCGCGCCGTGAGCGTGCGGCCGGTATCCCGCACGTTCATCGTCGTCTCGCGGATCGCGCTCCTGGTCCTCGCCGCCTCTGCAGTGGCGGCGGGGACCATCGTCGCCCTCCACGGACCCTCCGGCAGCCACGCGGCAATCCGGTACGCGTGCCCCATGCATCCGGAGGTGCGCGCGGCGGAGCCGGGTCAGTGCCCCATCTGCCGCATGGCGCTGGAACCTGCGCACCGCGACCCCGGCGCGGCGCGACCGCCGGGCGCCATGGCAGACACCACCGCCGTCGACAACGTGCGCAAGCACCGCATCATGGATTTCGTGCGCAAGCGTTCCCTCCTCTTCGACGCACGCGATTTGCGCGGGCCGGCGTGGGTCGAGGACGACGGGGCCGTGACCGCCCTCTTCTACGACGACCAGGTAGCGGCCCTCGCATCGGACGAGCGCGGGTCGTTTACGCTCGCCCAGACCCCTGCCCTCTCCTTTCCCATGCGCCGGACCGGCGAGGCCGCGGTCCGCTGGGACGGATCCACTTCCCGCATCCGCTTTCGCCTGGACGTCGCCGGCGCGGGGACCAAGCCGCGCCCGGGTCAGGTCGGATGGCTGGAGGTGCCGCGCAAGGCGCGGGAGGTATTGACGGTGCCCGCCTCCGCCCTTCTGCAATCTCCCGACGGTCCATACGTGCTCCTTCCGGCGGGCGGCAACGAGTTCGAAAAACGGCCGATCCAGATCGGCGAGACGTTCCTGAAGCAGGGGTTCGCGGTGGTGCTGTCGGGGTTGCACGCGCATGACCTGGTCGTCGCCAGGGCGACCTTCTTCATCGACGCGGATCGCCGCCTGGGCATGCGCGCGGCAAACGAGGACGGAAAGGCGCCGTGATCGCCCGACTGGTGTCCTGGTGCGCGCGGCGGTCGTGGCTCGTCATCGGCGCCGCCTTGCTTCTGGCGCTGGGCGGCGAGCTCGCCCGGCGCCGCCTCTCGGGTGACGTGATCCCCGACCTCTCCGATCCGCAGATCGGCCTGGTCGCGGACTGGATGGGACATCCCGCTCCCGAAGTGGCGTCAGCGGTGACGGCAGTCCTGACCGGGGCGCTCCAGGACGTCCCCGGAGCAAAGGCCGTTCGCGGCTCGACCATGACCGGCATGGCGTATGTCGACGTCGTCTTCGAGTCCCCGTCCGGCCTCGACCGCGCGCGCCGCGCGATCGTCGAGCGCGTCGATGGCGTGCGATCGAAGCTTCCCCCGAACGTGCGCCTCCAGATCGGCCCCGCCGCGTCCAGCACGGGATGGGTCTTCGAATACGCTCTGACCGACCCAGGCCTGGTCTCGTCCCTGCTCGACCTGCGCCGGTTCCAGGACGACGTGCTCCGCCCGGCGCTCTCGTCGATCCCCGGCGTCGCCGAAGTCGCCTCGCTCGGCGGCGAGATCCGGCAGGTGCGCGTGGACCTGAAGCCCCGCGAGATGCGCGAGCGGGGCCTCGCATTTACCGACGTCGTGTCCGCGCTCCGCGGCCTCCTTGCCGCCCCCGGTGGCGTCGCCAAGGTCTCGCTGGCGGAGCTGCAGCGTCTGCCCGTGAGCGGCGGCGCTCCGGGCAGTGAGACCACGCTCGTCCGAGACGTCGCCACCGTCCGCCTCACCGACGACATGCCGCCCGGGATGGCCGACGTCGCCGGCGTGCGGGCGGTGGGTGGGATCGTGATCACGCGGCGCGACGCGAACCTCGCCGCCGTGGTGGAGCAGGTCAAGCAGACCATCGCGCGCGAATGCCGCGCGCTTCCTCGTCGCGCCGCGGATCCGGAGCGGCTCGACTCGGGTGCCCCGGCGGAGATCCACGTCGCCGCAACCTACGACCGCGTCGACCTCGTAAGCCGGGTACGCGGCACGCTCCTCCGCGCGCTGGGCGAGGAAGTGGCGGTGGTGGTCCTCGTCATCCTCGTGTTCCTGCTGCACCCGCGGAGCGCGCTGGTTCCGCTCGCGACGCTTCCGGTCGTGCTGCTCTTGACCTTCGGTGCCATGTGGATCCTGGGCGTCCCGGCGACGATCATGAGCCTGGGCGGCATCGGCATCGCGCTCGGAATGGCTGTCGACGCAGACATCGTCGCTCTCGAGGCCTGCCATCGCCGGCTGGAGACGGTCGGCGCCGCGGCGCCCGCGGAGGACCGGCGCAGGCAGCTCGTCGCCGCCGCCCAATCGTTCGCTCCAGCCATCCTGACGTCGCTCCTCATCACGGCCCTCTCCTTCCTCCCGGTCTTCGCCTTCTCTGGCGAGACCGGGCGGCTCCTGGGCCCGCTCGCGCTGACCAAAACGCTGGTGGTCGCGTCGGCGGCGCTGGTGACGCTGACGCTGGCGCCTGCGATTCGCGATCGCCTGCTGCGCGGCCGCGTGGTCGCGGAGTTCGATAATCCGCTTACGCGTGGTCTGGTGCGGCTCTATCGACCGTTCGTCCACTTCGCCTTGAGCAGGCCCGCGCTCACGCTGACCACCGCGGCGCTTGCGCTGGCCTCGTGCTTGCCCATCGTCTCCCGCCTGGGAGGCGAGTTCCTGCCGCGCGTCGACGAGGGCGACCTGCTCTACATGCCCAGCACCTTGCCCGGCGTGCCGCCGGACCAGGCGGCCCAACAGCTCTTCTGGCAGGACCAGGCGATCGGCAACTTCGGCGAAGTGGCCAGCGTCTTCGGAAAGGTCGGGCGCGCGGAGACCGGCACCGACCCGGCGCCGTACTCGATGGCCGAAACGGTGATCCGCCTGCGACCGCGGGAAGAATGGCCCAAACTGCCGCGGACGCGCTGGTACTCCGGGTGGGCACCCGCCCCGCTCCGCTCCACGCTCGCCGTCTTCTGGCCCGATCGGACGCCGCGCACGACGGCGGAGCTGATCGAGGAGCTGGACGAAGCCGTCCGCCTCCCGGGCTGGAGCAGCTCGTGGACGGCGCCGGCGCGCTCGCGGATGGACATGATGGCTACCGGGGTCCGGACTCCGGTCGGCATCCGCCTCGTCTCGCCGGATCCGGACCGGCTCGATCGTCTGGGCACGGCGGTGCGGACCGTGGCCGCGCGGATTCCGGGGACGCGGAGCGCCGTCTTCGAGTCGCGCGGGGGCGAGACGCGGCTCGGCTTCGAGCCGGACGCCGCGGCGCTGGCCCGCCACGGCGTCGAGCGAGCCATCGTCGACTCGACGGTGGACCTGATCGCCAGCGGCGGCCAGGTGGGCGAGATCGAGCTCGACGGCCGGCGCATGCGCGTCCGGATCTCGCCCGAACCCCCGGACGTGCAGGCGCGCGGTCCAGCGGACCAGCTCCGCGAGATCGCCGTGCGCGCCGCGCGGGCGGGGAGCCTCGGGCAGCCGGTGCCGCTCGCGCTGTTGGGGCGCCCTTCGTACACGCAGACGCCCGCGCTCCTCCGCACCGAACGGGGAGAGCTCGTCGCCTACGTGTACGTGGATCTCGCCGCCGGAACCGATCTCCAGGAGTATGTCGAAAGAGCGAAGCGCGAGGTGGACTCTGCCGTGCGCGGCGGCGAGGTCCGCCTCGAGCCGGGCGAACGGATCGAATGGGCCGGCCAGTACGGACTGATGATGGCCGGCGAGAAGCGTCTGAAGTGGATCGTTCCCATCGTCGCGCTCTCGATGCTGGCGCTGCTGTTCCTGCAGTTCCGCAGCCTGCCCGAGGCGCTCCTCGTCCTCGCCTCCGTGCCTTTCGCCTTGGTCGGGAGCTTCTGGACGCTGTACCTCTTGGGCTTTCCCCTCTCGGCGCCCGTCTGGGTGGGCCTCCTGTCGGTGGTGGGGCTCGCCATGCAAACCGGCGTGGTGATGGTGGTCTACATCGACGACGCGTTCTACCGCCGGCAGCGGGAAGGGCGCCTCCGGACCCGCGACGACATCGTCGCCGCGCACGCGGAGGGAACTGTCCAGCGCCTTCGGCCCAAGCTCATGACCATCACCACGATGGCCGCGAGCCTGTTGCCGCTCCTCTGGGCGGACGGCGCCGGCGCGGAGATCATGCGACGTGTCGCGGCGCCGATGCTCGGAGGGCTTCTCACCAGCGCGTTCCTGACGCTGGAAGTCCTCCCCGTGCTGTACACCATCTGGCGCTATCGCCAGCTCCGGCGCTCGCAAACCAGCGAGGTCGCGCTCGGGCCTGAAGGCGTGACCGGCTCGCTCGGCCGGCCATCGGGCTGAGCAGCAGCTACAGGGACCCTGGCGCCTGCTCGGCGTAGCCGCCGTGCAGGCGGGCGGAGAGCGCGCGAAGTCGCTCGATGCGCTTCTCCATCGGCGGATGCGTCGAGAGAAGCGAGGCGAGCCACCCGCTGGTGAACGGGTTCACGATGAAGAGGTGCGCGGTGGCGGGGCCGGCGTACTCGTAGGGACGGATGTGCGCTCCGGTGTGGATGCGCTCCAACGCCGAGGCGAGCGCTTCGGGGTCCTCGGAAAGGACGCCGCCGGTCCAGTCGGCGCCGTACTCGCGGCTGCGGGAGATCGCGAGCTGCAGGATGAGGGCGACGATGGGGGCGAGCAGCGCGATGGCGAGGTCGCCGATCGGGGAGTCACGCCGCTCGTCGCCGCGGCCGCCGGCGAGCAGGAATCCCCAGCGGATCATCGAGCCGACGGCGCTGATGAGGCCTGCCACGGCGGCGGCGACGGTGGCGATGAGGACGTCGCGATTCTTCACGTGCGACAGCTCGTGCGCCAGCACGGCCCGGAGCTCCCGCCGATCGAGGGTCTCGAGGATGCCTTCCGTGACGGCGACCGCGGCGTGCGAGGGGTTTCGTCCCGTGGCGAACGCGTTCGGAGACGCGCTCGGAATCACGTAGATGCGTGGCATCGGCATTCCCGCCCGGGACGTAAGCTCCTCGACGATCTCATACACTTGCGGGAGCTCGTCGCGGCTGACGGGCCTGGCGCGGTTCACGGCGAGCGCGATGCGGTCGCTGAACCAGTACGCGCCGAAGTTGAAGAGGAGGCCGATCGCTCCCCAGGTGAGCATGCCTTGTGCCCCACCGAGGTAGTGGCCGATCGCGAGCAGCACTCCTAGCAAGGCGGCCATCAGCACGGCCGTGCGCGCGTAGTTACTCACGTTAGGAAAACTAACGCAGGGCGGAGCGAGAGCAAGGCGAACGAGGCCCCCTGCGGGGGTGTCCAGCCGTCGCGCACGGCTGTACGGCTGATCGACAGCAAGCGTGCGTCTCTAGAGAGGACGTGGCCTCCGGCACGGTCTGTGAAAGCGACGCTTTGGTGAGGCGGACCATTCACCAGGAGTGAACGTGGCAGAAAAAGACTCGAAGACGGGAATGACGCGTCGGGGCCTGCTGGCGGCCGCGCCTTTTGCTGCAGCGGCGGCCGGGCTGGCGTCGGGGCGCGCCGTGGCGGCCGAGGGTACGAACGGCCAAGGAGGCGCGCCTTCCGCTGCGGCCGGGAAATCGGCGGGCAGTGACAAGTTCCCGCCGCTGGCGCCCTTCAAATTCAGCCTGGAGAACAGCAACTCCCAGTGGCACGGTAAAGGCGGCACGGCCAAGGAGGTCAACGTCAGCAACTTCCCCGTCTCGCAGAGCATCGCGGGCGTCTCGATGCGCCTGCAACCCGGCGGCCTTCGCGAGCTGCACTGGCACGGGATAGCCGCGGAGTGGGCGTACGTCATCGACGGGCACATCATGACCACGATCGTTTCGCCCGATGGCACGGTCCAGGAGAACGAATTCGGCCCGGGCGATACGTGGTTTTTCCCGAGGGGCTTCGGTCACGCGCTCCAGGGGCTCGGTCCGGGGGAGTGCCACTTTCTCCTCGGCTTCGACAACGGCAACTTCTCCGAGTTCGGCACCTTCAGCATCACCGACTGGATTTCCAAAACCCCGCGGCACATCGCTGCGCGAAACATGCGACTGCCGGAGAGCGCGGTGGCCAGCATGCCGCAGGGGGAAGCGTACATCCTCCAGGGCAAGGTGCCGAAGTTCCCGGAGCCGTTCCGCAATCCCAATCTGGAGCCGAGCCAGTTGACCCACAAATACAAGCTCGGTGCCCACTCGCCCAAGCGGTTCGCGGGCGGAGAAGAGCGCATCGTTTCGTCGGTGGAGTTTCCCATCCAGAACACGCTCAGCAGCGCTCGACTGGACATGGAACCGGGCTCGTTACGGGAAATGCACTGGCATCCGAACTCGGACGAGTGGCAGTACTATACGAAGGGCCGGGCCCGCGTGGGCATCTTCGGCGCCCATGGTCGCGTGGAAATGGCGGAGTTCGGCCCCGGGGACGTGTGCTTCGTTCCGCAAGGATTCGGTCACTGGGTCGAGCAGATCGGAGGCACTCCGACTCAGCTCGTCATCCTGTTCAACAACCCCCTCTACACCGAGATCTCCCTCTCGCAGTGGCTCGCCGCGAACCCGCCTGCCCTGCTCGCGGACAACTTCGGTCTGACGGAGCAGATGATCGACAAGCTGCCCAAGGCCGCGCTCGGCATCATGAAGTAGCGCTCTCTTTGCCAGGGCGACGGATGGAGAACAGCCTCATCGACGTCGGTTGGCGGCGCCCCCGCGTCGCGCCGAGCCTGGCTGAAGTCCATCGGACGGTGCCGGTCGCGCACGGGGCCTGGTGGAAGAAGGCGTTCGCGTTTTCGGGGCCAGGATATCTCGTCGCCGTCGGCTACATGGACCCCGGCAACTGGGCGACCGATCTCGCGGGAGGCGCGCGGTTCGGCTACACGCTGTTGACCGTCATCCTGCTCTCCAACCTGATGGCGATCCTGCTGCAGGGTCTTGCTGCAAAGCTCGGTATCGTCACCGGCCGCGACCTGGCGCAGGCATGCCGTGATCACTACTCGCGTCCCGTCTCTCTACTCCTGTGGGTGTTGTGCGAGATCGCGATTGCCGCGTGCGACCTGGCGGAAGTCATCGGCTCGGCGATCGCGCTGAACCTGTTGTTCGGCATTCCCCTGCCGTGGGGGATCGCGATCACGGCGTTCGACGTGCTCGCGGTGCTCTATCTGCAGCAGCAGGGATTCCGGCTGCTCGAGGGCCTGGTGGTGGTGCTGATCGCCACCATCGGGGGCTGCTTCCTGATCGAGATCCTGATCTCCAAGCCCGACGCCGCGGCCGTGTTCAGCGGCTTCATTCCCAGCGCTTCGATCCTGAAGGATCCGGACAAGCTCTACATCGGGATCGGCATCCTGGGCGCGACGGTGATGCCGCATAACCTCTATCTCCATTCGTCCGTCGTGCAGACACGCAGCTACCAGGAGACGCCCGCGGGCAAGCGCGAGGCCGTGAAGTATGCGTTCATCGACTCGACGGTGGCTCTCTCGTTCGCCCTGTTCATCAATGCCGCCATCCTGGTCGTCGCGGCGGCGACGTTCCATCGTACCGGGCAGACCGGCGTGGCCGAGATCGGGGACGCCTATCGCCTGCTGACGCCGCTCCTCGGCGTGACTGGGGCGAGCGCCATCTTCGCTTTCGCCCTGCTCGCCTCCGGTCAGAATTCGACGCTCACGGGCACCCTCGCGGGCCAGATCGTCATGGAGGGATTCCTGAGCATCCGGGTCCGGCCCTGGCTCCGGCGTCTCATCACCCGTGCCATCGCGATCGTGCCCGCGGCGCTGACGGCGATTTTCTTCGGCGAGCGCGGCACGGCCCAGCTCCTGATCCTCAGCCAGGTCGTCCTCAGCCTACAGCTTTCTTTTGCCGTCTTCCCGCTGGTCCGCTTCACCTCGGACCGCCTGAAGATGGGCGAGTTCGTGAACCCGCTCTGGCTGAAGGTGCTCGCCTACCTCGTCGCGTTCGCCATCGCGGGCTTCAACGCCTGGCTGCTCGTGCGGACATTCAGCGGCCGCGGCTGACCGGACTGACCGCTGAGCCGCGATCAACCGCGCCGCAGGCGGAGCTGGAAGCGGAATGTCGACCCTTTGCCCAGCTCGCTCTCCACGCTGAGCGTGCCGCCCAGCAGATCGGCCACCCTGCGGCTGATCGTCAGCCCAAGGCCCGTGCCCCCGTACGTCTTGCCGATGTGGTCGTCGGCTTGCGTGAACTCGTCGAAAACGGCATCGAGGCGATCCCCGGCGATGCCGATGCCGGTATCGACCACGCTGAATTCGAGGCGCACCGATTCCGCATCGGATTCCATGACCCGCAGCGCCAGCGTTACCGAGCCATGGCTGGTGAACTTGACGGCGTTGCCGCCCAGGTTGGTCAGCACCTGCTGGATCTTCCGGGCGTCGCCGAGCAGGATCCTGGGGACGTCAGGCGCCACGTCGACGCGCAGGACCAAACCCTTCTTCTCCGCCTGGCCGGAGATGGCGTCGGCGGTGTCGGCGACGACCGCGCCGGCATCGAACGGCGCGTCCTCGACGCTGGCCTGCCCCGCCTCCAGGCGCGAGTATTCGAGGATCTGATTCGCCAGGCCGAGCAGCGTCATCGACGACGACCGCAGCGCGCGCAGATAACGGGCCTGCTGCTCCGGCGACGGTGTCCGGTCGAGGAGATCGACGGCAGTGGCGATGGCGCTCAGCGGCGATCGCATGTCGTGGCCGATCATCGCCAGCAGCTCGGCCTTGGCCCGGTCGGCGCGCTCGGCGCGCCTGCGCTCCAGGAGCAGCTCGCGCTCGTACCCGCGCCGGTCGGTGGCGTTGAAGACGGTGATGCGGTTGAGGAGCGGGACCCCCTTCTCGTCGCGCTTCTGCATGGCGCTGACCAGGATGGGGACCGGAGAAGCTCCGTTTCGCGGCGAAAGCTCGAACGCGATCTCGCTGATGTACCCCTGCATGCGCAGCAGCGGATCCCAGTGCGTCTCGTAGTAGATGCGGCCGGGCATGGTGAGCAGATCCTGGAACCGGCAGCGGTCGAGCAGATCCTGGCGCGCCATCCCGGTCCAGCCCGCGAAGGTCCCGTTCAGGCGGACGATGGTCCCGTCAGGCAAGGTGGAGAGGTAGCCGCACGGCGCGTTCTCGTAGAGCTCTTCCGCGCTCTCGCCGGGCACGGCGCCGTCGAGATCGGAGCGCGTCGCGGCGGTCACACGAACGCCTTCACGGCCGCGACGGTCTCTTCGGGCGCGCTCAGATTGGGGCAATGCCCGGTGGCCTTCATGACCACGAGCTTGCTGTTCGCAAGATTCCGCTGCAAGTAATCGCCGACGGCGAGCGGCGCGATCACGTCGCTCGAGCATTGCAGGATCAGCGACGGCGTCCGGAGCCGCGGCAGATCCTTGCGGTTGTCCGACAGGAACGTGACGCGCGCGAAGTTGCGCGCGATCTCCGGGTCCGTCCTGCAGAAGCTGTTCGCCAGCTCCTTCCCCAGCTCGGGGCGCTCGGGGTTCCCCATGATCACCGGCGCCATGGTGGTCGACCAACCGAGGTAGTTGGCATCGAGCGAATCGAGGAGGCCCTCGATGTCGCCGCGCTTGAAGCCCCCCAGGTAGCCCTCATCGTCGAGGTAGCGCGGCGAGGGCCCGACCAGCACCAGCTTGGCGAACCGGGCGGGCTCCTGGATGGCCGCGAGCACACCGATCATGGCGCTCACGGAATGGCCCACGAAGATGACGTCGCTAAGCTCGGCCTCGCGGCAGATCTCGAGCACGTCGTCCACATAGCCCTGCAGGGTGGAGTACTTCGCCTTGCTGTATTGGGAGGCGTCCGAGCCACCGGCCCCGACGTGATCGAAAAGCACCACGCGGTGGGTCGATTCGAATGCGGGCGCGACCAGCCGCCACATGTTCTGGTCGCAGCCGAAGCCGTGCGAGAACATGATGGGCTGGGTGCCGCGGCCGGTGATGTGGACGTTGTTGCGGGCCAGGGCGTTCATGACCCAATGGTATTGCCGCGCGATTCGCGTCACAAACCGTGGACGGCACGACCCTTACGGGCAGCCAGCCGAGCGGCTGAACGGCTCGCCAACATGGAAGCCGTGGCCGCGCGGGTGCGCATGCTGCCGAGGCTCAATCCGCGAAGCTGTCACCAAACATAGGCAGGCCACTCTTCGACTCCGCCCGAGTCGCTTCGTCCTGCAGGACATCCCAGTGCTCGACCAGGACATCGTCGGCAATGCGCACGACGTCTGCGGCGATCCAGCTCCGCGGGCGCCCATTTCCAGAGAACCGTCCATGGATGATGACGAAGTCCCCTTCCGCCACGATTACGCCGGGTTCGTATTTGAGCGTCGACGGTGCGCTTTTGATCAGATTGAAGAGGCCTTCGCGGCCAGGCTCGATGTGCGCGCTGTGCTGTTCTTTGATGCCTTTGAAGGACTCATTTCATTCTCCTCGGATGTTTGACTTCCTACCCGGGCCGGGGTTTCAGAGTTTCGAGCCGCCGTCGACCCGGACCGTGTCGCCGGTGATCCAGCGGGCCTCGTCGGAAGCGAGGAAGGCGACGACTCCGCCGATGTCGTCCGGCTGGGCGACACGCTTCAGGGCTTGAATGACCAGCGTGAGGTCTCGGCCCACACCGGTCTTGGCAAAGCTGGACATGTCTGTTTCGACGACGCCGGGTGCGACGGCGTTGACGCGAATGCCGCGCCCGCCGAGCGCCGAAGCGAAGTGCGTCACCAGCGTATCGAGGGCGCGCTTGGTAGCCGCATAGGCCGAAAGCGTGCTGACGGCCTTGCCGGTGAACTCGACCGAAGCGCGTGCGGCAAGCGAGGAGACGAACACGATGCTGCTGCCCTTGCACAAGGCGGGCA
>Ga0137416_10001360_pt1 | contig 12451 bp, 10 predicted proteins | sample CZODoug3_1_1_16f_FD_108282 | JGI IMG/M metagenome (GOLD analysis project Ga0137416, IMG submission 108282) | Vadose zone soil fungal communities from Angelo Coast Range Reserve, California, USA - CZODoug3_1_1_16fungal (Illumina Assembly) | ecosystem: Environmental > Terrestrial > Soil > Vadose...
ATGAACAGCTGCGGTATCTGCTTCTGGTTCAAATACTTCTGGATGGCGATATTCGTCGGCGTGCCGAGCAGCTGGAAGATCATGAGGACTTCATCCGATTCGACGAGCTTGCGCACCATCTCCACCGTCTTCGCCGGCGAGTATCCGTCGTCATGGGTGATGAACTGGATCTTGCGGCCATTCACGCCTCCTGCCGCGTTGATCATGTTGAAGTAAGCGGTGGTTGCCAGGCCGGCCACGCCGAAGGCGCTAAGGGGGCCAGAATAGGGGCTGGTATGGCCGATCTTGATCTCGCCATCACTGGCGCCGGGATCGTAACTGCGCTGAGCCAAGAGGTCGGAAGAGGCGAAGGATACGGCCAAGGTCGTCCCGGTCGCGAGCACCCGTCTGCGCGTAAAGTCGGTCATGTGCGTCCTCCTCATTGCAGCTCTTGTGGGCCATGCGCTCTCCACTGCCTTTATGTGTATCCCGGCGCCAGCGCGAAGGTGCCGTTCCTGGCGGTAGAGGCCTCCGACATCACGATCTCGTCGGTCGGAAAGCCGTTATGCTGGGTTGGCGTAAATGTGTAATCTCCATAATAGCCGGGATACTTCGCAAGCGTGTTCAAATAGGCGACGATGCCTTCGCTTTCGGCGGATCCGCTTTGCTCGACACTCTTGGCGATCAGCTCGATCACATCGATGCCGGCTGCGACCAGCCACAACAGCGTATCGCTGATCACGACGTTGGCCTTGGTCAGACGATCGACCAGATGCTGACTTTTCGGAGGCAGCTTGCCGGCGGCATCGTAGCTGCAGCTCTTGAAGCCGATGGCGTACACCCTTTGCCAGTTGGCAGGCTTCTCGACGAGGCCAGCGATTTCGCCCGTAGCGAGCGATGGGTGACCGACGAACGGGACGTCCCAGCTCATGGCGGCGCGGGTGTTGAACATCCGCGCTTCCATGCCGGTTGAGACGCTCCAGACCACGATCACCTCGGCACTCGCGTTCCTGGCGCGCAGCATGTCCGGGGTGACGTCGGCCTGGGTCGAATCGATGTTGGCTTGATAAACCACATCGGCGCCCTCCTTCTTGAAAGCCGCCACTGATACTCCGACGGCAGTCACGCCATATCCCGTAGTGTCGCCGATCACGGCGATCTTTTTCACTTTGAGAATATTGAGGCAATAGTTGCGGACGGCGTCGTCCCATTGACCTATTGATGGCGCGATCCGGAACGCTCTCGGAAATTTGGTGGTGTCGATCAGGCTTTCGACGACGCAGGGGTGAATGTTCGGCATCTTGGCGCGCGCCATGATCGGCGTGGTGGCGAGTGCTTCGCCTGAGTTGACCGGTCCCCAGATCGCGTGGACCTTGGCCTGGCTGATCAATTCCTGCGTGGCGTTCACGGCCTTGGTCGGATCGCCCTGAGTGTCGCGGGTGATGACCTCGATCTTGCGGCCCTTGACGCCGCCGGCGGCATTGATGGCATCGACCCCGAAAATTATGCCGCGATTGAAGCCGCTGGTCGGCGCCGAGCTTGGGCCGGTCATCGCGGCAAGCCAGCCGATTTTGATCGGCTCTGATTGGGCGATGGCGGGTTTGGGAAACCCAAGCGCTGCGGCGCCGAGCGCACCTGTGCCGCTCAACAAAACCTGACGACGAGATATGCTCATATTTTTCCTGCCTTTGTTTCAGGTTTTGCAGATGGCGAGCGGTTGCCGCGGCTGCGACCGAGATGGGCGTCGAGGCCGGCCTACCCGTCACCCGGTGATAGCCGTAGGCCGTCGCAGTCCTTCCTGGTACTTGCAGGCAGAACACGCAGCGCATCTCGTCAATGACGAGCGCGGTGCGGCCAATTTGCAACGACCATATCGTCCGGTCGGCATCGCCTTGTTCCCTGAACGTCTTGCTCGATGGTTCAATGGCTTTGTCGCGAACGGCGGCGTCAATAAGCTACCAAAGCCGGAATAAACCGATCAATTCAAAGCCTGGATCAACCAATAGACCTTTTGGCATTGTTCAGAAGCGGTGAATTTTCTAGGGTCGTCGCCGACCACGCCCACGGCGAGATCTATCCGGCGTCACGTTCCGCAGAGTTCGGTCCTTTGAACCCTGGAAGCGTAACCCGATCGTGCGCCGCCTCACCTGTCGGCTCGATCCGCGCGGGCTGCTCTATCCCGCCAAGAACCTGATCGCGATGCATCGGCGGTCGGGATTTCATATATCATCTCGATTGCCTCGAATGTATCATTGGAATGCCGCGCCGCGACCGCTCCGGTCATCCGACGAATCCAACCGACACTGTCTGCTAAATCGTAATTGGCAACAAAGCCCCGAAAATGAGGCGCAGATCAAGTGGCCTGAATCGATAACTAAAAAGCGGAGGCAACAGGTTGTCGCAATTGGCGGATCAAGAAAAGATGCTGGAAGCGGCGACGATGCGTCGGGTGTCGTGGCGGCTGATGCCGTTCCTCATGTTCGCCTATTTGCTTTGCTATATTGATCGGATCAATCTCGGATTCGCCTCGCTGCAGATGAATAAGGCGATCGGCCTCGATCCGAAGATCTATGGCCTCGGGGCAGGAATTTTCTTCATCGGCTATTTCATCCTGGAAGTTCCGAGCAATCTGGCGCTGGAACGGTTTGGTGCCAGGCGATGGATTGGGCGGATCATGGTGAGCTGGGGCGTTGTGTCGATGGCCTTCGCTTTGACCAGCGGCCCGATCTCGTTTCTGGTCCTGCGCTTTCTTTTGGGTGCCGCCGAGGCCGGTTTCTTTCCGGGCGTCATCCTCTATTTGACATACTGGTATCCCGCCGAATACCGCGCGAAGATCGTCGGTATCTTCATGGTGGCTCTTCCATTGGCCGGTTTGATCGGATCACCGATTTCAGGTGCGATCCTCGGCATGGACGGAGTCTGGGGTCTTGGAGGGTGGCAGTGGATTTTCATCATTGAAGCGATTCCGACGCTGGTGCTGGGTTTTCTTGCGGTAGTCTGTCTCACCGACAAGCCTGCAATGGCCGACTGGCTGACGCCCGAACAAAGGGCCTGGTTGCAAGCCAAGCTGGAGGCCGAGCGGCAGCGGGTGCAGCGGGTACCTCCGATGTCACTGTGGAAGGTGCTGTCCAACAAATACGTGCTGATCATGGCGTTGGTTTATTCCGGTGCCGCCGGCGCGGCGACAGCACTCGCGCTATGGATGCCCCAACAGGTCAAGTCGTTTGGTCTCAATAATTTGCAAACCGGTCTGATGACCGCCATACCGTTCGGCGTTGCGGCGGTATGGATGGTCCTGTGGGGCCGCAACTCCGACCGGACCGGGGAGCGCGTATGGCACAACACTCTTCCGCAGTTGTGGATGGCGGCGGCGCTGGTCGGGATATATTTTGCGACGAGCAGTCTTTGGCTAACCATCACGTTCCTGACGCTGATCGCGGCGGGTAGCTATGCAAGCAAAGGTCCTTTCTGGGCTTTGTCATCGGAATGGATGGGACCTAAGGTTGCCGCAGCAGGTTTGGCGCAGATCAATGCATTGGGCACCCTTTCGGCTTTCTTCTTCAACTTCATGATTGGCTGGATCCAGGCTGAAACCGGCAGCTTTCCGCTTGCGATCATGCCGATCGCTCTCGTCGCCGCTACCGGGACAATCTGCCTGCTGGTGATCGGCCGCAACCAACCGCGTACGGTGTCAATCAGTACATGAAGCAGGAGATGACGTTGCTTGGATCGGCCGAGCGGTTGCGCGCGTGCTGCCAAGCTGGCGGCTGAAAAGGAAAATCCGATGAAAATTGCTAAGATTGAGGATCTGCACTGCGACGCTGGCTGGCGCGACTTTTCGTTCCTCAAGGTTACGACGGACGACGGACTCGTTGGCTGGTCCGAATACAACGAAGGTTACGGCAGTGCAGGTCTCACCGCCGTGATCCGCCGCCTGGCACAGAGCCTGATTGGCCAGGATCCACGGCCGATTGAGCGGATCATGTCGACATATTACGCAGTGACGCGCCAGGCGCCTGGCGGCATCAACCAACAGGCCATGGCTGCGATCGAGAACGCGCTTCTCGATGTCAAGGCGAAGGCGTTGGGCATCCCGGTCTATGCGTTGTTCGGCGGCCCGGTGCGCGATCGACTGCCGCTCTACTGGTCTCATTGCGGCAGTTATCGCCTCCGCAGCGCAGACATCTTGGGTGTCGAGCCAGTGCAATCGCTCGACGACGTGGTCAAACTCGGCAAGTACGTGAAGGACTGCGGGTTTAGGGCGCTGAAGACCAACATCTTTCGTTTCGACCTCGACCCGCCCAGCATGCATTTGCCAGGTTTTGCGCGTAGCCCGGGCCATCCCGAACTCAATGCCGACGGCGCGGTGCTTGCCGCTATCGCCGACGGGCTTGCGGCCTTCCGACAGGGCGCCGGCCCCGACATGAACATCCATCTCGATACCAACTTCAACTTCAAGACGGAGGGCTACATCAAGGTCGCGCAGGCCTGCGAGCCCTATAATCTGTCCTGGCTCGAGATCGACAGCTACGATCCGGAAGGTCTGCGACTGATCCGTGACCGGGCGCGAATGCCTGTTGCCTCCTGCGAATCATTGTTCGGCCGCCGCCAGTTCCGGCCGTACTTTGAGAATCGGTCGATTGATGTCGCGATCATCGACGTGCCCTGGAACGGTCTCATGGAGTCGCTCAAGATCGCCGCCATGGCGGAAGCCTACGAAATCAACTGCGCACCGCACAATTTCTACGGCCATATGTCGACGCTGATGAGCGCCCATCTCTGTGCGGCCATGCCCAATTTCTCCGTCATGGAAATCGACATCGACGACGTGCCGTGGAAGGATGAACTCGTCACCCATCCGCCGGTTGTTCAGAATGGCGAACTGGTCGTGCCCACGCGCCCGGGTTGGGGTGCCGACATCAACGAAGAAGCGATCAGGGCACACCCGCCAAGGAATCCACACCCGTAGTCCAGGACGGAAGAATGTCCGGTTGTCAGCGTCGTTTCGTGCGGCGCGATGCTCAGCTCGGCGATGCCACAGCTGTCTCGACGACGCCTCGCTGTTGCTGCACGTCCATCGGTCTTGGTAATTTCTTCTCCACGAGCTTACGTGACAGGTCCACGATGATCGGGACCAGGGCGTTCCGGTTGTCGATGCGCCACACCATGAAGAGTTCGGCGGGTCTTGGTGGCTGGGGCTGTATCGGCCGCAGAACAACATTGCGGAACTGCAGATTAGCTGCAGCGGTCGGCACCAGGCTCACTCCCACGCCGGCATGCACCAGCGCCAGGATGGAGTGGATCTGCGCCAGGTGGTGAATATAGTTCGGCAGAATTCCTGCCCTTGAGAAGGTTTCGGCTACGAGATCATGAAAGTATCGGCCTTCGTACGGCGCATACATAATGAAGGGTTGGGCCGCGAGTTCTTCCAGCTTGAGGACAGCACTGCAAACCAGCGGATGATCGGCGGGAACGGCGGCGAGAAGAGATTCGCTGGAGACCCTGAGAGAGCTTAGGCCGCTCGAAGGCACTGGCGGCCTGACGATCCCAATGTCGATCTCGCCAGAATGCAAGCGACGCAATTGATCCCCGCTCACCATCTCGTTCAACGCCAGTTCCGCACCGGGCATGATGTTACGGCAAGCTGCGACCAACTCCGGAAGGAAGCTGAATGCGGACGTCGCCGTGAAGCCGATCTTGATCGACCCGGCCTTGCCCGCCGCGACCCGCTTTGCGAGAAGTGCCGCGCTCTCCGCGAGGTGCAGGATCTGACGGGCCTCGGCAAGGAAGGTTTGACCCGCCGGCGTCAGCTTGACCGAGCGGCTGGTACGCTCAAGCAATCTGACATCGAGCACGCGCTCGAGGATCTGAATTTGCCGACTGAGCGGGGGCTGGGTCATGCTCAGGCGTTCGGCGGCCCGTGCGAAATGCAACTCGTCCGCGACCGCCACAAAGCAGCGCAAATGACTGAGATCGAACATCGCACCAAACTCCTTGCCCTACTCTTGCTGCGAGAATTCAATTCTGCTGCGAAATGCAGGCATTGTCGATAATCGTCTTGGGTTCCGCCGTTGCTGCTGGCGACTTGCCGGCTGCATTCCAATCTTGCTGGCTACCAGTATAGGCGTGTTGGACCGATGCCAAATACTGAGGCTGTGATCGGGCCTCTCCAGGCTGCAGGGCTAAGGGCTAGGGGCAGTACAGGACCCTCAACGGCGATTGAGGCCAAGCACCTGGCGAGCTTCGCTCGGGCTGGCGACTTCGAAGTCTAGATACCTGATCAGTTTGACGGCCTGTTCGACCTGCTGCGCGTTACTTTTGGCCAGCTCACCGGGCTGGATATAAAGACTGTCCTCCAGACCCACGCGCACGCCGCCGCCCAGGAGAATAGCTTGGGCAGTGGTACGGTGCGGGTGGCCGGACCCGAGGTCCACGGCCGACCAATGATGGTCCGACACGGCGTCCTTCATCGCAACCATTGAGCTGTGGGTGGCCGGCGCGCCCCACCGGACGCCGAGGACCAGCGAAAATAGCGGCGGGCTTTCGACCAGCCCTTCCTGGATCAGTTGTTTTGCGAACGCAATATGCCCGAGCTCAAACACCTCGAGATCCGGCTTGGTGCCGGCTGCGCGAATGCGCTCCGCCATCTCGCGAAGCTCGCTTGGCGCATTCACAAACACCAGCTTCTCGAAGTTGAGCGAGCCCACATCCAGGCTACAAAGCTCCGGACGAATCGACTCGACGTGCGCCACCCGGTCGCGCGCGCGCATCATGTTCGAACCCTCGCCAGCGTGGCCAGGATTGGCGGCGTCATACGAGTAGGTTCCGCCTCTTCCACATGACAGCTCGAGGATCAGGTCCGACTTCGCCGCCCGGATTCGATCGCAGACATCCTGGAACAACTCGACGCTTCCGGAAGCCTTGCCTGTTTTGGGATCGCGCACGTGGAGGTGGGCGATCGACGCTCCCGCGCGCTCTGCTTCGAGCGCCGCCGTCGCGATCTGCTCGGGCGTAACCGGAACAGCGGGATTGACGAGATAGGTGTCGGCGCTGCCGGTCACGGCACAGGTAATGATGATCTTCTCTGACAATTTTACCTCCAATGATGGACGTCTCGAACCTTGTGCGACTATAGCTATCCTTCGATCTCCGCCTTCAGAGCCTCGACCAGCTCGAGCCGCGCCGCGGCACCGGCGGAAAAACGGTTGCCGGTGATCACCCCGCCATCGACCACCAGATCGATCCCGTTGAGGAAGCTTCCGGCATCCGAGGCCAAGTACAGCGCCGCCCGGGCGATGTCCTCGGGCATACCGGCACGTGGAATCGGTTGCGCCTGGGCAAAGCGCTTGGCCACCGTCGCGAGGTAGCGGTCAGCGACATTAGGGTCGACGCCCACGCCCTTGGCGAAAACACCGGTGACGATCGCGCCGGGGGAGATGCTGTTGACCCGGATATTGCTCTCGCCAAGCTCGGCCGCCACGCAGCGCGTCGCGTGCACCACCGCCGCCTTGGCCAACGAGTAGGTCTGCGAGCTTAGGCCGGAGCGATGGGCTGCGATGCTGCCGGTGTTGATGATGCTGCCCGAGCGTTGGCGCAGCATAATCGGCGCAGCGAACTTCATGCCCAGCATCACGCCGCGGACCACCACCGCCATCATCGCGTCGTACTCGGCGATGTCGAGGTCGACGATGCTGCGCTGGGGGATGCCATAGCCGGCATTGTTGAACAGGCAGTCGACCCGACCGAACCGCGCAGCAGTGCCCTCGATGAGCGCTTTCAAATTGTCCTCGTGAGCGACGTCGGCCTGCACGAAGCTGGCGGACTGGCCTAGCCGTAGCGCCAAGGCCTCGCCAGCATCGCGGCGGCGGCCGGCGATGATCACCATTGCGCCTTCCTCGACGAAGAGCTCGGCCGTGCGCGCACCAATTCCGCTGGTGCCGCCGACGATGATCGCGATCTTGCCATCGAGTATGCTCATTGCGGTTTTTCTCCTGCATTCGTGTTGCTCGTCCCGCCATCGCGTTCCGTACCGTCCCCGCGAAGGCAAGACATGACTGCATCGCTGGCCCTTGCTTCGTGAAGTGGACCTTCAGCGAAAGTTCGGTGACGGCGCGCCGCCGGAGCCGGAGCGGCCGCCGTCGAGCATAATTTGGGTTCCTGTGACGTTGCCGGATAATGACGAACACAAGTACAGCACGGTATTTGCGACCTCTTCGGCGGTGGTGTAGCGGCCGGTCGGAATGCTGGCCCGAATAGCTGCGGCTATCGCCTCCGGGTCGGCTGGGTTTCGTTGCGCTTCAAGGGAACGCATCATGCGCGTCGCCACCGGACCGGGACAGATCGCGTTCACCCGGATACCGAGGCGCGCAACATCGGCTGCGGCCGCCTTGGTCAGCCCGAGCACGCCGTGCTTGGAGGCGACATAGGCGGGCATGCCGGCCCCTCCGAACAGCGACGTTATCGAGGCGCTGTTCACGATGGCGCCCGCACCCTGGCGCAGCATCACCGGCAGCACATGGCGCAAGCCCAGAAACATGCCCTTCAGGTTGACGCTGATCACCTTATCGAACATCGCTTCTTCGTAGTCTTGCGTCGGCGCGATGCTGCCCTCGATGCCAGCGTTGTTGAAGAAGCAGTCGATGGCGCCGTAGGCATCGAGACTGGCCTGCACGTAGCTGCACACGTCGACCGCTTGAGTGACATCGGCGCGCACGAAGCGCGCCTCAGCGCCGCGCTGAAGAGCGAGCTCGGCACTGGCCTGACCGGTTGCTTCGTCGATATCCACCACCACGACTTTGGCGCCGTGAGCGGCGAAGCCGAGCACGGTGGCCCGCCCGATACCGCCGCCACCGCCGGTGATGAGCGCTACCTTGCCGGTGAAATCCATTTTTTGTCCTTCTTGCGATCTTTCGTCGCGAACGAATTTGTACCCGCTGCCCATCCGTTCATCGCCGCAATAAGAATCCTCCGCTGTAGCGATCTCACCTCGGCGGATGCGCGCGCACCGCTGCTTCATTGACCTCGACGCCCCAGCCCGGCCCGGTCGGCAGCATCAGGTCGCCATCCTCTATCGCCGGCGCGTTCAAGAAAAGCTCGTCGCGCCACGAGACGCTGTCGATGTCGACTTCCATCACACGGAAGTTCGGGGCCACAGCGCAGAAGTGCGCGCTGATCGCGGTACTGAGATGGCCGTAGTAGTTATGCGGTGCAACGTTGACCTCATACGCCTCGGCCATGGCCGCGATCTTGATGGATTCCAGGAAGCCATTCCAGATCACGTCAATGATCACGACATCCGCCGCATAAGCGTCGAGGAAGGGCCGGTATGCGCGTCGTCCCGACACCGATTCGGATGAGGCGATGGGGCAGGGCGCGCGGCTTCGGATAAGCGCAAGGGCCTGCGGGTCCCACGTATCGAATTCCAGCCACGTCAGATCGTAGGGTTCGACGGCCCTGGCGACCTGGAGGAAGCCCTCGGTCTTGAAGTGGTAGTTGACGTCGAGAAGCAGGCCCATTTCAGGACCCGCACCGGTTCGGAAGGCGCCAAGCGTATCTCGAACGGCCTGAAGGGTCTTGCGGTCGATATTCAGGGCCGGCCAACCCGGTGTGCGGCCTGCGCCGGGGCCGAAGCCAACCAGCTTCTCGCCGTCGAATGCCAAAATGTTGGTCTTCAGCGCCTTGAAACCTCTGGCCTTCACCTCCTTGCCCAGGACAGCAATGTCATCATACGTGCGGGCCTGCGGTGTCCCGACATCAAGATGGTTGCGTACCCGATAGGTGCCGCAGTGTGACCAGTAGACGGGGAGGCGCGTGCGCACCGGTCCGCCGAATAACTCGTACACCGGCACACCCAGGCTCTTGCCCTTGATATCCAGCAGCGCGTTCTCGATCGCCGCCATCGCGCGCTGGTTGACGCCGTTCGCCGCCTGTTGATGTTTGACATAGAGCAGCGACGAAATCGCCTGGACCGGCCTCGGATCCTGCCCGATCAATGCCTCGGCCATGCCATGGATAACCGATGTCAGCCCACGGCTGCCGTCGCCTTCAGTATATTCCGACCAGCCGATCAGGCCGTCGTCGGTGGTCACCTTCAAGAACGAAAATGTCCGCCACCCTGCGGCGCAATGGAGGTCCTCGATCTTTGCGATCTTCACGACGTTCTTCCCATGCGCACTCCCGGCCAGTTCTGGCTCAGTTTTAAGATGGTGCTACCATACTACGACATACAAGCTGCAGCAATGCTTGGCAGAGGCTCGGAACCTAAGTATGGTGTGGTATGGTAGTCAAAACGGCCAGGCCAGGCAAGGTTGCGATCCCCTCGCCACAGACGACGCTGGATTCCGCTGCGCAACAGATCGAACAGGGGCTGCGGCGGGCGATCGTCACACTCGAACTGCCGCCTGGCATGCGACTGTCCGAGAACGAGGTGGCGCTGCGTTTCCGCGTGTCACGCCAGCCGGCGCGCGAAGCAATAATCGCGCTCGCCAAGATCGGCCTCGTTCGCGTGCTGCCGCAGCGCGGCACGGTGGTGGTAAAAATATCGATACGGCAGATGATGCAGGTGCGCTTCGCGCGTGAAGCGCTGGAGACCGCGATCGTCCGCCGCGCCTGCGAGCGTTTCGATCCGGTGATTCGCGCCAGCATTGACTCGATCATGACGGCGCAACGCCAGGCGGCGCGGGTCAACGACAACACAGCGTTCCAGGAATATGACGAGCGCTTCCATGCAGCTCTTGCCGCCGGTGCCGATGCGGAGCTTGCATGGCGCGCAGTGATTGACATCAAATGTCACATGGATCGTGTCTGCCATCTAACGCTGTGGAACCGCGAGACGATGCTACAGCTGATCGCGCAACATGACGCGATCGTCAGCGCGATCGACGCCGGCGACGCCGATCGCGCCGACGCGGCGATGCGACATCACCTCAGCGAGATTCTGCGATCCTTGCCGCGCGTGCTGGCCGAGCGCGCCGATCTGTTCGAATAAAGTAAGCTTCCGGGAAACGCTGTATCGTGAGCGTAATAGGATGATTGCGAGAGCGAGCCAGAAAACTGGCCGGGATCGGGAATGCGCATGGGCGAAGGCGGCGGCAGTGAGGTCATTTGGCCGGCAGTGGCGGTCCCCAACGGGTGGGTCTCGGTCTGGCGCATGCGGCAGGTTCTGCTTGATCGCTATTTCGTGCACACCGCGGTGCTGCCGACGTTCTTGCTCATGGTGTGCGTGTTCGGCCTGCCGCTGGTGTTCTCCTTCTATCTTAGTTTTACCGGATGGGCGCTTGACCAGCCGCTATTCAACGGGCGCTTCGTCGGCCTGGCGAACTATCAGGACCTGCTGACCGATCCGGGGTTCACCGGCGCGATCGGCAAGACTTTTGGCTACACTTTCGCCGCGGTGGCCGCGCAGATGGGTCTGGGTCTGGGTATCGCGCTGCTCCTGAACGTCGATCTGCCGGGGATGCGATTCTTTCGTACCGCGTTGATCATACCGATGATGATCACGCCGATCGTCGGTGCGCTGTGCTGGAAGTTGCTGCTCGATCCGAGTCACGGCGTGCTAAACCAATGGATCGGCCAGCAAATCGTCTGGCTTGGCCGGCCCGACACGGCGCTTGCTTCGGTATGGGTGGTCGGCGTGTGGCAGAGCACGACCTATGTCACCCTGATCCTGTTGGCTGGGCTCCGTTCGCTGCCGAACGAGCCGTTGGAGGCAGCCTTGATCGACGGCGCCAGCCGGCGGCAGGCGTTCTGGCACATAACCCTTCCGATGCTGCGGCCGTATCTGTTGGTGGCGCTGCTGCTACGCACGATCTTCGAGTTCCGGACGTTCGACAACATCTATGCAATGACCGGTGGCGGCCCGGCGAACGCCACGATGGTGTTGTCGATGTACACCTACCTGATATCGTTTGTGCAGTTCGACTTCAGTCTCGGAGCGGCCGCGGCGTGGCTGATGCTCCTGATGTCGATGTTGATGTGCCTGTTCTTTATCGCCGTGATCCGTCGCCGGGAGCCGCTCTGATGGCCGCCGAAGTCGGTTCACCGCGCGCGCGCCGGATTGAGGCGGTGCTGATCTATGCGACGCTGACCATCCTTACGCTGGCGTTCCTGTTTCCCCTGATCTGGGTACTCGGCCTGTCCCTGAAAACACGGATGCAGGTGTTCGCGACGCCGCCGCTGTACCTGTGGTGGCCGACATTGGAACACTACACTGACGTGCTGACGCGCGCCGATTTCGGGTGGGCCTTCCTCAACACCATGATCGTTTCGGCAAGCGCGGTGCTGCTGTCGTTATGCGTCGGCGCGCCCGCGGCATACGCGTTTGCGCGGTTTCCGTTTCGCGGACGATCGTTCCTGTTCTTCGCGTTGCTGGTGATGCGCATGCTGCCGCCAATCGCCGTACTGGTGCCGATGTATGTGCTGTTCAGCAAGCTCGGTCTTGCGACCACCCGCTTCAGCGTGGTGCTCGCTTACA
>Ga0137416_10001366_pt1 | contig 12427 bp, 9 predicted proteins | sample CZODoug3_1_1_16f_FD_108282 | JGI IMG/M metagenome (GOLD analysis project Ga0137416, IMG submission 108282) | Vadose zone soil fungal communities from Angelo Coast Range Reserve, California, USA - CZODoug3_1_1_16fungal (Illumina Assembly) | ecosystem: Environmental > Terrestrial > Soil > Vadose...
GCGGTTTCAGACGCTTATCAGGATCTGTACGGAGAGGGCAGCTTCACTGGAAAGGGGATCTATGAAGTGGACGTCGTGCATCGCGTTCTCGATCAGCGGTTCCCACGAAATGCTCTATTGAGTCATGACCTGATCGAAGGCGCCTATGCACGCGCCGGTTTGGCGAGTGATATAGAGGTGATCGAGGATTACCCCTCGCACTACAACGCGCACAATCGGCGGAAACACCGCTGGTTGCGCGGGGATTGGCAAATTGCTGGATGGCTGCTGCCTCACGTGCCGGAGGAGTCCGGGGACCGCGTGCCCAACCCGATCTCGCTCATTTCATGGTGGAAGATCTTCGACAACTTGCGCCGCAGCCTGGTGGAACCCGCCACTTTCCTGCTGCTCGTCGTCGGCTGGTTCATGCTCGGCCGACGGTCATGGCAGTGGACTCTAGCCACAATTTGCATTCTGTTCATCCCTGCATGGTTCCAGCTTGTCTTCAATCTGGTGCGCGCTCTTGTTCGCTTCAATTCAACCGCCGCCCGCGAAGCGGTAAGCACGCTCTACACCTCAAACGTCACCCTATTTTTCACGCTAATCTTCCTCGCCCATCAGACCGTGCTTTCGCTTGATGCCGTAGTGCGAGCGCTGGTCAGGCGCCTCGTCACCCACCGCCGGCTGCTGGAATGGGAAACGGCGGCCGAAACGGATCTGAATATTCGGGGGGGCGCGCCGGTGGACGTGTATCTCAATTGGGTACCGATGCTTTCGATCGGATTGGGACTCCTTGTGTGGGCCGCGCGGCCCGAGGCGCTCCCGACCGCTCTGCCAATCTTGTTGCTTTGGGCCTGCAGCAAACCTGTTTCAACATGGCTGAATCGCCCTCCGGCTCCGGCACGAAATCAAACCTCTGCTAAAGACGTGGCATTTCTTCGGCGCGCAGCTTTACAAACCTGGCGATACTTCGCCGAGTTCAGTACCCCTGAGCACAACTGGTTGATACCCGACAACGTTCAGGAGCAGCCTGCCGCCATAGCGGCACGGGTATCGCCAACAAACATTGGGTTTTTGCTCAATGCCCGGCAGGTGGCATGCGAATTCGGGTATTTGACGGTGCCGGAATTTGCCGAACAGACACTTCGAACCCTGGTCACCCTGTCGGCTCTGAAGAAACATCGCGGGCACGTGCTGAACTGGTATGACACTCGTACCCTTCAGCCGATGGCTCCACTTTTTGTTTCTTCGGTTGACAGTGGCAACTTGCTGGCTTCGCTCTGGACTTTACGGCAAGGGTGCCTGGCGCGGTTCCAGCAGCCGGTGTTGCAGCCGTGTTTGTCAGAAGGCTTTCTGGATTATCTCCGTGCGTTGGCCGAGGTACGTGCTTTCCCACGAAAGCTGCTCTCCACGTGCGCCCGGCAGCACAACACGGACAATTGGTTGCAATCCATACTCGGCGTGCCCGAGGCAATTTTCGAGCAAGCTCATGAAACTGTTGCCAACTCCAAAGCCACTGGGCAGGCAGCCTGGTTTGCGGAGGAGGGAGGCTTGCGTCGTCGCAGCATTCAGCGGACGGTGCGCGACTATGCTCCCTGGTGTTCGCCAGAATTTGCGGCCTTACGAGATGATTCCGCTCTCAACCTTAAACTGATGGACAGCATCGCGCTGGAGCAGCTGCCGGAATTTATCGACAAGCTGGTCATCCAGCTTAATTGGGCACTCCATTCGGCAAGCCCAGGCCAACGAATCGTCCATGAACGCTTTCGCGACCAACTTGTTGAAGCCAAAGGAAATACCAAACGCCTGATCGCTGATCTTCGAACCATCGCAACTGAGTCGGGAAAACTTGCCGATGAAATGGACTTCAAGTTCTTGCTCAACAGCCGCCGCAAGCTCGTGTCGGTTGGCTTCGATGTGGAAACGCACCGTCTTCATCCTGCTTGCTATGACCTGCTGGGTACCGAGTCTCGCACCGCTGTATTTGTCGCCATCGCGAAGGAAGATGTCCCACAGGAGAGTTGGTTCCTGCTGGGCCGGGCGCACACGATGGATGGAGGGCGGCCGGTTTTGCTCTCCTGGACGGGTACTTTGTTCGAATATCTAATGCCCTCGCTCTGGATGCGTTCCTACTCAAATACCCTTTTGGAGCGCTCGCGGGCCGCAGCCGTCCAAGCACAACAGACATACGCCGCGCGGAAGCGCGTTCCTTGGGGTATTTCCGAGTCCGCCTATTTCAAACTGGACGAAGGCGGAAACTACCAGTACCGCGCTTTTGGTCTGCCTCATCTTGCCCTGCGCAAACGCGAGATCGATGCCTTGGTGATCTCGCCCTATTCGACGTTTCTCGCGCTGAATACTGATCCGGCGGGAGCGGTCGCCAACCTGCGCAGAATGGCTGACATGGGGTGGTTCGGGAGTTACGGCTTCTACGAAGCTGCGGATTTCACTTCTGCCCGTCGCAGGTTCTGGCAGGATCGTTACCAATTGGTGCGCTGCTGGATGGTCCATCACCAAGGAATGAGCCTGCTGGCGCTCGCTAATTTCCTGCACGATAACGTCGTGCAGGAGTGGTTTCACGCCGAACGGCGCGTGCAGGCAACGGAACTGCTGCTGCACGAAAAACCAGTCGCGCACGTGCGGCGTCGAGATCTACCGCGACGACTTGCTGTGGCATAACTGTTTGGCTGAGGCAATTCATGATTGGCAGGTTGTGGTTGCTCAGCTAGAACCTCGCCCACGGGACGGAGGTGAACCGCCGCCTGCCTTTTCAGTATCGCAGTAAGCAGTATGGGCAACGACCAAACAGTTCTCAGATGGCTTCGCGCTGTCGTCCTAGTTCCCGCGATTCTTCCCTCATCTTGGCCTGGAATGGCACGGGCAGGTACAACCCGGCAGACTGCAATCACTGTGTCTCGTTTCGTAGGTGGCATTTTCCCTGCAAAAAGAGGAAATTATCGGAGGCCAGACACCGAGGGGATATCCCGGGAAAGAGCTCTCGGTGGGTTCCGGTGACGTTTCCGGGTAGTGGCGTACGGTTGTCATGCGATGAGCATAGCAAGCCAGGATCAGGCCTGCCTGTTCCATATCGCTCAGGTAAGGCTCAGTCGCGTTTGACGCCACAGGTTGCCGGGCCTCAGATTGGTCTCCAACCTGTGCAATTTTGAGCAGACAGGGAAAGCGCCGCCGTCGTATCTTTCCAGGAATAATGGGACGGGAACGGCGTGATTCATTGGTTCCCCTTATCTCTCCATGTGGCGCAGGCGAGTGGGGGGAATTTCTAGTGTTTCGGACCCCAATCCCACCCCTGGCGCCGCATCTGTTTGTTGAATGACGGTTTGTACCTGAAGTTGTGATGCCGTTTAGCCTGGTTTTTCTTATGTTTGCCATCCTATTCCGTACGGCTCTCGACGGTCTGCTCCCAAACTTGCCGCGGTTGTTCCGCTGCCTCGTCGGACCGCCAGGCCCCTGGTCTCCGAGCTGAATCTGTGCGGCGCTTCTGCCCGCGCCATGCTCCGCGGGTCTCCAAAACACCCAGCGTGACCCTTTCCGCTTGGATCTGCCAGAGAAGGCGGACAGTCAAATTCAATAATCAGGATGCCTCGTTCAATTCAGGAGCATCGCGCGATTGATGTCGAAAACAGGTGTTAAGGGACGGGGTTCAGAATGGCAGTCCGCGTCAGATCCCTGACGATTGTGCCGGTGCTCGTATTACAGATCCGAGAATCCCGTAAGAGGCGTAGAATGAATACAGGGAAACTATGAAAAACATCAAGTTTGTCGTGAAAGTGAACCGTACTGGTGCTCGCGCCCCTGAATACGTGCAACGGATGGATCGGACTCCCATCCAGACCACAACCAACCGCAAGCTGGCACTGCTTATGGGGAGGTTCACCGCGGAAGACGCTGTCAAATCCATTCAAAACTCGAGATGCAACCCTGAGTTGGTGTCCGTACAGGGCTAGTCAAGGCGAGTCTCGAAGGGCCCGGTCAAGAAAGCGCCGGGCCGCTGGGACTTAACGACATTTCTCTATTGCCTGGCAACCTGAGCTTCTGTTGCCTGCCCTTCAGCCGGCCTCGCCGTCTGGGGTTGACATCTTTTTGGCAGACATCGCTCCACACCGTAAATCCCCCGTTCTGCAACTCTGATCAGCTGGAAGTGCCAAGGAAGTCATCGTGACGGCAGGTACCCTGATCAGCGTGGTCAATATTGACCAGACTGCTGGCTTTCCTTTCAAGTATGTTTCCGCTTCGGGGTCGCCCTCCTGGCCATTTAGCAAATCCGCAAGACGAAGATTGCAAGAACAGAGGCGTGATCGAGGCTAGGATGTTCTATTCCATTTGGTTAGTTGCCGCAGCACTGGCCGGTTGGGCCAGTGGAGAGATCTCAGGGGACGACGGATTCGGGAGCGTGGCCGACATTCTCCTCGGAATCACGGGTGCTTTCGTGGTTCGTTGGTCGTTTGAGAACACAGGTATTTCCCTCAACGAGATCTACGTGCTTCTGTCCTCGATCTGGGGAGCAGCGGGATTGCCAGCTGTTGTGAGGCTTGGGATCCGACGCCATAATCGATCGAAGAGCGCTCCAGACTCCAAAGCGACTAGCCTATGATGGTCGCGCCAGCACACCTATCGCGAGCTACGGGCTCACGGGGTCCGGCGTGAAACCTGGTGAGAATTCGAGATGAGGTTTCATCCCTGATGAATCAAGATTTGGCAGAGAGAACTTCGCCCGCTTTTGAGTTCATGGAGGTCATCGATGAAAAAAGAATGGGCGTTCCTCGCCGGCCTTGGTGTCGGCGCAGTGCTCGGGCTTGTGTTTGCCCCACGCTCGGGTAGCGACTCACTGAGTCTGGCTTACCGGAGAGTCCACAATGGCTTGGACCAGGTCTCTTCCGCGGGAAAGAAGGCCGGAGCTCGACTTGCAGATTTGGCCGAGAGAGGGAAAGAGCAAGTCGCAGGAGCTCTCGATGCGGCGGCTGAGAACCTTCGAGGTTCTTGAATTGACCAGTAGGCTCTGTCTTGAACACGCGCTTATAGCCCTGCCGGACTGTAGGGGCGAGTCAAGGTTTTGCAAGGCTTTGTAACGTACCGATGCGGGAACTCGCGAAACGAGTTGGGGCATTCGGCGCGGGTCTTGGTGAGTCGGCTCTTGTGATCCAGGCCTTCAAGCAATATTCGGCGGCGACTTACCAAGAAGTGTGCAATAAGGCTTGGCCAGAACATATTCTCGAGCAAATGAAGCACACGACGGACCCTTTCATGTTGATTATCAAGGTGGATTTTGGAGAGCTCGATCCAAATAGCATCCTGGAGAGTCGTTTGGCTTTCGGACTGTGGGAAAGCACCGGGCATGATCCCCTGGGCTTGCCGAAGCCAGCTGTGCCTCCACGAGTGTCAGGGCCGGTGACAAAGGGAGGGAGCCAGGGCCGGTTTGGTCCGGAGCCGATGATCCACCCGAGCGAACCCCGGTTCGCGGGTTTTCAAATCACCGCGGATACCTACGGGCATCTCTTTCCTGGAGCAGCCATCGCATGGGCGGATCGACTGGACCGGAGCTCAAGTCAGCAACAAACAACAACAGGCGCCGAAGCACTCCGGGCAGGAAAATTCGCAAATACCTGGAAAAATTCGGCGGCACCCGCCAGGCATTCGACCCCCGATATGCTGATCCAGAGTTGTTGTCAATTCATGTTCCCCCGCGGATGGCAACGCGAAAGCGCTGGAAAAGCTTGACCGGTCTGGTGAGATTTGTGAGCTGACGTCAGGTTTGCGTCGCGTTCGTATCCTCATTTTCTTGACAGAGTGCCTCTACAAAAAGTCGCTACACTCTCGAGGCTTGGTGGGGCAACGCCGACCCGCGGTAACGTAACTAAGTCTGGCACCCGGGGATGTGAATTGGATCGATGCACGATACCCACCGGTTGTAGTTAAAGTTGATGCCCAACGCGATCGAGGCAAGGGGCCGTCGGAGGGTCGGTGCTGTCACGGCAGCTGTAGACGGAGAGATTGGATTCGACCCAGCAATCGCTTGCCCCGCGGCGTCGAACCAGTGTCCATTCGTCCTCAGGAAGCGGGAACTGGTTAGTGGGCCCACACCTTCAATGCCGATTCGAGAAATAGATTCGTAACGTGAATTACCACCTGCTCGGCCAACCATGGATTCCCCATCTGGATCGCGTCAATGATTCGTTGGTGGTTCCGAAGCTGTTGAGCCCAAGGACTGGCATCCAGGTTCTTGGCCAGAGCGCGCATCAGCGTAAAAGCATACAGGGGAATGACCAGCCGACGGCCGTACTCAAGGATGAACGGGTTCCCGGGCTTCCCCAGAAGACAAACATGAAACTGCTGAACCCGGTCCACCACCTTGCGGAGGTCGTTGGTCCGAACGGCCTCGATCATCTGCGATTGGGCTAATTCCAGATCTTGCAACGGGAGCTTCCGCTCGGCGACCAGCCGTGCTGCCAACCCTTCGAGCGCGCCGCGAACGTGATAGATCTGGATTATGTCGGGATCGCGCAATCTAAGTACACGGGCGCTGCGGCCGTGTCCTTTGGTCACGAAACCTTCTGCCGTGAGAATATTGATGGCCTCTCGAACCGAAATTTGTGCCACCCCGAGTTCGCGAGCCCAGCGGCCTTCGATGATCTTCTCGCCCGGAGCGATTCTGCCCGAGAGTATCTCTTCGCGGAGTTGAACAGCGAGGTTTTCCTTCAGCAAACCACGTGGCTCGGAGTGCCCGCCTCGAGAATCGTGCTGCCCGTATTCAGCGGTCACGCATGACGGTTCCGTTACCGTCTTCAATAAAATCACAGCCTTGGTCCCAGTTTTGACCTTTCCCTGCTGGCAGGCCCGCCAATTCGGCTGCAGTCACGAAGCCAAAGGATCGAAGGACAAGATTCATCTGTGTCCAGAGTTTTAGCCCTGAAAAGACGTGCGTGTCAAATGCCAGCCTTCGGTAAACGCTAAAGACCCGACAAAACCTGAGAGGTTGGCACGATTCTACGGCAACAGAGCGCCGTGCTCTGTTCTGCGGCCGCCTGAGACTAGAGCCATTCGTTCCACGCGCCAGGGCAGAGGGCACGACCCTTCGCGTCAGGAGTCCGTGCCACTATGCGGCCTGCCTCTCCCTTCAACAAAATGGTTGTAGCCCCATCTACGAGTGTCCCATCCCACTCTGGCTCGCTTGAATGCCGCCCCGTCAACAAACGGTGGGTGCGACTGTCGTATGGCTTCTAATGCAAGCGATTTCGACCGGATTGGAACAGCAAGGTATAATCTGCTTCCTGATATGCGGATGTTTTTTCTTCCTGCCAACGCTTATCGAACTTCCATACTGGCGAGAGTTCTCGCCCCTGCAGTGTTTGTCGCAGTCTCCACTGCCGCGTCCGCCCAGACTTCTGCTCTCGATCCTGCGTCCATCGAAAGGACCTGGGCGGAGGCAAGCAGCCAGTACGACGCGCCACGGGCTGCAGTTCTGAAAGAGGTAGACCGCCAGGCCAACCACGGCCCTTTTCGTCCGGACTGGGAATCCTTGCAGCAATACCAGGAGCCCCAGTGGTATCAGGACGCGAAGTTCGGCATCTTCATTCACTGGGGCCTCTACTCCGTGCCCGCGTTTGCCAGCGAATGGTACTCGCGCAACATGTACCAACAGGGATCGCCCGAGTTTAAGTACCACGTCGCGACCTACGGCCCCCAGAGTAAGTTCGGCTACAAGGACTTTATTCCCATGTTCAAGGCTGAACACTTTGACCCGCAGGGCTGGGCGCGACTCTTCCGCGAGGCCGGCGCAAAATATGCAATGCCAGTAGCCGAGCATCATGACGGATTCCCGATGTATCAGTCGAATTTGACGGATTGGTGTGCTGGCAAGATGGGCCCAAAGCGCGACGTTCTCGGCGAGCTGGCGGATGCGATTCGTGCCGAAGGGCTTCACTTCGCGACTTCTTCGCATCGTATCGAGCACGATTGGTTTTTCGACGGTGGTAGAACGTTCGACTCCGACGTCAACGACCCGAAGTATGCCGCGTTTTACGGGCCTGCCCATCCGCGCTTAGTCAAACCGGGGTATCAGGATAGGCTCATCGAAGACTGGACGTATGTTTCGCCCGCATTTATGGATGATTGGCTAGCGCGCACAGCAGAGATCGTGGAGAAGTATCATCCCGATCTTATCTTCTTCGATTGGTGGGTTGGCCAGCCTGCCATGCGCGACCATCTCAGCCGCTTTGCCGCCTTTTACTACAACCAGGGCGCCAAGCGCGGCACGGGTGCGATCATCAACTACAAGCACGACGCGTTCCAGGAGAATTCCGCCATCCTCGACATCGAGAGGGGACAGTTGACTGACATCCGTCCTCTCCATTGGCAGACCGACACTTCGCTGAGTAATGGGTCCTGGGGCTACATTGAGAATGACACCTTCAAGACCCCTGAATTCATTATTCATCAGCTTGCAGACGTCGTCAGTAAGAATGGCAATTTGCTGCTGAACGTGGGGCCTCGTCCCGACGGCACAATCCCCGAGCCAGCGCAGCAGGTGTTGCTGGATGTAGGCGCCTGGCTAAAGGTGAATGGCGAAGCAATTTACGGAACACGGCCTTGGAAGCTTTACGGCGAAGGTCCAACCCAGGTCATAGGTGGGTACTTCCACGATACTGACACGAAGCCGTACACTCAGGAGGATTTTCGGTTTACTGCGAAAGGGCCAGTCCTGTATGCGATCGAGCTCGGCTGGCCAGCAAATGGCCAGGTGACGATACACAGCCTCGCGGGCGCCGCCCTGGGAGCGGATAAAGAGATTCGGGAGGTCACCCTGCTTGGCTCGGATGCCAAGATCGAATGGCAACTGCAGCCGGACGGCCTGCACGTCCGTCCGCCGCCGCGGCCCTCGGTGAAGTATGCCTACGTGTACCGAATCCGGATCAGTTGAAAATCGGGGGCTTACCGGTGCGTGCTCTCCAGAATGCGGATCGCCTTTCCGATATCAGGATCGTCGGGCGCCAGTTTTCGTGCTTCGACGAGCTCGGCCAGTCCGTTCTTCAGGTCCCCGGAGCGGCAGTAGATCAGACCGAGGTCCTTGTGCAGGAGTGGCAAGGCGCTGCAGTTTCCACAAAGCTGCAGACCCTCCCTCAGCTGGGAGATTGCCTGCGGCCAGTCGCGGGCGGCAGCCGAGGCTAGAGCGAAATTACCCAGGGTTTGAGCGCGATCAGTGATGTGCTGCTTTGCTTGCAAGCTCTCAAAGCGCTCTTGCAACCGCGTGGCCGCTTCGGAATCCGACTTTGCAAGCAGGCGAGAGAGATTGTAGAGCGCCTCGCCATGTTCGGGGTTGATTTCGATCACTTTGCGCCAGCGGGCGATTGCGCCTGCCTGGTCACCTCTGCGAAGTAGGCCCTGCCCCCACATATAAAGAGCATCGGGATTGTTCGGCTCAAGGGTTACGGCTTTTTCAAACAGGCTCACGGCGTTATCTGTATTGCCCGCTTGTTTTTCGATCAAACCAAGCAGATACCACGAGTCGGTGGAATTTGGGTCAATGCGGGTGGCAGCCTCGAGTTCAGGTTTCGCTTCGCCGTTGCGTCCGAGGTCAAGCAGCGCTCTGCCTTTGTTGTAGTGTGCAACGGAAGCGTTGGGGTCAAGGCGAGCCGCCTCCGAGAATTCGGTCAGCGCAGCTTCGAGATTAAACTGGTCCGCCAAGGCGATCCCGAGGTTCAAGTGCGCACCCGGCGACTTAGGATCGAGATCGACCACTTTGCGAAAGCCCTCGAGAGCCTCGCTTTGCCGGTTCATATGGGTCAGGGTCATGGCCCGCCCGGTGAGAGCCTTCGTATTGTTGGGATCGATTCGCAGAGCATTTTGAAGGGCTGGGTCGGCTTCCGCAAAGCGCGACTCACTGGCCAGAATCAGGCCAAGATTCAGGAGTGCCTGCGCGTATTGAGGATTATTCTCCGCCGCTTGGCGGAACAACTGCTCTGCTTCCGTAGTTTTGCCTTGCTGACCGTAGAGGACGCCCAAGTTATTCTGCGCTTCCGCATATTGCGGGTCCAAAGAAATTGCAGCCCTGAACTGTTTTTCGGCTTCGTCCGCCTGTCCCGCCTGGAGACTCAGGAAACCGAGTTGATTGCGAACCGGGGCGAAGTTGCTATCCAACGCAGATGCTTTCTCCAGAGCATCGCGCTCGCCGCTGATGTCGCGCAACCGGTCGAGCGCCAAAGCGAGGTCGTAGTACGTGCGCGCGTTCTTGGAGTCGTCGTTGATGGCTTCCCGGTACAGGTCCACAGCACGCTGCGTGTCACCTGTCTGAAAATACTCGTTGGCCTGGTTTACTTTCGTGCCCGCAACGTCTTTCCCTACGCTCTCTTGTCTCTTCTGTTCAAAGCTATTCAGTTGTTCAGAGGCTTTGTCCGCCTGGCCCATCGTTCGCAGCACGGCGGCCAATTGAAAGCGTGCCTCGCTGGAACTGGGATTAAGCTCCAGGGCCCTCTCCAGTTGCTCGCGCGCTCCGGCTGTTTTCCCCCGTTTGGCGAGCACAAACCCGAGGTTATAACGCGCATCGTAGTATTTGGGGTTGAGTTCAACAGACCGCGTAAGCATAGTTTCCGCTTCCGCGTAGTTTCCGAGTCCACGGTCAACAACCCCCATGAGGTAGAGTCCTTCAGAATCGTCCGGCTTCCGTCGGACATAGTCTTGGGCCACCGGCAACGCGGTGCTGAATTCCGCGAGAACGGCTAAAGCCTTTACATAGGAGACACGAGCGACGTCATCCCGGGGATCGAGTCGCAGGGCCTCTTGAAATTCCGACGCCGCTTCCCGGTATCGGTCTTGCTGCGTAAAGGCGATCCCCAGGTTAGAGTGGGCCTGCGGAGAAGAGGGATGCGCCTTGACGATTCGCGAAAGGATCTGGACGGCTTCGCCAGCGTTTCCGTTCCTAGAATGTGCGATCGCGAGATCCATCTGTAGTCCCTCGTCCGGAGGCGCATCTTTCAGATAGGCGATCGCCGCCGAATATCTTTTCTGCTCGAGGAGCGCCTTCGCAAGTCCGTCAAGCGCTGGTACTGATTTCGGGTCCGACTTGAGAGCTGTCTTGAATTCGTCGATTGCCGCGTCGGTCTGGTTCAACTGGCTGAGAGCCGCTCCCAATGCCGCGTGCGTCTGCGGCAGTTCGGGGCGCAGATGTGCGGCGGCCCGAAATTCACGCGCCGCGCGTTCGGCATCGCCACTGCCAAGCAGCGCGAGTCCAAGGTTGTAGTGCGCTTCCCACGAGTTGGGCTCAAGATGGAGCGCCGATTCAAACGCCGCAAAGGCGCAAGAGAACTGGACATGTTGTCCGAAATACGCTCCCAGAGCATCGTAGGCAGCGGCCGAAGGGTGTGACGTTACTGCCCGCTCCAATTCGGCGGGTCCCCTGCAGGGTCGGGCATCTTGCGCCGCCAGAGTGAGGCTGCCTCCGTAGAGACTGATAAGACACAATCGAAGCGCTCTTGAAACTGGTCTGCGGACAACGGTCACTCTCATATAGCGGGCCCGGAATGTTTGCGGCGAAAGCAGGTCTGGTGTCAGCGTGAAAACCCAGTTGCTAGCGAACCGACGGTAAGTCCATCAGATTTGTCAGGTGCTTGTCAATTGCGGCGTGTGGCCGAGCTGTAACGCGTTCAACCGCCGTCGGTTGCCAGCGGAGATGTTCACGGGTGTTATGATCGACGCGCGAATGAAGGCTTACGGGCCCCGAAAAATCGCCAGGACCTGCGCGGTCGCGATAGCAACCTTCAGCCCTTGGATTTCCGCTCACGCCCAGGGAGCAGCGACGGGAGGAACTGCAACGCCGGCGCGGCCCCTGCCTCCCGGAATGAAGCCCCCGACCGTGCGGTATGAGGACGTCGCCGCACAAGCCGGGCTGACAGGCGTCAATGTTTCCGGGGCGGAGCGCGGAAAACAATACATCGTCGAGTCTACCGCACTGGCGTGGCGATATTCGATTACGACAATGATGGTCTCCCCGATATTTTTCTTGTCAATGGCGGCCGGGTAGCGAGCCGGAGCCAAACCACTTCCTCTACCATAATCTGGGCGGCCTGAAGTTCGAAGACGTTACCGAAAAAGCAGGACTGACGCACACCGGTTGGGGACAAGGCGTTTGCGCCGGCGATATCGACAATGATGGCAACACAGACCTGTTTGTCACACAATGGGGACAGAACGTCCTCTACCGCAACCAGGGCAACGGGAAATTTCGCGACGAGGCCACGCCCAACACGCGGTGGAGCACCGGTTGCGCCTTCTTGGACTTTAACCGGGACGGCTATCTCGATCTCGTCGTCATACACTACGTCGAACTGGACGTCGCCAGGACACCTCGGCCGGGAGACGATGCGCAATGCCGATGGAAAGGACTTGCCGTTCTGTGCGGTCCGCCCGGCTTGCCGGCCGAGACCATGTCCTTCTATGA
>Ga0137416_10001369_pt1 | contig 12412 bp, 8 predicted proteins | sample CZODoug3_1_1_16f_FD_108282 | JGI IMG/M metagenome (GOLD analysis project Ga0137416, IMG submission 108282) | Vadose zone soil fungal communities from Angelo Coast Range Reserve, California, USA - CZODoug3_1_1_16fungal (Illumina Assembly) | ecosystem: Environmental > Terrestrial > Soil > Vadose...
ACGATACGACCGGTCGTGCTTTTATGCAGGTGCTCGAGGCTCCTCGGCGTCATGGCTCTCCTCCTTGGTCAGTGGCGGACTGCGGCGTCGTCCACCAGCCGCGCGTAGGCGCGCCGTGCCCGCTGCTCCGCCCGCGGGTCGCGCAGCAACCGCTGCGAGTGGTGGAAGGCGAGATAGATGGCGAGGAACTCGAACGCGAACTGCCCGACGTCGAGATCACGGCGGAAATGGCCGACCTCCACGGACAGCGCTGCCGCGCGGGCGATGGTCTGCAAGAGGCCCCTCTGCTGCGACACCACGTACGCCCGGACCGGCCCGTCGCGATCGTCGAGCTCCGCCGAGGCGGCCACGAAGACGCACCCCCCGGGGAGCGAAGGATCGGTGGCCCAGCGCCGCCAGTTCTCGGAGAGCGCCTTCACTCGCGGGAGGCCGCGCGGCTGCTTGAACGCCGGCCGCATCACTTTGTCGACGAAGCGTTCGGAAGCGACCCGCAGCATCTCCAGCTGGAGCTCTTCCTTCGAGTCGAAGTGGGCGAAGAGGCCGCTCTTGGAGAGGCCGAGATCCCCTGCCAGGGCTGCCAGGCTGAGCCCGTCGAGACCCTCCCGCGCCGCCAGCCGGAAGGCGGTGTCGAGAATGCGGTCGCGCGTCCCGATTCCCCTGGTCACGGGAGAGCAGTACGACCGGGCGTGCGAAAAAGCAAGCGAAAAAGAACGATCGGTCGTTTTTCCCAGGTCGCGATGAGAACGCGTTTCATGACCTGCCTGCGAGTGTTTGCGCTCAAGAGTAGCCGCTAACCAGCCTTCGGCTGGCGCGGCTAGAACCTCCCCCGGCCGGCCGCCTCGACCGCCGCGTTTCCCAGGATCCGCACCCCGAGTCCGAGCGCCGCGAATCGCTCGTCCTTGCTGAGCCCCTCCACGTACCGCTTGAAGATCTGCTGGACGATCACCGCGATCTTGAACAGCGCGAAGCAGGAATAGAACAGCATCTCCGGCGGCTCCCGCCCCGCGGCGCGCGCGTACTCCTCCACGACCTGCTCCCGCGTCAGGCTGCCGGGAAGGAAGGTCGGCCCGAACGCGACGGCCTTGAGGGGGTCCGGATCGCCCTCTTCCACCCAGTATCCAAGGGCAGTGCCCAGGTCCATCAGCGGGTCGCCGACCGTGGACATCTCCCAGTCCAGCACGCCGATCACCCGCGTGAGGTCCGCAGGGTCGAGCACCAGGTTGTCGTACTTGAAATCGTTGTGGATGAACGCCACTCCGCTCTCCGGCGGCATCCGCTCGGCGAGCCAGCGCGCGATGGCCTCCATCTCGGGAACTTCCTCGGTCCGCGCGTCCTGCCAGCGCTTCGTCCATCCCTCAACCTGCCGTCGCACGTAACCCTCGGGCTTGCCCTCCAGCCCGGCCGCGCGGAAGTCCACGGCATGCAGCGCCGCCAACGTGCGCGCGAACGACACGCCGACCCGGCGGGCCTGCTCCGGCGACAACGCGATCCCCCGCGGCTCGGGTCCGCGCAGGATGACGCCGTGCAGGCGCTCCATCAGATAGAATGGCGCCCCGAGCACGGACAGGTCGTCGCAGAGGGCCACCACCCGAGGCGCCAGCGGAAATACCGGCTGCAGCTTGAGGAGGATCCTCGCCTCCCGGCCCATGTCGTGCGCGGTGCGCACCTTGCTCCCGAACGGAGGCCGCCGCAGGACCAGCTCGCGGCCGCCCGCGCGCACGAGGTAGGTGAGATTCGAATGGCCCTTGGGAAACTGCTCCTGCGAGAGCCCTTCCCAGGGAAGCCGGTGCGAGCGGAGGAAGGCAGCCAGCCGGGCCAGATCCAGCTCCTCGCCGGCTCGGACGGTCCTGGGCGCGTCCTCGATCACTCGATCTCCACCCCGAAGCCGCGCAGCACGCGGCGCGCGACGACCGCCCTGTGCACTTCGTCCGGGCCGTCGTAGATGCGGGCGGCGCGCTCGTGGCGGTACCAGAACGCCAGCGGGGTGTCGTCGGTGACGCCGAGGGCCCCGTGTACCTGGACTGCGCGATCGAGCACCTCCTGGAGCACGTTCGCGACGAAGAACTTGATCGTCGAGATCTCCACCCGCGCCTCGCGCTGGCCGACGCGCCCCATCTTCCAGGCCGCGTGCAGGACCATCAGCCTCGCGGCGTCGATCCCGGCGCGGCTGTCGGCGATCCACTGCTGCACGGTCTGCCGCGTCGCCAGCGGCTTGCCCGGAGCGAGCTCCCGCTCCGCCGCGTGCCGGCACATCATCTCGAAGGCGCGCTCGCAGATCCCGATCCAGCGCATGCAGTGATGGATGCGACCCGGCCCGAGGCGCTCCTGCGCAAGCGCGAAACCGGCGCCGCGCCCACCGAGCAGGTTCTCCTCCGGGACGCGGCAGCGGGTGTAGCGGATCTCTGCATGCGTCGGCCACCCTTCCCCGGCGTGACCCATCACGGGAATGTTGCGTACCCGCTCGAATCCCGGAGTGTCGCAGGGCACGATGATCATCGAGGCGCGCAGATGCGGCGGCGCTTCCGGTTCGGTGACCGCCATCACCACGGCGAAGGCCGCGCCGTCGGCGGCGGAAGTGAACCACTTGTGTCCGTCGACGGTCCACTGCCCTCTCTCGAGGACCGCGCGCGTATCCATCCAGGTGGGATTCGAGCCCGCCCGCTCCGGCTCGGTCATCGAGAAGCAGCTGCGGATCTCGCCCGCCCGCAGCGGCCGCAGCCAGCGCTCCTTTTGCGTGTCGGTCCCGGCCAGCTCGAGCAGCTCCATGTTCCCGGTGTCGGGGGCCTGTGCGTTGACGCAATAATGGCCGAGCGGGCTCCGCCCCAGCTCCTCGGAGAGCACGGCGAACTCCTCGAGGGGCATGTGCAGATCCGGAACCCAGAGACCGAGCGATTTGGCCGCGGCGCGCGCCTGCTGCAGCGCGGGCTCCAGCTCCTTCCAGGATCCCGAGAGCCGCGGCTCGAGGGGGATCACTTCGCGGCGCACGAACTCCCGCGCCCGGCTTCGCAACTGCTGCGCTCGTTCGGAAATGGAGAAATCCATCAGGCTTCCCTCGGAGGGGGCGACAACACTCCGAGGGCGCCGCCGCGTCAAGCCGCCTCGGGTGGGGCCCCTGTTCGTGCGGGAGTAGCAGAGGCCGATTAGATCGCCTATATGAGCGCCGCCATGGACTTCAAACAGAGATTCAGCCACGGATCCTTCTATTCGCTGCCGGAAGTGGAGAGACAGGGCTTCGGCAAGGTCTCGCGGCTGCCGGTCAGCCTGCGCATCATCCTCGAGTCGCTGCTGCGGAACCTGGACGGCAAGCGCGTCCGCGAGCCGGACATCCGCGCCCTCGCATCGTGGCAGCCGAAGGCGGAGCGGACGGAGGAGATCCCGTTCGTGGTCTCCCGCGTGCTCCTGCAGGACTTCACCGGCGTCCCGCTGGTGGTCGATCTCGCGGCGATGCGAGGCGCGGTGAAGAAGGCTGCAAAGCCTCCGAGCTTGATCGAGCCGCTGGTGCCGGTCGACCTGGTGATCGATCACTCGGTGCAGGTGGACTTCGCCAAAGTGCCGAACGCGCTCCAGCTCAACATGCGCATCGAGTTCACGCGCAATCGCGCCCGGTACGAGTTCCTCAAGTGGGGAATGAGCGCGTTCCACGGGCTGCAGATCGTGCCGCCCGGGTTGGGAATCGTGCACCAGGTCAACCTCGAGTACCTCTCTCCCGGCGTCCACGAGCGCGGCGGCGTCTACTATCCGGATTCGCTCGTCGGCACCGACTCGCACACCACGATGATCAACGGCCTGGGCATCGTCGCCTACGGCGTCGGCGGCATCGAGGCCGAGGCCGCCATGCTAGGCCAGCCGGCGTACTTCCTCACTCCCGACGTCGTCGGCGTCCATCTCCTGGGCGCGGTGCGCGCCGGCGTCACGGCCACGGACGTGGTGCTCACCGTCACGGAGATGCTGCGCAAGGCGAAGGTGGTGGGCAAGTTCGTCGAGTTCTTCGGCGAAGGGGCGGCCAGCCTTCCCGTGCCCGAGCGCGCGACGATCGCGAACATGGCCCCCGAATACGGCGCCACCATGGGGTACTTCCCGGTCGACGAGCTTTCCTGCCAGTACATGCTCGCGACCGGCCGCGCGAAGGACAAGGTGGATGCGATGCGCGCCTACTTCCAGGCGCAGCAGATGTTCGGGATCCCGAAGAAGGGACAATGCGACTACACGCAGGTCCTCGAGCTCGATCTCGGAAGCGTGCGGCCCAGCGTGGCCGGGCCCAAGCGCCCCCAGGATCGGATCGAGCTGCCCAAGCTCAAGGACGTGTTCTCCAAGATCCTGCAGGACCCCGCCCCGAGCGGGTACGGCAAGGCCAAGGACGAGGTGGGAAAGCGGTACCAGCAGGTCGTGGAGCCGCCTCCCGTCGACCACGTGGCAGGCGGCGGCAAGCAGGAGCCGGACACCGTCGCCAAGCTGGTGCGCGACAACGTCACCACCAAGGATACGAATCCGCTGACCGAGGCGGAGATGATCACCAACCGGCCCACGCCGGATCGCGTGCCCACGCAGGAAGTGCACGAGATGAAGATGCCGGTGGACGTCGGGCACGGGGATGTGCTCATCGCCGCCATCACCTCGTGCACGAACACCAGCAACCCCTCCGTGATGCTGGCGGCCGGCATTCTCGCCAAGAAGGCGGTCGAGAAGGGGCTGCACATCCGCCCCGAGGTGAAGACCTCGCTCGCGCCCGGATCGCGCGTCGTCTCGCGCTACCTGGAGAAGACCGGGCTGCAGCCCTACCTGGACAAGCTCGGCTTCACCACCGTCGGATACGGATGCACGACCTGCATCGGCAACTCCGGCCCGCTCGATCCGCACGTCGAGCAGCTGGTGATCAAGAACGACGTGGTGGCGGCGAGCGTCCTCTCCGGCAACCGCAATTTCGAGGCGCGCGTCCACCAGAGCATCAAAGCGAACTTCCTCATGTCGCCGCCGCTGGTGGTGGCGTTCGCGCTGGCGGGCCGGGTGGACATCGACGTCGAAAAGGACCCCATCGGCCTCGGCCGCGACGGCAAGCGCGTGTTCCTGAAGGACCTCTGGCCGACCGCCGAGGAACTGAACGCCGCCCTCGGAGCGGCCACCGACGTGCAGATGTACCGGCAGAACTACGGAGGCGATCTCTCGCGCGATGCGCACGAGTGGAACGAGATCCCCGCCCCCGCCGGCGAGGTGTACGCCTGGGACGCGAACAGCACGTACATCCAGGAGCCGCCGTACTTCGAGGGCTTCTCGCCGCGACCCGACCAGCGGACCGGCATCCGCGCGGCGAGGGCCCTGGCGGTGTTCGGCGATTCCGTCACCACCGACCACATCTCACCCGCCGGATCGATCAAGCCGACCAGCCCCGCGGGAAAGTACCTCATCTCCCGGGGCGTCAAACCGGAGGACTTCAACTCCTACGGCGCGCGGCGCGGCAACCACGAAGTGATGGTGCGCGGCACCTTCGCGAACGTGCGCATCAAGAACCTCCTGGTTCCCGGCGTGGAAGGCGGCGTCACCGTCCTCGACGGCAAGCAGATGCCGATCTACGACGCGGCGATGGAGTACCAGAAGCGCGGTACACCGCTGATGATCTTCGCAGGGCACGAGTACGGCACCGGTTCCTCGCGCGACTGGGCGGCGAAAGGCACGCGGCTGCTCGGGGTGCGCGCGGTGATCGCGAAGAGCTTCGAGCGCATCCACCGCAGCAACCTGGTGATGATGGGGGTGCTGCCCTGCCAGTTCAAGGAAGGCACCGATGCGTGGACGCTCAAGCTCGAGGGCACGGAAACGTTCGACCTGACGGGGCTCGAGGGCGGGCCGACGCCGCGCCAGGACGCGCGGCTCGTCATCCATCGCGCGAACGGAGCGACGGAGGAAGTGCCGGTGACGCTGCGGATCGATACGCCGATCGAGGTCGAGTACTACCGGCACGGGGGGATCCTGCTGTACGTGCTTCGGCAGATGTTGTACGGCCGTGACGAGGCCCAGCGCCCGAGCCGGTAATTTGCGCCTCTGGTCGCGGGATCACGCCGCTTCGGCGAGGCGCTTCAAAGCCTGCTGCAGCTCGCCCACCTCGCGGGCCAGTGCGGCGAACGCGATGCATGCGCCGGTCAGGTCTCTCGCTTCCGCGAATTGCTCGACGCGGCGCGCGGCATCTGCGGTCCGCCGCCCACAGATGCTTCCGGCCGATCCCTTCAGCGTGTGCGCTGCGATCCGCACGGCTTCGTGATCGTGTGCTTCCAGGCCGGACTCGATGTCCGCCAGTCTCCTCGGGCCGTCTTCCAGGAACAGCCGGGCCAGCTCGGACACGGTGTCGACGTCGTTGCCGACCAGGGCGAGCAGGTCGCGGTCATCGAGAACTCGCGGGCCGTCCGGAGCGGGGGCGAGAGCACGCTGCGGATGGAGCTTGACGGCGGCGTCGATCGAGTCGAGGAGAGCTTCCGGCCGGATCGGTTTCGAGACGTAACCGTCCATGCCCGCGCCCAGGCACCGCTCGCGATCGCCCTTCATCGCGTGCGCCGTCACGCCGATGATCGGCACGTGGGCGCCGGTCTGCGACTCCAGCCGGCGGATGGCCGCAGTCGCCTCGAGGCCGTCCATTTCCGGCATCTGCACGTCCATCAGCACCACGTCGAATCGCTCCGCGCCGTGCCGGGCGAGCGCCTCGTGACCGTTTCGTGCGAGGACGACGGCGTGTTCTTCCTTCTCGAGGATCATGCGAGCGAGATGCTGATTCACCGGGTTGTCCTCGACGAGAAGCACCCGCAGTGGAGCGCGCGCGTCTCGCATCCGCGCGGGCGTCTCCACGTCGTCGTTCCGCGCCGCCCCGAGGAGCGTCACGATCGCATCGAGGAGCTCCGATTGCTTGATCGGCTTCATCAAGGTCAGCGAAATTCCCGCCTCGCGCGCCCGGGCCACCTGGCCTAGGCCATCGCTGGACGAAAGCATCAGGATCGCGCCGCCTTTCAGGCCCTCGTGAGCGCGAACCCGCGCAGCCAGGGCGAACCCGTCGACCACGGGCATCTGCGCGTCTAGCAGCGCCAGCTGGAACGGCTGGCGGCCCTGGGCGGAGGTCTCGAGCTGCGCGAGCGCTTCCGCAGCGTCGGCGCAGACGACGGGCCGCATCCGCCAGCCGCGGAGCATCTCCTGCAGCACGAGTCGATTGGTTGCGTTGTCGTCGACCACCAGCACCCGCAGGGCCTCCAGCGTAGCGGCACGTCCAGAAACCGCCGTCGTCGCCATTCCGATCGCCAGCCGCATCGGCAGATGGAACGAGAACGTGCTGCCTTTCCCGGGCTCGCTGCGAAGATCGAGGCGGCCTCCCATCATCGCGACGAGACGGGAGCAGATCGTGAGCCCGAGCCCGGTGCCGGTGAAGGTCCGGGTCATCGAGGCGTCACCCTGGACGAACGGCTCGAAGATCGCCTGGTGCTTCTCGGCGGGAATGCCGATGCCGGTGTCGGCGACGGAAAACGCCAACACCACGGCCTCCCCGTCTTGTGGGCGGAGGGCCACGCTCACGACGATTTCGCCGCGTTCAGTGAACTTGATTGCATTCCCGACCAGGTTCACGAGGATCTGCCCCAGCCGCCCGCAGTCGCCGATCACCCGGTCGGGGACTGCCGCCTCCACATGGACGACCAGCTCGAGGCCCCGTTCTGCCGCGCGCAGCCCGAGGGGCTTCATCAGGTCCGAGATGAGGTTCCGCAGCTCGAACGGAGCGGGGTCGATCTCCAGCCTTCCAGCCTCGATCTTCGAAAAATCGAGGATGTCGTTGATCACGCGCATGAGCGCCTCCCCCGAGGAGAGCACCATGCGCACGTACTCGCGCTGCTCGCGCGAGAGATCCGTCGAAAGTAGCAGCTCCGCCATCCCGATCACGCCGTTCATCGGCGTACGGATTTCATGGCTCATGTTCGCGAGAAATTCGCTCTTGGCGCGATTGCCCGCGTCCGCGGCCTCTCGAGCCTTCTCCAGAACGCTAGCCTGCTGCTCCACCTGCTCGACGGAGCGCCAGGCGAGTTGCAGGGCCCGCGACTTGTCTGTCCGCGAACGCTCGGCAATGCGCGCCGTGAGCGCAAGATAGACGCTGCAACCGAGCAGGGCGGCGAGCTTTACGATCTCGAGGTGCCATGAGAGCTGGCGGCCGTCGACCAGGGTGATCCAGCCGAGCAGGGCCGCATATCCTATCGTCCCGGCCAGGGCGAAACCGAGGGCCTTGGGGAAGGTCGTGTGAGATTGATCGGCGGCGCGCACGAGGAGCAGAGGCCATAGCCAGCTCTGCTCGCCGCCGGTCTGATGGATGAACACGAGCCAGACGAGGATGTCGCAAGCCAGGAAAGCGCTCACCAGATCGACCCTCGTCTTGCCGTATGACGCCACCACGACGAGGTAGGAAACGAGCACGTAGCCGAGCGCCAGGAACGGGAGCCACCGCGGAACACCCGCCGGCGCGATTGCGGTCATCAAGAGGAGAAGTGCGAATCCGAAAGCGCGAAGGCGCGGGATCTGCACCGTGTCCAGGCGGCGCCGATTGCGGTTTCCGCGAGGCCCGCCCGGTCCCTTTAAATCAATCCACTCCCGTAACAGGGCGTGCATTACAAGGAATTAGTCTGGCCCGGGGGGTGGTGTTCAAGGCGCGTATGTGGGCCCGCGTCAGTCCAGCGGCATGTGCATCCGGCCGAGGAGCGCGGTGTAACGCGCGTCGCCGTGCAGGTTCCGCAGAAGCGGATCGATCTTGACGTTGACGAACCCCCCGTCGCGCTGCACCCGCGCCCGCTCCAGCCACTCCAACGCGCGATCTTTTTCTCCCCGCCAGGCATACACCTCGGCGATCTGGTAGGCGCCGGCATGCGCGAATCTGGAGATCATCTCGTCGAGGGCGCGCTGCGACTCGCGAGGATGGCCGAGCGAATGCTCGGCCAGGGCGATGCCCGCGAAGCGGAAGATCTCGTTGCTCGAGCGCGGGTAGATGGCCATCGCCGCTGCGGGTTCTCCTTCGAGCAGGAAGGTCGTGCCGAGGTGGAACGAAGTGAACGACTGGTCGGGACTGATCTCCAGCGACCGGTTGAGCGCCTCGCGCGCCGCGCCGAAGTCGCCGGCGCCGCCGAGCGTGCTGCCGAGGACGCTCCACACGCGGGCATTGAGCGGATCCAGCTCCAACGCCTTTCGCAGGGCCGCGATCGCTTCCGGAAAACGCCCCAACGGCCGGAGAACCACCTGGGCATAGGTGCTCAGCACGTCCGGATCCTCGGGTTTCAGCGAGAGCGCGCGCTGCAGATCGGCGCGTGCACCGTCGAAGTCCCACTGGATGGGGACCCGGACGAAGCCGCGCGCAAGGTACCCGTCCGGCAGGTTCCCTCCGAGCGCGATGGCCTTGTCCGCCGCCGCGACCGCGCGCTCCTGTCCCGTCGTCACGGCGGTCAACGAATCCGCGCTGTCCGCGACCCAGAACGTGGCCAGCGCGAGCGCCGCCCAGGCCGGCGCATAGCCGGGATCGAGCGCGACGGCCTTCTCGTACGCCTGCATCGCCCGCCGGAACCCTTCCACGTTGTTGCGGCGGAAGAATTGCTGCCCGAGCAGGTACTCGTTGTACGCCTCGGTGCTGGCCGTCCGGCGGTCCATCGAGGTGGGCGGCTCCAGCAGCTTCAGCTTGAGCGCGTCCACCACCGATCGGGCGATGTCGTCCTGCACAGCGAACACGTCGGTCAGCGTGCGGTCGTAGGTTTCCGACCAGAGATGGTAGCCGTCGGCTGCATTGACGAGCTGGGTAGTGATGCGGATCTGGTCGCCTGACTTGCGCACGCTGCCCTCGAGGACGGTGGCGACGTGCAGCTTTTCCGCGATGGTGGCCACGTCCTCGTTCTTGCCCTTGAAGGCGAACGTCGAGGTGCGTGCAGCCACGTGAAGCCCTGGCACCTTCGCCAGCAGGTTGAGAAGCTCCTCGCTCAGCCCGTCGGAGAAGTATTCCTGCTCCTTGTCGGAGCTGAGGTTGACCAGCGGAAGCACGGCCACCGAGGGACCTTGCGGCGTCTGTGCCGGAGCCGCCCTTCGCACGACGAGGTAGTAGACGGCGCCGGGCGCCGCGACGAGCAGACCGACGCCGGCGAGAGCGAGCGCCATGCCGGTTCGAAGCGGCTTGCCCGCGGTGCGCTCGATCCGCCCCTCGTTGACGTCGAAGATCCAGGCCAGCATGAGCACGACGGGAAAGCCGGCCGCCAGCGCGACCACGATGTAGGAGAGCACGGCATCGGGCCAGTGCAGCCCGTGCATGACGGGCTCGATGATCTGCAACACGGCGAACCCGACGATGCCGTAGCCGATCAGGGCGCGAAACACGCGCCGCCGCTTCAACTCGGCCACCAGCGGCCGGAACCGACCTTCCGCGTTCACGGGCCGGAAGGTAACACGCGCTGCTAGAGAGCCGAACCGCTTACCACCCGTGTGCCCGTGCCTGGCGCGGGCAATCCGACTCCGGGCGTGGGCGGGGCGCGCCGGATCCTCTGGCGGGGTCTGAGGATGAGGTGTCCGCGCTGCGGTGTCGGGCGAATCTTCCGGCGGTGGTGGACATACACTGAATATAAACACTGCCCCGCCTGCGGACACGCTTACGACCCTCAGGGCGAGTCGCTCGCATTCATGTACTTGAGCACGGCGTTCCTCACCGGAGTGATGTTCATCGTGCTGCTGACGATCCCGCCGCGCGATCTCACCAGCTACCGGATCGGCCTCGTCACCGCCGCCCTGGCGCTCTATGGCGTCACCATGCCGCTGCGCAAGGCGCTCGCGATCGCGCTCAACTACTTCAACCACCGCTGATCGCGGGAGGCGTATCAGGTCAACACCTTTGCCGCGGGACCGCCTAAGATGGGCGCCCTTGAGCACCGCCCTCGTCGCCCCGCCTCCGCGCGAACTGGAGCGCCTCTCCCTGACCCCGCAGCGAATGCTGCCCGGGCATCGGTTGCACTGGCTGTTCGGCGGTGCCCGGGCCTACCCCGCCATGCTCGATGCCATCGCGCTGGCCCGCAGCGAGATCCTCATCGAGACGTACATCTGGAAGAGCGACGCGAACGGCCGCCGTTTCGTCGACGCCGTCTGCATCAAGGCGCAGGAGGGCGTCCGGGTGCGCTGCATCATCGACGGAGCCGGCTCGTTCGGGTTCTCCGGAGAAGACGTGGCGCGGATGCGATCCGCCGGCGTGCTGCTCTCGATCTTTCATCCGGTCGGTCCGTGGCGCCGTCGCTGGGGCTGGCAGGTGCGCGACCACCGCAAGCTGATGATCATCGACGGACGGGTCGCCTTCGCTGGAGGGATGAACCTGGGCGACGACTACGCGCCGGTCTCCTGGGGCGGCCACGGCTGGAACGACGTGCACGCGCAGATCGAAGGCCCGGTGCTGCGCGAGCTGGAGCGCCTCTTCGAGATGAGCTGGAGCTACGCGCAGCCGGAGAACTGGGATGCCGCGCTGCCCGCGCCGGGCCGTCGGGTTCCGGCACCCGTCCCGATCCACGGTTCCACGACGCGGGTGCAGGCCCTCGCCGTGGGCCGCCTGTTCGGACGCCGGGTGGTGCAACACCATCTGCAGCACGCCATGGCGGCGGCGAAGGAGCGCATCTGGATCCAGGCGGCGTACTTCATCCCCAACCGCGCGCTCCGTGGAGCGCTCAAGCGCGCCGCCCGCCGGGGGATCGACGTGCGGGTGATGGTGCCGCGCAACAGCGACATTCCCGGGCTGGCGCACGCGTCGCGCCACACCTGGGCTTCGCTGCTCAAGGCCGGCGTGGAGATCTTCGAGTGGCTGCCGGGAATGATGCACGCGAAGACGCTTTCCATCGACGGCGCCTGGTGCACGGTCGGGTCGTACAACCTCGACGCGCGCAGCCTGCTCTACAACTGGGAGATCACCCTCGAGGTGCTGGACGCGCGCGTGGCCGAGCAGCTCGAGGACAAGTTCCGCGATGACCTCGAGTTCTCCGAGCGCGTAGACCTGGACGGGTTCCGCCGCCGCAGTCTCTGGGACAAGCTGCGGGAGCGGGTCCTCTACTTCTTCCGCGTCTGGCTCTGAATAGTCGCGGCCGCCGAAGGCGGCTTAGCGACTACGTCTCAGCGCAAACCTTTGTCAGCCCGATCATGAGGTGCGTTCTAGTCACCCGAGCTTGTTGAGCCCGTCGAGAGCGGCGACCTTGAACGCTTCCGCCATCGTCGGGTAGTTGAACACGGCGTCGCGGAAATATTCGATGGTCCCGCCGAAGGCCAGCACCGCCTGCCCGATGTGGACGATTTCCGCGGCCCGCTCGCCGATGCAGTGCACGCCGAGGAGCTTCAGCGAGTCGGGATCGAAGACCAGCTTGAGCAGGCCCGAATGGTCGCCGAGGATCTGCGACTTCGCCAG
>Ga0137416_10001373_pt1 | contig 12403 bp, 10 predicted proteins | sample CZODoug3_1_1_16f_FD_108282 | JGI IMG/M metagenome (GOLD analysis project Ga0137416, IMG submission 108282) | Vadose zone soil fungal communities from Angelo Coast Range Reserve, California, USA - CZODoug3_1_1_16fungal (Illumina Assembly) | ecosystem: Environmental > Terrestrial > Soil > Vadose...
ATTATTGCCCACAATCATGAAGGTGCTGCCGGCACCCGAGAATGTCGCGCTGCTCGCCAGCGAACCGCTCAGCATCGGTCCGGTCGTGAAGCTAACGGTGCCCAGGTTAGAACCCACCGAGAGGGGGGTTCCGTAAAGATTGCTTACCGCCATCAGGGTCGCGCCGGTGAGTTGCAGACCCGCGCTGCTACCCGACAGTGTCCCGCCTTGGGCGTTGAAATCGCTGTGCGAATTCGCTACAGCCGCAATGGGCAGAGCCAGTGCCAGAACCGCGAGCAGAACCACCTTCCTAAGCATGAATACACCGCCTTCTATAAAGTTTTAAACCCTGTTTTCAGCTTTCGACACCCGTTTTGGCCTTTGGGGGAAATCAGACCTGTGAACCGTGCCCTCGGGGCGGCACAGAAACCCTATCCAAATGGATGAGAGCACACCGGCGTCCAAACTTGAGGAAAACAATCGTCATCTTATCATAGGCTTAGACTCATCCTGGTTACCTTGAGGATGCTATTAAGGTGCAAAATCCTGCGCCCGCACACAATTTTCCCTCGGGCTAATCGGCCGCAAGGCCGGTATTGATGCCGGCTTCGCGGCGTCGCACGGCGCGGTTCGAGGGTAGTCCAGCATCCCGAATCTTGTAGAGCAGCGCGCGGTAGCTGATGCTCAGAGCGCGCGCGGCCTGCTTGCGATTCCAGTGATGGGCCTGCAGCACCTTGAGGATCACCTTGCGTTCGAGTTCCCGGGTCGCCTGGCGCGTGATCTTCTTGAGTGAAATCGGGCCGTCCACATTGATTTCAGGATTGAAATACTCCTGCTCGCGCGTGACCAGGTCGCTGGAGATGACCTCCTCGGAGCCCAAGATTACGTAGCGCTTCACCAAATTCTCGAGTTCGCGGATGTTGCCGGGCCAGTGATACTTCTCGAGCACGGCCACGAGCTCGCCGGAGATCGCCTTGGCGCGGCAGTTGTACTTGCGATTGTAGTATTCGAGGAAATAGCTGGCCAGATCCTGAATGTCGCCGCGCCGTTCGCGTAACGGTGGCAGCGCCAGATTCACTACATTGATGCGATAGAACAGGTCTTGCCGGAAGGTACCGTTTTCGATTTCGTCTTCCAGGATGCGGTTCGTGGCGCAGACCACGCGCACTTCCACTTTCTTGTCTTCCTGGGCGCCGATACGGCAGAACTGGCCGTCCTGAAGAAGCTGCAGGAGCTTGGATTGAAGCGCGAGGTCGAGCTCGGAAATTTCGTCGAGGAACAACGTGCCGCGGTGGGCCAGTTCCACCCGCCCCGGCTTGGTGCCATAGGCGCCGGTAAAGGCGCCTTTCTCGTAGCCGAAAAGTTCACTCTCCAGCAGCGTTCCCGGGATGGCGGGGCAATTCACCTTCACGTACGGACCGGTTCTCCAAGGAGAACGGCCATGAATCATGCGGGCGATGATGTCCTTGCCCGTGCCGCTCTCGCCCTGGATAAGGACGGGGACGTTGGCCGCCGCCACCTTGTCCATGCGCTCCCGCAGCGTCTGCATGATATCGGATTTGCCGAAAACGATGGACTCGGGAGGAATTTCACCAATCGACTGCACCAGTGAACTGACAGAATTTGTTGTTGTCATGGCGTTATTGCGGGTCCCACCCGCGACTGTCTCTTGTATGTGCACCCGGGACGCCAAACCCGGGAACCTGTGCCGGCGGGGCGGCAATTTCCATGTATGCGATTGATTTAATGCCGGCTACACCAATCTCGAGGTTCTCCAGACCGTCTGCTGCCGGAGGAGCGTGGAGGGAAATGTGTGGCCCGCGGGGTGGGAAAACATTTTCACATTGTAGAAGCAAGTTTCCTTCGCGCGGAAAATACCTTTGGGACGCCGTTCAGCAGTGGCCGCGAGAATTTGAGGCCGATCAGGTGGTAGCCCTCGGCGTGAGTCACTCGCAAGCTGCGTGCGCGCAGGGTACGGATGGCTCTGGGCAGCATTGCCGTGGCCGCCAGCGGCGCACTGGGGATCTCGAGCAGAACCTGCGCGGAGGGTGGAAGGGATCGGCGCACCGCCACCAGAGCACCCCCGCCGCTGATATTGAGGGCAGTGGCAAACTCAAGAAACTCCTTGCCCTTTTCATCGCGGGTGCGAACAAACACCGGGATGGCCAGGGGCAATCGCGTCCAGCGGCGACGTTCTTTTTCGGGCTTGTGTCGAATCAAATGGTCCCCTGGGTGGTCGTGATTACGCGAGTTTGGTGGCATCTCAGGGGCCAAATGTCGACCGGTCAACCAGCAAACCACGGATTTTGGCCGGAAAACCCGTGGTTCTCCCCGGAAATGGCGCTCCCTGCAAGGAATCTCGCGTTGTTCAAGGATGCCAGGGTAGTTTTTGCGGAGATTGTGACCCAAGGTTCGAAAGCCGCCGAAAAGTGCAATGATTTACCCTTGTGTGGCAATTCTGGTTCCTTTTTGGTTGACAATCGAGGATCCCCTATCCTAGGATTTAGTTAAGGTTTTTCTTCGAAAAACGCTGTTTGTGAGTTTTGTTCCCTCCCCGTTCGCCAAGCCACGAGAGTTTCTGATTATGGCCGCTATCCCGGATAAGCCGTGTCTTCCTCAGCCAGGGGCTGCGGAGACGGAAGGGCAAACTCGTTCTGCACAGGCAGAGACTGAGCATCAACGCGGGGCGGTTGCGTCCGACTATCCATCGGATCTGGTGCAGAACTACCGTCAGCTCTGCGAACGGTTCCAGCGGACCACGAATGCTCTCGCCTCGGCAGCGCACGACCTCAAGACTCCGCTCGCCATCCTGAACGGGTACGTCGAACTGTTGCAGAGCGAGAAGCTCGGTCCTTTGAACGAGCGCCAGCGCGACGTGATCGGCGATATGCGGGCCAGCGGTCAGCGGCTGCAGCGCTTCATCCAGGACTTTCTGTCCTACACCGTGCTGGAGACCGGCGAACTGCGCATGCGGTACGAGCCCGGCGACATCAACACCTGCCTGTCGGAAGTCTGCCGCATGTGGTCGGTCCGTTTCCAGGAGAAGGGTCTGGCCCTGTATTTTCTGGCCAATGACAAGTTGCCTGAGTTTTCCTTCGACTCGCCCAAGGTCCAGCGTGTGATTTCCAATCTGCTGGAGAACGCCTCCAAGTTCACGCCTTCGGGCGGGACGGTCTGGCTGCACGCGGAGCCGTACATGTGGGAGCGGCGTACCGTCACCAAACCAGGTGTGGAGAAGGAACGCCGCCGCCAGCCTCTGTCGATACCGAACGCTGTGAAGGTGAGCGTGTCAGACACCGGGCCCGGAATTCCTCCGGAATATCACCAGGAAGTGTTCGACGATTTTTTCCGCATGCCCAGCCACGAGAACCAGTCGGAAGGGATGGGCCTCGGTCTGGCCATTGCCCGCCGCCTGGTGAGCGGCATGGGCGGGAAACTCTGGGTGGAAAGCGAGCCCGGAGCTGGATGCAAGTTTTCGTTTCTGGTACCGCTAAAGCCCTCCCCTGCCAGCTCAGCTAGAGGGAAAAATAAATGAGTGAACCGACCCACATTCTGCTGGTCGACGATGAACCGGGCATGCTCCGGTACATCCGGACCTTGCTCGAGGTAGATGGCTACAACGTGGAGACTGCCTCGACAGGGGAAGAAGCGCTGCAGCGTGTGGAGAAGGGTCTGCAGCCCGACCTGGTTCTGCTCGATGTGCTGATGGCCGGCATCGACGGCCTCGAGACGCTCGAGCAATTGCGCCAACTGAAGCCGGGCGTAAAAGTCGTCATGCTGTCGTGCGTGAACGACACCCGCAAGGTTGTGCAGGCGATGCGCCTCGGCGCGCAGGACTACCTGACCAAGCCCTTCCAGAAGGCCGAACTCGACGCGGTGATTGACCAGTGTCTGGGCAAGAATCAGCAGGCCTATGCCGGAGAAGTCGAGGAACTCTGTGACGACGTGTTCTTCGTGGCTGCCAGCCCCGCCATGAAGAAAATTCGTTCCCAGGCCGCCCTGGTGGCCAACGTCGACATCCCGGTGCTGCTGCTCGGCGAGAGCGGAACCGGCAAGGAAGTTCTGGCCCGGTTGGTGCACAAGCTGTCCCCTCGCGCGCACCGGACATTTCTGAAAGTGAACTGCGCCGCCGTGCCTGCCGATCTGCTGGAGAGCGAACTCTTCGGATATGAAGCCGGCGCGTTCACCGGCGCTACCCACCCCAAGCCCGGCAAGTTCGAGTTGTGCAACAAGGGCACGATCCTGCTCGACGAGATTGGTGAAATGCCCCCCAGTCTGCAGGCAAAGCTTCTCCACGTGCTGCAGGACCAGCAGTTCTCGCGTCTGGGGGGTCGCACTGTGATCAAGGTGGATGTGCGCATTCTGGCCGCGACCAACATCAACATTCCCGACGCGCTGGCCGCCAAGCGCCTGCGCGAAGATCTCTACTACCGTCTGAATGCCTTCACGCTTAGCCTGCCGCCGCTGCGCGAACGGAAGGAAGAAGTTCCGATCCTGCTGAAGCACTTTATGTCGCGTATGTCGGAGCGCTACGCACGCGCTCCGCTGCCGCTTTCCCCGACCATGATGGCCGCGTGCCTCGAATATTGCTGGCCCGGCAACCTGCGCGAGTTGAGCAACTTCATCAAGCGATACCTGATCTTGGGCGACGAAACCCTGGCCATCGCGGAACTGAATCCGAAGAACGACGTGAATGGCGGCCAGCATGCCAACGCGGACGCGAAAATCGGCGGCACGACGGAATCGTCCGCCGGTGGCCTAAAATCGTTGGCACGCAGCGCGAAAGACGAAGCCGAAGCCGCTGCCATCACCCAGGCGCTGGACCACACCAACTGGAACCGCAAGCAGGCAGCGGTATTGCTGAAGATCAGCTACAAGGCGCTGTTATACAAAATCCGCCAGTACAGGATCGCCGAATCCCGCAACCACCACAAACTCTCCGCCGGTGCGTAGCGCGCTCGTCCCGGCATGTGGGGCGGACGCTTTGCATGGCGGAAGCTCGCAACGATCACAACTTCTCCGCCGGTGCGGGGCTGTGGTCATCTCGGCATCTATCCGGCGGGGCTCCGCCCAGGCGCCGAGGCAAGATGCCATGCCCGCCCCGAGTCGCAAAGCGACGCCAGCTATTCGCCCCGCACGTGAGTTGCGGGGTCCGTGTCCAGGCAAACATGGGAGTCCCTTCAGAGACGCCGGAAACCCAACTCAATCAGGCCGTGATATCCTATCGACAGCACTGCGTCCCCGCCTTTTAGGCAATTTTCCCGCAGTTTCCTGAGAAATCATGATTTCAGTTAGCAATGTGTCCATGCGCTACGGCGCCAAAGTTCTGTTCGACGACGTCTCCACCGCCTTCACGCCCGGCAAGCGCTACGGCCTCACCGGCCCCAACGGCGCGGGCAAATCCACCTTCATGAAGATCCTGACCGGCGAGATGGATCCGCAGAAAGGCACCGTCGTTCGACCCCGCAAACTCGGTGTCCTCACCCAGGACCAGTTCGCCTTCGATGCCTACCGCGTCATCGATACCGTCATCATGGGCAACAAGCGCCTCTGGGCAGCGCTCGAAGAACGCGACCGCATCTACGAAAAGCTCGAAATGTCCGACGAAGACGGAATGCGCCTCGGCGAACTCGAGGGTATCGTGGGCGAAGAAGACGGCTACACCGCCGAAAGCGACGCCGCCATCCTCCTCCAGGGCCTCGACATCCCCGACGAAGCTCACGCACGCAAAATGGGCGAACTCCAGGGCGGACAAAAAGTCCGGGTGCTGCTGGCACAGGCCCTCTTCGGTCATCCGCAAGCGCTGCTGCTCGACGAGCCCACCAACAACCTCGATTTGGATTCGATCCACTGGCTGCAGGGCTTTCTCAACACCTACGACGGCGTGCTGATCGCCATCTCCCACGATCGTCACTTTCTCAACAGCATCTGCACCCACATCGCCGACATCGACTACCAAACGATCATTACCTATACCGGCTCCTACGACGACATGGTCGTCGCCAAGACCCAGGTCCGCTCCCAAATTGAAGGCCAGAATGCGCAGCGCGAAAAGAAGATCGCGCAACTCAACGAATTCATTGCGCGCTTCGCCGCCGGCACCCGCTCCAGCCAGGTGCAATCGCGACGCAAGGAAGTGGAACGCCTGCAAGTCACGGAACTGGCGAAGTCCAACATCCAGCGGCCCTACATCAAGTTCGAGCAGAAGCGCCCGTCTGGAAAGCACATCCTGGAAGTCGAAGGCGTATCCAAGGCATACGAAGAAAAAGAAGTGATCAAACACTTCACCGCCAGCGTCCTACGGGGCGAAAGGATCGCGCTCATGGGCCGCAACGGCGCCGGCAAGACGACTCTTGTGAACGCGTTATTGGCGACTTCTCCGACCACTCCGGAAGCCGAACTCCGCAAAACCAGCGGCTACCAAGGCAAGTTCCTCGACGTCGGAAAAGTCGTCTGGGGACACGAAGCTGCCATCGGTTACTTCGCCCAGGATCACAAAGCTCTGATCCAGCCTGGAATGACCGTCTTCGAATGGCTCCATCAATGGGATCCCTCGGCTTCGCACGAAGAGATCCGCGGACTGCTCGGCCAGATGCTGTTCGCGCGCGAGGACGGCAACAAAAAAACCGACATCCTCTCCGGCGGCGAAGCCGCCCGCGTGATCTTCTGCAAACTCATGCTGCAGAAACCAAACGTCCTGGTTCTCGACGAACCGACCAACCACCTCGACCTCGAATCCATCAACGCCCTGAACATTTCTCTGCAGCGTTATCCGGGAACGGTTCTGCTCGTCACGCATGACCACGATCTCATCGATGAAGTAGCCACGCGCATCTGGCACTTCGAAACCGATCACAAAATCACCGACTTCAAAGGTTCCTACGAGGAATACCAAACCGTTCACGCCTGAGGCGACAACCTCCTCGTGGCTGCAACGACGGGTGTCCAGGCGCCCTGTGGAGCGACAGCCTGCCGTGGAGAGCGGAGTCGAAGGGGTCCCCCGCCCGTCGAAAGCGCGGGAGACGCGCTAGAACGCCGCACGCGTCGCATTCGCCAAGCTAAACTTGCCGTTCGGCTTCCGTAACGAGCGCCCGCAAGCCCTGTTGATTTCCTTCTTGCGGCCACTGATTCAAGCAAGCGCCTTGCTTCGCCCGCTCCCCTGCGCCGCATGGATCATCGCTTTACGGCGACCCCGTCGACTAGCGCCCGACCCCACTTCTCCCCGCTTCCTGAGCGGGTTCGAACGGCGGATCGAGTGGCCGGCGCAAGACCCCGGAGAGCTTGTTTTTGCCGGCCAGAGAGAGTAGTTTTTTGTTACAAAAGCAGAACACCGGGTCGCGGAACTGCTGGGGCGGGATCAGTAGGACTTCAGATGTTGCGGCCTGAGGGGGATGCAATGCAACCTGGCGGGCAGAGCCTTCGTGCCTTGCGTGAACAGCTCGGTCTTACCATGCGCGACGTGGAGACTGCAAGCGCAGCCATCGCCGCCCGGCATAAGAGCGACGAATTCGCCATCCCGCCAAGCCGCTTGTCGGATATCGAAACCAAGGGCGTCGTGCCCAGCATCTATCGTATCTACTCGCTCTCCGTGATCTACCGTCGTGATGCGCGCGAGCTCCTGTCCTTCTTTGGTGTCGACTTGAACAAGACCTCCGAAGACCTGGACGTGGCCCATCCCCCCAAATCCCACCTGTCCCAAGCCTTGCAGACCAGCTCCTTCGCCCACATCCCCGTGCGGCTGGACCCCAGCTTCGATCTCCGTTTTACCGTCAATATGGGCCGCGTAGTGGAGCAGTGGGGCGTCGTTCCCCTCAGCTACCTGGCCCAGTTCGCCGACCGGAAATATACTTACGGGTACATCGGAAGCGAAGACTTTACGATGTATCCCATCCTGCCTCCGGGTACATTTATTCAGGTCGATGAGTCTAGGAACAGGGTCGTCGAGGGTGGCTGGCGCTCCGAATACGAGCGGCCCATCTACTTCATCGAGACCCGCGACGGCTACATCTGCTCGTGGTGTTCACTGCAGCAGGATGGCCTGGTTCTGCAGTCGCATCCGCTATCGCCGGTGCCGGTGCGCCTGTTGAAGCATCCCCAAGAAGCCGAAGTGATCGGTCAGGTGGTGGGAGTCGCGATGCGGCTGGGGGAGTGGTCTACTGTCGAGTCTTTACCAGGCTCGAGAGCGCGCGAAGCACTGAATTGAGATGGCGCGCGGTACCCGCTCCCGGGCCCGGAGGCATGAGCTGTGATGGCTGTGCGCCCAGTTTCTCGAGGAACTCCGCCTTGGCCGTCTCCTTGGAGCCGCTGGAATCTTCCACATCCTGTACCAGATTGCGCAAGGGCATGCGCAGGATCCTAGCCACCAATCCCCGATGCGCTTCTGTCAAAGCTCTCTGCGTGGCCGCCTCGCCGTGGACCCGGGTCAGGCCCCAGTGCGCATAGGTGCCGTCCGATTGGCGCAAGCCGGCGAGGTAGCCGAGTTTGCCCAGCAACCCCGAAACCGCCTGCAGGGTTCTGGCCTGAAGGTCTTCCGCCACTGACTTCAAAGTCATCACAGTTGTTACAGTTTCCGGAAACAATACCTTACGCCGTCGCGGTGCCAATTTGGCCCTGTAAATTGCAAAGTATCACGGTGCGAACCCTTCGCAAAGGAGTTGCATCGTGAAAAAACTATTTTGGCTTCTGGCTACGTCGATCTTGTTGTTGACTACGGTTTCCGCCCCAGTTCAGCTTCGGGCTGACGGCAATCCTCTACCCGTCTGCCCGACCGGGAAATTGGGCTGCAAAACCTAGTTGGTCGCGTCCGATTAGGTGAGACTCGGGGCCCCTGTCCGGTGTGTTGTCCAGGCTAGTGGTTGAGGGCAGGCGTGAGACGCGGTATAGTTAGCGGCGGCAACCATGGACCGACACCCCCTGTTTTTCACCTACCTATGGATCGCGCCGCACGTGTTTCAGGTGGCGTTAGCGGTCATGATGTTTCGTCGAAAGCTGGTTCGAGAGTTCCCGGCGTTTTTCGTATACACCCTCTTCGAGGTCGTGCAGTTCGGGGTGTTGTACGCGATGAATCGCACTGCCGCCATTTCCGGGCAACAGTATACGGCTGCCTGGCTGGTGGGTGGCGCTGGCAGCATCGCTCTCCGATTCGCCGTCGTACACGAGATCTTCAGTAGGGTCTTTCGAAGTTATCCCGCGCTGAAAGATTTCGGAGAACTCCTTTTCCGCTGGGCGACGGCGGTTCTTCTGATGGTTGCGGTGGTCCTGGTGGCCTGGGCCTCGGGTAGCGAGACCGACCGGCTTACCATGGCGTATACGGTTGTCGGTCGTGCCGTGAGTATCATGCAGGGCGGCTTGCTGGTGCTTCTCATCCTGCTCTCGCGTTTTCTCAGCTTTCCCTGGAGGAGCTACGTCTTTGGGATCGCCCTCGGGGTGGGATTCTTCGCCAGCGTGGAACTGGGAGTCTCCGCCATCCGCTCCCATGTAGGCTTGGGCATCAGTCGCGAATTCTTCGACATGGTCACCATGGCCACGTACCACTGCTGCGTCCTGTTCTGGATCGTGACCTTGCTCTTGCCGCAGCAGGAGACCGCTCGCGTCACCTCCGTTCCGGACCACAACCTCGATCACTGGAACCACGCGCTGCAGCGCCTATTGAATCAATGACCGGTACCCTCATTCTCGTCGTCTGCGCCGCGCTCGCGCTGCTGTTCTTTCTTCTGAAGGTCAGGGGCTACGGCGCGCCGCCGGTGGACGAATCCCGCCTTGTCGAGCATCTCCTTTCCGTCGATCTCGACGCCTTCCGCAACCTCGTCGACCCCGAGGAGGAACAGTTCCTTCGTGCTCATCTGTCCCCACCCGAATTCCGCGCCATTCAGCGCCAACGCCTGCGCGCCGCCGTCGACTACATCGCGGGCGTTTCCCACAACGCCGCTCTCCTGCTGCAGTTAGGCCAGGCCGCCCGCCACAGTCCCGATGCTCGCGTCGCCAAGGCCGGCCGTCATCTGGTCGATGACGCCGTCCGCCTGCGCCTCTATTCGCTGGTGGCCGCGAGCAAACTCTACGCCCGGATGGCCTTCCCCGGCACCGTGCTGGAACCCGCCGGCATCGTCGACCATTACCAGAGCATGAGCAACTGGGCGGCGCTTCTCGGCAGGCTGCAAAACCCGGCCAAGGCTGCCCTGCTGTCCAAAGCCCTGTAGCCTGCTGTTCCAATTCCTGGCACAACCACTGGAAAACGCTTTGAAAGGGCGCAGCCTCAAGCCGCGCGCCGCCCCTGGGGTCCGGCCGCTAGCCTTGTAAACGGCGTCTGGACTTCTTCAACAAGTTTGCGGGACACCACACCATACCAAGGCTAACTCGAGCGGGCTGTCGAAAATCGCTCGACTGGTATCAGGGCAGGCCGTTAGTTAAGCGCTCCAGCTGCAAGATCCTGTTTTTCCCCACCCCCGTCTAGCCACTGAGGCATTACAACCAGAAGGAGTTTCCCAACCACTTCTCATCCGCCCGGGAGCTTGTTCGGTTTTCGGAACAAACTGCGACTGCATTTCATCCACCCCACCCGGGACGTCTACGATCATCTCGCGCTGCGCAAGCAGCCCCGCTAAAGCCCGTGTTGAGTCTTCCCCCTCACGGAACACCCTGCAACACGGGCTTTAGCCTCCGAAAAGGCGTCCACCCCCGCAACTGCCCGCTTCGACTCGCCTACCTCCCGCAGATGGAGAGGCAACTCCCGCCAGGCCGACATTCCACGATCCAATGCGAGCTGCGGGGAAGAGAGTCAAAACAGAGAGCGCCCGAGGGGCGTCACCGGCGGCTCGAGAGGTGGGTGGCAACTGAAGCGTGATCGCAAAAGGCCGGGGAATGCAGCCCTGAACAGGCCGGGAAAGCGGCGTAAGAATGAAGCCCACGGCGCAAGCCGTGGGGTCACGTGCGGAACCGATCGAGCCCCGTAGGGGCGGAAGAAACGGCGGCGAGCCCCGGCGCCCGCGCCAGATTCCCGTGCGAATTCTTGAGCGCGAAGCTACGCCCTCGATCGCCGCCAAGTATCCAGCGCCACACCCAACCGCTCCAGCCCGCCGCGCACAGTCTCGGTCGCTCCCCCAAAGCCAATTCGAAAATGCTGCGGCTCGTCGAAAAAATCCCCGGGCACCACGCTGGTCTCGAACTGCTCCCGCAGCCGCGTTACAAACTCAGCCGCCAAACCGTTCTTGACCCTCGGAAATACCGTCGTACCAAACTGGCTGGGGGTCGACTCAAGCCCGTGCTGCCCACCAAGAAAGTCATTTACCAGCGCCCGATTCGTCTCCAGCAGCCTCCGCGCCCGATCCCGCGCCCGATCCAGATGATCAAGCACCACCACTGCCATGCACTCCGCCGGATGCACCGGACTGCCATAGGTGAAGTCCACCACTTGCCACATCCGCTGCACCAGCTCAGGCTGCGCCAGGACCCATCCACACCGGATACCGCTGAGCCCATACGCCTTAGTCAGGCTGCTGGTGACCACGAAATTCGACCCCAAGTGAAACGCCGACCGCCCAGGCCGGTCCCACAAGGTCTCCAGATAAACCTCGTCCACCAGCACCCGTGCCCCCACCTTCGCCGCCATCTCGCCCACCTGCCGCAAAGTATCGTCATCGGTAAGAGCGCTGCTCGGGTTGTGCAGATTGCACAACACCACCAGCCGAATCTGCGGCGTGATCCGCCGTTCCAGTTCCCCGAGTCCCAGACGGAAACCCCGATCCGCCCGCCGCTCAAAGCGCGCCACCTTCGCCCCCAGGTGATCGAGAATCGCCAGCATTGGATCGTAAGCCGGCCGCTCCACGAGCACCTCGTCCCCCGGCCCGACCAACGCCGTCAGCGCCACAAAGTTCGCCATCGACGCTCCCAGCGTATACACGAGACACTCCTGCGGGACGCCCGCCTTGGCCGCGAGTCGTTCCATCAGCGGCCCATATCCATACGGCCCCGTGCCACCAATCTCGAGGTCCTCGATCCGCACGCCCAACTCCGCCAGCGGGTAATCCAACACCCCGCTGGCTGCCAGGTTAAACCGCGAACTCGAACGCAGCTTGGCCCACGCCAGGTAGCGCGAAACTGCCTCCGCGCGCGATCCATTCATCCTCTGCTCTCCTGATCTCAGAACTTCGTCGGTGTCGTGGCACGTTCCCCACGATGGTTAGGGCTTCAGGGAGTCGACGAAGGGGTGGGCTTCGTCGATCCCGCCGATCGGTCTGATGACGAAACCCGGTCGCTCAAGTACTCGCCGAAGCTCGGGATTCGGTCTTGCGCACGAAACAGCGTGCACGATCCAGTCGACATTAGCCAATCCAAGTGAGGTTGGGTATCGCGTTGCGAGCCAAACCAGGGCGACCAGCACACCCTCCCAGCCGCCTCCGATCTGTGCCGTTCGATGGTCAATCGGATC
>Ga0137416_10001374_pt1 | contig 12398 bp, 12 predicted proteins | sample CZODoug3_1_1_16f_FD_108282 | JGI IMG/M metagenome (GOLD analysis project Ga0137416, IMG submission 108282) | Vadose zone soil fungal communities from Angelo Coast Range Reserve, California, USA - CZODoug3_1_1_16fungal (Illumina Assembly) | ecosystem: Environmental > Terrestrial > Soil > Vadose...
CGATGTGCTGAACAACCCGAGCTACACCACCTACAAGTCCAACTGGGCCTGGGCGAACCTCACCGAGCAGAAGCAATTCGCGGTGAAGCTGAACGTTCAATGGGATCCGGCCTTCATTCAGGGGGTGGACTCCACCCTCTCGGCGGGCGCGCGTTACGCCGGACGGGATATTGATCAGACTTTCGGACACTACCTCATCAACGGCACGCTCCCGGATGGCTCGGTAGCAGGCAACGTGGCTGACCCGAACGGCGGCCCTTTCCTGTACTACCAGGATCCCGGCTACGGCAATCCCAACATCCCGTATTCCACGGCAGTTTCCAACCCCGCGCTCGGCAAGCTGGTGAACAACTTCGCCGTGGGCAGCATACTGGTGAAGGACCCCGTCACCGGTGGCATGACCCATCCGGGCAGCTACCTGCAGCAGGTGTGGGCCGGGGCCGGCGTCCCCAACATGACCGAGCAGTTCTTCAAGGACGGCCTGAGCTCCTTCAATGTGCGTGAACGCACCACGTCTGCCTACCTCATGGGTGATATCGGCGGGCCTTCCAACCACTTCCACATGAACTTTGGTGTGCGTGTGGTCGATACGGAACTGACGATTGACAACGGCGCGGCCGCACAGGTGCCCACCTTCTACGGTACGGCAGTCTGGAATGGCGTGGATTCAAACGTCATCCCCACCCAGGTCAAGCGAAGCTACACGGACGTTCTGCCGTCCTTCAACTTCGTGCTGGATGTTACGGAGGCACAAAAGGTGCGCTTCGGAGCGGCCCGCGTGGTGGCTCCGCAGGATCTGTTCCTGCTGGGGCTCGGCAACTCGTACAACTTCACCCGCGAGACCAACGGCCGCACCAACATCCATACCAACCAGCAGGACGGTTTCACATTCGATGGCGGCAGCTCCGGCAATACGCAGCTCGACCCCTACCGCGCATCGCAGTTCAACCTCTCCTACGAGAACTACTTCTCGCGCAGCGGCTATGTGAGCCTGGCGGGCTTCTACAAGCAGGTCGACAACTTCGTCATCATCGAAAACGTGCCCACCCTGGTGCAGGATGACTTCGGCGGCACCAGCCGGATAGTCAGGCAGCCGCAGAATGCCGGCAAGGGCCGGATCTACGGCTTTGAGCTGGGTGGACAGTACGCCTTCACGAGTGAATGGCTACCCTGGATCGAGGGCGCGGGTGTGGCAGCCAACTATACGCACTCGATTTCCCAGTCCGATCAGGTTACGAGCTTTACCACTCGCGCACCCATTCCCGGCGTTGCCAGGGACGCTGTCACGGGTACTTTGTTCTACGAGCGTTTCGGCTTCTCGGCGCGTGCTTCCTATTCGTGGCAGGGCAAGTCGGTCTCGGACGGGTTGTATGGATCGACCTTCAGCTTCGCGGACCAGAACAACGTCAGTCAGACCTACCAGATCTTCCAGGCTCCTTACGGGCAGCTGGATGCGCAGCTCGGGTATGACTTCGACACCCACTTCGGCGTTCTGGCTTCCGCTACGAACCTGACCAACTCGGCGCAACACACGTATTTGCAGTGGCCGAATCAGCCCCTCACGTACGACCAGTGGGGACGGCGCTTCTTCGTCGGGTTCAAGTTCAAATACTGAGCACAATGAGGGCCAGGTTACAACGTGAGGTTGTACACCTGGCCCCGCAGCTGGGCGCCGAAACTCTCGTGCGGCTCCTCTGACACGAGGGTGAAACCCCGCTCGAGGTAGAGGTGACGAGCCGCCGCCAGAGGATGGTTCGTCCAGAGTTTCATTTGCTGGTAGCCGGCATGACGCGCGAACGAAATGCAGGCGTCCACGAGCTGTCCACCCAAGCGATATCCCCGGGCGGACGGATCGACGAGCAAAATACGCAACTGCGCAGTGGTTTCGTCGGCCGCCACGCAGAAGACACAACCCACTCGACGCCCGTCCAGCTCAGCAATCCAGGCGGCTTCACGCGTTGCATCGTGCTCGGCCGAGTAGTCCGCAACGATCCGCGCTACCAGCGCCTCGAAGGTGGTATCCCAGCCAAACTCCGCTGCGTAGATCTCGCCGTGCGCCATGACCACCCATCCGAGGTCGCCCGGCGCGCCCAAAGCACGAATCCGGGTTCGCGGTGAGTTCATTGTGGCTCCTTGACTGAAACGACTGTTTCAGTGAATCTAGTCCAATGGAAACTCAAAGTCGAGTCTCGTCCGCGCGGGAGCAGGAGCTTCTGCAGCGAGCCTACGAGTATGTTCTGCAGCACGGCCTCATGAGCTTGTCGCTGCGGCCCCTGGCGCAGGCGATCGGGTCCAGTCCGCGAGTGTTGCTGTTTCTGTTTGGGTCGAAGGAGGGCCTGGTGAAGGCGCTCCTGGCGCGGGCCCGGGCCGCCGAGTTGGAGTTTTTGAATGAGCTGCGGCCCACGAGTCAGGCGGCGGACTTCGCCAGCGTGGTTCGCAGCGTGTGGCAATGGCTGGCTGCCAGGAGGCACCGCCAGATACTGGTGCTATGGCTCGAAACTTATGCGCACTCGCTCGTTGAGCCCGAGGGGCCTCACGGACAGTTCGCACTCAGGACAGTGGAAGACTGGCTGGAGTTGTTAGCGACTCATCAGGCGACCCAACATAGGCGCACGCGCGCAGCGGCCACTGAACGTGCACTGGCTTTGGCCGTGCTTCGCGGCGCGCTATTGGATCTGCTTGCGACCGGTGATGAGGTGCGAACAACCGCCGTGGTCGAGGCGCATCTCAGCGGAACAGCCGCGGTGCGAGATCGTTGAGATCGCGACGCCACGTTTGCCACTCGTGCGCGGTACCAGGTGACTCGAAGTAGACTACTTTCACACCGGCTGCCTGCAGTGTGCGCACGGCGCGGGTGATACCGTGAAACACCTGCGGCTCTTCGGTGCCTACACCGAGCCACAGCAGCTTGAACTTCTTGTTGAAGCCAACAGCATCCGCGAAGGCGCCCTCATAGGCTGTCTTCGAGTCGAACGGATCCTGCAAGCCCTCGTCAATCTTTCGTTCTCCGCTCATGTTGGGAGCGATGGGGCCGCTGAGTGAGGCTATGTAGGAGAAGATTTCCGGATGGTGCAGCGTGATGAAGAGAGTCTGCATGCCGCCCATCGACAGCCCCGCCATGGCCCGATGCTCGCGATCGGGGAGGGTTCTGTAGGAGGCATCAATGGTCGGAATCAGATCGTGAAGGACGACCTCTTCGAAGGCGCTAAAGGCCGTTCGCATGCCTTGTAGAGTGGTCGGCCGCGTGACCGTGTTGTCTTTTGATGCGTATCCACGATCCATGACAACAATCATCGGCTGCGCCTTGCCCGCCGCGATCAGATTGTCGAGTATGAATTGCGCTTTGCCCTGACGGGTCCAGCCTGTCTCGTCCTCACCCATCCCATGCTGCAGGAGGAGGACCGGGTAGCGGGTCGTGGGACGTTGATCGTATCCGGGTGGAGTGTAGACAATGGCATGGCGCCACTGGCCGGTGACCTTTGAGAAATACCACTGCTCGCGAACTGCCCCGTGTGGCACGTTCCGAATCGCGTAATAGTCCGCTCCTGGCTCCGGCACCTCGATGCCGCTCGTCTCCAGGCTGTAGCCGAAGTAGGTCCGGCTCGCGGGGTCGTTCACACGAACGCCGTCGATCAGGAACCAGTAATAATGGAAACCCGGAACGGCCGCAGGAGTGGTCGTGGTCCAGACTCCATCCTGTCCCTTGGTCATGGTGAGCGGGCCGGGGCCGAGTCCGTCGCCGCCCGCCACCTGGACAGTGCGGGCCGCCGGGGCCGTCATTTTGAAGGTGATGCTCCGGTCGGATTGGATGATGGGACTATCCGCCCCCAGAACACTCGTTTCCGGCACTACTGCCGCGGCCGGCAGCGCGAGCAGGGCAATTGCGATATAGGCTAAGCGATTCATGCTGCTAGGATACTCTACGTGACTGATTCATATGAGTTGCGCCCCGGTGTCCCGCAACGGCTCGATGATGCGGTGACGCGAATCATTGCCCCCAATGGCGGCATGATGACGGGCGCGGGCACGAACACGTATCTCGTGGGTACTCGCGAGTTGGTTGTCATTGATCCGGGACCGGACGACGAATCACACATTCAGGCGATTCTCGCGGCGGCTGCGGGCCGGATTCGATGGATCCTGTGTACCCACACCCATCTGGATCACGCTCCCGGGGCCCACAGGCTCAAGCAACTGAGCGGCGCTCCCGTGAGCGCAATGCTTCCGCCGCGGACGGATCACGATTTCGAGTTGAGCGTGGATCGTGTTCTGGCAGATGGCGATACTGTCGAGTGCGCGGATGTAGTAGTGCGTGCCGTCCACACGCCGGGACACGCTTCCAATCATCTGTGTTATCTGTTGACCCGCAATCGAATGCTGTTCACCGGCGATCACATCATGCAGGGATCGACGGTTGTCATCTGGCCGCCCGACGGCAACATGCGCGCGTATGTTGATTCACTGACGGCGCTGCTCAAAATCGAGCTCGCGGTCCTGGCGCCCGGTCACGGACGCTTGATAGAGCAGCCTCACGATGAGTTGTCTCGTCTGATTCAACACCGATTGCGGCGTGAAGACAAAGTGCGCCAGGCGGTTATACGCGCCGGCACAGGTGTTACCCTGGAGGCGCTCCTGCCGTCTGCCTACGACGACGTCTCCGAGTCCCTTCTCAAATGGGCCGCACTGTCGCTGCAGGCCCATCTGGACAAGCTCGTGCAGGACGGCGAGCTGCGTTGCGACGCCGGGCGCTATTGCGCTTCTTAACAGGTATTTAAATCCGCGCCCGGGAGAATTCGCGTCCTGAAGTAAGGGGAGCAGCGATGGCCGCGGAGGTAACCCTCGATCTCGAGGGCTGGTACGAATTCAAAGCGCAGCATCTGGGCTCCGGCCAGCAGGCACCCGTTCTCGTCGAGGACCAGGTGATCCAGTGGATGGCCGAACTGATGCGCTTGCCTTCGCAGTCCAGCGGAAGGGCTGGGGCCGCAACGCACCCTGGTACTAGTCGACGGCCGCAGGCTCGGGCCGGGAGATCCGAACACTGTAATCAAGAACGCGGGTGCCGACCTCGATCAGATCCCCGTCGCGCTCGTCGATCGGGTGGAGGTCGTGACGGGTGGCGCGTCAGCAGTGTATGGCTCTGACGCCATCGGGGGCGTGGTCAACTTCATCATGAAGAAGAATTTCCAGGGTCTGCAGCTCGATGGTCAGTTGGGCGTCGCCCAGCACGATAATCACAGCACCGCGATGCAGAACCTCGCTCGTGCCGCCGGCATTTCACCGGACACAGCGAATGCGCACGATGGCCAGTCGAAGAATTTCTCGCTGCTGGCCGGCAGCAGCATCGCCGAGGGCAAGGGGAATGTGACGGCGTACCTGGAATATCGCCATGCCTTGCCCGTGCTCGGCGCTTCGCGTGACTTCACCGTGCTTCCAGGGCCCGATGACGAGGAAGTTGCGATCGTTCGCTGTGTCCTTCGGCTCTGTGGCAGCGTAGGTGGCAGGAGCGCCGTAGATGTCTTCCTGGTCCCACAGCCCGTGCACATACAGTGTGGGAACCGCAAGCGGCCGGGCGGCGAGAATGCGATCAAACGCCTGCTGCTGCCAGTAACTGTCGTAAGCGGGGTGTTGGGTCAATCGTTGCCAGAAAGGCAGCTGGTCCTCGCCGGCGCGCCGGCCAATTTCACTCGCGGAGCCGGCCTCGAGAAAGGTGTCGTAGTCATCAAACTTGCCGCGCCAGAGCACCTCGTCCGATTTGCGTGTCGCTGTCTGCTCGTACGTGTAGTCCAAAGCATAGATCTGGCGGAAGGCGCCGCTGTGAAACCAATCGTCGCCGCGCCAGACATCCACCATCGGGGCTATCGGCACGGATACTTTCAGTGCAGGGTGCGGATCAACCAGCGCCATCAACGCCAGGAAACCGCCATACGAGGTTCCAATGATGCCGACGCGTCCATTGCTCTCGGGCACATTCTTGACCAACCAATCGATCGTGTCATATGTGTCGGTGGAATGGTCCGTCGTGCTGTTGTTGAGTGGCCCGCGTAGCGGGCGATTCATCACGTAGCTTCCCTCGGAACCGTATTTTCCGCGGACGTCCTGGTAGACCCGGATGTATCCCGAGAACGCGACAATGTCGTCGCCCCACGGGAGGACCGAGTCGAGGTGGGTGCTGTCACTTTGTGTGACCGCCTTGGAAGCGCCATAAGGAGTTCGAGTCAGCAACAGTGGCGCGCGCGTGAGGCCCTTCGGCAGAAGGATGACCGTGTGCAGTTTGACACCGTCCCGCATAGGGATCATGACATCCCGCTTGGTGAAGTCGAATTCCTGCTCGGCGGGTTGCAGTTTGGCGGGGATATCGCTCGGCAGGTCAGGGGCGACCTGCTGCGCGAGTCCGACGCTGCAGGCAAGGATGCCCAATACGACAACGATGACACGTATGCTGATCGGTGGTCGGCAGGTTGATGTCGTCACGGTATTCCTACGAATGTCGGTCGGTAATGGCCAGATTAGCACGGGAGCTTTTGCGCTTTACTCGCGGAGTATCCTCAGCTACGCTCCCCGGCATGACCTTCCTGTTCCAACCCACGGCCCAACTGCAGCAAACCCGCCAACAGGGGCCCGGGTCGCGTCGTTTCGTGTTGCAAACTTGACGTAGTCAACACCACGGATTCAACCGAAAAGCCCCGCCGCAGACGCCGGGGCTTTTTTATTGCGCTCGTCGTCCGGCTCCAACCCTCAGGTAGCCCCATGAGCGTCCATCTTTTGTTAAAGAGTATCGTGCTCGGCCTGTCGATTGCCGCGCCGGTCGGTCCCATCGGGATCTTGTGTATCCGCCGCTCCATTGTGGACGGGCAGGCTGCGGGATTCATTTGCGGACTGGGCGCCGCGACCGCGGACGCTCTCTACGGCGCGCTGGGCGGATTTGCCCTGAGCGGCATTTCGACGTGGCTGGTTCGGGGTCATGTCTGGATGACCTTGATTGGAAGTGCGTTCTTGCTCTATCTCGGAGCGAAGACGTTCAGCGCTGCTGCGCCTGATCCGGCCGCCGCGAGTGGGAACAGGAGCGGTGGCGCGCTCGCGGCGTATCTTTCAACACTGCTGCTCACGCTGGCTAATCCATTGACTATCCTGTCGTTTGCAGCCGCCTTCGCCGGAATGGGCGCTGCTGCAGGTCCGGGCGCCGCTGTGGGTTACGGCGCTACCGTCACGATGCTGGTAGGTGTGTTCAGTGGATCTGCACTTTGGTGGTTGGTGCTCACCACTGTGGCTGGAACAGCGCGACGCCGTTTGAGTCCGCCGCTGTTCGCGGCTATCAACCGGGTGTCCGCAGTGGTGCTAGCGGGTTTCGGTCTCTATACACTGGTGGGCCTGTATCACTAGGATATATGATGATCGTCGGCATCGACCCTGGGTACGACCAACAGCGCAATCGCAGTCTGGCGGAACGGCCAACCTTTAACGGGCGGGGTGCGGTCTGACTTCGCCGTTTGTCAGGCGCAACACCCACTTGATCCCCTCGAGATAGATCGTCTGTACGCGCGGATCGTCCCAGGACGCATCGGGATGACCCAGCGTGGATGAGAAGACTCGCCCCTTGCCGTAGTTCTTGATCCAGGCAATGGGAAAGTCCTGGTCAGTGCGCTTCACGCCCGGGTTGCGCAGATCGAGTTTGCTGGCATCCAGGCTCGCGAGGACATCCACCTGCGTGCGTGAGTAGGGGGCGCGATACTGGTACATCTCGTCGTGCATGACGAACTCATGCGGCAGGTGTTTCATCGCCGGGAAGTCGGGCCGTTCGACGATCACCGTGGCATCAAACACGTTCCACGGGTGGTTCTCGAAATAGCCACCCACCATCTCTCCATACTCCGGCCACGTGTAGAAGGAGGCGGTCGCACTGTGAACTGCAACGAAGCCTTTGCCGTCCTCATGCACGAACGTCAGCAGATCGCGCTTCTGGTCGGGAGTCATCTGCGTTTCGCCGTTCGTGTAGAACACGACTGCGTCGAAGTAGTCGAGGTTTCGCCCGCGGGTTTGCTTGGAGCCGCCCTTGGCATAGTCGCCGCTTCCCCAGACATCACCCTTGGTGACGAGTTGGGTATCGGTGCGCAAGAACGCGATGTATGCACCACTCTCGCGCCCCAGGCGCTCGAGAGTTGCCATGGCATGGCTCACACCGTCATGCGCAATCTGATTGCCGGTGTGGAGGTCGGCGACAATCAGTATTTTCTTTTTGCCCGCATAGGGATCCTCGGCAGCCTGGGTCGAGCAGGCCGCGAACGAGGTGTAGATCGCAATGAATAGGGCAACGACGCCTTTGCTACATTCACGCCTCCTCGAAGGCGGCCACTGCTGCTTCCGCGACCTTGATGTCATTTACAACGCTTCCCCCGCTTGCGCCCACGGCACCGACCACGACGCCATTGAGCTTCACCGGAATTCCACCACCAAAGATGATGATCTTCTCATGGTTGGTCGTGTTGATGCCGAACAGCGACTGGCCTGACTGGGATGCCTTGGACAGGTCATCCGTTGACATGTCGAACGCCCGGGCGGTGAAGGCTTTCTTGATTGAAATATCGATGCTGCCGAGCCAGGCGCCATCCATTCGGACGTGCGAAATGAGCGCGCCGCCGGAATCGACTACGGCAATGTTGTAAGGGATCTTCAGCTCCGCGGCCTTCTTTTCGCCTGCCGCGATCAAGCGGCGGGCATCGGACAGGGTCAGCGTGGTCACTTGGCGGGACATCGAAATACTCCTTACGCACGGATAGCCGCACACGCGTGATACTACGCGCCGCGTGTCCGATGTCCCTGTGGCAAAGGACTCGAGCCGGGACACCTCATAGGGGGTGTGTCCGCGGCGATTGATTATGATTAAAAAGTAGCGCTTCCAGATCGTATCTGCGCGATGATGTGCGGGTCAGTCACGCGCTGGGGGAGCGATGAATCCGGATCCGCTATTGGGGGTGTTCCTGCATTGGCTCGGCGGGCTCTCGTCCGCGAGCTTCTACGTTCCGTACAAGCGCATTCGCCATTGGTCCTGGGAGATCTTCTGGATCACCGGCGGAATCTTTTCGTGGCTGCTGGCGCCCTGGCTGTTCGCGGCGATCCAGACACCCCATCTGTTGGACGTCCTGGGCTCAATGTCGTCCCAGACCTTGTTCTGGTGCTGGTTCTGGGGGGTGATGTGGGGACTCGGGGGGCTCACCTTCGGGCTGACCATGCGCTACCTGGGGCTGTCCTTGGGAATGGCGGTGGCGCTGGGACTCACGACCGTGATCGGTACGATCGGCCCGCCTCTGTTTCATGGGGTGATCGGGGAGCTCGCCGCGACACCGAGTGGCCGGATCACATTCATAGGCATCGCGATTACCCTGGTGGGAATCGTCGTCGTCGCCCTTGCCGGACGCGCGAAGGAACGCGAAGGCGCCGGCATGAACGGAGCATCGGCCACGGCTGAAACCTCGAGCATTGCCGAGTTTGATCTGCGCAGGGGGCTGTTGATCGCGGTGTTTTCCGGATGCCTGTCCGGATGTTTCGCGTGGGGCCTGGCCGCGGGCCAACCCATTCGGACGGCCGCAGTCGCCGCCGGCGCGAGCCCGCTCTGGCAGGGACTTCCGGTCCTGTGTGTTGTATTGGCGGGTGGACTCACGACCAATCTGATCTGGTGCGCGCTGCTCATCCAGCGCAATCGCACGCTCGGACAGTTTGCCGGGCGCGTCGGGACGAGCGGCACCAGGCCACCGCTCCTGCGCAACTACCTGCTTGCCGCGCTGGGAGGAACGCTTTGGTACTTCCAGTTCTTCTTCTACACGATGGGTGAGAGCCAGATGGGGCGTTACGGGTTCTCGTCCTGGACGTTGCATATGGCCAGCATCATCCTGTTCTCGACGCTGTGGGGATTTGCTTTGAAGGAATGGGCGGGTGCCAGTCGCCGCACTCGCACGCTCGTGTGGAGTGGAATCGCGATCCTGGTGAGCTCAACTGTGGTGATTGGAATTGGAAACTATCTGTCGATGCCAACTTAGGCGATAGGCGTGCAGGTCTTCAACCAGCGGCTCAACCCGAGTGAGCGGCGCGGGCGCAGGCAGCGACGGATGCACCAGTCGGAGTGCTCCGAATGCGACATCCGTATGAGCGTGGCCTACAAAGATGGTATCGGTCGGCCGAAGGGCAGCGAGCGCACGCACGAAAACATTTGACTCGGCGAACCTTCCTTCGACGAGCAATCGGCCCCTCGAGCCGATCAGGTTGAGCGACACGTCCGCCATTAAAGCCGCGTAGAGAGCGATCGCCGCACGCTGTTGGAACGAGTCATCGGGCATTGAAATCCATTGCCCGCGACCCTGCGGAAAAGGGCCCGAACCGGGAGCAAAGGTGGGCAGCACCAGCGCACCTGCGGCCAGCACCGCGCCCACGGCGCTGAGCAGGGCGTGTTGGTCTGCCTTCAGGTCCAGGCGCCGCGTATCCAGCCCGGTGAGAACCTCAATTTCCCGGCCGCCCATGAATCGCGCGGAAGGAACGGGGTTGCCCGACGCGTCGACGTTGACCAAACAGTCACGGGACTCCGGGAGAGCCGCCAGGTTGAAATCGCCGCTGCCGCTGAGAATCCGCATCGCTACGAACCACGTGCCCGTGGAAAGTATCGTTGCCTCGTGGTCAGCGATTTCCGGGAATCCCCGTGCCGCGTGCAGTGCCGCGTTCGAATCGTGGATCCCACAGTAGATCTGTGTGTCGGGAGGCAGGCCGGTGCGCTTCGCCCAGTTGGGCAGTAGAGGGCCGAGTATTGCATCTGCAGGTTGGAGTGGCGCGATGTGTTGCGCCCAACCGCGGGCGACGGACAGTTTGGAATGAGTTGCGGCGAGCGGATTCCACAGATCGGTGTGGCAGCCCAGGCTGGTGACTTCCGCTGCGGTCACTCCGGACAGCAGCCAACTCCAATACTGCGGCCAAGGCAGCACCGTGGTGTCGGGCTCGAGCAGGGCCGGATTCAGCGACTCCTGATAAAACAACTGCGCGCCCAGGTTCAAGCCGACAGGCAGGGCAGGTGAGCCCGTGCTCGCGAAGGGGTCGCGCAATACGTCGTACGCTGCGCGGACGTCGTCCGGCACAGGCGACTCATAGTCGAGGGGCGCCTGAACCAACTTGCCATCGCGTATTACGGCAGCGGCTGCGCCGTGGCTGACCGGAATGATGGAACCGACCTGCGCGAGTCCTGCGAACTCGCGTAGCGTTTCCTCGATCCAACGCTCGATCCCGACCGCATCCAGAGTTGCGAGCCGATTACGTTCAATCCGCGGATTCGGGCGGGTCCGACGCTCCAGCAGACGGCCTTCAGGCGTCCAAAGACTCAGCTTGGACAAGGTCTTACCGACGTCCAGAACGATCGTTGCCCGGGCGGACATGGCGTCACGACTCAATTTGATTAGAAATAAGTGATTATGATTGCAAAATCCGGGGCGCTTAGCTACAAAGAGTGTATGGAAACGGTCATGTCACTGCCCTTTGTCATTCCGGTCAATAGATGGTCGGCCGAGGAGGCGAACGGTCAATCGCCCGCGCAGCTGCTGCTGTATCGCTCGAACCTGCTGGGTTCCGACCTGACGGTGACGAATTTCGGCGGCGGCAACACGTCGGCAAAGCTCGAGGAGCGCGACCCGCTCACCGGTGCCCGCACCCAGGTGTTGTGGGTCAAGGGGTCCGGCGGCGATCTGGGCTCCATGGGGCTGGACGGCTTTGCAACGCTGTACCAGGACAAGTTGTTGGGACTCGAGCAACTCTATCGTGGAGTTGAGCACGAGGATGAAATGGTCGGGTTGTTGCCCCACTGCACGTTCAACCTGAATGCGCGGGCGGCCTCCATTGATACACCGCTGCACAGTTATCTTCCGTTTGCCCATGTCGATCACGTGCATCCTGACGCCATCATCGCGCTCGCAGCGTCTTCCGGCGGCGAGGCGGCGACCCGGGAGATCTGGGGTGGAAAGATCGGCTGGCTGCCCTGGAAGCGTCCCGGTTTCGACCTGGGGTTGCGCTTGCGTGATTACGTCGCGAAAAACCGGGGCCTGCGCGGTGTCATGCTGGCGGGGCACGGGATCATCTGTTGGGGTGAGAGCGCCCAGGCCTGTTACCACAATACAATCGATCTCATTGCGGCTGCCGCGCGTTATCTCAACGAGCGGCTGGCCAAACACGCAGCTTTCGGCGGACAGCGGATCGCGCCGTTGAGCCTGACCGAGCGGGCTGCCGAAGCGGCACAGTTGATGCCCCGGCTGCGCGCACTGATGACGGGGCCAACGTCGAAGGTCGGACACTTCTGCGACGACGCCGAGACACTGGAGTTTGTCTGCTCGCGCAACTTCGCAAAGTTGGCTGCCATCGGCACATCCTGTCCG
>Ga0137416_10001377_pt1 | contig 12393 bp, 11 predicted proteins | sample CZODoug3_1_1_16f_FD_108282 | JGI IMG/M metagenome (GOLD analysis project Ga0137416, IMG submission 108282) | Vadose zone soil fungal communities from Angelo Coast Range Reserve, California, USA - CZODoug3_1_1_16fungal (Illumina Assembly) | ecosystem: Environmental > Terrestrial > Soil > Vadose...
CGCGAAGTTCGCGCGCCGTCTTGGTGCCGCCCTCCTCCTGCGCGGTCGCGAGCATCGGCAGAACGGCCAGCGTCACGCCGGCGATCAGGGTAGTCCAGGCTTTTGCAAACTTCATTGGGTCCTCCACATAGCATCCGTTGTTTGTGTTGGTGTGATGCCTTTTCATGATCGTCGGTCGTTCAATCTCCCTGCCGCGCGGTCTCCTCGTCGCGGGGATGCAGCCAGTTGTCGAGCACGATGGCCGCCAGCAGCACCACGCCCTTGATGATGTTCTGCACCTCGCTATTGACGTCCATGATCGTGAAGGCGTTCAGCAGCGTGCCGATCAGAACACAGCCGACCACGACGCTGAACACGCTGCCGCGGCCGCCGATCAGGCTGATGCCGCCGATGACGACGACCAGCACGACGTCGAAGATCATGGTGCCCTGCGTGATCGCCATCTGCATGCTGCCGGTGGTGCCGACCCAGACGAAGCCGGCGATCCAGGCCAGCAGCGCCACGATGACGTATTCGAGGATGATCAGCGGCCGCAGCGCGACACCCGACAGCCGCGCCGCTTCCGGGTTGTCGCCCTGGGCATAGATGAAGCGGCCGATCGAGGTGCGCGACAGAAACAGCTGCATGGCGATCGCGGCGGCGCCGAACACCAGGATCGGAACCGGGATTCCGAACAGCCGGCCAGCGCCCAGGAACATCAGCCCCGGTTCATCCTTCGGCGCGTACACCACCCAGGCCGGCGCAAACCAGAACGCCAGGCCGTAAATCACAAAACCCGCGGCCAGCGTCACGAACAACGCCGGCGCCTCGACGAATGCCACCATGACGCCATTGATCACGCCGATCGACAATGCGACCGCCAGCGCGATCAGGACGGCGGCCACCACCGGCGTGCCGCGCTGCATCTGGATCAGCGCGATCGACCATGACCCCGCCATGATCGCGACTTCGCTGAGATCGATGCCGCGGCTGATCACGATCAGGCCCATGCCAAGGCCGAGAACGCCCAGGATCGAAATGCTGCGCAAGAGATTGAGCAGGTTCGGAACCGTGGCGAAGCCATTGAGCGTGAACCCGAATACGATCAGCAGCACGACCGTGATCAGGAGCACGATCTGCTCCTGATTGAGCTTTGCGACGTTGAAACGAATACCGGGCGAATGTGGTTCGACGGAGGAGTTGCGTTCACCTCGCTCCAGGCCGCGCGAGGGTAACGGCGACGGCATCATTTCCTCCAGGCGTTATTTTCTTGAGAGTTTAGGGGCCGCCGCTAGTATTCGTCAAATGTATTTCTCAAATCCGGGCTGATCAGTTTCATGCATATTCCGGACGTCGATCTGAACCTGTTCGTGGTGTTCGATGCGATCTACGCCGAAGGCGGCGTCAGCCGGGCCTGTTCCCGGCTCAATCTGACCCAGCCGGCGGTGAGCCATGCGCTCGGCCGGTTGCGGCTGATGTTCAACGATCCGCTTTTCGTCCGCCGCCAGCACGTCATGACCCCGACGCCGTTGGCGCGCCAGATCATTTCCACCGTGCGGCAATCGTTGAACGGGTTTGAAACCACGCTCAATCAGAGCAGCCGCTTCGATCCCGCGACGACGCGGAAGAAATTCGTGATCGGGCTGCGCAACAATATCGAAGCCCCGTTTCTCAGCGCGCTGATGACCACCATCGCCGCCAGCGCCCCGCTCATCGACATCGCGGCGGTGCGGTTCGAGCGGCACAAGCTGCAGCGCGAATTGTCGGCCGGCCTGCTGGATGCGGCCGTCGACGGGTTACTGCCGCTATCGAACGAGGTTCGCCGCGAGCCGGTCCTGACCGAGCGCCTGGTCGTATTCGCCCGCAGCGATCACCCCGAACTGCGCACCAGGCTCGATGCCGACACCTACTTGCGAATGGAACATGTCTGCGTCATGTCCCGGCGCAGCGGCATTTCGTTCGAGGATTTCGAGCTGCAGCGCCTCGGCGTCGAGCGCAACATCCGTCTGCAGTGCCAGAACTTTGCGACCGCCTGCCACGTCGTCAGCAACAACGACATGCTGCTTACCGCCTCGGACCATGCGGCGTCGGCCTCGGACCGCCCGCTGCCGCTGCGGGCCTTTCCCTGTCCGTTTCCGGTCGGGCCGCACGTCAACTATCTCTATTGGCATTCCAACACCGAAAGCGATCCGGCCAACCAGTGGCTGCGCGGGCAACTGATCGCCGCGGGAAAAGCACTGGCCCGAAACGGCTTAAGCAAGAGCATGACGAAGCGAAGGGGGATGCCCCAGTCGCCCTACGCCCACGCCGCATCCGCCAGTTCACGGGCGACAGGATAGCCGTTCTCGGCCGACCACAATCTGTAAGCGGCGCAGGCCCCGATTTTTCACTTCAAGGAGCGACCTCATGACGAAAAGAATCGTATTTACCGGAGGCACGGGCAAAGCCGGCAGGCACGTCCTTCCGCATCTGCTGAGCAAGGGCTATTCGATCCTCAATGTCGATCTGAAACCGATTGATCTGCCGGATGTCAACACGCTCGCCGCAGACCTTACCGACAGCGGGCAGGCCTTTAACGCGCTCACGACCCATTTTGGCTTCGATGGTTTCGCACAGGGCAAGCCGCCGAGCGCGCCCGATGCCGTTGTCCATTTTGCAGCGATCCCGCGCGTACTGATCGAACCCGACAACGCGACCTTCGCTGCCAATGTCGTCAGCACCTATAATGTAGTCGAGGCTGCAATGAAGCTCGGAGTCCGCAAGGTCATCATCGCTTCGAGCGAGACGACCTATGGGGTGTGCTTTGCCGAAGGCGACAAGGACTTTCACAGCTTCCCGCTCGAAGAGGACTATGACTCCGACCCTATGGACTCCTACGGTCTTTCGAAGCTGGTCAATGAAAAGACCGCCCGCGCATTCGCGATGCGATACGGAGCCGATATTTACGCCTTGCGGATCGGCAATGTGATTGAGCCGCACGAATACACCATGTTCCCAGCGTTCCTCGCCGATCCGATGTCGCGCAAGCGCAACGCCTGGAGTTATATCGACGCGCGCGATCTCGGCGAGATTGTGCACCTTTGCCTGCAAAAGGACGGGTTGCAATATCAGGTCTTCAATGCCGTAAACGACACGATCACGCTCAATACGCCGACCCGCGAGTTCCTCGCGCACGCCTGTCCCAGTGTGAAGATCACCCGTGAGATGGGCGAGTTCGAGGCACCGATGTCGAACCGGAAGGCGCGCGAGGTTCTTGGCTTCAGGGAAACCCATAATTGGCGTGAATATTTGCCGACGGCGTAGTTCGGACGATCTCGGCAATTGCGCCGAAATTATCGCGCGCGCTTGCAAAGAAAGAAGCCGACGAGCGCGAGCGGAAACGCGAGCGCCAGCCACGACGACATATCCCAGATGCCGTCGCCGAGCAGCGCGGCGACCAATCCGAAGACGACGACAAGCGCGATGATCGCCGGCAGCAGAAAGATCTGCGCAAGGGAGCGCCGCGCGTTGATCATCACGGATGCTCCGGCGCCTGCGGGCGGAGAGCGTGCGTCACGGTGCCGCTTCGCCGCGACGGCGCGGCGTACAGACGCACTGCCCAGAGATAAAGGCCGCTGCCGAGCACGATCAACGTCACGAGATCCAGCAAGGCCCAGATCACCTTGAGCGGCATGCCGCCATAGTCACCGAAATGCAGCGGTTTTGAAATGAACAGCGCCTTGGCGTACCAGGGCAGTTCCCGGCTCTCCGAAAACGACCCGTCGGCCGCGTTGATCATGATCGGCATGATCAGCTTCGATGTCAGCGGCGTGTCACCGTGGAGAAATACACCATAGTGATGGCCGCCGGCGAACAGCGAGCCCGGCATCGCGATGGATGAGACCTTCATGCCCGGCGCGGATGCAAGCGCGGTTTCCATCGCCCTCTGTGCCGAGGCCGGGTTCGCCGGAGCCGGCGCGTTCCGCCACGGCGCGATCATTTCCACCAATTCCGTCCTCTGCCAGTGCCGCGCGATCTGCTGGGCCAGGGTATTGATGGCTCCCGTCACGCCTACGACCAGCATCCACGCGGCGAGGACGATGCCGGACAGATTGTGCAGGTCGAGCCAATAGAGCCGCCGCGTGCGTTCGCGTACCGTCCCGAAATCCAGCCGCCGCATGAACGGTCCGTACACGACCACGCCCGAGACGATCGCGATGACGAAGCACAGACCTATGGCACCGAGAAACAGCATGCCTTTTTCATCGAGCAGCAAATCAGTGTGCAGGTCGGTGATGAATTTGATGACGGGACTGCGCGTGCTGTCGCCGACGCGCAGGACACGTCCGGTACGGCCGTCGATGGTCACAACCGCCGCGACCTTGGGCGAGTTGATCGCCGGCGCAATGAACAGGTGCCACACCGGATCGTCATCATCCGGCACGGCAAAGGTGATGGCCTCGTTCGGCCGCTGCGCGTGGCCAATCTCGAGCACCCGGTCGAGGCTGATCATCGGCGCATCCGCAGCAGCCCTGTCAGGTGCCGCGGTGGCACCGAGCGCGCGATCAATCTCCTCATGGAAGATGAGTGGCAGTCCGGTCAGGCACAGGATGAACAGGAACAGCGTACAGACAAGGCTCGTCCACTTGTGGACGTGCTTCCAGACACGGACCGTTCGTGGCGTCATGATTGCATTTCCCAAGACACTACCAAGTAAGACATCACCATGTATAGCGGACGCTTCCCGTCACCGTGCGCCCCGCCCCGAGGAAACAGGCATTCAGGCTTGTGCACGTCGAGACGTAATATTTGTCGAAAAGGTTGCTGGCGTTGACCGCGAGCGTTACGCCGCGCAGTTTCGGGTTGAGGTACGACAGATCGTAGTGGATGGCTGCGTCGAACAGCGTATAGCCGGGGATGAGAATCGTGTTGGCGGCATCGCCGTAGGAGTCGCCAATATAGCGCACGCCGCCGCCAAGCCCGAAACCTGTAAGCTGGCCCCGCTGGAACGTGTAGTCGGCCCATAGCGCGGCCTCATTCATCGGCATCACGATCAGTTGCTTGCCGAGCTGGCTGGGAACGTTGGTCTTGGTGACCTCCGTGTCGGTATAGGCGTAGGACGCGACCAGCTTCAGGCCATCGGTCAGGCTTGCCGATGCCTCGAATTCGACACCGCGCGATCGAGCCTCGCCGGTTTGCACGTTGAACAGCGGGTTGGCCGGATCCGGCGTCGTCAGGTTCTGCTGGACGATATTGAACAGCGCCGCTGTCAGCAAAAGATTGGTGCCGAGCGGCTGATACTTGGCGCCGACTTCGACCTGTTCGCCGGTGGTCGGATTGAAGGCCGATCCCGCCTGCGTGAGGCCCAGCGTCGGCTGGAACGACCGCGCATAGGCGACATAGGGTGAGAGACCGAAATCGAACACGTAGTTCAGGCCGGCGCGGCCGGAAAAAGCCGCATCGTCCTGGGTCTGCTGCGTGCCCTTGATGAAATTGAGCGTATCTGTGCCGACCCAGTCATGGCGGCCGCTCAAGGTCAGGCGCCAGCCGCCCAGCGCGACCTGATCCTGTAGATAGACGCCGGTCTGGTCCTGTCTCTGACCGCTATGGTTGGTGGTCGCCGGGAATGTGATGGGCGCGCCGTAGACCGTGTTGTAGAGGTCGATCGGCGGCGCGGAGCCGATGGCCATGTTCAGTTCGCTGGTGGCATGACGGTAGTCGAGCCCGAGCAGCGCGACATGCGAGAACGGGCCGGTCGAGAAACGGGCCTCCGCCTGATTGTCGATGGTGAAGGCGGTGGCGTTCTCCGGAAACGAAAACACACCGCGGTTCAGCGTACGCAGATCGGGCTGCAAGGCCGTCATGCCGAGCGCGCCGCCGCCTGCCACGGCATAGGTGTTGGTCTCGAGGCCGGTATAGCGAAGATTCTGCCGCACGGTCCAGATTTCGTCGAACGAATGCTCGAACTGGTAGCCGGCCCAGTATTGGGTGCGGTCGAAATGATCGAGCCCCGGCTCGCCGACGAACTTGGTGAGGGGAATCCGGCCGTTCGGATTCGGCAACAATGTGCCCACGGCGGGGAAGAACTGGAAGGCGAGGCCGGTGACGTCGCGCTGATATCCGCTCAGGAAGGTGAAGCTGGTGTCGAGGTCGGGCTTCCAGTTGAACGACGGCGCGATCGCGCCGCGAAAGTCGTTGACGAAATCAACCTGGGTGCCGCCGCCATGCAACGTGCCGGCGATACGGTACGTCACGTCGCCCTTGGCGTTGGCGCCTCCGATATCGAAATTGGTCTGGGCCCGGCCCCAATTGTCGGCAAGGAATTCGACCGAGTTGACCGGCGCCGCCGTCGGAAGACGGCTGACCAGATTGATCATGCCGCCCGGTGCGATCTGCCCGTAGAGCGACGAGGATGGGCCTTTGAGCACCTCCACCCGTTCAAGCAGAGAGAGGTCGATCTTGGGCTGGCCGAACTGGCTGGCGCCGTAGGGAAGTTGCATCCCGTCGAGGTAAAGCACGGGCTGGAAGCCGCGAATACGAAGCGATTCGAAGCGCGTGTCGTTCGGACTGTTGGTGGTCACGCCCGCGGTATATGACAGCGCCTGGACCACGGTCTGGGCATTTTGGTCCCTGATCTGATCGCGGCCAACCACGGAGATCGCCTGCGGCGTCTCCAGCAGCGGCGTGTTGGTCTTGGTGCCGACGAGGCTGCGATGGGCGACGTAACCCTGGATCGGACCATTACCTTGCTGGAACGTACCCTTGCTGGCCGATGTCTCGGTGCGTGCGGCTTCTGTGCCGCGTCCCGGCGCGACCGACGGACGTGCAAGGTGCGCCGCGCGTCCCGCACGCGTCGTGGTCCGCGATTGCACGCGCGGCTTCGGCGCATCGACCGTAACGGAGGGAAGCGACGTTGTGGAACCCTGATCCTGAGACGGCGGGGATGTCTGCGCTGCCGCCGATGTTGCGTCACCTGTCGCGGTTGCTGCCGCCAGAAAGACGACAGCAGCTCTCACGCCCACTATAAAAGTCTTCAATGCCACGCCCCATTTGACTTGCAGGGGCACCCGTAACGCTGCGCAGCGCTCGTGAAAAGAAACTGGACGCGATTCCTCTCTAGAAGCTATCGAATTTAGAAACGATCAAAAGTCGCGCGCAACTTTTTGCGACTTCAGGATCGCATCCCAACCTGGGTCATATCGAACGACCTCCCAACCAGTGCTGTTCAAAAGCACCCTGAGGTGGTGGCGTCCTAAGGGTGCATTAACCCGCGCTTGGCATTCTAGGCGTGATGAATGGCCCGAGCTCGAAGCCCGCAGAATCTGCCAAGTCCGTCATTCCAGCCGTTGCTTTGTTCGCATGGTTCATCGCGGGAGCGTGGCTCCTGGACCTGTTCGTCGCCTACGACTGGAACCAGGGCCTGGTGCGAGGGACGTTGCTCATCGCGGTGGCGGCGCTTGGCGGCATTCCCGCGCTTGCGGTCGCTCTGGCGCCACGTCAGCCTTGGCCGGCGTACGCCCCGTTGCGTGGACTTGGCATCCTCGCCGCGATCTGCGTTGCCCTGGGCTTCGGGTATCACCTTCGCGAGGGAGCGCGGACCCTCAAAATGTCATTTGAGCAACAGCAGGTCTGGCTCGATCAAGGCGAAAATACGATCCGAGCCATTCGATTGCTCCTCCATGGGGTGAACCCCTATGGCGAGCGGACAATGCTGGACCCGGCCTACTACCGCATCGCCCTGGACGAGCTTTCCGCGAAACCATCTTGCGCAGCGGCGCCGACCAGCACGGCAGTTCTCCAAGAGCTGAGCAGCCGGTACTGGCAGGATCCGGTCGCGCACCTCGCGGAGATGAACCAGCTCTTCCCCCCGGTCAACGATCGGCCCGAGTGTCAGCGGATCCGCCGCGACTTCGACTCCATGGGGTACAAATACGGGCCTCTGTTGCTCGCGGTTTATTTTCCTTTCGTCGTTACGCTTGGGGAGGCGGGGATTTACGCGGCCCACCTGGTTTTGTTCGTGGCACTCTCCGTGCTCGTTGGGTTCATCGCGTTACGGATGGCCCGTGGCGACCTGTTCCTGGCCTCGTTGCCGTTCATCGTCCTCTATGGCTCGGGGCATATTCGCTGGAATACGTTGTACTTGTCAGCCGTCGATCTCGCCCCGACGTTTTTGGCCCTGCTTGCATGGTGGTCTATCTCGCGCTCGCCGCGGACCGGCTGGGCGGGAGCCGCTATCCTGGGCTTGAGCATCGGGGCGAAGGTGGCTCCCGGAATTCTTTTTCTTCCGCTCCTCAGTCGTTTGCGGCCACGCGATTGGACCTGGCTCGTGATCGTACTCCTCATTCTGACCGCCCCATTCCTTGTTTGGGATGCGACCAGCTATCTCAACAACTGCGTGGCGTTTATCTTTGCCCGCGCCCCGGATACAACGACTCCCTTGTATTTTCTCGGACCCACCGGCGCCTTCTTGGCAAAGGCGGTCGTACTCATCGGTTTAGCCGCACTGGCCCTGTATGGGCATGTCCGGCGCTGGCCAGCGGGACTGGCGCTGGCTTTTGTCACGCTCGCGCATTTGGGGGCGATGGGCTTGTCCGCGGCTTTCCATAATAATTATCTGGTCTGGGTCGTCCCCCTTGTCGGGCTTTGGATGTTGCACACTGCTGTGTGCGCCACCGGACAAGGTGGGCCGAACCCGCCCTGACCATGCCAGTTCCTGCGGGATCGTCTCGACGTCAAGGCGGCAAGCCGCGGCCGTCTAACGCTCGACCAATGCAGCGCGATCGTCGGCTCGACCAGCTATCTGCCCGAAACCATGTCAGGAACGAGTACGTGAATGCTGCTTCAGGCCGAAAAGATGCAGCGTTGAACGGCGCGCCACCGACCAACACTTGACAAGTGTGTTTGCATAGCTGGCCTATGACAAGGAAAACGAATTCTAATCAATTTGATTTTGTTGGTAGCGGGAGAGCGCTACCGCTTTTCCCCGGCGCGCCGCGGCGCGTGACTGAAACGGCCAATGTGCCACGGATTTTTGTCACTTGCAGAAAACACCGCGAAACGATGGACTTCGCTCTAGTGGGACTGAGTGTAGGGAGCAGCATCCATCAGCAGCACACCAAAAAGAAGGACCAGATAGAGCAGCGAAAACACGAACAGGCGACGAGCAGGCCGCCTTTCCTTGTCATTGCTCCGACGGACTTGCCATGAGAGAAAAATCATGATCGCTCCAAGCATCGCCGCAGCCGCGCCATAGATGGCCCCCGCGAACCCCAGTGCCCAGGGTATCAGTGAGATCGGAACCAGAAGAACGCTATAGAGAAGAATCTGGCGCTTTGTTTCGGCCTTGCCGGCTACGACCGGCAACATCGGCACACCGGCGCGAGCGTATTCTCCGGCAAGATTGAGCGACAGTGCCCAGAAGTGGGGTGGCGTCCAAAGGAAGATGATCAGGAACAGGATGAGTGGTTCGAGCCCGACATTACCCGTGACCGCAACCCAGCCGATCACCGGAGGGAGTGCGCCAGCCGCACCGCCAATGACGATATTTTGCGGTGTTCGGCGTTTGAGCCACATCGTGTAGACCACGACATAGAAGAAAATTGTGAAAGCAAGCAGCGCAGCCGCGGCCATGTTCAGCAAAGTGCCGAGGGCCAAAATGGCGCACATGCCAAGCATCAGTCCGAAAACCAATGCTTCCATGCGCGATATACGGCCGCTAGGAATTGGACGCATGGCGGTACGCGCCATCACCGCATCGATGTCGGCGTCGTACCACATATTGAGCGCACCTGCGGCGCCAGCTCCGGCAGCTATGCAAAGAAGGGCAACGACACCGGTGAAGGGATCGATGCCGCCTGGTGCAACCATGAGACCGACTAGTGCGGTAAAGACGACCAGCGACATAACGCGCGGTTTCGTCAGCGCGACATAGTCCCCGATGTTGGCATAGCTGCCGCGAAGAATAGAACCATTGCTCTGCATGAGATTAATGCCTCGTCTTGTAAGCGACATGGCGACCTCTTTCAGTCCGATACTCAAAAAAGCCTTCGGTTGTAGAACACTCTTGTCAGGCAGTCTCCGAAACGCGACAGGCTCCGTCCTCCTTCTGGTACGAGGCAATGGTAGCTACGCCGCTGGCGCGAAAAATATGACCCGGAGGATATGCGTGTAGTCGGATTCGAACACCATAATCGCCACGAATACCAACACCAGCACCGGCGGCAGCAGGATGGCGTAGGCCAAGGCCAGCCGCTCCCAGGCCATGTGCATGAAGACAGCGACGATCAGACCAGCCTTCAACACCATGAACAGCAGGATCAGTGACCATCTGAGATAGCCATGGAGGCCAAAGTAGTCGACGAGATAGGAGCAGGTGCTGAGAACGAACAACCATCCCCAGACCACGAGATAAAGCTTGATCGGATGCTGCTGGCCCTTTGTGTGCAAGGTGCCTGATGCGAGTGCGTCGTGCACATGAGCCTGCAGCGAATGTTGCTGTCCTTCCAAATGTACCGCTGCGTTTGTCATGCGCCGACCTCACCAGAGATAAAAAAGGGCAAAGATGAACACCCACACGAGATCGACAAAGTGCCAGTACAGGCCGGTGATTTCGACGATCTCGTAATATCCCTTCCTGCTCGTGAAAAAACCGCGCCTTTCGACATCAAAGTCTCCCCGCCAAACCTTTCGCGCAATGGCGATCAGGAAAATCACGCCGAACGTCACGTGGGTGCCGTGGAAGCCAGTGATCATGAAAAAGCTTGAACCAAACTGCTCCGCGCCCCAGGGGTTACCCCAGGGCCGGACGCCCTCCCTGATCAGCTTGGTCCATTCGAAGGCCTGCATTCCGACGAACGTTGCGCCAAATGCCGCTGTGGCCAACATCAAAGCGGCGGTTTTCGCACGATCGCGGCGGTAGCCGAAATTGACGGCCATCGCCATCGTCCCGCTGCTGCTGATCAAGATGAAGGTCATGATGGCAATCAGGATGAGCGGGATTTTCTTATCTCCGATCGTGAGGGCGAAGACTTCGCTGGGGTTGGGCCACGGCACAGTCGTGGACATTCGCGTCGTCATGTACGACAGCAGAAAACAACTGAAGATGAAGGTGTCGCTGAGGAGGAAGATCCACATCATGGCCTTCCCCCAGGAAACATTCTTGAAAGCGCGCTGATCCGACGACCAGTCGGCGGCGATGCCTTGCCAGCCTGCGGGCCGCATAGTCGATGCTCCGGTGTCTGTCAGCACGGTCTCTGCCATGGCGTCTCAACCCCCTAGGTAAGCAACTGGCGACAGATGGCGACGAAATCGTCTGTCCAGCCGGTCAGCAGACCGAGCAGGACCAGCCAGATCAACAGCAGGAAATGCCAATAGATAGCGCAGAGTTCCACGCTCAGGCGCACCCGGGTCATCTCAGCGCCCCGCCACACTTTGGCAGTCGTTCTGCCGAGGGCCACCAGACCGCCCATCAGATGTAGCCCATGCACCGCGGTGATCAGGTAGAAGAAGGAATTGGCTGGATTGGACGCTACGAAATACCCCGCAGCGCTCAGCTGTTGCCATGCCAGGAGTTGCCCAATCAGGAAAGTAACGGCGGATGCTCCCCCAGCGCACAGGCCGACGATGACGCCGTCCATGTCGTTCCGGCGCGCGGCCGTCTGCGCCCATTGCAGCGCGACACTGCTCAAGACCAGGACGCCCGTGTTAAACCACAGTAGCCTGGGCAGGGGCAGCGCCCGCCAGTCCACCATGCTCATGCGCATCGAGTAGGCGCTGATGACGAGCGCGAACAACGAACCGACGACCGCGAGAAATACCCCCAATCCGATTTTCGCCGGCGGCAGGGACGGAGCACTGTCGTCGCGAAAATCGGCGATCACTCCTTCCTCCAGCCAGGGTTTCGCTCCCAGCCGTTGCTGCGAGAGCCACCATCCCGCAATCGCGGCTATTCCTGCCATGAACAGGATCATGACGCTCACGGGTGGGCCCCCTGCGCCAATAATTCCGCCGGCGGCTCATTTTGCGGCACGAAATCCCGAGTGACGCCGGGCACGCTGTAATCATAGGCCCAGCGGTAGACGATCGGGAGCTCCTTGCCCCAGTTGCCGTGCCCCGGCGGGGTTTGCGGAGTTTGCCATTCCAGCGACGCCGCTCCCCAGGGATTGCCGCCGGCCTCTTTTCCTTTGAACAGGCTCCAGATCAGATTGAACAGGAACACAAGCTGGGAAAAGCCGACGATCAAGGCCGCCACGCTCATGAAAGCATTGAGGTCATGGGCGGATGCCGGGACGAAGGCCGTTTCGCCGATGTCGTGATAGCGGCGGGGCATACCCAGCAGGCCCAGATAGTGCATGGGGAAGAAAATCGCATAGGCCCCGAGGAACGAGACCCAGAAGTGGAATCGTCCAAGCGCCTCATTGAGCATTCGTCCGGTGA
>Ga0137416_10001379_pt1 | contig 12385 bp, 7 predicted proteins | sample CZODoug3_1_1_16f_FD_108282 | JGI IMG/M metagenome (GOLD analysis project Ga0137416, IMG submission 108282) | Vadose zone soil fungal communities from Angelo Coast Range Reserve, California, USA - CZODoug3_1_1_16fungal (Illumina Assembly) | ecosystem: Environmental > Terrestrial > Soil > Vadose...
CGCCGCTCGGACCTTCCTCGTCATTGCGAGGAGCGATAGCGACGACTTGTCCGCCGTAGCTCGAAGAGCGAAGGCGGAAGCAATCCATGCTTCAGCAAGCGGATAGATGGATTGCTTCGCGGAGCCTGTCATCGGGCGCGCATTCGCGCGACCCGTTGGCTCGCAATGACGTAGGGAGAGCTGCGAACTATTCAGTTCAACTGACGCTCCCCTACTCCACCAGCAGCACGTCCACGGCGACGCCGAGCTTCTGCTTGCGCGATCCGACGATGATGCCGTCGACCGGCGAGACGTCGGAGAAGTCGCGTCCGACCGCGAGAATGATGTGGTCGTTCTCGACCAGGATGTCGTTGGTCGGATCGAACCCGATCCACCCCATTTCGGCGCCGCACCAGACCGAGACCCAGGCATGGGTCGCATCCGCGCCCTGCAAGCGCGGCTGGCCCGGCGGCGGGATGGTGCGCAGATAGCCGCTGATATAGGCCGCCGGCAGCCCGAGCCCGCGCAGGCCTGCGATCATCACATGGGCAAAGTCCTGGCAGACGCCGTGGCGCTTCTCGAACACTTCCTTGAGCGGCGTCGAGATCACGGTCGCCTTCGGATCGTATTTGAAGTCGCTGCGGATCCGGTGCATCAGGTCGATCGCGCCGGCCAGAACGCCCGTAGCGGGCGGAAAACTCGCCGAGGCGTAGGCCGAGACCGGCCGCAGCACCGGCACCAGCGAACTGGCAAAGACGTATCCGACCGGCGAGGACGGGCCGAGACTCGTGGCTTCAAGGGCGATATCGCGGACGCTCTCCCACGGCGGACTGGGCGCAGCGCGGTCGGGCGCCTGGCGCGATACTGATACCCGCGACCTTGAATCGATCCGCAGATTGCGATGCGCGGTCTCGATCAGCACATTCTCGGTGTGGGTCCCGAAGAAATCCCGCCGCGCCGTGCGCTCCGCCGGGCGCGGCCGGATGTCGACGGTGTGGGAGAGCAATTGCTGCCCGTCGCCGCTTCTGGGCTCGAGCCGCAGCGAGCAGCGCGCGAAACTCACCGGGCTTTCGTAAGCGTAGGTCGTGACGTGCCTGATATCGTAGATCACGCGAGGCCCGTCAGCTTCTCCGGCCGGCTCGCATTGGGCCCGTGCGGAAAATAATGCAGTCCGATCGCGTCCGCCAGGTTGAGCAGATCCTGCGCCAGCGCGAACAGGGTCTTGGCGTCGAGCGCTGCTGCTTCGGCGGTGGTCAGCATCGCCTGCAGTGCTACCGCCAGCCGCTGCGGCCGCTCGATCAGCCCATGCTCCTTCAGGCTCGGTAGTGCTGCGACGTGCTCGTTCAGGGCCGCGACCTGGAATGCGACCGAGCGCGGGTTATAAGGGTCGAGCACCGCCAGATCGCGCACCGGCGCCAGCAGCGGTCCGACCAAATAGCGCGAGCGATAGGTGATCTGGCAATCCACCAGCGTCAGCAGCAAGTCGAGATCCTCATCGCCGGCTTCCTCATAGGCGAACTGCCGCGTGAACCGCGCGGTGTTGATGGCGCGCTCGGCGCGGCGGCCCATCTCGAGGAAGCGCCAGCCGGCGGCGCGGTTCATGTTTTCCTGTGCCAGGCCTGCGAAACTCGCAAGCTCCTGCAATGTCAGTTCGGCGGCGCTGAGCACGCCGTCGTCATCCTCCACCTCATGGTCCAGCCGCTCCACCATCTCGGTGATGACCTGCCAGGCGTCCGGCGACAGCCGCTCCCGCAGCGACGTCGCGGTGCGCTGCGCCGAGCGCACCAGCGACAGCGCCGAGCCGAATTTCTCCTCGCTCTGCAGCGCTTCGGCGGCCACCTTGGCCGGCTGCGCCCGCGCGGTCTGCGTCGCCGCGCCCCAGGTCACCAGCAGCCGCTGCATGCGTTCGACGGAATGCAGCCCGGTCGAGGGGCCCTTGACGGAATCGCGCAGCGGCGTGCCGAGCGCGCGGATCAACCGCAGCGTCGCTTCGGCGCGTTCGAGATAACGGCCGAGCCAGAACAGATTGTCGGCAGCGCGGCTCGGCACCACGCCGGCGATGCGCCTGATCCGAACCGTATCCCCTGCGGGCAAAAGCGTGGAGGTCGAGACCGCCTGGTCCGAGACCACCCAGACGTCGGCCGACCGTGCGCCATCGCCCATCGACACGGCGCGGGCGTCGGGCTGCTCGGCGATCCGGCAGAAACCGCCGGGCAGGATGGTCCAGCCGGTGGGGGTGGCGGCGGCGAAAACCCGGAGCACGAACGGCCGCGGCGTGATCCGGCCATTTTCCCACACCGGCGTCGTCGACAGCCGCACCAGTTCCTGGCCGGCATAGTCGATGCCGCGGTCGGTGATGGCGGCCCGCAGCCGCTCGCGTTCGGCTGCCGACAATTCGCTCGCCAGCACCGGTCCGTGTCCCGGAAAGCCCGGCACGCCCCGGCCGTAGGCGCCTTCGATGGCGATCCGGTCGAGCCGCGACAAGACCTCCTCGCGCGCGGATTTCTGGCCGCACCACCAGGTCGCGATGTGCGGCATCTTGAGATCCTCGCCGAGGAAACGCCGGCTCAGACTCGGCAGGAAACCGAGCAACGCCCTCGCCTCCAGCACGCCCGAGCCCGGCATGTTGGCAACCACGACGCCATTCTTGCGCAGCACCTCGACCAGCCCGGGCACCCCGAGATAGGAGGAAGCATCCAGCTCCAGCGGATCGAGCATGTTGGAATCGACCCGGCGCAGCAGCACATCGAGCCGCTTCAGGCCGGCGACGGTGCGGATATGGATACGGTCGCCGCTGACGGCGAGATCGTCGCCCTCGACCAAGAGGAAGCCGAGATAGCGCGCCAGCGTTGCGTGCTCGAAAAAGGTTTCGCTGAAGGCGCCCGGCGTCAGCAAGCCGATGCGCGGCTCGTCGCGGTCGGCGCTGGCGCGCAAGCTGTCGCGAAACGCCTCGAAGAACGGCGCCACGCGTTCGACGTTCATGGATTTGTAGAGGTTGGAGAACGCCCGCGACAGCACCAGGCGGTTTTCCAGCGCGTAGCCTGCACCCGACGGCGCCTGGGTGCGGTCGCCCAGCACCCACCAGCGCCCATCGGGCCCACGGCCGACATCGGCGGCATAGAGGTGCAGATAGCGCCCGCCCGGCGGCTTTACGCCGCAAACCGCGCGCAAATATTCGCTGCTGCCGGCGATCGCGGCTGCGGGGATCGCGCCGTCCGCGACCAGGCGGCCTTCGCCGTAGAGATCGCGCAACAGCATTTCGAGCAGTTGGGCGCGTTGTGCGATCCCAGCACTCAATTGCCGCCAGTCGGCGGCGTCGATCAGCAGCGGCAGATGGCTTAAGGGCCAAATCCGATCGGCGGTATCGCCGGGTGCGCGGTAGGTGACGCCGGCCTCGCGCAGATGGCGGTCGGCGGAGGCGAATCGGCGTTCGATATCGGCCGGCGCGAGCGCGGCAAAGGCGTCGAAGAATCGGGCCCAGACCGCGCGGGGCGCGCCGTCCTGCGCGATATATTCGTCGGGAATGCCGGGCAGCCGCGCATAATCGCGCGTCCATTGCGCCATCCGGCGCTGGCCGGGACGGACCTTGCTGTCCTGATTGCTGCCACTGGCCTGTCCCGTCATTCCGACCGACTCCGTTGCTAAAAATTAATGCAGGAGCGGCGTCCTCAAGTCGAGGGTCAATGGGAATTCAATTGTGCGTTCCTCGGGCGGCGGATCGATCTTGCCCGGGGTGTGGCCGTGATCCTGGAAGCGGGCCAGCCGCCGCGCCTCGGCCTCGTAGGAATTGACCGGCTTGGTCTCATAGCTGCGGCCGCCGGGATGGGCGACATGATAGACGCAGCCGCCGAGCGAGCGGCCGTTCCAGGTATCGATCAGGTCAAACGTCAGCGGCGCGTGGACCGGAATGGTCGGATGCAGCCCCGACGCCGGCTGCCATGCCTTGAAGCGGACCGCCGCGACCGCCTCGCCGGAGCGGCCGGTTTCCATCATCGGCATCCGCCTGCCGTTGCAGGTGATGACGTGGCGTCCCTCGACAAAGCCGGTCGCCTTGACCTGCAACCGCTCGACCGAGGAATCGACGTAGCGCACGGTGCCGCCGGCCGAACCCTCTTCACCCAGCACATGCCAGGGCTCGAGCGCCTGCCGCAGTTCGAGCGTGACGCCGCCATGATGGACACGGCCAAACACCGGAAAGCGGAATTCGAGCTGCGCCGTGTACCATTCCGGCGAGAAATCGTAGCCGGAGTGGCCAAGCTCGGCGAGCACGCCCAAAAAATCTTCCCAGAGAAAATGCGGCAACATGAAGCGATCGTGCAGCGTGGTGCCCCAGCGCACGAATTTGCCCTGCTGCGGCTCGCGCCAGAGCTTTGCGATCAAGGCGCGGATCAGGAGTTGCTGCGCCAGCGACATCCGCGGATCGGGCGGCATTTCGAGCGCGCGGAATTCGACCAGGCCGAGCCGGCCGGTCGGTCCATCCGGCGAATAGAGCTTGTCGATGCAGATCTCGGCGCGGTGGGTATTGCCTGTGATGTCGACCAGGATATGCCGGAACAGCCGGTCGACCAGCCACAGTGGCGCTTCGACCCCGGGCGGCGGCACGTGGCTCAGCGCGACCTCGAGCTCATAGAGACCGTCATGTCGCGCCTCGTCGATGCGCGGCGCCTGGCTGGTCGGGCCGATGAACATGCCCGAGAACAGATAGGACAGCGAGGGATGCCGCTGCCAGTACAGCACCAGGCTCTTCAGTAAATCCGGACGGCGCAGGAACGGCGAATCCTGCGGCGTGCTGCCGCCGACCACGACGTGATTGCCGCCGCCGGTACCGGTGTGGCGGCCGTCGACCAGGAAGCGGTTGGCGCCGAGCCGGGTTTTTGCGGCGTCTTCGTACAGACCGAAGGTGATGTCGACCGCCTCGCGCCAGCTCTGCGCCGGCTGGATGTTGATCTCGATCACGCCGGGATCGGGCGTCACCTTGATGACTTCGATGCGGGGATCATAGGGCGGCCCATAGCCCTCGACGTGCACCTGCAACTGCATTTCCTCGGCGCCGGCCTCCACCACCGAGATCAGCTCGAGATAATCTTCCACCTTCTCGACCGGCGGCATGAAGGCACACAACACGCCGTCGCGGATTTCGATCGACATCGCCGTGCGCACGGGCTCCGGCTTTTTTGGCTTCGCCGCTTTCGCCGCGCCTTCGGCTTGAGCGTCGGTCTCGGAACCCGCGAGCTCGTCGCGCGGCTCCATCGGATCCTGCTCGACGATATAGGGATATTCCTCGGGAGCGACGTGCTCCAGCGAGGCGATCGGCAACCGCAGGCCGAGCGGAGAATCGCCCGGCGTCAGAAGCAAATGGCCGCGCCGGACTTTCCAATGCTCGCTGCGCCAGCGCCCGGGGGTGGGTTTGGCGCCGGCGTTCCAGCGCTGGATCGGCAGCACGAATCCCTTCGGCGCATTGAGCCCGGAATCGAACACCCGCGCCATGCGCGAGCGCTCCTCCGGGTTGGACAGTTTGGAATCGGTGGGGTCGACATTGGTGGGGAGCGAGGCTTCCTTCTGGATCCAGTGCGCGGGGTCTTCGAACACCGGCAGGACATAATCGGTGCTGAGCCCGAGCTTATCAGCGGTGCCTTCAGCAAAGCGTTCGGCGTCCTTGATCTCCGCCTTGCGTGGATTCTCGATTCTAGCGATCAGGTCGGAATTCTTCCAGACCGGCGCGCCGTCCTTGCGCCAATAGAGCCCAAACGCCCAGCGCGGCAGGCTTTCGCCCGGATACCATTTGCCCTCACCGTAATGCAGCAGCCCGCCCGGTGCGAAACGCGTGCGCAATTTCCGGATCAGATCATCGGCGAGTGCCCGCTTGGTTGGACCGACCGCGGCGATATTCCATTCCGGCGCTTCCAGATCGTCGACCGAGACGAAGGTCGGCTCGCCGCCCATCGTCAGTCGGACATCATCCTGTTTGAGATCGGCATCGACCTGCTCGCCGAGCTTGTCGAGCCGCGCCCAGGACTCATCGGAGAACGGCTTTGTGATCCGCGGCGCCTCGCGGATGCGCTTGACGCTCATTTCGAAGCCGAATTCGGTATTGGCAAATCCGGCACTGCCCGAGATCGGTGCCGCCGAGCGATAATGCGGCGTGGCGGCGACGGGGATGTGCCCCTCGCCCGTCAGCATGCCCGAGGTGACGTCGAACCCGATCCAGCCGGCGCCGGGAAGATACACTTCGGCCCAGGCGTGCAGATCGGTGAAATCATTTTCGACCTCGCGCGGGCCTTCGACCGGATCGATGTCGGGGCGCAGCTGGATGAGGTAACCGGAGACAAAGCGCGCGGCGAGCCCGAGATGACGGAAGATCTGGATCAGGAGCCAGGCCGAGTCGCGGCATGATCCGGAGCCGCACGCCAGCGTCTCCTCCGGCGTCTGGATGCCCGGCTCCATGCGGATGACATAGCTGATTTTCTTCTGCAGTTGCGCGTTGAGGTCGACCAGGAAATCGACCGTGCTGTCGGCCTGGCGCGGGATCTCCTTGAGATAGGCGGCGAACAGCGGTCCTTCCTCCGACGTCGCAAGATAGGGCGCGAGCCCGGTCTTGAGGTCGTCGGTGTACTGAAACGGAAAGCTGGTGGCATAGGGCTCGACAAAGAAGTCGAACGGATTGACCACGGTCATCTGCGCCGAGAAGTCGACCTCGATCTTCAGCTCGGTCGCCTTCTCCGGGAAAACGAACCGCGCCAGCCAGTTGCCTTGCGGATCCTGCTGCCAGTTCACGAAGTGGTTAGCAGGCGTCACCTTGAGCGAGTAGCTCAGGATCGGCGTGCGCGTATGCGGCGCCGGGCGCAGCCGAATGGTCTGGGGGCCGAGATCGATCGGTCGGTCGTATTTGTAGTGCGTGACATGATGTAGTGCGACGAAGATCGACACGGATGGAAGACTCCAGCAGCTTTTTTGAGCAGAACACTGGTTCCGGTGTGGATCAAGCACTAACAACGGGCATGGGGTGCCCAGGAACTATCCGGATGTCGTCCCGGCGAAATGCCGGGACCCATACCGCGTGATCTATCAGTGCGCGATCACTGACATGGTGACCCCAAACACCCAGGGCGTGAATTCGGCGCCACCGAAATCAAACCCTTCGCCTTGGTCGGGTGATCCGAGGCTGCCTGCAGCCGAGCGGCGAGCTTGGCATAAAGGAAGCAGCGGAGCCGCGCCGATCCGGGCGCGGCTCCAGCGCGAGATCGCGGCAAAGATCAGAGCAGGCCGTTCTTCTTCATGATCTCGGAAGCGTTCTCCTTGGTTATGAGCATGGTCGGCAGGGTGATGACAGGCTGCAGCTTTTCGCCCTGAAGCAGCTTGACCGCCTGTCGCAGGCCTTCGGCGCCGGGCGTCGCATAGAGGAACGTCGCGGTAAGCTGTCCCTTGCTGACCCAGGTAACGCCTTCATCCGGCAGGCCATCGATGCCGAGGATGAACCTGATGTTCTTGTCGCGCCCTGCGTCCTTGGCTGCGAGATAGGCGCCGTAGGCCATTGGATCGTTGTGGCCATAGATCAGATCAATCTTCTCGTTATTGCGCAACGCGGTGGTCATGATGTTGTAGGCCTGATCCTGCTTCCAGTCGCCCGACTGATTGTTGAGCAGATATTTGATACCGGGCTCCTTGTCGGTGAAGGCGTGGAAGCCGTCGTGCCGATCGTGCGCCGGCTGGGTACCCAAGCCGCCCCAGACTTCGACGACATTGCCCTGCGCGCTGCCCGGGCCGCCGAGCAATTTCACCGCATATTCGCCGGCCGCGCGGCCGATCGCGGCATTGTCGCCGCCGATGAACTGCGTGATCCGCTTGCTGTCGACGTTGCGATCCAGCACGATGACCGGTATCTTGGCGTCGATCGCTTTCTCGACGACACCGGTCAATCCCGCCGATTCCTTCGGCGAGATCAGCAGGACGTTAACCTGCTGCACGACCAGGTTCTCGCAATCGGCGACCTGCTTCTCGGTCTTGTCCTGGCCATCGGTGATGACCAGTTCGACATCGGGATGGTTCTTCGCCTCGGCCTGGATGTCCTTGTTGAACTGTACGCGCCAGGGCTCCAGCGTGGTGCATTGGCTGAAGCCGACTTTCCACTTCGCGGCCGCCTTGGCCGGGGTCCATCCGGACGGTATGTAGATTGTCGCCGCCGCGCCGGCGATGGTGGTCGACAATTTCAAAAATTCACGACGCTTCATCGAGATCCTCCCTTGCAAATTGCGCTCTTGGAGCGCTTAGCGGCCGATTTGGTTCGACCGATCTGACCTCGGCGCCTGCTTCCGGCGATGAGCGGAACCGCCACCGCGCCACGAGTTGACCGAGATTTTGTTCCTGCACGAGCACGGTGCAGACGATAATCAACCCCTTCATCACCAGCTGGACATTGGAGTCGATGTTCTGAAGCTGAAGAATGTCCGATAGCAGTCCGAAAATCAGCACGCCGACGAAGGTCCCGGAGAGGCCTCCCCGCCCGCCCATCAGGCTGGTGCCGCCGATCACCACCGCGGCGATCGCGTCGAGTTCGAGCCCGGCGCCGGCATCGGGCTTGCCCTGGCGGTATTGCGCGACGAACAGCACGCCGGCGATCCCCGCCAGCAATCCGGAGAGCAGATAGGCCGTGAACTGGACCTGGGCGACCTTGATGCCGGACAGTTTGGCCGCCTCGACATTTCCGCCGATGGCATAAGCGTAGCGGCCAAACGTCGTGAAGCGCAGGATCGCGCCAAACAAGACAATCGCCGCAAGGAAGAACACGCTTGGCATCGGCACCACGCCCCACAGCATCGAGCGCAAGACTTCGAACGCCTCGGTCGCATTGGTGCCGGTGTAGACCGCCACCACGGCGTGGTCCTGGCCCGCGGTAAGACGGCCGATGCCGAGTGCGCTAACCATCATCGCCAGCGTGGCGATGAACGGCTGCAACCGCCCGGCGACGATCAATAGCCCATTGAGGGAGCCGAGCAGGAGGGCGACGCACGGCGTTACCAGAAGAACGCCGAGAACACCGAACTTGGTCGGGACCTGGCTCACCGTGAACCACGCAACCGCGGCCGCGGCGACAAAGCCCAGCAGAGCCGGAATCCGCATGCTGCGCCACGGCCCCAGCGCGATCTCGCGGCGCCGCCCCGCGCTGTCGTCGCGGCCGCGAGCCAAACCGCTGAACACGAATCGCGCGAGAAACGCCACTGCAAAGAAACTGACCGCCGTCGCAGCCGGCACGCCCATGATCGAAGCGGCAGTCCAGCCGGACTTGGTAAGCAGCATCGCGCAGATGATCGTCGAGAAGCCCATAACGGAGCCGACCGACAAATCGATGCCGCCGAGCAGAATAACCATCGTCATGCCGGTTGCGACCAGGCCGGTGATCGATACCTGGCGCAGGACGTCGGTGAGATTGCCGTAGGACAGAAAGATATTCATGCCGGAGGACGAATGCGGCGAGGCGAGCGCGCCGATCAGGCAGATAATCAGCAAACCCCAATACAGCTTGGTGCGCGACAGCGCGCGAAACGCTTTCATGATGGCGTGTCCCATGAATGTGTCGCCATGCCCGGCGCGGCAAGGCGCATCACCGTCTCTTGCGTGGCGATCCCGCGTTGGAGCAAACCGGTCTGATGTCCCTCGCACATCACCAGCACCTGATCGGACAGCAGGAGAAGTTCCGGCATTTCCGAAGTGACCACGACGATGCCGAGGCCCTGCTCGGCCAATTTGAAGATCAGTTCGTAGATTTCCTGCTTGGCGCCGACGTCGATTCCGCGCGTCGGCTCGTCGAGCAGGAGGATACGCGGCTCGGTGGCGAGCCATTTGCCGATGACGATCTTCTGCTGATTGCCGCCCGAAAGCGTCGAGACCACCTGATAGATGCCCGCGCATCGCACCGAGAGCCGCCTGACGACATCGTCGGCCAACGCGCTTTCGCGCGCAAAGGCGCGCAACCCGAACCGCGACATGGCGCCGATCGAGGGCAAGGCGACATTGTTGCAGATCGACTCCGCAAGATGGAGGCCGCGCTCCTTGCGGTCTTCGGTCACGAGCGCGACGCCCAGACGGCAGGCGTCGGCCGACGATTCGATGTCGACGACGCAGCCGTCGATGGCAATCTCGCCGCCGCGCCAGCCGCGCGCGACACCGAAGATGGATTCCAGGATTTCGGTGCGGCCGGAACCGAGCAGACCGCCGATGCCGAGGATTTCGCCCTGCTGCAGCTGGAAGTTAACGCCGTGCAGCGCTCGCCGCCATCCGCGGCTGCTCAGCGTATCGAGCGTCAGGTCACGCACGGTGAGGACGACCGCACCATTTTTCGCAGCCGTGCCGCGATGGTTGGCGGCCATTTCGCGGCCGACCATCGCCGAAATGATCGCTCCACGCGACAGCTCGCCGATCGGGGCCGTCAGGACGCGCCGGCCGTCGCGCAACACCGTCACCCGATCGGCGAGCTCGAGAACCTCTTCGATGCGGTGCGAGGTGTAGATGATCGCGACCCCGTCGTCAGCGAGTTGCCACACGATCTTGAACAGCGTCTCGCATTCCGATGACGACAGCGCCGAAGTCGGCTCGTCCATGATGAGGATGCGGGCATCGAGTGACAGCGCTTTGGCGATCTCGACCAATTGTTGCTCGCCGATGCGCAATTCGGCGATCCGGCTCCGGGGGTCGATGGCAACGCCGAGGCGCCGCAGCAGGAGCTCTGCCGCTCTGACGATACGGCGTCCATCGATCAGCGTGCCGGCGATGAGCGGCTCGCGGCCGAGAAAAATGTTGTCGGCTACGCTCAATTCGGGGACGAGATTGAGTTCCTGATGAATGATCGCCACGCCGGCGCCTTCGGCGTCGCGCACCCCGCCGAACGATGCCGGGTGGCCCTCCAACTGAATGACGCCCTCATAGCGCGTATGCACGCCGGCGAGGATTTTCATCAGGGTGCTCTTGCCGGCTCCGTTCTCGCCCATCAACGCATGTACCTCGCCGCGTCGGAGGTCGAAGTCGACGTCGCGTAGCGCAGTCACACCAGCAAAGGACTTGGAGACGTGCTCGGCAGCTAGGACAACGGGACCGGACTTCGTGCCGCGTCTGATCCTTCCACCGACGCCGACCGCCGTGGCGTCCGGCCGTGCTTCACGCCTCCCGGGGACATCGGACCGGGTCTCCATCGGGCTTGCTCCCTGTGGGTCGGCCATTTCCCTCATGCTTACACCCCTCGAGGGAGCGCGGAGGCTAGGCTGACGATCGTTTATCTGATATGCTAGTTAGGTCAGGTGGTGTTCGTCAAGCCTTCTTCAGCAAAATTGAACCCCCCGGAATCACTGGAAAGATCACATTGATGCGTTCGATCGGCGGGTTCGGCGGAGCGATGGTGGATGCGAAGGGGCGCGGAGCTTCGGGATCGAAAGTCGATCAGGCTTACGTCGCGTTGAAGGAGGCCATCGTATCCGGCGCGCTTGCTCCCGAAACGCCGATCGACAAGAACGAATGGTGCGCGCTGTTCGAAGTTTCACGGCTCTCGATTACGACCGCGATCAACCGGCTCTCATTCGAACGCCTGGTGGTGGTCGAACCGCAGCGCGGCTCTTATGTCGCCAAGATCAGTCTCGAGGACGTCAAGCAATGGATGTTGATGCGCCGCGCCCTCGAAATGGAGGTTGTCGCGGTTTGCGCGGCCAACATGCCGGAGCGCGCAATCGAGAGCCTGGGTCAGAATCTCGCTTACCAGCAGGCGGCTATCAAGAGTGGCGACCTGCAGGGTTTCCATGAACTCGACACCAGATTTCATCGGCAGATCGCCGAGGGCCTGACGCGGATCAGCGAGGTGCTCGATCCGATCCGTACCCATCTCGAACGCGTGCGCCGAACCCTGCTGCCGGAGCCTGGGCGCCTGGAGGAAACCTTCATCGAGCACGAAGCGATCTACCGCAGACTTGCGGCGCGCCAACCGGATCGAGCGCGAGAGGAGATGGCCAACCATCTCGATCGCGTGTCGGGCGAACTGCACGCCTTTGTCGCGCGGCATCCTGGTTTCTTTGAGAAATAGGACGTCATCGGCGACGCCTCATCGTGAGGAGCATGGGCCAGCGGCAATGTTCGTCATGGCGAGAAGCTCTTGCGACGAAGCAAGCCAGTGAGCGCCTGCACCGCTGCTGATTGCTTCGCGGGGCCTGTCATCGGGCGCGCATTCGCGCGACCCGGTGACTGGCGGATGGTATCATTTTCGCCGCTCCCACACGACACGACCTCACATCGTCGCCCCAAGCACCCACGGCGCGAACTCGGCGCCGCCGAAGTCAAAAGCCTCGCTCTTGGTCGGCTCGCCCGAGGCCACCTTCAGCATCAGGTCGAAGATGCGCGCCCCGCATTGCTGCACGGTTTCCTCGCCGTC
>Ga0137416_10001382_pt1 | contig 12381 bp, 9 predicted proteins | sample CZODoug3_1_1_16f_FD_108282 | JGI IMG/M metagenome (GOLD analysis project Ga0137416, IMG submission 108282) | Vadose zone soil fungal communities from Angelo Coast Range Reserve, California, USA - CZODoug3_1_1_16fungal (Illumina Assembly) | ecosystem: Environmental > Terrestrial > Soil > Vadose...
CCCACCGCCGAGCTGACATTGAAAATGATCTGAATGAGAAAGGCCTGCGGCTTGCTGAACCCTTTGGCCACCATCAGGCTGGGCAGCCAGTTCAGCAGCAGATGCAGCATGAGCGCGGAACAAAAGAACGCAATCCACAACAACAGTGTCTGCCGCACGCGCGCCCGATCAAACAACGTGTAGAAGATGCTCAGCTTCTCACGCGCGCCCAACGCGGTTGCGCGGGCCTTTTGAAACAAGCTCGATTCGGGCAACAGCGCAGCCATGACCGGCGCCAGCAGCAAAGGGGCGATTCCGCCGACGTAGAAGATGGTGCGCCAATCGCCCGTGGGGCCCGCTGAAAATCCGATCAAAGCGGCCACCGCGCCGCCGGTTGGCATGCCGGCAGCGGTGATCACTACGTTGAGGATGTTGTTGCGGCCACCGGAGGCTTCCGCGGTGAGCGCGATCAGATTGGGAAGCGCGCCACCCAGTCCCACGCCGCACAGAAAGCGGATTGCGGCCAGGCCGGAGTAACCGGGCGCCCAGGGCGTGGCCAGCTGGAAGACGCCGAACACCACGATCGACAGAATCAGGGCGTTGCGGCGGCCCCAAAGATCCGCGCTGCGTCCGCCCAGGAAGGCGCCAAAAAAAAGTCCCAGGGGACTGGCTGTCAGCACCGAGCCCAAGGCTTCCTTCGTCAAATGAAACTCAGCCGCAATCCCTGCAGCCGCAATTCCCATGGACTGCAGATCGATCCCCTCGATGATGGCTGCGCAGAAGCACAGCACGAGTGTCAGGCCAGAGCGCTGCAGGGTGTCTGCCGGTGTAGTCGTTGTAGCGTTCAATTCCTCGTTCCCTGGTAAAATAGACCAAGTAAAATAAACAATTGCCCGCGCTCTCGAGCGGGCGGCATGGCGCTAGTATAATTTGAAGATCATCGCCGTAACGAATATCAAAGGGGGGGTCGGTAAAACGACCACCGCCGTCAACCTCGCCTATCTGTCCGCCGCGGGCGGACGTGCCACGGTGTTGTGGGATCTGGATCCCCAGGGCGCCGCCACCTACACGTTGAAATGCGAGCCCAACGAGCGGGCGTCGGTGAAGAAACTGCTGGCGGGCAAGCGCGAGTTGCCCGAGCTGATCGTGCCTACAGAGTATGCAAAGCTCGATGTGCTGCCGGCCGATTTCTCGTATCGGAATTTCGATGTGCATTTGAGTGAGCGCAGGAGGCCTACCGAGCGGTTGTTGCGGATGAGCCGGCCGCTCGGTGAGCAGTACAGTGTGCTGCTGCTCGATTGCCCGCCCGGCATCTCGCTGTTGTCGGAAAACGTACTGCGTGCGGCGGACCTGGTTGTCGTGCCGCTGTTACCAACACCGTTGTCAGTCCGCATGCTCGTGCAGTTGCAGGAGTTTGTTACGGGTGAAGGTTGGACGGATTTGCGGCTGTTGCCGTTCTTTTCAATGGTGGACCGGCGCAAGTCGCTGCATGCTGAAGTCATTGCCGGCACCCGCGAGCAGTTCCCCACCATGCTGGCGACGGAAGTGCCGTACTCGAGTGAGATTGAACGGATGACTCAGCGCCGGGCGCCGCTGCCGGCATTCTCGCCGCGAAGTGCGGTGGGGTTGGTGTATGCGGCGCTGTGGGCCGAAGTGGAGGCGCGGTTGGGGCCTGAATAGCCGCCATTGAGGGGCGATCGATACGCACACGCGTGGCGGGTTTCGGCGGCATTTGCGGTTTTAAACACCGTAGCCTTCCGGAGATTCGCGCCATGAATTGCCCCCAATGCGGTCAATCCCTTTCGACACAGTCCCGTGTTTGCGGGAATTGCGGTTCAGCGACCCAATCGGGTGCAAGTGTTAGAGACTTTGGTCTTGCCGCAGCGTCTGTGTCGGGTGCCGGCACTGCCTCGACCTACACGACCTCTCAGGTACTCCCGGGTCTCGTCGAGCGCATCAAAAACATCGTTCTCAACCCGAAAGCGGAGTGGGTTGTCATTCAGGCCGAGCCTACTTCTGTAAGCAGGCTCTACAGCGGCTACGTGATGCCGATGGCGGCATTCGCTTCCGTAATGTCATTCTTTCGGATGTCAGTCGTCGGGGTGAACCTGCCATCCGGCGGTACGATTCGAACGTCGTTTGTAAGTGGGCTGTTCTCGTCGCTGCTCACTTTCGTCATGGGGCTCGTCGGGCTGTACCTCGTTGGCCTGGTCATCAACATGTTGGCCGCCGCGTTCGGGGGGCGGCCGGATAGAAGACAGGCGTTGAAAACGGCAGCCTATTCCCTCACGCCCGCCTGGTTGGGCACCGCATTGACGTTTTTGCCCATGGGCAGCCTGTTGCAGTTGATCGCCGGCCTCTACGGGATCTATGTGTTGTATCTCGGATTGCCGGCCATGATGGGCGGGAGGCAGGTCAACGCGGGCGGCTATGCCGCTTCGGTGGTCGTCTGCACGGTCGGCGTCGGCATTCTGTTCGGCCTGGTGGCCGCTACGGTGGGCGCCGCGGCGGGCCTGCATTAAACCGGCAACGGTGCGACAGTTTCGGACCTCATGACAGATGTCTGATAGGTGAGGCGACTCTTGAAGTCGCCCGTAACCTATTGATATCAAAATAACCCGAAGCCTTTGACCTCGGCCCCGATCCGGCGGGGCGGGAACACTGGCGCACCAAAAGGGGACACCGACTTGAGCGAATGTGGCGTTTCGGTTGCCGGTGGCGCGTTCCCCCTTCAAGATCCTCCTATGGCGGAGCTCACCCAACTACTAGAAGCCATGCGAGCAGGGGATGCGGGCGCGATTGATGAGGTTTTCACCCTCACGTACCGCGAATTGCATGAGATGGCACACCAGCGTCTTCACCGGTCGAACCGCGTTACTTCGCTGGACACGACCACACTCGTACACGAGTGCTACCTGCGCCTGGTGAGAGTAGGGCAGCTGCAGACCCGGGATCGTTCGCACTTTCTGGGCTATGCGGCGCGTGTCATGCGCTCAATCGTCGTTGACTTCGTTCGTCAGCGCTTGGCAAAACGACGCGGGGGCGACGAGTTGCGGGTCACCCTGGGAACCGATATTCGGGATTCCGCAGCGGTGAATGAAGAACAAATCATGCAGGTGGACGAGGCGTTGCAAGAGCTCGCGGTCCTGGATCCCAGGCTGGTCGAAGTGGTCGAGATGCGCTATTTCGCCGGCTTCACTGTTGAGCAGATCGCCGAATCGCGCGGCGTGACGACGCGAACCATTCGCAGGGACTGGGAGAAAGCACGGCTGTTGTTGTACGCCGCTCTCAGGAAGTAGCGCCATGGAAGTCGATCCGGTGCAGTGGGCCACGCTGTCGCGTCTCCTCGATGAAGCCCTGGAGGTGCCCGGCAACGGTCTCGAGCGGTGGCTCGAATCGCTGCCGCCAACAGATGCGATCCATCGGAACCAGTTGCGCGAGCTGCTCAGGCAACATGCCGCCGCCGAGACCGGTGATTTTCTGTTCACGCTGCCCAAGGTCGGCGATCTGGAAGCGGCAGCACGTACCGCCATCGCGGGAATCGTGCCGGGCACCGTCATCGGCCCGTACGTCGTCGAGGAGGAGATCGGTCGCGGTGGTATGGGTGCGGTCTGGCGGGCACGTCGCAGCGATGGCGCGATCAAGCGCCCACTGGCTCTCAAGCTGCCCCATGCAGGACCCCACAGCCAGCAACTGATAGAACGCTTCAACCGGGAGCGCGAGATCCTCGCCGAGCTGTCGCATTCCAACATAGCGCGGTTGGATGATGCGGGTGTGACCGAGTCAGGGCAGCCGTTTCTCGCGCTGGAATACGTCTGCGGTGTGCCATTGACCCAGTACTGCGACGAGCTTCACTCGAGCGTTCGGAGTCGGTTGGAATTGTACCTGCAGGCGCTGCGCGCCGTTCAGTACGCGCACGGCAATCTCGTGATTCACAGAGACCTGAAACCCTCCAACATCATTGTCACCCCTGAGGGGCAGGCGATGTTGCTCGATTTCGGCATTGCGAAGTTGATTCCGGACGATGCGGCGCATGAGAGCGGACTGACTCAGATGGGCGGTATTGCGCTCACGCCGGAGTATGCCTCGCCGGAGCAGATTGCCGGCAAGCCTGTGTCAACCGCCTCCGACATCTACTCTTTGGGTGTGTTGCTGTTTGAGTTGCTGACTGGCGAGCGTCCCTATCGTTTGAAGCGGAGCAGTCGTGGTGCATTGGAGGACGCGATTCTCAGTGCCGATCCACCGCGGCCCAGCACGGTGGCAACTGCAGCCGCCGCCGCGGCGCGCGGCACCACGCAGAAAGGCCTCTCCCGCGCATTGAGTGGCGATCTGGACACGATCACCCTGAAAGCGCTCAAGAAGGTGCCGGCTGAGCGGTATCTCACGGTCGATGCTCTGTCGCGTGACATCGAACACTATCTGCGTGGTGAGGCGGTTACGGCGCGAGCGGATGCAACCTGGTACCGCTTCAGCAAGTTTGTTGGTCGGCACAAACTTCCCGTGGCAGCGGGTACAGCAGCCGCGCTCATCCTCGTGGCAACGGCCACCATCGCGCTCGTTGAGGCACGTAGTGCGGAAGCTGAGCGTGATCGGGCGCTCGCGCTCTCGGCGCGCAGTGCGGCTGTGAGCGAATTCGTGAAAATGTTGGTTACGGAATCAGGCGGGTCGGATGCGCCCGTGACTGTCAGCGACATGATGGCGAGGAGTGGGTCGCTGCTGGCGTCCGAGTATTCGCAGAACCCCGAGCACCGGGCCGCGATTCTGGCGGTGCTGGGCGATTACTATCATACCGTCGGGAAAGACAAGCTTGCAGAGCCGATGTACAGTAGTGCGTTGCAGTCTTTGCAAAGGTCAGCGGATCCCGGGTTGCGCCTGGAATTGACTTGCGGGCATGCGATGACCCTGGCTGGCGAGGGCAACATCGAGGCGGCTGTCGATATGCTCAATGCAGCGCTGGCCGACCCGGCGATCCGGCCGGAGCAGGCGTCCGGCTGCCTGCTCTTCCTGTCCTACATCTACCAGGACGGCAGCGACGCTACCAAGGCGCTCGAGTACAGCAGGCTCGCGCTCGAACGACTGCACCAGGTGAAAAATCCGTTGCCGTCGCAGGAGGGCCTGTATCTGGGCAGCATCGGGTTTGGGTACCAGCTCAGCGGCGAGAATGACGCTGCCGAGCAGTATTTCAGCCGCTCGATTGAACAGTACGCGCGTGCGGGCCGCGAGCGCAGTCCGGACGCGATTTCCGTTCGAAACAACTGGGCCATTGTCAGCATGGGTGCCGGGGAGCCGCGCAAGGCGCTGGAGCTCTACGAGCAGACACTTCAGATTGTCGAGCAGAAGAATCCGGGCTCACGACCACCCCAGTATCTACTCGCCAATCGAGCACGTGCGCTCGAAGCTCTCGGGCGCTACCAGGCCGCGCGGGATGCTTACGATGTTTGCCTGCAGAAGGGGCCGGACGGCGCAATTGCGGCGATGGAGCAGTTCTGCCTGTTGGGCGTCGCATCGGTCGAGCGCGAGCGCGGGAATCTCGCGGTGGCTGACGAGTATCTCGACAAGACCGCTGCGAATATCAATCCAAATGTTCCGGAAGGCTTTCCCGCGCGGGCGACCCTGCACATGATGCGCGCGAAGGTTGCGATTTCGAGGCGTCAGTTCGCAGTGGCGCGCAAAGAGTTGGACATTGTGTTCGCCAACGCGAAGATGCCGCCGATGATCCTGACTGCGTCCATGATCAGGGGTGAGCTCGGGTTGGCCGAGAATTCATTGTCCGCAGCGTTGGAGGATGCTCGCCGCGCGGTGACGCTCGCGAAGCAGTTGCAGGGCGGTGTGCCGTACTCCAGCCGGGTTGGCCAGGCGTCATTGCTCTTGGCGCGCATATATGTCGGCCAGGGGAATGTGGCGCAGGCGAAGCAGGCCGCACAAACGGCGGTCGAGCACCTGGCTGCGACCGTCGACACGGATCATCCGTCGCTGACCGCGGCGCGCGAGCTGACGCTCAGTACAACTTAACCAGTTGTTTGCCGAAGTTGCGACCCTCGAGCAACCCGATGAACGCTTCGGGCGCCGCTTCGATTCCCTGTACGACGCTTTCGCGATACTTCAGCCGCCCCGCGCCGATCAGTGAAGCCAGCTCCGCAATGGCCTCCGCCCAGATGTCCATGTGCTCGCTGACAATGAATCCTTCGACCTTCATTCGGTTGGTCAGAATCAAGTGGGGATTCGCGAGGGGAATGGGCGTGCCGTTGTAGCCTGCAATCATCCCGCACAGGGCAATGCGCGAGAATGCGTTAGCCCGGAGCAGCACCGCGTCGAGGATCATTCCGCCGACATTCTCGAAATAACCATCAATGCCGTCGGGACAGGCTTGTTTGAGAGCGGCTGAGAGCGAGCGCACATCCGGGTGTTTCCGGTAGTCGATGCAGGCGTCGAATCCCAATTCGTCTACCACGTACCTGCACTTGTCTTCACCGCCGGCGACTCCCACGGCGCGCGCGCCGCGGATTTTCGCAAGTTGTCCGGCCACACTGCCAACGGCGCCACCGGCGGAGCTGACAACAACCGTCTCGCCGGGTTTGGGATTGATGATTCGCACCAACCCGTACCAGGCGGTGATGCCTGGCATTCCCGCAGGTCCGAGATAGGCGGACAAGCTGACATGGGTGGTATCAACTTTGCGCAGTGCGCCGGGCACCGATGCATCCACGACGTGGAATTGCTGCCAGCCGCCCATGCACAGTACCGGGTCTCCGACTTTGAAGCGCTCGCTGCGCGAGGCGACGACCTCGCCAGCGGTGCCGCCGATCATGACCTGGTCGAGAGGTTGTGGAGCGGCGTAGCTTCTGCCCTCATTCATGCGGCCGCGCATGTAGGGGTCGAGACTCAGGTACTGGTGGCGGACCAGCACCTGCCCGACGCCGAGCTCGGGAACCTGGGCTTCCACCAGGCGAAAGTTATCGGGTGTCGGCTCCCCTGACGGGCGCGACACCAGGTGTTGTTGCTTGTTGAAAATGACGCCCACGGCGCCGCCAGCGTCGACATCCATGTTCCGCTGAATCCTCCTCAGTGCAACTACTTCGCCGGGTCTTTCCCTTTGGCGTCGCTGGTGTGCGGGGACATTGTGTTGCCCCGGGCGATGGCGTGAGCCATGTCGGCAACGGAAACCATGTTGTCGGTCTTTTTCATGGTGTCGAATTTCTTGCCGGCATAGGCCACGAATTCCGCCTTGGAGATCGAGCCGTCGTGATCCGTGTCAATTGCCCGCGCCTTGAAGTTGACGCCACCGGAGGCGAAGTCCTTGGCAGCGGCGGTGATGGGAATGGTGTCCTTGCCCTGAGCCATCGTGTCCCACGACTTCTCGGCGTACGCGATCATCTCCTCGCGGGTGATCATGTGATCCCCGTTGGTATCCATGTCCTTGGCATCAAAATGCATGTTGCCCGTGGCGATCTCGTTGCTTTGCGCGTACGCGCCCCCGGCCACCAGCAATGCCACCGCGGCAATGATCAAACGCACTTTGAGCATGGTCTCCCCCTCATGAAACGGACTTTGTTCCAGCACACAACTCAGCGCCGAAGAGCACAGTATGCGCCCGGGCTCGCTGTATGTAACCCGTGGAAATGGGCTTTTCTTGCTAAAAAATGCCGTGTACCAGCCTTGGAACACCTACTTGGGGAAGTTGTCGAGGGTACGTGGCTCCACGAGGCTGACTCGCTCGCGTTCGGTGCTCCAGGCCGTCTGTGGATCAACGCGAACCCGCGCGACCGCAATAAAAGGTCTCGTTCATGTCGGCCGTCGTCTGCGCTTCGTCCTTTTCCGGCGCCTCGTAGTGAGGCTCAAACCGAAGCGGGGCTGGGTTGGCGGTCGCGCCAGGCGTGCGTGTGTCGTTCATATCGATAGAAACGCGGTCACCGGCGCTCGCGTTCCATCGTGCTTGTCAGGAGCCGTCGCCCATGTTCAGACCTCCGTCGGGAGTGTGAATCCGAATGTGGCTCCCTTACCGCGTTCTCCTTTGGCGGTGACCGCGCCTTCGTGGCGGGTGATGATGCGCTGGACGATTGCGAGCCCAACTCCGGTCCCTGGATATTCCTCGATGCTGTGCAGCCGCTGAAACACACCGAACAGCTTGTCGGCGTACTTCATGTCGAAACCGACACCATTGTCCTGGACTTCGTAGCGCACCTGGCGCCCCTCGGCCGCCGCCCGGATCTGGACCTCGGGAGCTGCGGATTTCGAGCTGTATTTGACGGCGTTGCCGATGAGGTTGGTCCAGACCTGGCGCAGCAGGGCCGGATCGCCGGGGACGGTGGGCAGCTCCGGGATGTTGACGGCCGGCTTCGGCCCGGGCTGGCTCTCGAGCACCTCGGCTGCGGCGCGCCGCGCCAGCGTGGTCATGTCCACGGTCTGTCGATTCAGGCTCTGGCGACTCAACCGCGAGAAGGTCAACAGGTCATCGATGAGCGCGGCCATCCGCTGGCTGCCGCCGCGGATCGTATGGATGTAGCGGCGTGCGGTCTCGTCCAGCTGCTGGCCGTAGTCTTCCTCCAACATCAGCGAGTAGCCATCGATGGCGCGCAGCGGCGAGCGCAGATCGTGCGACACCGAGTAGCTGAAACTCTCCAGCTCGCGGTTGGCGGACTCCAGGTTGCTGTTGGCGCGGTTGAGCGCCGCAGCCTGCCGGGAGCGCTGGCGCATTTCCGTTCGCACCCGCAGGCACAGCCAGGTCAGCACCGAGGTCACAGTCGCCAACAGCGTGATGAATATGATGATGAGTCCGGACGCCCAACGCTCATCGGCACCCCGGCGTGAAGTGAGGAGCCCGTTCTCGTCGCGCTCCAATTCGTCGATCTTCGCGCTCGCGGCTCGAGTGGCCTGGTGTATCTCCTCGAGGCTGGCGGCCTTTTGTGCGGGCAGCCCCTGCGTCTGTGCCAACACAATCAGATCGTCGACCTGTGCCGCGCGCTGCGCCAATCGTCTCTCCAGATCCCGCAGCCGCGCCTGTTGAGTGGCATTGTCGACAGTGAGCTGCTTCGCCGATTGCAGGTGGCTTTGCATACGCGACAGAGCCGCATCGCGCTCCTCCAGGAAGCTCGCATTTCCCGTGGACAGGTAGCCGCGCCGGGCGGCTTCGGTCTGGGCCAGCGTAGCGCTGAGGCCCTCGAGCTCACTGATCACTTCGTGCGTATGCGACAGCCATCTGTTGGAGTTGCCGTAGCCGCGCACGGCGAGGATCGCTACACCCGACAGCAGGATGAGCAGGCCCACGGACGCAATAAACCCGATCAGTGTCTTGCGTTCCATGCTCTCATCGCTCATCGCGCGTGCTCCCGCCTCAGTCTTCGCAAAAGGTCGTCGCGGGGTATGTTACACAGGTCGTGCCCCAAACTGGTTGTCGCAGCAGCCACGCCAACTACTGTTTCCGGGCGAGCAGCGCTTCCAACGCCGCGGCCGGCATCGGCTGGGCGTGCAGAAACCCCTGGGATTGAATACAGCCCGCACGCTCCAGGAAGTTGAGTTGAGCGCGCGTCTCGACGCCCTCGGCAACCGTAATGAGGTCGAAGGCACGCGCGAGACTGATGACGGTCGGTACCAGGCGGGCAGAGGCCCGATCCCCTGGCAGCCCGTTGATGAACGACCGGTCGATCTTCAATGTATCGACCGGCAGGTCCGACAGCCGGCTGAGTGAGGAGTAGCCGGTGCCGAAGTCGTCGATGGCCACCCGGACACCGGCATTGCGCAGGGCGCGTAGTTTGCGCACTTCGTCCGAGTCCGGGTCGAGGAGCAGGCTTTCGGTGATCTCGAGGTCCAGCCCCCAGCCGGCGCCGGTCCAGCCGGCCACAATGTCCAGAATGTGCTCCACAAACCCGGGGCGCCGCAGTTGCAGGGGCGAGCAGTTCACGGCTACGTGCACCGGCTGCAGTCCGGCCGCTTTCCAGCGCTGGCACTCCTGGGCGGCGTGCTGCAATGCCCACTCGCCCACGCTGACGATCATGCCGGTCGATTCGAGAATGGGCAGAAATTCTCCCGGGGAGACGATGCCGCGCTCCGGATCATCCCAACGCAACAGCGCCTCGACGCCATCCAGCTGGCCCGTGGCGATGTCAATCTTCGGCTGGTAGTAGAGGAGGTAGCGATCGTTATCCAGCGCGCCACGCAACCGGTGCTCGAGGGCGAGGCGGGCCGCGAGCTTGGAGCTCAGGTCCAAACGGTGATGATGATATTGCTCGCCGGATGTCTTCGCCTGGCGCAGTCCCGCTTCGGCGTTCTGCACGAGCGCTTCGGCGTCCAGGCTGCCGGGGCCCCGGCAGGCGAGACCTGATTTGACCGTCACCGGAACATCGTGTGCCTCGATCCGGAACGGCTTCTCAAAGATCGCCAGGATGTGTTGCTGCAACTCGCGCAGCGCCGTGTCCTGGCTGTCGGCGTGCTCCAGCAGCATCGCGAAGCTGCCCGCGCCGAAGTAGGCGAGGCATTCGGTGTTGAATCGGGTCCGCAGCCGGTCGGCAATCCTGCGCAGCAGGTGATCGCCCGCATGCCGGCCGTAAGAGTCGTTGATGATGCTCAGGTGCTCGATGTCGATCATGGCCACCGCGGGCTGCGGTTCTTCCGCCTGGCGCACGGTCAGGCGGCTGGCGAGCCGCTCGCAGAACAACACGCGCTTGGCCAGGCCGGTGAGCGAGTCGAAATACGACAGGAATTGAACGGCGTTTTCCTTCTCGAAATACTGTAATGCAAATGACAGGTTGGCCGCGACCTCAGCCAACAGAGTCAGCTCCTCGCCGGTGATGGCATCGCGGTCCCGGGCAGTCAATGTCAGCGCGCCGACCGGGGTGCCGTCGACCGTGAGCGGCAGGGCTACAATCGATTGAAACGCTACGTCGCGCAGCGTGGGAAACTGCGACACTGTTTTATCGGCGCGCGCGATGTCATTGCACAGGAATATCTCGCCGGTGCGCAGCACGCGCCCCGTCACGCTCGAGTCATCCTCGGCGTTCGCGGCGATGGCGAACACTGGATTTTCCGGAACTGGCTCACATTTCCATTGCCCAATATCTCGTTCCACCAGGGCCTGCGGATGGCCGGCATTTTCGCCTTTGCCGTGCCGTTTCTGACCGCCATTCCCGGCGGTTGGCTCGTCCACGCGGAGTTTGGGGTGCCGCTCGGGTTGGCTTGCGTCAACTGGTGGCGCTCGGGCGCGATCGGCAGCTGCCTGTGCGCACCTGCGGTCTATCTGTACAGCACGAGGACCGCGCAGCGCCTCGTCTCGAGGCGCTACCTCGTCGAGAACCTGACGTTGAGCGCGTTCTGCGTCATGTCGACCTACTTTGCGCTCCGTTTTATGCGTTTCCCGTTTGTGGTGATGGGCGTGCCCCTCATCATGGCAGCGTTTCGCGCCGGTTCATTCGGTGCCGCGGTGTTGTCTGGGGTCTGCGGCGCACTGGTCATCGGCCTGTGGGGCCTCGGGGTTCACACGGCGGCCCTGGATTTCACCCCCAACTCGGTGGTCATAGCAGGTTTGCCGTTCATCGCGCTCGTCGCCACGCTTCTGTCGCCCATTGCGGTGGGGCTCGCAACTGATCAGAGGCGCAATGCCACGCGCGAGCTGGCGGCTGAGCGGCAGCGTCTGCGGACGACATTACGTGCGATCGCGGATGCCGTGATTACAACAGATGCGGATGGCCAGATTACGTACATCAACACGGCCGCGTACGAGCTGTTGGGGCAGTCCCTGGATGATATCGAGGGGAGGAGGTTCTACGATGTGGTCGCGATGACCGACCCTCGTACGTCCCGGATCGCGCAAACAGCGCTCGGCAAGTGCCTCGACAGCGGCGAAGTTGTCAGACCGTCAGAGGTTGTGCTGCTGCACCGGCCGGATGGCGGCGTGCGGTATGTGTCGAAGGCAGCGACACCGGTGTTTGGTCAGAATGATCGGGTCGTTGGAGCGGTCCTGGTTTTGCGGGATGCGACCGAGGAGTACGAGCGTGACCGTCAGCTCAATCACCTGGCAACTCATGATGTGTTGACGGGTGCCTGCAATCGATTTGAATTCGAGCGCCGCCTGAAAGTGTTGTTCGATCGCGCGCAGTTTCTCATTCTGCCAGCCACGCTGCTGGCGGTGGATCTCGACCGCTTCAAAGCGGTGAACGACGGCGGTGGGCATGCTGCAGGCGATGCGGTGCTACGCCGCGTTGCAGAGGTGCTTCGCGAGTCCATACGTACCAAGGACACTGTCGCGCGCCTCGGCGGCGATGAGTTTGCCGTTGTGTTGGAGAAAGCGACTCCGGAGAGGGCCCGCACGGTGGCATTCCGGATTCAACGGGCTCTCAATCCGTTGCTCGTTGAGTGGAACGGGCAGACTTACGCCGTCGGGGCGAGTCTGGGCGTTGCCATGATAACGAA
>Ga0137416_10001383_pt1 | contig 12379 bp, 10 predicted proteins | sample CZODoug3_1_1_16f_FD_108282 | JGI IMG/M metagenome (GOLD analysis project Ga0137416, IMG submission 108282) | Vadose zone soil fungal communities from Angelo Coast Range Reserve, California, USA - CZODoug3_1_1_16fungal (Illumina Assembly) | ecosystem: Environmental > Terrestrial > Soil > Vadose...
GCTGCAACATCACCAAGCCATGGAACAGCCTGGACTCGTCCCGATTGTACCCGGCCAGCACCGGGACGTTTGCGATGTTGCCCGCCAACATCGCATCGAGCGGGGGACTGGGCAGCAGCGCGTCGTCCCCACCGTATGCGGCGACGGCCAGGGTCTGGTGCTCGGTCAGCACTTTGTTTACCGGAAGGGCGCGCATGCATGCGAGTGCGGTCGCGGGGTCGGTGCAGCCCAGGCGAGCAGCGGCCGCGAGGCCCATTTGGTCCGCAGCGGCACGCGACTGCACGTAGGGTACCGCGGGCACACTGCGACCAAGCCCGCCGGCGGGAAGACCTTTGAGGCAGGGCCCGCCGCTTTCCACGATCGCCCGATGGAAGAGGCCCCGCGCGCCGGGCGAAGTCAATTGCATGCAGGTGGAGAGCCCGCCGGCGGACTCGCCGAAGAAGGTAATGTTGTTCGGATCGCCGCCAAACGCGGCCACGTTGCGCCGCACGAACCGCAGCGCCTCTTGTTGGTCGGCGAGCCCGAATGCGCCGCCGCCGGTCAGACCGGGAAGCGCGAGGAACCCCATCGCGCCGAGCCGGTAATCGATGGTTACGACCACGACGTCGCCCTGCAGCACCATGCGCTGCGGATTGTATTCGGAGGCGGCGCCGGTGACGAAGCCGCCGCCGTGCGCCCAGACCATGACCGGCCGGTTCGAGCCCTTCCTACTTTGGCTGGTTGGTGCGGTCACCTCGAGGTAAAGGCAGTCCTCGTTGAGGATGTCCTGCGGGTAGTCCTGGTTCTGGGCCGGCTGAGAGCACGGCGATGTGGACTTGGTGGCCTCCCGCACTCCCGGCCAAGCCGGGATGGGCTGCGGCGGCGCCCAGCGCAGCGCGCCGACCGGCGATTTCGCGAAAGGTACGCCGCGAAAACGCACGACATCCCCGTCGACGACGCCATGCAATTGGCCAACGTCGGTGGTGACGGTGTCGGGCACCGGGCTTGAGGCGTCCGAGTTGGAGCCGCACGCAGTCGCGAGCAGGACGATGGCGGCCGCGATCGTTGCCTCGAGTACGTTCATGAAAGACCTCGTGAAATGGAACATCTTTGTCTGCGTGCCCGGGCAAGCGTGTTCCGTTCAAATGTCACTCTGGGGAAGATTCGCGACGCCATGGCGTACCAAGCACCGTGCACGTGGTCCGCGCAGGATGTCCTCGAATTTTCGCAATGGCTGGAATTTTGGCCGTTCACGGCTTGGCGCGAGCCGAGCCTCACGATTCGTCGGCAGCGCAAGCCCTTTTTGAAAGCGCGCGACAAGCGATGGTGCGCGGTCAGATCGATGTTGCGTGCGAGCAATTTGCGCAGAGCGAGCGGCTCGATCCGGCGCCGGGTACGTTGATCAACCTCGCCGATTGCGAGGAGCGCCGCGGTCACTATGCGACGGCGTGGCAGTCCTTTCACGATGCGAGCCCGATGTTTCGAAAGGGCGACAGTCGCGTGGCCTACGCCGAGAAGCGCGCGCGCGCGCTGGAGTCGCGGGTTCCGCACGTGGTGCTGCTGCTGCGCGGCCAAGCGGGCGGGCTCACGATTTATCGGGATGACGTGGAGCTCGGGGTGGCCTCGCTCGGTGTGTCGCTTCCCATCGATCCGGGGCGACATCGTTTTACCGTGCGCGGACAAGGCCACGAAGAGAGCAAGGTCGACGCGGACATTCTCCCCGGTGAATCGCGCTCCCTCGTCCTCGAGATCGGACGCCCCTTGCCCGGGCCCGCGCCGCTCCCCGCACCGTACCCAGAGCGCATGGGCACCGTTCCGCAGCCGCCCGCGCCCGCGACGTCCGACGGCGGCCTTCGATCCACCGGCACCGCGCATGGTCGGTACCGAACGATTCATCGCGCGCCACCTGGGGATACGTGGCCACCGGCCTGGGGGGCGCCGCGCTGCTCACGGGAATCGTGGCCACGATCGGCATCGCCAGCGCCGCATCGACCTACAAAGACAATTGCCACGACGGCACATGCAAACCGGACGGGCTCGATGCAGCCTCGCGTGGGAAAACGTTTTCACTCGTCGCGCCCATCGCCTTCGGCGCCGCCGCCGTGGGCCTTGGCACCGGCATATATCTTCTCGTGACCAAGCCCTCCCAGGCGACCACCGCATCGGCCGGTGTCTCGCTCGCAGGGAGGTTCTGACGTGCGCGCGGAGCGACTTTTCTTGGGCACGCTGGCGCTTACGGCAGGGTGCGGGAGCTTGTTCGGCGTGGATTTCGATGACGCGCACCCCGAGGGTTCCGCCGCGGATGGTGGCAACGGGGGTGGCTCGCTCGGCGACGGCAATGGCAACGGCAACCCGGGTCAGCCCGATGGCGGCAGTCAGTCGGTTCAACCCGATGGCGGCAGCGACGACGCCCCGATTCCGCCGGTCGATGGCGGCTGCGGCAATCGCGTCCTATGCGGCGGAGGGTGCGTCCTGCGCAACGATCCCAAGTACGGATGCGGAACCTGCACCCCGTGCGCCGCGCCGCCGGAGGGACAGAGCAATTCTTGCAGCGGTACCACGTGCGCCGCGTGCCCCTGGGGAACGAAACCGCAAGGGGGCCAGTGCATCGCGAAGGCGTGGGTGCCGCAGGAGACAGGCATCAGCGACGGCGGCGACTTCAGCGCCATTTGGGGAACCGGCAAAAACGATATCTACATCATGGGAATGTCCGGGATCTTCCACTCCGATGGTTCGGGCACCTGGAAGCTGCAGTCTACCCCGGCCCCCAAACCGACCTACCAAGGCCCGACCACCTTGTGGGGCCCAGATGCCCAGAACGTCCTCGCGATGGGCGGCGGCGCGGTGTGGCGGCATGGGACGGAAGGCTGGCAATCGTGGTCGGCGCTCGGGACCTGCGCCCAATCGCAACGTCTTTGGGCAAGCAGCATGAACGATGTTTACGCGGTCGATGGTACGAGCATTTGCCATTCCAAGAACGGCGGCGCATTCTTCACCACCACGCGCGTAAACGAGTCCCTCGATGCCATTTGGGGCTCCGGACCCAACGACGTTTACATCGCGGGCACCTTCCATCCCACCACCGATAGCTCGTTCGTAATTTACCACTCCACGGGGCTCGATTCGTGGACGCTCTTTCAGACGATCGGCAGCGGCACGTTCACGGGCAGTTGGGGAATCGGCGGCAGCGTATATGTATTTGGAATCACGGATATCCTCGCCATGACTTCGCTCACCGGGGGCAAATTCATCAAGCAGACCAACCCTGTCAGAGCGACCATCAATGCCATGTGGGGGAACAGCGCGACCAACGTTTATGCGGTCGGCTACGGCGGTCTCGTCCTCCGGTCGACCGACAAATCGACATGGGAGCAAGCGCCCGGCGTCGGCGACGCGATTGAGCTTCTCGGCATCTGGGGAAGCGGTCCCGATGACATCTACATCGTCGGCACGGGCGGCTTCGTCGCGCACTTGGAATAGGCGACTCAGGCCAAGACCGAGCTGGCCATGGCGATCGACGACCTGAAACGGCATCGCCTTACACGGCGCTGCGACCTCGTTCCCCTGTGCGAATTCGGACGACGTCATCAACGCGCTGAAGGAAGATCGAGCCGTCGCGGATCTTCCCGATACCGTTAGACTGCTGAATGGCGCGAACGACGGCGTCAGCCTGTTCGTCGAGGCCGACCCACTCGAGCAAAATCCTCGGGGCGAAGGCGGCGAAATACAATCCGCCACGGAAGACAGCACGGTCGCCGATACTACCACCTAAGCCGTTTACGAGAGTAATGGTCAGACCGCGCACACCAATGAGGATGAGACGCTCCGTCACCGCATTGAGATAGCGCTCGCGAACGATGGCTTGAACTCTGGTCACATCGCCTGCGCCCCATTGGACCACCGTCTATGTTTCGGCTTTGTTTCAGCGAAAAACGGCAACGTGTCTCCCCAAAGAGACGATGCAATTTTAACTTGCGCGCCTTGAGACAACACGCCGCTGAAACAGGAAGGAAACAAATCCAACGGTATTCTTCGCGATCAGCCGTTCATCCAAGGAGGGCAGCCAATGGTCGAGCCGTCAGTCGCGGATCTCTCCAAGCAGATTACCGACGCCCAGACCGCCATCAACCTCGTCTGGACGTTGGTGGCCGGGTTTTTGGTCATGTTCATGCAAGCCGGATTCGCCCTGGTCGAAACAGGCCTCGTGCGTGCCAAGAACGTGGCGCACACGATGGGGATGAACTTCCTCGTCTACTCCATCGGCATTCTCGGCTTTTGGGCCTTGGGATTTGCATTCCAAATGGGCGGCGTTGGCCCGCTCGCGACCTTCGCCGGAGATCCGACGCTTTCCAACGAGTTCGTCGTTCACATTGCGGGCAAGGAGTTCGGCCTCATTGGCCTCAAGGGATTTTTCCTCTCGCCCGAGGCGTTCACCCCAGCCGTCGCTGCGCTCTTCCTCTTCCAGATGGTGTTCATGGACACCGCCGCCACGATTCCCACGGGCGGCATGGCCGAGCGCTGGAAGTTCACTTCGTTCGTCCTCTTCAGTTTCGCCGTCGGCACGATCATTTACCCGATCTATGCCAACTGGGTCTGGGGCGGCGGTTGGCTCGCCAATCTCGGTAAGAATTTCGGCCTGGGTCACGGGCACGTCGACTTTGCGGGCAGCAGCGTCGTGCACATGACCGGAGGCGTCATGGCCTTCGTCGGCGCGAAAGTCCTGGGCCCGCGCATCGGCAAATACGGCAAAGATGGTTCGGTCAAAGTCATCCCGGGGCACAACGTGGCGATGGTGGTGCTCGGCACCTTCATCCTCGCTTTCGGTTGGTTCGGCTTCAACGCGGGATCGACACTGGCCGGTACCGATGTCCAGATCAGCATCATCGCCACCAACACGTTGCTCGCGTCGGCCTCGGGCGCGTTCGGGGCCTATGTGTTCGTCACGCTCAAGTTCGGCAAGCCCGACGTCACGATGCTCTGCAACGGGATGCTCGCGGGCTTGGTCGCCATCACGGCGCCGTGCGCGTTCGTCGCCGCCCCCGTCGCCATCCTGATCGGCGCCATCGCCGGCGTTCTCGGGGTTGTCGCCGCCATGTTCATCGAGCACAAGCTCAAGGTCGATGATCCCGTCGGCGCGGTGGCCGTTCACGGCGTCAACGGACTCTGGGGCGTCATCGCGCTCGGTCTCTTCGCCAACGGCACGTACGGCGACGCTCTCAATGGCGTCGACGGAAAGGTGAAGGGGCTCTTTTACGGTGATGCTGGCCAATTGTTCGCCGAGATCATCGGCGGCGCCGTGAACATTCTGTACGTCGGCGCAGTCGCTGCCGTCGTGCTCTTCGTGATCGGTAAGACCGTGGGCAATCGCTCGGCGGCAGACGATGAGCTCAATGGACTCGACCTGCCGGAGATGGGTGTGCGCGGCTATGCGGGAGAGCCCGGACATCCGGCGTCTCCCGATACCGCCGAGCCGTCGACGTCGAACGCAGGCTCGCCTGTCGTCGTCTCACAAACCGCGACCTGATGTCCTCGCTCGATGTTCGCGCCGACGACCCACGGAGACGCCATCGCGCCGGTCTTGCTCGCCCTTGCGGTCATCCTGTTGGTCGCCAAGCTCGGAGGCGATCTTGCCTCTCGCGTGGGGCAGCCGGCAGTCTTGGGCGAGCTGATCGGAGGTATCGCACTCGGCAACTTGGGGCACGTCGGCATGGCCTTCGCCGAGCCGTTCAAGACCGAGCCCGCGATCGATCTGCTAGCGCGACTCGGCGCCGTGATTCTCCTCTTCGAGGTGGGTCTCCAATCCACCGTCGCGGAGATGCGGAAGGTCGGCGTCTCTTCGTTTCTCGTCGCGTGCGTCGGTGTGCTCGCGCCGTGGCTGCTCGGATGGCTCGTGGCGGCGTGGCTTCGTCCGAATGCGAGCGTCTACTCGCATGCCTTCGTCGGCGCCACGCTGACCGCTACGAGCGTTGGGATTACGGCGCGGGTCCTCACTGATCTCGGCAAGGCCTCGCGCATCGAGTCACGTATCGTGCTCGGTGCGGCAGTCATCGACGATCTGCTTGGCCTGATCGTTCTCACCATCATGAGCGGCCTCATCGCCGCGACCGGCACACAGAGATCACTCTCGCCGGCGAGCATCGCCATCACGGTGAACAAGGGCATCGCCTTCCTGGTGTGCGCTCTGGTCGTCGGCGTCCGGCTCTCACCGCACGTTCTCAAGGCGGCCTCGCGCCTGAAGAGCCGGGGCGTACTTTTGGCCACCGGGCTATCGCTCTGTTTCTTCTTCGCATGGCTCGCGAATGCTCTTGGCCTCGCGCCGATCGTGGGAGCGTTCGCTGCCGGTCTGATTCTCGAAAAGGCGCAGTACCATGCCTTCCTCGAGCGTGGCGATCCAACACTCGATGCGTCCGTGGAGTCGCTCTCGCACGTCTTCGTCCCGGTATTCTTCGTTCAGATGGGCATGCGCGCCGACCTCGGCGCGCTCTTCACGCCCACGACATTGCTCCTCGGTGGGGTCCTCATCGTCGTCAGCATCGCGGGCAAGCTCGTGAGCGGCCTCGGCGCGATCGGCCCTGGCCTCGATCGGTTGACGATCGGCGTCGGGATGATCCCGCGCGGTGAAGTCGGACTCATTTTCGCGAACGTGGGGCTCGGATTTGCCATCGGGGGGCAACCGGTGATCGATCGCGGGACCTACTCGGCGCTGGTCCTGGTGGTGGTGGTCACGACCCTGATCACGCCGGCGGCGCTCGCGTGGAGCTTCGGCCGCAAGCGCACCCCCCATGACGGTCCAGGCAAACAGGCGCTCGAGTACTGAGCGTGCCAACGCTTTGTCATCGGCGCCATTTGATGCCGCAGCCGACGGCGGGCGTTTGGTCGGGCGATATCGGCTTACCAGCCAGCAACGCGTCGATGGCCGCTCGCACATCGCGTCCGGTCACGGGGACGCGGCCGTTCGGGCGGCTGTCGTCGAGCTGCCCGCGGTAAACGAGCTTGCGCGACGCATCGAAAAGGTAAAACTCGGGCGTGCACGACGCGTCGAAGGCGCGCGCCACCTTCTGAGTCGCGTCGAACAGAAACGGGAACTCCCAACGGAGTTGGCGCGCTAACTTCGCCATCTCGGGCGGGCCGTCTTGCGGGTATCGTGCGACGTCGTTCGAATTGATCGCCACGATGGCGACGCCTTTGGGGAGGTAGTCGCGGCCGAGTCGTCCGAGCTCGTCCCGAACGTGCACCACGTACGGACAATGGTTGCAGATGAACATGACGAGAAGCCCCGGCTTGTCCACCAGCTCCGAGGTGGAGATTTCACGGCCGGAGACGGCGTCAGCCAGCGCGAAGTCGGGGCAGGGTGTTCCGAGAGGGAGCATCGTCGAAGAAGAGTCCACGGTTCATTCTCCTGGTGCGGCGCAGGCGGCAGTCTCCCATTCGCACGTGATGCAGACAAGCTTCACGCTGTTCGAGCTTCTGGCATCGCTCACAGGAGAGCGATGTCGACGCGCCGATCGCCTGCCCAGGTGGCGTCATCGGTCCCGCTCGCGTCGAGCTTGCCACGGGTCGTCAAGACGACCTTTTCCTGCGAGACGCCGCGCCCTACGAGGTAGTCGCCGACGTTCTCCGCGCGATACGCGCCGAGAATGAAGTTGTATTCGACTTCACCCCTCGGATCGGTGCGCCCGATGAGCATGAGCGGATGGCCCTGCAGCGGTCCGTCCGTCACGCATTTGGCCACTTGATTGAGCACATCGCGGTCTTGCTCGATGAGCGCGCTCTTGTCGAAATCGAACTTCGGCGCGCGATCGACGTCATTGAAAACGATCTTGCACGCGGCCATGATGTCGCCCGAAATGGACACGGCCACGCCTCTGTACGCGGGCGCGGGCGCCTGGGCCACTGGCGCAGGGTCCGGTGGTATGGCGGGATCTGCAGCGGGACGCACGGTGTCCGGGCGGGTGCAGCCAGCGACGAAAAGAAGCGCGCCGCCGATGATTGGCAGAACGAAACGCGAACGAGAATTCATTGAAGCCTCCGTAATCTCTGGGAGGCGATAAAGCAGCGGGTGTGCCAAATCTTGTTCGTTCGCGTTTCTATATTTCCCGGACTTCCTCGCGGCCCAAAGAGCGCAGAACGTTCGCCGCGCGCTTCTCACGGACGAAAATCATGACGTGACATGGACCGGCCCTGGTCGCGCTGGGTTGAGTTTGCGTTGTGGCTTCGGGCGAGGGAAGATTCCCGAATGTCGGAAGCGATATCCAAGCAAACATCGCGACGCGAGATGATGGGTGCGCTCGGGGCGCTGGGCGTCGCCACCCTCACCGGATGCTCGTCGGCCTCGGCGGACCCATCACGTACGCGACGCGCCGCCGCAGCGCCTGCCTGTACGCTCATCGCAGAGCAGGAGGAAGGGCCGTTCTATGTGCATCTTGCAGCGCTTCGCTCGGACATCACCGAGGGAAAGCCCGGCATTCCTTTGAAGCTGCGTCTCACGATCGTCGATTCGACCACGTGCGAGCCGATTCCCAATGCGGCGGTCGACATCTGGCACTGCGACGCGTCCGGGGTCTACTCGGGCGTCGCTTCGGAGAAGACGACCTACCTACGCGGTGTGCAAGTCACGGATGCCCGCGGCGTCGCGCAGTTTGGAACGATTGTTCCTGGCGCCTATCAGGGGCGTGCGACGCATATCCATCTGAAGGTTCACGTCGCGGGAAGCGTACACGGGGCCGCCTACTCGGGCGGCCACGTGTCGCACACGGGCCAACTCTTCTTTCCTGGAGCGACTCTCGAGCGCGTCGCGGCGGTCGCCCCCTACTCCAGCAACACCGCGCGAATGGCGAACGAATTGGATCACATATGGCTGCATCAAGGGGGCCGCGCCGCAACGCTGACGACCGTGAGCAACAGCGCAAGCTCGGTCGCAAGCGGCTTGACCGCGGCCCTCACGTTGGGCATCGCCGGCTAAGCCCCGACGCGCGCTCCGAGTCAGTGAGGAAGCACCCAGCGCTGGCTCGTGCCCGCTCCGCACGCGTTCAGCACGAGGCGCGTGCGGTCGGCCGAGGCGCCGCCTTGCGCGTCGAGAGACAGTCCCGACGGAGGGTTCACGATTTGGCCGGAAGCGTTCGCGCGCCATTTCTGGGCATCGCTGTCGTTGCAGTCGAAGAGGTCGATCGCCTGGCCGGCGGTGAGGTTTCCGCCGGTGACGTCGGCGCACTTGCCGAGCGCGCGGAGCGAGCCGTCGTCAGCGACGATCCAGTGCTGCGCGCCGGTGCCGTTGCAAGCGAACAACTGGACCGCGGCGCCGTTGGTCGTCTGCGCGCCGGCGATGTCGATGCATTTGCTTGCGATGCCCGTGACCGCACCGTTGGGCGGACCCGCGGCGGGCAGTGTGGCCTGGGCCGAGAGGCGGATGTCGCGCGAGGATGCCCCCGCGGCGATGGTGTACGCGCCGCCGGTCACGATCCACGACTTCGAGCCCGTATCCCACGTCGAGAAGGCCCGCCGGTCGAGCACCAAAGACACGTGCGCCGTCTGCGCACGGGCCACCGTGACCTTGTCGAAGCCTGCGAGGCGCCGCGGTGGCTCGCCCGCCGCCGCGGGGAAGCCGACGTAGACTTGCGGCACGGCCGTGCCTGTGCGCGCCCCGCTGTTGTGCACGTCGAAGGCGACGCTGACCGTGCCGTCTGCCGCGGGCGCGCCGATCGCCAGGTTCGAATAGTCGAACGAGGTGTACGAGAGGCCGTGGCCGAAGGGAAAGAGCGGCGCGATCGCGTGCGCGTCGTACCAGCGGTAGCCGACCTCCAGCTTTTCGGTGTACGCGTAGGACGTGCTATCGCCGGGGTATTGCGCGCTGGTCTTCAGCGGTCCGTCCCCGAGTGCGACCGGGAAGGTCACGGGCAGGCGGCCCGACGGCTCGACGTCGCCGAAGAGAACATCGGCGAGCGCGGCGCCGTCTTGCTCGCCCGGATACCACGCCTCGAGCAGCGAATGAACGCCCGCGACCCACGGCATGGTCACGGGCCCGCCCGAGTCGACCACCACCACGGTGCGCGGATTCACGGCCGCCACCGCGGCGACGAGCGCGTTCTGATTGTCGAAGAGGCTGAGTGACGGGCGATCGGATCCCTCCGATTCCTGATCCCCGATCACGACCACGGCGACCGATGCGTTCTTTGCCGCATCGACGGCTTGTTGAATGCCAGGATCGAGCTGACCGGGCGGCATCCAACTGAGCGTGAGGTTGGAACCTCCGGCGAGGTTGTAGTACTCGACGCGCAGATCGTTCGACTGTCCGGCGACCAAGTGCACGGTGCCGTACACGGTCTGGGGCCCGTGGTCGCCCCAATTGTCGATGAGGAGCGCGCCGTTGACGAAGACGCGGCTGCCGTCGTCGCTGTTGGTCGCCAGATGATAGTCGCCGGTCGTAGGCACCGTGAGCGTGCCCGTCCAGCGCGCCGACCAGTTCTGGCTCGGGATGCCGGAGACGGGCGCGTTGCCCTGCCAATTGTGATCCAGTACGCCATCGGTGGTCGTGACCGCGGGGTTGCCGCTCAGGGTGGGGTTCGTGAAGTAACTCACGGTCAGCCCGGTCTGCGTCGGCGCTCCCGCTGGATGCAGCGACGCCACGGGTACCGGCGTTCGCCCCGCGGTGCTGGCACCCGAGACGTAGCTCACCTTCACGGCGCTGCCCGCCCGCTGCTGGATGCCCGTGACGGGGTCGACGAGGAAATTCGAAAAAGGCGTCACGTGCGAGCTCCCGCCGCCACCCGTGTATGCCTGGTTCCCGAAGGGTCCGATCACCGCGATCGAAGACAGCGACGCGGCATCGAGCGGCAGCACGCCCGTGTCGTTCTTGAGCAGCACAGTCCCTCGCGCCGACGCGCTGCGTGCGAGCGCCGCGCCGCCGGCCGGATCCGCGGGCGGCGGGCTTGCCGAATCGAAGAGACCCGTCCGGAACATCATCCGCAGCACCCTTCGCGCTTGATCGTCGAGGACCGATTGCGCGAGCTGCCCGGAGCGCACGGCGTCGGGCAGGCTGCGGTAAAACGTGCTCCCGCCGAACTCCTGGTCCAACCCCGCGTTGGCCGCAGGCACGGTGCTATGGGTTGCCGGGTAGTCCGAGCCGACGACTCCGTCGAAGCCCCATTGGACTTTCAAGATGCTGTGAAGCAGCGGCGCGTTCTCACAGGCGAACGTGCCATTGATCTGGTTGTAGCTGCACATCATCGACCACACGCCGGCCTTGGTGACCGCGGTCTCGAAGGCGGGCAGGTAGATCTCGCGCAAGGTGCGGTCATCGACGTTGGAGCTCGTGGTCATCCGCCCGCGCTCCTGGTTGTTCGCGGCGAAGTGCTTCACCTGCGCCGCCACGCCTTGCGATTGCACGCCTTGAATGTGCCCTGCGCCCACCTGCCCCGCGAGGAACGGATCCTCGCCGAAGGTCTCGAAATTGCGCCCGCCCTGTGGAACGCGCACGATGTTGATCATCGGCGAATACACGACTTGGTATCCGCGTGCTTTCGTCTCGAGTCCGATGCGCGCTCCCACGTCGTGCGCGAGCGCTCGATCGAAACTCGCCGCCACCGCGACGGGCGCGGGGAGCGCAGTGGCGGGCTGCCCATCGCGCACGCCTGCGGGACCGTCGGTGAACTTCTGCGGCGGAATGCCCAGGCGCGGAACGCCGGCGACGAACCCGACCTCGTGATCGCCCGCCGGCCTGCCGATGCCCTCGAGGAGCGTGGCTTTTTCCTCGAGGGTCATCTGCGCCAGGAGCTGCTCGATGCGATCGCTCACCGCGTCGTTCGGCGTGAGGCGCGATGTTTGTTGCTCGGGCAACTGATTTGCTTCGCCGGTGCACGACGCGGCGGCGGAGACGATGGAGACTGCGGCGACGAGTTGTCTTGCATGAACCACGGCGCACCGTCCTTTTGATGATGGTGATCAGTAACAGCGGCCTCCGTGCATAAACCCATGGCGCTTTACAAGCGAGACGAAAGTCGCGCGTCGCAGCTCGAGCAGACGCGCTCGATGTAACAGAGGCATCGACGCTTGACTTTGAAAGTAGGGTAAAACCAGAGCCTAGAGCACCGAACATGTTGACGGACCGAGGATTTCAAGGAGTTCCGAGCATCGCAAGGCGCGACGACGAAGACTACTGAAGTAATCTGAGGAGGAGCAACGCCGCGAGGCGAAGGAAATCCGCAGAAAGCCGACGGGAGTCAACGTGTTCGGTGCTCTAGACTTCCGAAGGAGTCCGAAGGAGACGAGATGCGCCGTAGAGAGTTCATCGACATGATGGCCAGTACCCTCGCGGCGGGCACGCTCGCAGGATGCGTGTCGGGCGTGGCGCGCGGCAGTGCACCTGTCTTGCATCAGGCGGTTTCGGGCGGGCGTGAATCGCGCA
>Ga0137416_10001393_pt1 | contig 12340 bp, 28 predicted proteins | sample CZODoug3_1_1_16f_FD_108282 | JGI IMG/M metagenome (GOLD analysis project Ga0137416, IMG submission 108282) | Vadose zone soil fungal communities from Angelo Coast Range Reserve, California, USA - CZODoug3_1_1_16fungal (Illumina Assembly) | ecosystem: Environmental > Terrestrial > Soil > Vadose...
CACCAACACCAACACCAACACCAACACCTGCTGAAATACTCTGAAGAATTCTAAATTGACTGATGTTAATAGACTTAGACTTTTTCCAAGATAAATATCCCAAATGGTGACTTTCGATACTTTCTAATGGTGGGGAAGGACTATTTTCATCCCTGCGAGTCTTAAATTTAGGCAGATATTTCTGGGACGTAACGAACTGCGCCCACCAGCAACCATCTGATTCATAAATGATTACGAGAAAATTATCCTCATATTCCTTGAATATGGACCATATTTCAGACTCTTCAGGAATATTCTGAAAATTTACAAATATTTCTGAAATGATTGATATATAAGATAGTTCCAGTCTTCCATAGCCATTTGAGCCAAGAAACAGATACGGCCAAAAAAGACGCGCTCTATCGCTGCATGCAAGCAATCGCTCGCCGCGAAAAAGGCCTTTAGGTTCGATAATCGCCAAGATTCACCTTTTCACATTCCCATTCACCGATTCTCCGTTCCATCTGGGAAATGGGACGGGGCAGTTGGTGAGACTGCCCCTAAGCGTGTGAGGGACGCCTTGGAGCATCTGGTAGCGAGCCAGATGAAATCAGTTTATCACTCTTCCGGCACATCGCGCACTACCTGAACCCTGTGGCGCTCAATCGTGCCCAGGGTAGCCACGTGGTACCAGACGCCTTTATGCACCGCATACCAGGCCTGTGTGCGCTCATTCCAGTAGCAGTTCTTGCGCTGTTTGCCGCCGGGCCAGATCAGAAGTGTGCGCGTCATTTGATCTCGATTGCGCCGAACGCCTTGCACATGCCTTCGAGCGCCTCATAGCTCGGCATCCGCTTAAATTTGGCCTTCTTTGGGATAACCTCTGCATCCATCTCCAGGCAGATGCACTCGCACCCTCCGGCATTGCAGTTGCTGATCCTGCGTCCGGTAACCGCTTCTTTGATGTGGTGCATGCAGTTGTAGCAGTTCTCGCAAAGCATCCTGCCATTGATGGGGTCGCGCTTCGGCCATTGCTGTTTCATAGTTCCGCCTTTGGATGCACGCGTTCCTTATGCCCCTGGATGGACGCAGGATGGTCCACAACGGGCGAGTAGCACTTTGGGCAGTAAATGACTGTCTGGCAGCCGGTCTGGGCAATCCAGGCGAACTCTGGCGTTTGGTATGGCTTTGGTGTCATTCTTTCTCCATTTCTTTTTCCAACTCCGCATAAATTTTGGTCCAATTTGATTTATTACGTTCGATACAGTTTGCTTGCTTCTCTAAATCCCAACCAAGCAAACCGAACATCTCCCGAGACTTAGATTCTTCGGAAGTCATCTCTTTTTGTTCTATCTGAGTTCCCCCGTCTGCCACATATTCTCCATCTAAAATGGATGAGGCCATCTGAAGGGTAGGCTTCTGGGTTCCGGCATCAGCCGCATACTCTAATTGGGCAGCCGCATGCAGCTCCACGGACTTAGGAAGATATTTCACCACTTGGAGTAATGGTATTTTGCGCCCATACATGGCGAAATTATGGGCATCCTTCAGGGCATAGTGCCTGTCTCCAACCCGGTTGTAGCGCTTCAAATGCTTATCGATTCTAACTTTCCCCCAAATCTCGATCACAGGATGCTCGGCTCCTGTTTGTTTACCGACCGCATAGGTATAAAGTAAAGGACGGTCCTCATCTCCATCGAAGTCCGGCTTGTGATGCACAAAGGGTTTAGAGCCAAGAGAGGCATCAAATTCATCACCTTCCCGGACTTCGCCCGTCCAAACCGATGCCCTGCCAGACCGGGAAACAAGGTCAGTCCAGCCAATCCATCCCGGTATAAGCTGGCATGTTCCTTTGAATGGAACCAGATAGCACTGTCCAAAAACTCCCGGCTCAAGATTAAGCTGTGCCGCGATCATGACAGAAGCCAGAATGCTTTGCACATCGCAATTGCCGAGCGATGGATTCTTGCGCAGCTCGGTAAGAGCAATGCGCACTAAGCGGTCTGGGTTCACGTTCCGGCTGAGCACACGCCCCAGTTGCGGCTTCATGATCTCCAATTGTTCCGCAATGGTGACAGGTTTTTTAATCAAGCCTGCCGACTCTTTCAAGCTATCGATAGTAGCCATCTATTCCCCTTTTCCAGAAATCCGCATAACGCGGAATGTAGTTGGTTGCGCGGTATATCCAGCGCGGGATTGTTCTACCCAAGTAAGAAGAGATTTTCCATTAGCAAGCACAGTGATCTTCGGAGGAGCTTCAGCGGAATTCCCAAAAGTTTCAGCCGCAATCAGCAAAACCTTTTGAATTTCTAGCTCCAAATCCTCTTTGCGCTCCTTCCATTCCTTAAGCTGCTTATTTGCTAGCCGCAATGAAGCAACAGAATCGAGAAGTCCATCGGTAGCTTCAACCGTAAATCCGCTAAAGCGCTTTATCATGTGCGATGTATCTTCTTTGGTCTGAGCCGGAGGTGGCACCTTGGGGATTACATGGTTATTCCAGAAATCAAATGCTTTGTGAATCAACTCCGCGCATAACTCTTCATCGCGTTCAAAAATGTAGCAGCGGAGATCGTCGCCGATGAGAGCTGCAATTGTTGCCTGTTCTCTGCCCGTTATAGCAAGGCCAAACATCACTTGGGCAAGATAGTATTCCGGCACCTCATCGGAGCCATCGGGACCCCATTGATGTGCGGACCGGGGGTCTACAGTCTTCGTTTCCCCATTCCCGACATAAGATACTTCTCCACCAATTGCATATTCATAATCAATCTGCGCAGCCAAGAAGGAATATTCCGGATGGCTAAAGCGGATATTGCGCTCAATTACCCAAACATCCCGTTCTTCTTGCAGCATCTCGATCACGATAGGCTCTAATCGTTGGCCACGTTTTAAACGGCGTTCGCGCTCAGGATCAGGCGGCTCATCCAGTTGTTGGCCTGTCTTTTCCAGCCACACATCATAAGCCGTGCGCCATGGAGAAATGCCTAAAATGGCAGCTATATCGCTACTGCCGATGAATTGACTCCGGTCTTCCATAGCTATCTCCATTCATTAATGAAAGGCTTGATATCATCCAAAGACCGCACGATATAGTAATCGTGCCCATAGTCCGCAGTCTTTGCCTGAAACTTGACCTGTTCCTGTTGCTGTATGCCTTTGAGTTGTTTTATTTCCAGCCAGACAGGTGTAGACATAGGAGGGAAAACGATTATATCTCCTGTGCCTATCGGGCAAAGCGTCATATAACCGCCCCGCACTGGAACCTTTCCGGAGTTAAGACGAATCGCGAAGATGCCGCATTGCTCCAGCATGTCCATGACCTGCTTTTGGATGTCGCGCTCTATCATCGCTCAAGCTCTCTTTCCGCAAGAGCATTAAGCCCCATGCGCACTAACTGGCTAAGGCTCAGGTCGCCAAACCGCTTGTAGAATCCAGCCTTCAACGCCAATATCAACGCCCTATCGGAAGGCGTCAGAAAGATGCCCGCCCGGAGCGGTTTCGCTGCAATTCGTTTCTTCATGCAAGGAATATCGCACATGTGAAAATAAATGTCAACAGACCATTGACATACTTTCTTCGACATGCCATGATTGTGCTGCAAGTGAGGAAATCCAATGACAACTCATGTAATAAATATCGCGAACAGAGTCTACGACAGGCACTTTCCCGAGGCTACAGTAGCGCATGTCGGCAGAACCTATCCTGCTGGCAGCGTGTTCAACGAGCGTCCGAGGTATGCGGACATCTATGCGGCGCAGACTATACAACGCAGGCCGTTCCCGTGGGCGCGGCTGATCGTGTGGGTGAGCATTCTCATCGGCACGGGCGCGGTGTGGACATGGGGAGTCTTTGCGGTTTTGAGTTGGATGAGGTAAAGCGATGCCGGAAACGATTCAAGAAGCTTTCGATTTCATGCGCAGTGTCAATATGTACATCATTTTCAAGGTGGACATATTTGACCGAGAGGCCGAATCTATTACCCACAACTGCTGTATGCGATTGGTAGATGAAGGAGCTATTCCGGGGAAAATTAGACATTCATGGGCGGTATTATGACACAGGAAGACGAATTTTGCTCAGGATGCGAGTCTCCGCTGCCGCAAGGCGAGCATTGCGACCACTGCTTCTGCTATGAGTGTGGCGCTGAGAAGCAATGGTGGGACCGGATTTACCTTAAGGAAAATTGGCTGGATGCAGATGAGAAGTGTCAGGAATGCTGCGAAGAAGAAGAGCGCCGGACAGAACCAGGATTGAGCTGGTACGAAGCATCGCTGGCCGCTGCGGATCAAGATGAGTTTGAGGGGAGATGGGTGAGCCGATGAACAGGAAGATATCGCAACGGGAAGCGCGCAAACTACGAGCCGATAATAACAGGCTTAATAATGTCCTCTGGAATATGAAAAGAGGATGGGGGAAAAGCTGGCCTCAATCGGTGGCGTGTATTCACGCGTGGAAGCCCGACGAGAAATCTATGGCCATCATCAGTACTGCCATTACAATGCGTCATGCGGTTATGGTATCTGCGGATAACACCAATATTTACTTTCACGCCGTGGAGATACCGAAACCATGAGAGCATTCGAGCAGTTGCGAAAGCGAAATGGGCAGACGGCAACTTGGAAGTTTGCTATTCCCGTTTTCATTATCATTGCAGTCATTCTCTGGGTCGTGCACAGCGAGTACAAAGAATGTCAGCGCCAGCTCCGCATAGCCACCGCTTACCGGGATATCTTGCGCACGACGGGATATGAATGCACGGCATCGCCAGCGCCGGATCGTGTGGTTGACTGCATAGAGATGGAGCAGAAGGCTGTGCATCCTATTCCGCTGGTTGAAGGGATTGAGCAATGAAGGAACGCACAGAGTTTCTATCTTGGGCATTTCTTTTGGGATTGCTGGCTGGTGTGATACTCAGCTTCCTCATTCCTCCGCCCTGGAAGTGGTAAATGAATAATAATTAAACGGAGAAGCGATGAGCGAAGAAGTAAGTAAATTAAATGAAAAAACACTAAATCATGTACAGATGATTCATATCTCGATTCTCGTAGACAAAATGGTAAATGCAAAGTCTTGCCTTTCCCTAGCCGGACATCAACATGTCCGGGCTGTTGCAGAATTAAGTAGCTATCTATCGTCAATCGATAAAGAGAAGCCATGAGCATTAGCGAGGAAGAGCTGCAAAAGTGGGAAATGAAGCTTATACGCGATAATCCAAGAAAACTCCTGCATCTTATCGAAAACTCACGAAAACTACAGAAGAACTTGGATTCAGCAATCGCCAAAGAGACAAAGCAAGTTATGCTGCATGCAGTCACCCAGTTTGAATTACAGGAAGTCAGGCAACAATTGAAAGCCATGACCATTGACCGCAATCTATGGCAGGATGCTCACAACGAAGACTGCCCCAATATAGCAGCACTGGAAGCAGCCGAGCGTCGCGAGAAAGTGGCGATGAGAGCGCTGGAGAATATAGCAAAAAGAGCGTGGTCTACGCCAGACGATACGGTTAGATGGTATCTGGAACAGGCCGAGAAGGAGTTCAGCAATGAGCGATAGGTGGGTTAAGGTGCAAGACAAACTTCCAGAGCACGGTCAGAAGGTTATCTGTTACGGAAAGTCTTGGGGTATGAACTTTTCGATGGTGTATATAGATTTTGATGGCAAAACTAAGTTTGCCAATGTAATTGCAGGCTGTTTTGATAATCCTGATGTTACTCACTGGCAGCCATTACCAGAACCTCCAAAGGAGGCATCCAATGCCTAACGAACTTAGCTTAGAGCAGAGAGCGGAGAAACGGTATAGCTCCCTATATTGCGATGCCGATATAGCTCCTAACTTGTGCACGGCGATAGAGATGTTGCGGGATGCGCTATTGCAGTCTCCGTGTAATTGCTTGTATAGGCCGGTATCCGGGAAGAGAGAACGCGAAATAATTTTATGCAGGCGCTGTGAGGCCCTAGCCAAGACGGAGGTTCTATGAGTGAATTTCGGAATCAGGCAATTCTGGATGTAGCCGATGTTTTAGAGATTGATCTGATAGATTACGCCCGTATCACTCGCGAACGCGTCCTAAAACTTGAACTGGCGTTGCGCGATTTAGGAAAGATACCTGCTGTTGATTTTTACAATGGTAACGCGCTAATAACTGCGAGCGAAATCATAGCTAAGGTTCTGGCGCGAGAGGAGAAACCATGTTCGTAGTAGCTTCACTATATTTTGCGGCGACCGTTGCTGCCATATTCGTAGCCACTATCTATTTGGACATGTGCATAACCAGTGCGGTTAAGCAGATCAAAGAGGGCACTGACCCAGAAGAAGTTCATTGCAAAATGTGCCGCAGGGAAGAAGATGATCCCATCCACGATGTAAAGTCTGTTGCACCAAAACATGATGGAAGCGAGCACTATTACGCAGAAAACTTCGGTATGAAAGTTGGCACATGCGATAGGGAGCAGCTCAATAAACTTGAGTCTTTATTGGATAAATTTACAGAAAACAATGTGCGGCTTCGGCAACAGTTGAACGAGCGGGATGACCAAATTCTAATTAAGCTCAAGGCATTTGCAAAATGGGGATTTTTAGGGGATGTAAATGATCCCTTCTACGTGGAATCTGTACGCCTTGAAAATGTGGGATTTGAAGCTGCCCATGAATTATGTGCCTGCGGCCATTCTCGTGGAGATTATCGCGATCCTCAGTATGGAACTGACGCATATGCTGGAAATGAGAAATGCGTAGGTTGTGAGACGAATTTCCAAGCTCGCGCAGAAGGCCGCAAAACTGGACTTAAGGAAGCTGCAATAATCGCCGAACAGGAAATGCACCAATGGGACAGCATGGAAGCGGATATGACTAGTTCTGTAGTTTCTGCTATTCGTGCACTCGCCGATTCAGAAACGGAGAAGAAGTGATGATAGCTCTATTTGCAATTCTATGTAGATTCGCATCGTTCCTATTTATCGTAGAGGTGATGCAATGTTTTATGGAGGGGAGAATTCCCTATGGTTCTTGGGAGCCAAAGTTACTCGCTATAGCTGGCGCGTGTTTTTGGACGCTCGCAAACTATGCTGAACACGTGGAATTTAAGAAAGAAGATGCTATCGTGCAGCCAAAAGAGGGTCAACCGTGAAAATAGGTGAATTAGTTAATGTTGAAACTCTTTCCGATGGATTTGTTACCAGAAGAATCGTAGAAATTCGGGGAAAGACGATTTATATCTGTACTGATGCTGAATGGCAACGAGCCATCGCTGAGAAGCGGAAGCCGGAATGCGCGGGCTTCAACCAAAAATATGTTCATTCGTTTTGAATAAAGAGGATCAACCATAAAAGACAGAATACTTTCAGGATTATACGTGTGCTGCAAATGTTGGCACCGTGGACACTTGCTTATTTGCCGCAAGTGCGGCCATCACATCTGTATAAGTTGCAAGTGAAAGAGGATCAACCATGAAACCAATCATCATCGCACTGCTGCTGGCTGGCACGGCGTGGGGACAGCAAGCCGCTCATCCTGACCCTGTCCCAAGAGGATGGGCACTGATGCAGCTACCTGTTCCGGTCCCACCATTGCTTCAACCTCATCATAAGGCTCCGCCAGGAATAGATATAACGGGCACGTGCCGTGAGCCCTCTGCAAACTATGGCTGCGAGTATGAGGAAGTTGGACATCAGTATTTCCCAGACCCTGTTCATGCTAGCTCTTTCGGGAAAGCCGGACCAATTGGATTCGTCCGCGCCAGCTACTATGGAGCTTATCAAGCCATCACCAACGTCCTCGACCATGCTCAACTAAACAACGCCGAATGGGAGAACCTGTACTCTCTCGCGCATGCCGTCAACAACGTCTATCTATTTCTCGGCACGAGTAAGGCTACTGAGACGGATGCAGAGAAAGCTAAGTTGGCGCTTGACGCGCTTCACATAGGCGAGAAGCTGGCCAGATATCACATTCCTACGCACGAAGAGGACATGGACGAGTTGCTGCGCAGGATGGATGGCTGGGGGAAGAAGTTGTGATATAGTCTGACCAGTAGTTCATGAGAGGTTTACTCCAATCCAATGGCTAAGGGCCGCTTATCAGGCGGCCCTCTCTTTTGATACATGCTCTGGCAAGTACTCCGTCATTCCTTTCTAGTCGGGGTTTGGGGGAGTTAAAGGCGTGGGATTCGGTAGCAGATCGGCAACGGTGCTGGTATTGATAGGCGTGCCGGAAGCCTCAGAATAGGCCGCCAGAGCCTTCGTTGCCAGCGTGGAGAACAAGTCCACCAGTCCGGCCGCAGCGGTCGTTTCCAGGGCCACGCCAGGCGCAACAGCGCCGATTGTGGCGAGGATGGTATCGGCAATGCCTTGAATCTCTGTGACGATGCTTGATGCGTTATCCAGGCTCATTGAGTGCCCCCTTTGGCAACATAAAGTGCCTTAATCTGCGCGATAAGTTGCGGCAGCTTGATGAGAATTGCCGAGACGACCTGCTGTTGCGCTGCCAGATCGCCGCTAGAGACCTTCTGTGCCTTGTAATTCTCGTAGACGATCATGGCATTGACTGCATCAGTCTGAAGCTGTTTGGCCGCGTTAATTGCGGCATAGGACTGCGGTGTCTTTGGGATCGTGCCGGACTCATAGTCAGCCTGAGCGGTATCGATTACCGCCTTCGATGCGGAGAGAGTCTGGAAGGTGGACCTTTCCCAGGAGGTACATGCGGCCACGAAAAGGCACAGCGCGATTAGCGAGGCCGAGGTAAATCGATGTAGTGACCTCATTTCGCAGTATCCTTAGCCAACAGGCCAGTCAATCCAGAAACGATGGCGGTTGCGGTAAGAATCCACTTCTCATTTGCGCTGCCCTGATTAAGCGCTGCCAGGATCACTCCGGCCACGCTCAGTATGCCGCCAATCGTAGTCCTCGGATTTGCGGCGATGCGATTGATGATTTCGTTCATATTGCTCCTTTGAACATTTGAGATTCAGCCTCCCGGCGTCGAGCCAGGCCTGCATTATGCTCCCCGGCAACATAGTCCCAACGAAGAAATTCCCGCGCCGCATCGATATCATTGCCTACATTGACACGTCGAAGCAAGGTAGAAGATGCAAAGTTGCCTTCACCCAGGTTGAACGTGAAATCAACGAGAGCATCGAACTGATTTTGCGTAATAGGTATTGTTACAAGTCTGCTTACGGTAGCGATGGCCATTTGGACATCCTGCTTAAGAAGTGCGATGGCCTCTTCAGCGGAAATGCTGAGGCCGCGATAAACATCCGGGCCAGTATGGCCATAACCGATGGTCCACTTCCCGCCTTGATCTTGATATGCCTCAAGACGCAGGCCTTCAAATTCCTGCGTCAGAGCATATCCTTTGTCGCTGTATTCCATTATGCGCTCGCTTCGTCTTCTAGTCGGTGCGCTATGGCCATGAGACTGGCAGCCGCTTCGCGCAACTCAACTGCAAGTGGGACGACAGCTAGGCGATTGGCTGGTGTCTGTGGCGGGGGTTGTGGGGGTTGTGGGTGCGGAGGTCCTGGATCGCTCATAATTCTCCTTTATTTTACGGTTGCATCAAATTGTTGCGCAGCGCGTTCGAGCTGGGACTGACTCATTATATGTTCAAGTAGCGTGTGGTGAGAAGTGTTTTCGTAGGTGATGACTCCGAGGATGGTGAGTACGACTGTGCAAATAACAGTGATCACGGCCATCCAAAGTATCTTCCGTTCCCGCATCTCCCTCACCTCAGTGAGGACTTGCTGCTGCTGATGTTCGATCCGGGCCTCATATATCTTCTTCTCCTCATCGCGGGTCTTTGACCAGGTGAAGTATTCATCGAACTTGCGGATGATGCCGCCCTGGCCAAACTCCCCAAAAAGCGTGCGCTCCATATTGTCCATTCTTCTTTCTAATCGGACGACCGGGGTCTCAGGTTCTGTCATCGATTTGTTGTCTCCCTTCTGCAACTTGAGAACGCCTGGAGATGGAGAAAGTGCCACATAGTTTAATTCCCGCAAGCCATCACGTATACCGTTTGCGGTGTACTATCTGCAACGATTGTGAAAGAGCTTAACAAAAGAATGGCGGTTCCGGTATCTACCTGACCGCTCAACCCTGTTGAAGTTACAGTCCCCGTGGTCACGTTAGTGAAGTTCCCGGATGCCGAATTAGATGCGGTCGACGATAAGCCGATATAAGTTGGGGCAGCCGCGAATCCGGCGGAGGAATAGTTGATGGTGAAGACTCCGCTGGTATTCGATGTGGTTGATCCAATCCAGCATTTTGGGGATGCAATCAGGCCGGACGCGCCGTAAATCTGTGCTCCGGCTGGAGGAATAACCGGGACTCCGCTTAGCCGTGAATAGGGTAACTGGCCTGTCCACTGGGAGACGGTGCACGATTTGCAGTCGATAGTCTTGGTTATCACCGCTCCATCCACAAAGCTGAAGGAATAGATAAGAGGGAGGATTGGAGTGAACGCCGATGACAGATCAACTCCAGTTGTGGTTATAACTTCATTCAGGGATACCGTAGCAAACGGATAAGGAGTGGACTGAATTCCCGTCACAAATATATTGAGGGCATCATTATAGACCATCACAGCCCAGTGAGTATTCGGCTGATCGATGCTGGCATTAGGGTAAAGTTGAATAGTTCCCACGCCCAGCTTTGTCAATGCAACATATACGATATTGTTTATTGGATTTCCGCCCACCGTTGGAGCTGGCACTAAGATTTCATCGGGTCCATATAGAACAGCCTGGAGGTATCCATAAGCATATGGCGATCCCTGGACATCAACAGCCGTTACCGACACCGCCGTAGTTTGAGCCTGAAGCGCTGATCCGAGACAGAAGAGTAAAGTGATCAATGTACGCATATATAACCTACCGTATCCGTCGATGCCGTAGTTCCTATGATCTGGAATGAGCTAGTGGTTATATTGTTGACCGAAAATAGAGTTGTAGTTGCGGATGGATTAGATTTCGAAGTCACCGTACAGATATAGGCAGTATCCGCAAATGCCGGACTGATCCCCGAAATAGTGACCGTAGCAGGTGTCCCGCCATTCAAAACCGCCGAACCAAAGACAATCTGCCCATTTGTCTGCGCAGTCGCTGAACATGTCCCAGTGATCCCGCAATATTGAACAGTCGGATGCTTGGCAACCACCATGTTCGCTACCGGAGTAGTCGAGGTTACTGCTAACGGCGCTGTGCCTGTGGCCACAGTTGAAACCAATGTCGGAGCATTCAAGTCTCCTGCGGTTCCAATAAAAGATACAACAGCCGCCCCTTTGGTGAAGTCATGGATATGACCAGTACTGGACGCATTCTGCTGCCGCGATGTAACTGCCGTACTTGCATCGGCTACGTTACGTCCAATTGTCGTTCCACCATTGAACATGGTGACGCTGGAGTTGTTGGAGGTAATCAAGTTTTGAATTTGCAGCAAAGATGTATTGCCGCTTGAATCTATCCCAAATTTCAAAGAATTGTTGATGTCTAAGCTCATCAGCCTTCCAGCATATCCAGAACAGGCATTGAAGGAAAATATCTCGCCGCTTGTATTGAAGTCTGTGCGTGCTGTAGACCCTGAACAGTTGTAATAAATGTATGGGAAATTGGTTGTGGCCGTGCCGCCTGTAATTGGGGTTCCCGTTAAAGTCTGTGCCGCTTGCGATAGTGCTCCATTGGTAGTTATAGTCTGAGTTCCGCTGAACGAGTTGGCGGCAACCGTAGAAGCCGCATTGGTGACTTGTGCGGCAGTATAATCTCCAGAAGCAGCCGTAACATTACCAGTTCTGGTAAATACGCTGCTGACCGTCCCAGAAGTGCATCCAGTCGTAGTTAAGCCTGCGTTGGCATCAAGGCAAACTCCAGCACCAGCTCCTCCACTGACCGTTCCGGAAGTCATTACGTTCGTATCCGTACCCTGCAAGGGAAGCGTGGATGGCACGCCAGTGCCCGTGGTGATCTTCAAGGCTCCAGTCGCTAAAGCAGCAAGATTTGTGCTGTTGATTCCGATAACAGTTTGCGATGATGAATTTCCCGAAAGATCATTCGCAGCCGTAAATGATCCTGAGCTTGACTGCGTAATCTGAGAAGTCCAATAGCATCCGCCTGTAGTTGGCCCTGTAAGCTGTATCGTGAACTTTGCAACCCCATTTGGGGGAATAACGTTTGGACCCGTGATAGTTTCCCCGGCTAGCGGACTCATGGTAATGGCGAAGCTGGAAGACGTGTTCAGGATGTTGTAATCACTTCCAGTAGGCCCGAGGCAATCGGGAAGATTCCATGCAGCGGCTGCCGTAACTGGCGCAAGTACATAGCGGTCTGCCGATGACATGCTATAAGCAGTTCCGGCTTGGCTGTTTGGC
>Ga0137416_10001394_pt1 | contig 12339 bp, 8 predicted proteins | sample CZODoug3_1_1_16f_FD_108282 | JGI IMG/M metagenome (GOLD analysis project Ga0137416, IMG submission 108282) | Vadose zone soil fungal communities from Angelo Coast Range Reserve, California, USA - CZODoug3_1_1_16fungal (Illumina Assembly) | ecosystem: Environmental > Terrestrial > Soil > Vadose...
AGGACCTGCGTCTGACGGAAGATCCGGAGTTCGTCGGCGGAACCGGCGGATTGCTCTCCGCGGTGATGTCCGCCGTCATGTATCCGTTTTCATCGCAGGAGCCGACATCCGAGTTTGCTCTCACACGGCGTGGGTTGGATCATCTGCAGAAGTCGCTGACCGTCAAGCGCGTCGGCTTGACCTACATCATTTCGATCGATTGTCAGGCCGGCACTCCTCAGCGCGCCGCGCAGATCGCCAATGCTTTGGCCGACGCCTACATTGTCGATCAATTGGAAGCGAAGTACCAGGCCACGCGCCGCGCGGGAGTCTGGCTCCAGGACCGCATAAAGGAGTTGCGCGAGCAGGCCTCCATCGCCGAGCGCTCAGCTGTCGAGTTCAAGGCGAAGAACAATATCATCGACACCGGTGGCAGGTTGATGAACGAGCAGCAACTCGCTGAGGTCAACAGCCAGCTCATTCTTGCTCGCGCGCAGACCGCCGAGGCAAAGGCCCGTCTCGACCGTATCAACGACATTGTCCGCATGGAGATTCCCGACGCAACGGTCACCGACACGTTGAAGAATGACGTCATAACAAAATTGCGCCAGCAGTATCTTGAGATACAGGGTCGTGTGGCGAACTGGTCCGGTCGTTACGGCAGCAATCATCTGGCGGTCGTTAATTTGCGCAATCAAATGCGGGAGCTTCGGAGCTCCATTCTCGACGAACTTGGCCGGATCGCGCAAACATTCAAGAGCGACTACGAGATCTCAAAAGCGCGCGAGGAGAGCGTTCAGGCGTCTCTGAGTTCGGCCGTCGTGGAATCAAGAACGACGAGCGAGGCGCAGGTCACGCTACGTGACCTCGAGGGTACTGCCCAAACCTACCGTGCCCTCTACGACAATTTTCTGCAGCGCTACATGGAATCGGTTCAGCAACAGTCGTTTCCGATTTCGGAGGCGCGGCTAGTCACGGAAGCATCGCAGCCACTCAAGAAGAGCAGTCCTAGGACGCTGTTGGTCCTTGCCTTGACCCTGGCCGGAGGATTGATCCTGGGACTCGGAATCGCGATGCTGCGAGAATTCGTAGACCGGGTCTTCCGCACCAGCGCGCAGATCGAAACCCATTTGCAGACGGATTGCCTCGCCGTGTTGCCGCTGATGAAGCCGGACATCGTGAAGAACAAGTATCTCCCGGATCAACGGCAGTCGGCGGCCTCTGCGGGCCCACGAAGCATCGTTCGGGCATCAACCCTCTTCTGGACTGTGGTCGATGCGCCGTTCTCGCGTTTTGCCGAATCAATGCGATCCGTAAAAGTGGCGATCGATCTCAACAATGTGGTCAAGTCAAACAAGATCGTCGCCATTACCTCGTCGCTGCCGAACGAAGGTAAGTCAACGATTGCGGCCGGCCTCGCTCAACTCATGGCAAATTCCGGGGGCAAAGTCATCCTGGTCGATTGCGATTTGCGGAATCCCGCGCTGACCCGTGAACTCACGCCTGACGCGACGCTCGGACTGCTTGATGTGCTGGCCGCGAGAGCCAAGCTGGAGGACGTGATTTGGACCGATCGCTCGACAAAATTGGCGTTCCTGCCCGCAGTGCTACAATCGCGTGTCGCTCACACCAGTGAGATTCTCGGGTCCGGCGTGACAAAAGCCTTCTTTGATCGTCTACGCGACAGCTACGACTATATCGTCGTCGACCTCTCGCCGCTCGCGCCGGTCGTGGACGTTCGCCGGACGACGCATTTCGTCGACTCGTTCGTGTTCGTCGTCGAGTGGGGGCGCACCCGAATTGAAATGGTGGATCACACGCTCCGCGCCGCGCGCGGCGTCGGTGACAATCTGCTCGGGGTGGTGCTGAACAAGGCCGATGTGAATGTGATGCAGCGCTACGAGAATTACGGCGGGAACTATTACAGAAAATACTACGCCCGCTATGGGTATATAAGCTAAGTGTTCCGATGGTCGGCGTCCCTCGGCATCGGGTTGTCGTATGTTGCGACCAAGGCAATCCTGCTTGCCTTCGGCATCGCGGGCATTCTTTGGGGGGTAAAGGTCTATCAGGGGTTCTCGGCTCAATCGCCGAACGTGCGGACGGCGCATCACATTATTGAAGGCGAGCCTTTCAAGACCAAACATTTGACGTCACTCCTGCCAGCGGTCGCAGAGGCGGAGCAGGCCGAGGTCTGTCGGCCTGTGGCTGTCGAGAGCGGAGCAACAATCCGACTGCGCCTCTTGGAGGATGCTATTGCGTCAGGTGAGCGCACGCGGATCGATACGTTCTACGAGGATCTTCGCACGAGCGTGGTCCAATCTCTGGCGTGTGCGCCGGCAAATCCCTTTCTGTGGCTGGTGCTGTTTTCGGTCGAGACTGCACAATCCGGGTTTTCCAGCCATCAGCTCGACTATCTTCGAATGTCCTACCGGCTCGGACCCAATGAGGGATGGGTTGCTCGCAAGCGCAGCCGAATTGGACTCGGGCTTTTCGAACTACTGCCGCTGAAAACGGCAAATGCCGCGGTCCGCGACTTCGTCGGATTGGTCGACAGCGGGTTCCTCGACGACGCCGTGGAGATCTTCATCGGCCCAGCTCGACAGCTTCACCAGCGGCTGTCACCGGCGCTGTTGCAAGTCTCGGAGCGCAATCGTCAGCTATTCGCCAACGCCCTTTACAGGTCGGGGTACGATGCGGACGTTCCGGGCATTGCGCGCCGTGACCCGCGTCCGTGGCGCTGAGTGCGCAGGGGATCGGCAATACAGGTTGCCGGGGCATGATCCCGAAAAGCTGACGGACTTACCCCGAGCAAAATCGCGGTTCGATTCGCTCGCTTTAAGACGCGGCGGCCGAGCGGGCCGTCTCCGTGGCTTTGTCCACAGGAGTCTCGGACCTTCGTATCGCAGGCGCGGCGTGAACTGCTTTCACGACGTAGAGCGGGCGTTGTTTCGTCTGCATATAGGTGCGCCCGACGTATTCGCCGACGATACTGATGCAAGCCAGCTGGATGCTCGAGAACAGCAGGAACAGCAGGAGCAAGCTGGTCCAGCCGGCAACCGTGGCCGTCATGATCCATCCGATGAATGCGTAAATGCCCACGAGGACGGCCAAGCCAATTGAAAGGACCGCCAGGAAGAACGCCAGTCGCAGCGGAGCGATGGAAAATCCAGTAACGGCATCGATCGCGAAAAAGACCATTTTCTTCAAGGGATATTTCGTCTCGCCCGCGAAGCGCTCGTGGCGCTCATAGGGCAGCTCGACTTGGTTCAGGCCGATCCACGCAATCATGCCTCGAATGAATCGATATTGCTCGGGCATCGACAAAAATACCATCAGCGTCTTGCGATCCATCAATCGAAAGTCGCCGGTGTCGAGCGGAATGGGAAATTCAGTGAGGCGGCCGAGGAGCCGGTAGAACAGTTTTGCCGTGCGGACCTTGAACCAGCTCTCGCCGTGCCGCTCCGTGCGCTTGCCGTAGACGATGTTGGCGCCCGCGTCCATCAACTTGAGCATGTCCGGCAGCAGTTCGGGCGGATCCTGGAGATCGGCATCGATCACCAGGACCCGTTGGCCGCGGACGAAGGAAAGGCCGGCGGTGAGGGCGGTCTGATGACCGAAGTTCCTCGACAGATCGACGCCCACGAACTTCGGGTTTCGCCGCACCATCTCGGCGATCATTTCGCTCGTCCGATCGCGTGAACCATCGTTGACGAGAATGATCTCGTACGCTTCGGGTACGACCTCGTCGCAGACCTTGCAGAGACGCCGCTCGAGTTCCGCCAAAACATCCTGCTCGTTGAAACATGGGATCACGACCGACAGGATGATCCTCGACTCGGCAGGCGCCTGTAGGAACGAATTTGCCTCGATGCCCGCCAGCCAAGGATTCATGCCTGCAACCTTAACGCGATGTGTTTCGTCACCCTCGAGCCACAACATGGCACGAGATTAGCATGGGCTAAGCGACATTCTCTCGACACGTAAGAATGTCAGCCTGGGCAACGCTAGGATCTCCGTCTCCGAAGTTATTATAGCCGGTTGCGTTGTTTGCGCCAATGTTATTCAATCGCGCCGGGATCGGTCCAGTAGGATTAACGGAAATGGAAGAGAAGGAATTCGATAAGTTCGCGGATGAATACTATAATATGCACGCGCAAAATATTGCAGCTTCTGGAGAAGGGCCTGAATTCTTCGCTGAATACAAGGTCAGCGATGTGGCTCTTCAATTACAGGCGGAGAACGCGAGACCGCGAACCATCCTCGACTTCGGATCCGGCGTCGGCAATTCGATACCTTATTTCCGAAGGTATTTCCCCAATGCTGTTCTCACCTGCGCCGACGTCTCGCAGCGCAGTCTTGACGTCAGCAGGGAGCGGTATCCGGGCAACGAGCGCTACGCGCAGATCGTTGGAGATCGACTGCCTTTCCCAGACGATTCGTTCGATGTGGTTTTCTCCGCCTGCGTATTTCATCACATCCCGCACGAGGAGCACGCTCATTGGCTGAGCGAGCTCAACCGGGCCACCGCGACGGGCGGGAAATTGTTCATCTTTGAGCACAATCCGCTGAATCCACTGACGGTATCGGCGGTTCGCACTTGTCCATTCGACGAGAACGCGCGTCTGATCAATGGGTGGACATTCTCCAGGCGGATTGCTGACGCGCGCTGGTCGAACGTTAGCGTCCGGTATCGGATCTTCTTCCCGCGGATGCTCGCGGTTCTCAGGAGATTGGAACCTCACCTGTATTCTCTGCCGCTCGGGGCTCAGTACTTTGTATCCGGTCAAAAGGTCGGAGTTGCAGCCTGACCAGCTACATCTTCCGCTATGTCGCCGTGGGCGCGCTGAATTCGTTCGTTGGGCTCGGAACGATCTTCGCAGCGCTGTACTTCCTTCGTCTCGGCGCGGTGGAGGCCAATGTGCTTGGCTATGGGATCGGCTTCGTGCTCAGCTTCCTGCTGAACAAGCACTGGACGTTCCGCTTCGAAGGCGACTATCTCCGCAGTCTCGTGCTTTTTGGCGCGGTACTGGGTATCTCCTACATCGTGAATCTGGGCGTGGTGTTGCTGAGCTGGCGGCAGCTCGGGCTGTCGGTCTATTTGGCTCAGATCGCCGGCCTGCTCATCTACACCATCGTGTCGTTCTTGGGCGCTCGCTACCTTGCCTTTAGAGAACAGCGATTGCAGGCGTGAAGCCTGAAGTCGTATTGGCGCTATGCCGAATGACTACCGCCGGCGGCGCAAACGGCCGCGCATCATTCGTGCCAAGGTCAGGAAATCGAAGGGGAGCCGCGGGCCGACTCCCGGACAACGCGCCGGCTTGCAACAGATGACGGCCGTCATCGCTCGCGCAGGCTTTCTTGGCCATACTTCATAAATGGCGACAGTAGATAGCCGATAATCCGCCTGGTGCCGGTCTTGATCTCTGCGGTCACGGCCATTCCCGGGGTAAGATTGACCGACCTCCCGTCTATTTGCATTCCCGTCCGGTCGAGCGCGATACGGGCACTGTAGATCAACTCCTGTCCGGTGGGCTCGCTCGTACCAGAGCCGATGCCAAGCCCACTATCGCCCTGTCGATCCGGCGGCTTGTTGCGTGTGATGGCATCCGACGACACGCTCATGACCCTGCCGTGGAGCAGCCCGTACTTGGTAAAATTGAACGTGTCGACCTTGATCTCGACGGGTTGGCCGGCATTGATGAAGCCGACGTCACGGTTCGATATCATCGCCTCGACCTCCAGACGACTGTCGGCCGGTACTACGGCAAGAAGAGGCTGGGCGGGCGTCACCACACCACCGATCGTGTGCACGGAGAGTTGCTGCACTACTCCGTCTTCCGGAGCCCGAAGAACCTGGAAGCGCGCGCGCGCGCTCGCTTTGAGCAGATCTTGAGCAAGACCGGCGGCCTTCTGTTCGGCCGTGTCAAGTTGGGTGAACAACGTGCGACGGTACTCCGCCTGAGCCTGTGTTCGCGTTTCGTCAAGCCCCGACAATGCCGCGTCGACCTCGCGAAGGCGGCTCTTTTGAACTTCGATGTCCTTCTGGTGGCTCACGAGATCCTGGAATTCCGTGAGATAAGTGAGCTTGGAGCCGAGCTCTCGGGCATAAAGATACTTCCGAACGTCGGAGCGCTCCTGAAGCATCGGCAATGTCGCATCGAGTTTGGCAATAGTCGCCTTCACCGTCTCGAGCTCGGCCTCTTTCTGCATGCGCTGGCGATCGATTGCGGCAAGCTTGGCCCGCTGTTCGGCGGTCTGGCTGATGAGGAACTGCCGCTGCATCTCGATTTGCGTCGGGCTGGCATTCTCGGGCGGATGGAAATCCAGGAGTGGATCTGTCCCATACGCCAAGGCAGCGTGCAATCGCGCGACATCGAGCTGTGCGGACGTCAGATCGTTTCGCAGATGCTCCTGGTCGGCGGCGCGTTCGGTTGGGTCGAGCTCGATCAGCACGTCGCCGGCCTTGACCGCCTGCCCATCCTGAACGCGAATGGCGCGAACGATCCCGATTTCCAGCGGCTGGATCACCTTGGTGCGTTCGCTTGGAACGATTTTTCCTGTTGCTGAGGCGACGATATCGACATGGCCCAATGACGCCCAAACCAGCGCAAAGCAAAATAGCGCTACAATGGTCAAGCTGATGGCGCGGCCAATCGGTGAAGGGGGCGTTTCCGATATCTCGAGGGCCGCGGGCAGGAATGCGAGCTCAAAGTCCCGCTGCCGATCGGGGCGGCGGGGAAATTTGATGATGTTCCTAGCCAGCATCCTGGATCCCTGCCTGCAGGTAATGCAGCTTTGCGTATCGTCCGTTGCTGCGCATGAGCTGATCATGCGTGCCGTCCTCAACGAGGCGGCCACGCTCGAGGGTGATGATACGGTCGGCGCGGCGCACGGTCGAAAGCCTGTGAGCGATGATCAGTACCGTGCGGTTTTGGGCGATCGCCCGCATGTTGTCATGAATGATCCGCTCGCTTTCATAGTCGAGAGCGCTTGTGGCTTCGTCGAAGATCATGATTCTCGGGTTTGTTACGAGCGCGCGCGCAATGGCAATGCGCTGCCTCTGCCCGCCGGACAGGCTGCTGCCCCGCTCACCCACAATCGTGTCATAGCCATCCGGCAGCTCCAAGATGAAGTCGTGTGCGCCGCCAAGCTGGGCTGCAGCGACAATCCGTTCCATCGAGATTGTCGGGTCGGACAACGCAATGTTGTCGCGGACGCTGCGATTGAACAAGACATTGTCCTGTAGCACCACGCCGATCTGTCGGCGCAGCCACGGCAGATCGGCCAAGGTGAGGTCCACGCCGTCCACCAGGACCCGCCCACCTTCGGGCACGTAGAGCCGCTGGACCAGCTTCGCGAGCGTGCTCTTCCCAGATCCCGACGATCCGACGATTCCGACAATCTGGCCAGCCTGGATGGCGAAGCTGACGTCGTGAAGGATCGCCGGGCCGTCCAGGCGATAACGGAACGTGACGTGATCGAAGACAATATTTCCCTGGATGGTGCCGAACGTCGTGCGGCCGCTCGAGTACGTCGGCTCGGCCGTTGTATTCAGAATATCGCCCAGGCGAGCCACCGACACGCGCGCTTGATGAAAGTCTTGCCAGATTTGGGCGAGGCGCAGCACCGGCGCGCTGACCCTGCCCGCCAGAATATTGAAGGCCACCAACTCGCCGACCGTAAGGCCTCCGCTGATGACCAATTTGGCACCGAGGTAGAGTGTCCCAGCCGTAACGAGCTTGCTGAGAAATTGTACGCTCTGGCTTGCCAAATTGCTCAGCGTCGTGACCTGAAAGCTCGATGCGACGTATCCTGCGAGCTGCTCTTCCCAGCTTCGCTGCATTCGCGGCTCGACCGCCATCGCCTTCAAGGTCTCGACACCGGCTATGCATTCGACCAGGAAGGCCTGGTTCTCGGCGCCTCGATTGAACTTGTCCTCGAGTTTTCGGCGGAAGATCGGAGTGAGCCCTGCAGAAATCCCGATGTAAAAAGGAAATGCCGCGAGCACGATCCAAGTCAGCGGCGCGGAGTAGAGGAACATCACCGCAATGAAGACAAAGGTAAAGACGAAGTCGATCGCGACGGTGAGGGCGGAGCTCGTGATGAAATTGCGGATGTTCTCGAGCTCGCGCACGCGCGCCACCGAATCGCCGGCCCGTCTGGCCTGAAAGTAAGCCATCGGGAGCGCCAGGAGATGGTGAAACAGGCGCGCTCCCAGAATGACATCCACGCGGTTGGTCGTATGTGCAAAAAGATAGGTGCGCATTCCGCCGAGCAGCGCCTCGAATACGGCCAGCGCAACGAGTCCGATCACAAGGACATCGAGCGTGCTCAAGCCGCGGTGCACCAGAACCTTGTCGATAATGATCTGAAACGCGAGCGGCGAGATGAGGCCGAATATCTGCAGGAAGAATGAGGCCAGCAGGACCTCTGTGAACAGTATCCGGTACTTCTGGATGGCGCCCAGAAACCAGGTAATGTCGAAGCGCCGCGTCAGATTCGCCAATCCGACGCGCTTGGTCATGAGAAACAGCCGGCCGTCCCAGATCGCTTCGAACTCGGCTTTGGTCAGGATCTGCGGCTTTGGCGCCGCCGGAAACTGGACCAGGATCTTGTCGTCTGCGACCTGGCCGATGGCCAGGAATTCGCCATCGCGCAGCGCCGCGATCCCCGGCAATGGAGTTTGCTTGAGCCGCGACCAAGTTGTCTCCTTGACCCGGGCTTTGAACCCGAGGTGCTTGGCCGCGCGCAGCATTTCCGGAAGTCCGATGGCGCTGGTAGCGAGCCGGTGCCGGATCTGTTCGGTGTCGGCGGCTACGCCGTGGAATCGGGCCAGCATGACAAGGGCGGCGAGCCCGGAACTGATCGGCTGCGACGGGGACTTGATGATATCCATGTGCCTACGCGTCGCGAGCAGATCACACCGATGCCGCTGACCGTCCCGGGCATGCCAGCAACAGAAGGGCGTACGTGCGCCCCTCACTGTAGCCCCCGATTGTATCATTCGGATGTGTGATTGCGGACCGTCCGCAATCACACTTGTTGTGGATATCACACGAACCGGAGACTACCAGGGGATGCCATTATTCTTTGACCTGCCTCCGGAGGGAGAACAGCCGGTCAGATGATCACGGGATGCTCAGTCACCAGTGTGCCGGTACCGCCGCCGGTCTCCGACGAAAGGCTGAAGTTGCCCGCCGAATACTGACCCAGGAGGGTGAGGTGGGCGGTGTGCGTTCCGTCGGTGATGGTGAGCACGCCCTGGGTGTTGGCATTGTTCTCGGTGAAGGAAACGATGGTTGCCGTCGCGAAGTTGATGTCCTTGAGGTCGAGGGTGTCGCTTTGCGTGCCGTCGCCGAAGAAGTTGCCGATGGTTCCGGAGAACCTCGTCGACTGGTCGAGCACCAGCGTTCCGGAGAACACGCCGCCCACGTTCGAAAAGACCGTCTTCTCCGACGAGGCAGCGCCGTATTCGAGGGTGCCTGAATTCTTGATGTCCGCTTCACCCGGACCTGAGACCGCGCCGGAGAGCGTCATCGTGCCGCCGTCGGCGATCAGATGTCCTCCCGCACCGTTATAGGTGGCGCCGAGCACGTCCAAGGCGCCGCCGCTCAGCGCTTCGACCGTGCCGCCGTAGTTGGTTACGTTCCCATCAACCTTCAGGGTTGCGTTGGTCGCAGCCTCGATAAGGCCCGACCCCTGGTTGGTGATATTGCCGTGCTCTTCGAGCGAGCCGCTGTTCTCGGCTTCCACCGTTCCGCTATTGTTGGAAATGACCTTGAGCAGGTCGACGGTCCCGCCGTTCGCATCGATGGTCGACCCTGCCGCATTGGCAACGGCGCTTTTGATCGACAAGATGCCGCCGCCGGTGGCTTCGAGGGTACCACTGTTTGAAATCCGGTTGACTCCGGTATCGATGCCGAGCGTCGCCCCCGCCACGTCGGCATCAATTACGCCAGCCTTCGAATTGTTCAATGTGAGGAAGCTGACATCGCCGAGTCCAATGTTGCCGGAGCCGACTATGTGGTTGCCGTTGGAGAGCGTGGTTTCGACGCCGCTCGCCGTTCCGCCCCCGCTGACCGGGAAGCCTTGGACAAGACCCCCGTCGAGCTCGACGGTGCCCCCGCCGTACAGCATGCCGTCGCCGACCGATACGCTGATGATGCCGGCATCCTTGATCGTACCGTAGTTAGAGAGCACCCCACTGAAGAGGAGCGATGCCGGGCTGTCGATATCAATCTCCCCCTTGTTGCTGCTGTTGCCGAATGATTCCAATTCTCCTTTGTGGATCTCGATATCGCTGTCGCTGCTTGTGGCCCAAGTCATACGAGCGCTCCTTCTCGCAAGAGTTCCATGATTTTGAACGGACCGGCAGAAGCCGCGGAACATCGGGCCGCCGACTCGCGACCCGATCGTGTCACCGATTCTGCGACATGAGAATGGCAATTAACTTTCTAGCAGATGAAAAGGTGGGAAAAGTATGTTGTGCCGCGGAACGCGGCGGCCGCGCGCGTACCCCGTTGTATGCGAGCACCGCTATCGCTGAGTCTGAGACACGGCGAGCAGCAGTGTTGCACCTGAATTGTTATTCCTAATGGGGATCTCGCGGTATTCTGGCCGGTTCCGGGTCAGCGCACGGACCTTCGCAATTTCGTCCATGTGATGGACGCTCATGATGTAGTCGACGTGAGGCGCGGGGCCCACCAAATCTTGGGGGGACAGGAAGGTCAGGCGAATGCGATCGTCTCCGGCGAGATCGCGAAAGTAGTATGTGTCGGCGATTCGAACCCGTTCGGTCTCGGGAGCGCGTGTTTGCACGTCGATTTCCTCTGACGCGGACACAACGGCAACCTCCGTCTCACGGCCCGGGCTCGCATGGCTGACGATATATTCGACCGCCCCCCGGTAGTTCTCGGATGGTCCCCATTTCCGATAATGCATCCACAATGTGTCCTCGATCCCGTACGCGACCACGAGGACTGCGATGACCGCCAAGTAGGTGCGGCCTGTTGCAAGGCGTGAGCTGCGAATGAGCAACAGTTCGGCCAGGCCGGCGATCAGAACCGAGATCGCCGGCAGCGCGACAAGGTAGTTTCGTCCTTGAATGATTGGCGTGTGAAAGGACACGAGCGCCGTTGACGCAAAAAGACCCCCAATCGCGATCAGGGTAAACGCGTTCTCTCGTATGTAGGAACCGATGTCCTTTCGCAATGATACAAGGAGGACGAGGAGAAGCAGCGCCGTCGTTACTGCCCCGAGCTTGCTCGATATGTCGATCGGTACGTGCCACGACCAGCGGATACTATGGTGTCCCCCGGCATAGTTCAGCGCATCGCCGAAGGATATCAGAAGTGCCACCCAGAACAGGCATAGGATCCCGGTCCCCACCAGCCACGCGCAATCTCGCCAATTTCGCCCAGCGAGAGCCTGAAAGAGCAGTATCGCTATCAGCCATCCGGCGTAGATCACGCCGAACAGGTGAACGGAGCTTCCGATGAGGGCCGCTATCAAGAAAAACCAGGTGGGTCTTCCAACCCGAACCGACTCAAGGAACGAAACGTGCATCAACGCTCCCGAAAAAATCAGGAGTCCGTAAGACCTCGCCTCTTGCGAGTAGACGAATGCCGAAGGTGAGGCGGCGAGAAATGCCGCCGCAAGCCAACGCTCTCGAACACTCAATCCGGAGCGGCGGTCAAGCGCAAGCCAAAACGCCGCCGACGTAACAAAGAACCAGGCGAGCGCCCGCGTAGCGAACTCGCTCGAACCGAATATCTCGACATACCAATAGAGCAGGAATCCGAACAGCGGGGGATGAACATCACCGAGGAACCACACTCGGAACCAGTTCGACACGCTGGTTTCGCTCGCTCCGGAGACGGAATAGAGCTCGTCGTACCAATAGGAGTACCGACCGATATAAAGGAGATGAATAACGGAGAAGGCAATCACGCACCAAGCCAGCGGATTGCGGAGCCAAGCCGCCTTATCTGACATAGCCGCAGAATGAAGCAAAATGAGGAGATCCGAGCAGGCCGAGGGATATCGTCGAGACGACGTTGCAGTACCACACGTGCGCGCGGCATGGCGAGGAGATTCGGCCCACCGAGACGTGATCAAGGAGATGTGTCATTCAGGTTGTGCCAAGGGTCCGAGCGCCTCATACGCTGCGGCCCTCAATTCTCGACGCCGGCCCGAGCGGACGTCCAATCTTAAGTTCCCAATGTTAAGTACGATGTGAGCATGACAAGGTGTTGGCAGTCATACCGAAGCGTTGCATTGATCTGGCTGTGAAAATTGAGGCATAATTCTGTGGTGGCCACCACAGGCGCAGATCCTGAGCCGGGCCGCGGCAGGTCC
>Ga0137416_10001396_pt1 | contig 12333 bp, 15 predicted proteins | sample CZODoug3_1_1_16f_FD_108282 | JGI IMG/M metagenome (GOLD analysis project Ga0137416, IMG submission 108282) | Vadose zone soil fungal communities from Angelo Coast Range Reserve, California, USA - CZODoug3_1_1_16fungal (Illumina Assembly) | ecosystem: Environmental > Terrestrial > Soil > Vadose...
TCGAAAAAGGTCGCGTTGATTGAGAGCCAACCTGTCGCGCGATCCGCGTTTCTCGGATTTGTCATACTCTCAACCCATTGGTTCTGATAAACACAGGAGTAGAAAAATCATCAACAAGGGGAGCGGTTGCTATGGTCACGGTATTAGCCAGACGCATGCTCGCGCTTTTGTGCGTCGCACTACTCTTAGGTCTCCATCCTTCCGCGTCCAGGGCCGCCGTGCCCGACCTCACGGTCGGCCTGATTGCCGATCGATTGCATTCGCTTATTAATGATCTCAATCAAACAGGCTCTAACCTTATCGAGCAAGGTAACAACGCGGCCGCCGAACAACAGTTTCTACTCGCCGGCTTGTTGCAGGGAACGCTCGATCAGATTGACAAGGTGTATGGCAACCAGATGCGCAGCACGGTCGAGAGCATTGGCGGGGTAGAAAAGGACGCGTTTCTCAACCTCAATCAATCGCTCGACAAGGTGAGTGGGCTTGAAACGAAAACCGTCCGTGACCTTCAATCCTTGGTGCAGCAAACTCAATCAGCGGGCAATCAGTTGCTTTCCGCCATTCCTTTCACAAAGCGCTATCCAGTCTTTTCAGGCGTTCAAACACGCGACGTGTTGGCGGATTTCGATCAGAATCCCGCCGACGTCAAGATCATAGGCTTTTGGCTGATCGATCCCGAGTTAAAGACGCCACCCACCGTTTCCATCGTGACCGCCGCTGGTAAGGAAGTTGCCATACCGGCCACCTCGATTAGTCCTTATTTCGACCATGTGGATGTTCAATTGCCGGACTCTCTCAAACAGACCTTGCGGTTTCAAAATGGGCCATGCGACCCGCGCAAGACATTCCGTATCAAAGTAAAAATCGTCTATCTCCCGGCGCAACCCTGGTGGAAATTTGGCCTAGGAAAGACAGGGCAGCCGCTGGAGCGAACCTTCAACGTGATCTCCGGCAGCGAACAATTTAGCGCGGCAGTTGCTGTCTCCGGCACGACGATATCAACGTCTGACTTGGATGTTCCATTTTCAGAAATCAGTCCGAATATGGAATGGAGCTGCGAGGAAAATAAATCTCAGATCGCCACATTTACGCTGCCCGATGGAGCCACGCTTCTGTCGAAAACTGCCGATTGGGGTGAAATCGGCGGGCGCTACGAAAACCAGGGTTGCTCAGTAGCCACGGCGGGAACTTCCGTGACAGCAAACTGTTCGGTAAGGGGTGGCAACAAGGAGGGCGCGTTCGGGGTTTACAATTGCCCTGGCGGCGGTCACGGCAAGGCGCGCGTATCGGGTAGTTATCGCATACAGAACCGCACGACGGCGAGCTTCGGTAATCTACCAAATGGGTCGCTGTTGCTTTCAAACAAGAAGGGCGGCAGCAGCTTCATTTCGTTGCCGCAGCGAGCGAACTCGACCTATTCAACAGTCAGCCTGAATATCTTCCGCTCCACGAAGCAGGCGAGCTGCACAACAGTTTATGACCAGATCGTTGTCAACCTGCCGGCTCCGATCAATGCTGGCGCGACGGTCGTGCAGAGCGCCAAGCAGACGTCATCGAAAGGCGAATTTGAGGCGACGGCCGATCAAAGCCAAGTCTCCGTGAGCCGCATATCGGCGCTCGCGCCGAATGATTAGACTAGGCAAGCGAGGCCAGGATCGGCCGGCCTCGCACGAGCATGGATTCCCCGGCTCATTCCAGCCAATACTTCCTCGGTCTTCCCGCCCCTCGGCGGACTTCGGCGTCCGTGACCGGCGCACGATAGCCCTCCGGGTCATTGATCCAGGCTTGCAGCGCGGCGGCCGGCCATCCGCAGGCACGGCCGCCGAGATGCACCGGCGGCGGGAATCTTCTCGCGGCAATACGCCGATAGAGCGTCGGGCGGGATAGCGCCGTTATGCGTAAGACATCCCTGATGCGGTAGAAAGCCGGCGCGGCATTCAATGCAGTGTTTTCGATGACGTTCCTGTCACCGAGGTTAGTTGGGTTTGGGCTGATGGTGTTCACTTGGGTTACTCAAGATAGCCGTCATTACTGACGACGGTTAGGGTGATGAATCCGGGCCGGGTCTGAAATCTGCGATAGCTGCGCGCTCTTTCTCCCGTTCGATCCGCTCCGCCTCGGCGGCTTCCCGCTCGGGGATACAGACGTAATCCTTCGGATGATTGATACCGCAGGAAATGCATTGCCAGCAGCCGGCCTTGCATTCAACGGTGTAGTGTCCGCGCTTGTGCCAGCCCGGGAGCGAACGCAGAGGGCCGCCGCAGCCGTCGAAAGGAGTTAGTATTTTTCGCTATTCACTAGGTCGGTGAGATGGCGCAACTCGTTCGCCTGGCTTCTTGCCCGCGCGGCTTCTGGATTTAGCGCCGCCACATCTGCGACTCTGGCCGGATCGGCGCATGCAGCTCCGGCTGCAAAGACCACCTGACAAAGCGACCAAGCGCTGTCGATCGCCATATCCAGCAGGTTCTCATCGACATGAGCGTCATGAGTGGGACGCTTACGCTTCTCGCCGTTCCAAAGCGGATTACGAATGAACGTTGGCATAGTCGTGGACGGGATCATCGAGCCATGCATCAAAGCGTGTCGGTATTCTATCAAGTCTTTGGCCGCCAGCGAGGCTACGCCAAGTACGCTGTTGGCATCAGATGAGAACTGCGGCCAGACCTTGCCCAATTCCGTGATCCAATCGCTCGGCGATGTTTTGTCAGTCCAAGGACGAACCCCGTCAACGTTTTCGTCGCGCAATTTCCACAGGGTTGTTTCGAGGGTCGATTCAAAAACGCCCCATACGACTGCCAAGGTGCCGATGCGTTGCTGCACATCAGGCGTAAATCCCCAACCTGTCAGGTGCGTCAGAATTTTCAGAGAGCGCTGGCGATGTATCGGTGTCTTCATCGGTCTGGCTCCCGGCTCTCGGCGAGAAGTCGTTTACGGTTAACAGGCCGTCACTACGCTACGAGCCCAACTGGATTAAATGAGCCGGCCATCCCGGCGTTCAAGAACATACTCGTCTGGTCCATTGGCTGTCGCAATGTACTCGTCCTGGGCGGGTAATAAGCCAGTCGGCAGTTTGTTAGCCGCTAGTGGGTTGTGGACCACAGCCAACGGCTTCATGTTTCCGATAACCCACGACTCATCTATGTCAGTTGCCCAGATCGCGCTGACGGATGCGAAAGCTGGGTCGAGGAACGAATATGCCGGTACCGCGGCTCCATTCGGCTTTCGGATAACGGGTCTGTGCTGATGGCCGGCACCGACGGCCTTGTTACTGTCAAGGTCGATTGTAATTGTCATGGGTCCGACGGCGAACCCTGCCTCCACGGCATAGGGAAACTGACTAATGCCAATGATCGAGGCAAAGCCTGACCCACGCAGCAGCCGGCCGTTGACGGCGATCACATAGGCATCTTTGGGACCAACAACAGCTTTGTCGATGTAGCCCTTTGCGCCAGTCGCGGAATCACCCAAGAGCTTCTGCGCCTTTTCCTTAATGGCCGCTGTCCAGCGAAGCAGTATCGCTTGATGGGGATAGTCAACATTCCTGCCCTGCGCTGGCGGCACAAGCCAGTCTTGTGGAATACCAGTCGGCTGCGGACAAATGACTTCGATCCAGATGCTGCGTCCGTCGATCTCCATATGGAAGTCTGGCCCATCGCGCGAGGGTGTCAGTGGCAAGCCGACCTCAAGCATTTCATTGGCAAGCAAGATTTCGGATAGCCGTGGCCAGTAGCGCGCGTCGTCGCCGGAGCACAGCTCTTTTACGAGGTTGGAATCACCGAGACCAAGTTCGATGTGGCGTGCGCAAATGCACTGGAGGAATTTACGAATGGCAACCCTTCGGTCAAAGCCGTCGGGATTGCGTGTCAGCAAATAGCTATTAACTGCCTCAATTTGGCCAGCAATTTTCTCGTTCACATGAATTTCCGCCGTTTGAACGCCCGCACGTCATCGGCCGTCAGTTCGAACCATTCACCATTGAGGCGCTTCTCTGCGAAACGTTGATGCCAGTAAGATTCAATTCCTGGCGGATCGTCGGTTCGGATCACATGGGCCGTTGTCGCTTTCTCCGGCAACTGGAGTGCGATTTCACGCTCGCGACGGCCGGCCGCGTTCGACCGGCCGATCTTGTAGTATCGGCCGGACTTGATGAGATAGACGAAGCCGATCTCAACGTCCTGGTCTTCCGGCTCCTGTTCTGGCTCGGCCGCATCAGCCGGCAAATCGATGGCCTTGCAGAGTTGCGCCACATCTGCAAGGTCGCTGTGCGTTTCGCAATGCTCTCGCAGCTTCCTGATGAGTTTCACTTTGCCGCCAAAGCGCCGATAGGTCTTCTCCGTCGGGAACGTCGAATCGCGACGGCGAGCCAGCTCGACCTCCGCCGATACCGGGAATTTTCCAAGCTCACGCGCCAATTGCGCAAGCTTTCCGAGCAACACATCGTCCGTGTAGGCCACCGACATCGCGTTCGGCTCGTAGCCGGCCTCCCGGACTGCATCGCTCCAGCGTGCCCAATAACGGCCGGACCAGTCCCCTTCCCTGATCCCGGTTGCATTACCGAATTCACGGTGCCCAAGAGGCTTTCCGCCGTTGGCGTCAGCCGTGCGCCGAATTTCGTCGAGGATGTGTTGCTTGTTCATGCGTTGGAGCTGACGCTGCCAGTTAAATTTTCTGCAGCAATTGATCGGCCGATTAGCATGGTAGCAACTTCGTCGGGCATGGCTGCATCGCCACCCAACGGTACGCGGCCATAGACCCTAAACTGCCATCCAGAAATGTAGGGCCGCTGACTATCCCGAAACCCCTCGTATTGAAAACTGCCACTGCCGAGATCGGCGGAAACGTGATCTACCGCATTCGGGTGCGCGCGCAACCGCTCCCAGTGCTGTTGCCCCGCCTCTCGCATGAGCGCGGCGTCGGTGCCATAGCCTTGCGGCAACACGACCGTCCAGTGGTGATAGATAAGTCCACGGACAATGAACCCGAATAGGCGTTCGATCTTGGTGCTGTCGAACGGTAGTGCAAGGCGTTTGGTTAGCTTCCCATCGGCTCCGGCCACCCAGTCCTCTCGCGTGCCGGTCGCCAGCTCGCGGTGTAATTTCAGGTTGTTAGCCAGGCGGTGAGGTACGCGCTCCGAAAGCAGCCGCAGCGCGTCGCGATGCTGGCCGCCAAAGGGAAGAACGGTTGCAAGATACAGCTCAAGTAAGCTCTTCTCGCTATTGCAGATGCGACATGCCGGAACCTTCGGCAAGTTAGCACGCTCGGACTCGAGAAAGAACTCGCGGGCGAAAACGTGATCACCCGTCTCGCTCGGGCGAGTGGTGCAATAGACGCAGATTTTGTTTCGATACTTCTTACTCACATTGTTCGCTGCAACGGCCAGGAGGACATAACGGAAAGTGCCTTTTGCTCGGTCTCAACAAGTGCCGGATTGCAGCAATAAAAAGACTGCTCCCAAATCTCCCCTGTTGCGAAAGTACGTTCGCATACAAAGCCGATAAAGTGTACGCGTTCTCGCATAGTAGGTGACGCTGTCAACGGACAGTTGGGTTCAAACAGGCCCCTGATCGGCTCCGGTTTACCGGTCTTATCATTTATCCAACACTTAACTAAATGATCCTCCAGACCATGTCGCCCATAAGCAATTTGATGCCAGTCGGCCTTTTGACTCCGACCGTCTCCCATGTACCCACGGGCGTCCACCATCAGCATATGAATTGATCCAGCAGGCTCCGGGAATTTGATCGGCCCTTTCTTCCTCTCAAACACCTTCTCGCCAATGCGCTCCTGGGCTTTGATGGTTTCTCCTTCTTCGCTCTGCGTTCGATCCTCTGCATTCGTGCGCAAGGCGTAACCATAGTTGCTGCCTGACTGCCACGCAGCTCGCTTAAACGCTGCCGACTCATGGAGACTAACCAATTCAACTAGCCAGGGCGGACCAAGATCGACGCGAAAATCGACGGTTGTGTTCCCTACCCCCGTGTGATGCTCGTATTGCGCGGCCAGACCCGCCAATGCAAGCGAGCGTGCGAAGCGAATTTCAAACAGGAAGGACATTTCGCTCGGCTGAAGCGGCTTGCGCTGGTAAGCTGCCTTGTCAGTTATTCCTATCCGCAGGCGGTCCAAAATCGATTCGGTCTGATTGAGAAGTGGCGCAGCCCAACGGACGGCGCTCAGGTAATCCGCCGCGCTCAACGTTGCCTCGACTTCCTCCAGCTTAAGGCTATCAGCCCACATTACTGCTTCCGTCCTGTCCCGGTGTGACAGCTTGCGCTACGCGCCATGATCGTTCGTCTTTTGCTTATGCGTCAGGAAACAGGATGGCCTCGTAGTCTCTGGCTCCGTTCAGCACATGCACGATTTCAACGGCGTCCTCACGGACGCGATAGAAAATTAGATAGTTGCCATACACACAACGCCGGACGCCGAAATTCTCGTAGCGCGGCACAAGCGGATATCGGCGCGGCATGTCGGCGAGCGTATAGCACTGGTCCGTCAGCTCCAGAACAAACGTCACCGCCCGCTCAGGATTGTCCTGTTGTATGGGTTCCCCGATCTCGATCAGATCACTTTCCGCCGCAGCGGCGAAAACAACCTTCATGCAGACTTCGGGGCGTGGCTGCCGAACCGCTCCTCCATCTCTTTGCGTACCTGATCGATATCCTTGACCCGTCCCGCATCGGCATCAGCGATGCCACGAGCAATCGCACCATCAAGTGCTGCGAGGCGGCGTTCGCGCTGGAGCCAGGCGCGCATGGCATCCCGGATCACCTCGCTGACAGAACCGTACTCACCGGCTTTCACACGCTCGTGGATCACGCGCGCCATCTCGATGGGTATGGTTACGGACAGCTTTTCGAAGTTCGACGGCTCCATTAAATCCTCCGTTTATGCGACCCAGTAGTATCCAATACTACCTAATCCCCTTTTCAGCAATTGTCAAGCACATTCCTGGGCTATTTATCCGTCAGTCCACCCCTGCCCGGCATGTTCCAGGGCTCTAATGTCGGTCGGCTTATGGGTCTGGATTGTCGCTCTTGCCAGCACGGGCGCGGCCAGCGCCGTAGCCGCCAATCAATCCAACCAGGAGCACAATTCCGTGCGTCACGATCCAATCCTTGCCAGCCACGGCAGCCCACGCGATCACCGCGAAGAGGCCCAGGATGACCGCCATCACCGTCAGAAAGTCAAAGAGCTGCGGCTGTCTTTCTGCCTTCAGCTCCATCTCAAAGCGCTTTGTCTCCCCTTCTTCATGGAGCTGAATCCGCTTCGTCTCTTCCTGCGCCGTCGTCACCGTCGCATGCGTCCACTGATCGACGAGCGGCTTGGCAACCTTTAGGACTTCTTCCAAATTGACTTCGTTCTTCGCGGCCGGAATGACCTGGCCCTGTTGCGGTTCTGGCATGCGTGCTTTGCCTTTCGTGTAAGGAGACTCCCCTACCCGAGAATTCTATACCGTACAACAGGGAGGCTGATTGTTGGGTTCGTCAGTCATCGTCAAGATCCGTAGCGCCGATTTCTAGCGCGCGCTTGCGTATCGCTATGTAGGCAGTCTCCTGCGCCCAGTTCTTTGCTCTCAACTTCTTCACGACGTGGTAGGGATTCCAGAGCAAGATGAATTGAAACGGCCCGGACGGGCCTTGCTTATAGTCGATGAAGCCAAGGTCTTTGAGAATTCGCAGATGCGCGCGCCACGTTGCGACGTTGCGTTCTCCTTCGTAACCGGCATCGAGCGCTGCCGCGACTTCGTTTTCTATGTCGAGGAATGCGCCGTCACGAACCCGGCACCACAGCGCGAGATACGACCGGCCCGCCGGAACCGATTTCCCGTCGGTGACATGTTTGGACGCGTCGTTAATGAGTTTTACAAACAGAGGCATCGGGCGCGGCATCCACACGAAGCCTTTCTTGCTGCGGTCCTCCTGCAACCAAAGCTCCGTGTCTTTCGCGTCGGGCCACAATTCCTTGCAGAGTTTTAGATTCCCTTCCTTGGCCTTGTTGCGCCGGGTCGCGAGCTGCTTCGCGTTCAATCGCGGCGAATCCGCGACCGGCGGACCTGGCGGCGTTTTCGAGACGACTTTCTTCTTTACCGACATAAGATGCTCATGGCCCTATGGCTGCTGTGATGAGAGCCCGCGCCCGGATGTGGCTCCGGGCGCATCCCGCGCGTTGCAGCGGTTTTGGAGGCCGCTCCACTTGGGGTTTGGAATCCGAAGTGCCCGCGCGTTAAGGCCGAGGGGCAGCGGTCAGCGCTCGGACTAGCAACCGCAAAGGACTCATTGCGCTTAAGGCGAGACTGAAGCCAGGCGACAAGTTCGTCGTGACCGCCATCGACCGGGGCTTTCGCTGCACGCTCGACGCGATTCTTTTTCTTGATGATGTCATCCGTGACGGGCGCGTCGTGTTTGTCTCGCTGCGGGAAATAATTGACACCAGCACGCCAGAAGGCCGCCGCCGTTACATTCACGAGGCAGCGGATGCGGAGTATGAGCGGGCGAAAATCTCCATGCGTACGAGAGACAGAATGCAGGCACTCAAGCGCCGTGGCCGCAAATTCGGCAGGCCGAGCAAGCTTGACCCACGAAAGCACAGGAAGAAAATCGCATCGGCTCGCCAGGCCCTGCGCGGCAAGAACCCGAAGACCTACGCCGAAGTCGCTCGCAGCCTCCGTGTTTCCATCCGCACCTTGCGGCGGTCCTTGGCGCGGTAAAGCGCGCCGTTGCCTGATGCCTTGATGGCAAGCGCCAGGCGGAGCGAGCCCCAAGAGACGGCGCAGCCCGCCGCTTGTTGCGGCGTGAGCCGACTGTGCGATGGTGCTCACTGTGGTGCCTTGCGCAACGTCATACTGACGGTTACGTTAACGGGAATCGTTGCACACCCTCGCCGGGTGGGACGTTCAACGTTCTATGGTGCGCGGCGCAACAGGAAAAAATGTGAGTCCGTAGACAAAGGAATGACATGTTCCATCTGCTCGTATCCTATGCGGCATGGCCCGAAGGCGCTGGAACAATCGGGAGCAGCCGTGTTTATATTAGGCCGAACGAAGCACCAGGCAACACCTTCCTCAAAGATGGAAAGCTTGACCTCGCGCAAGTCACCAAGATTCCGGCGTTACTGGTTCATGAGACCGACGGCCCGGCTCCGCAAATGGCTCGTGTTGCACATATCACGAACGTAACACAAGGGCCGAGAGAGACAGCAATTCAATATGCCGTCGATAACAGTATTCGGCCAATCTCGAATGCCGATTTAGAGCGCTTTGCTTCACAGCTAGGTGTCACCAAAAACGGCCTAACTCACACTCATTGGGCTATTCAAGACGCAGACCTCTTCAAAGTCTTGCTGATGAACCAACAGAAAAATGCCGTTACCCCGAAGGTATTCATAAGCGATTCCATAGGGCAGCAAGACATCACGCTTGTTTCCGTGATGATGCCATTCTCTGCTGAATTTAATCCCGTTTACGCAGCGCTTCAATCCGCCGTGGCCGCTAATGGTCTTCGCAGCGTTCGCGCTGATAACTTCTGGGAGCATCCAACCGTCATTCAGGACATTTTCAATCTTATCGCCCGTGCGCGTTTCGTCATCTGTGACTGTACAGGTAGGAACCCAAATGTATTTTATGAAGCGGGTATAGCGCATACTCTTGGCAAGGAGGTCATCATTGTTACGCAGTCAGAGCATGACGTTCCATTCGACCTTCGACATCTTCGCTACATACACTATCTTAATAACAATGAAGGTTTGCAGAAGCTCTCGTTAAGCGTCCAATCAAGAATAAGCAACTTGTTGACTGGCGTTAGGTGAGCTGTTTTTTCGATAACGGTCGATGCGCGTATCGCCATTGGATTGCGGTCGCCGATCCCTGTCATCCTTTTCACACTGTGTGGCTAGGTGGTAGATGACGAAGTACGAATGGCGCGTCTTGTTCGTCAGCATCTTTTTGGCGGCCGGCGGTCTGGTCCTCGATTTCTGGTTTCGCAACGAGCACTGGTTTATGCGATCAGGTGCGTTGATTACCGCCATCGCCGTTCTGTTCGCCGGGCTCGAATTGCGTAAGCGACTGGAACGCGCAGTCCCCTTCGTGAAAGAGCGGTTTCGTCATGAACGGCCGGACCTGGTGAAACAGGCAAAAGCGCAAGGGCTCGGGCCAGAAGCAGCCGAAGCGGCAGTCGAGAGTATCGGCGAGACGGCGGTGCGCGAGACCGAGGAAGAAGCGCGGAGGTTCTACAAGCACTTGCTTCGAGTTGAAGTCGCCTTGCTCGTTACCGGCACGCTGATTTGGGGATTCGGCGATATGCCAATCGACGCATGGAGGAATTCGCACCCTCCGGCGGCCGGTCACCCGCCCGCAGCTTTGCATCCTTAGAGGTGTGGCGAAGGGGTAGGGCGGTGGCGTTCGCCAGATGGAGCCGGGAACATTCTTTTTCGACTGCCCCGGTTCGCGGTGGGTATTTCCGTTGGTACGGATATTCGGCGACCACTGGAATACCTTACCAATCAATAACATGGGCGGCGGTTAGATTCCCTCCCTTTCCATTCAATAACTTACGCTGTCCTCTGACCACATGAAGCATTGTGCGCGTGGGAGATTCGCGGGATTTCGTGGCTAGGTTTGCCGCCGTCAGGAGGTTCCCGATTTCCGCCGCACTGTAGTGCGTCGTCATTCTTGAGCTCTTGTGTCCGAGTAGCTCCTGCCGGCCCTTGAGGTTCGCCCCGGCCGCTCGTAGGCGCCGACCGTAGGTATGCCTCATGTCGTGGATCCGAACCCTCTTGAAGCCCACCGGACATTCCCTCTCCAGCGTGTCCTTGTATCTCGCTGCCGCTCGCCGGCGTCCCGTGCGCCATCCCTTGTTGTTCATCCTGCCCACGCGATCGCGCTGTCCCTGTCGATTCTGCAACGTGAACACGTACCTCCGATGCTGGCGGCGAACCTCCTCGACCCCCGCATTGCCTCACCCAATTTGTTACCAGGACGCGTCGTTGCCTCATCGCAGACGCTACTGGCCAGAGACCCGGACCCCGGAGGAGTTTCGCAGGGAGGAGCTACAGCGATCGGCTCCGGCCATACACTCTCGCAACTTATCGACGCATCGCTTCAGTAACATCGCGTAAGAGGCAACCGGTAACAAAATTAGGTGACGCAATGCGGGGGTCGATCACCGCCTGAGCCACATCGTTCAACATCGGCACCCTTGGCTCGCCGTTCTTCGTCACCGATCCAGCGGCGCTCCACACGTGCCCGAGCTCGATACGCCAGCGATCCAGCGAACCGTGTTTGTGTTGCCTGTAGATGATCTGCTTGGGGGCTCCACGAAAATTGTATCCGCAGCGCGGAGACAATTCCGCGAGGGCTATTGATTCCCCGATCAGCCGCAGGACGCTGCGGCAAACGGTGTCGACCGCGTCACCGGAATGACTATGCCCGATGTTGCGAACACAACTAGTCCGCGTGCAATTCCGGTCATTTCGAGATACGTGCGGATCTGGTCGCGGTAGTGTTTGAGCGCTTTGGGAGCTGGCTCGACGTCGCTCTTCCAGTCGATGACCACTTGCGGCATTCCGTCCGCACTGAAGGCGATCGCGTCGGCAACACCCGCCGAGATTTCCTCCTGCTCTTCGTTCAGCATAGATGAATAGACAGGAAACTCTGGCCTCAGGCTCTGTCTCAGGGCGGCAATCTCGGGAAGCGCCAAAGCACGGAGCACGCAGCCTGCGATCTCGGCCGGCACCAATCCATGGGCGGGATCGATCGCGATCGGCTGTCCCAGCAGCCCGATCAGGATTTCGGCGCGGATGACGATCTCGCTCGTGGTCTCATGGGTTTCGCCGGTCAGGACCTCCTCGATGAGCTTGTGCAGGATGAGTCCACGCTCGCGACCACCCTGCACAGCCGTCAGAGTATTGTCCGTCGCACCTATGCTGTTTAGATCCGAGGCCTGGATTTCCGGTATCTCGCCCCGCATCACCGGAGGCTTCGTGCCTTCGTCACGGCTCGGGGCCACCCAGGTAATCCGCCGACGGCGCGTGGCAATCGCGCCGGCTTCGCCGGCAAATAACTCACGAGTCTGCGGATTTGTGGCTTCGGTGTCAGCGTCGCCGACCTCCAGTGGAAGATGGCTGAGGTCGAGATCCGGGAGATCGGCAAGGGACAAGTCGAGAAGCGAGATCCATGCCGACCCCTTTGCTGGCACGTCGAGTCGGGGAAGGACTAGGAGTTCCCGTGCTCGTGTGGCGGCAACGTACCAGAGGCGGATGCGCTCGCGATCGAGCTCAGCCTTCTCCGCGTCGCGCGCAGTCTCGTAGCCCGCGGGTTTCACGCCGAAGACCGGGCAA
>Ga0137416_10001398_pt1 | contig 12329 bp, 17 predicted proteins | sample CZODoug3_1_1_16f_FD_108282 | JGI IMG/M metagenome (GOLD analysis project Ga0137416, IMG submission 108282) | Vadose zone soil fungal communities from Angelo Coast Range Reserve, California, USA - CZODoug3_1_1_16fungal (Illumina Assembly) | ecosystem: Environmental > Terrestrial > Soil > Vadose...
CCCGATATCGTAGGCTAATCGCCGGCCGGACCAGGCTCCGGGGCTTTGAAAGTGGAAAAAAATCGCCGATTATCAGCCCGGATCCATGATCTGGGACCACGCCCCTTTCTCGCCTCGTGAATCGTTCGGAGATCGCTCTAGATTTCCCGTCTTTTTCCCCTCCGGTCAAAGCGGGAACTGTGCCCTGAACCGCCTGACTCGCCCATTATCACCCCCAAACAGCAGGCGTTCTAGAAAATAGGGGGTCTTAGCGACCAGACCTCGCGCCACAAGAGTGCCTGAGGAGAAGTCGCGCTATGATACTGTGAAGGTAGTAGTTACAACACGTGTTAGGTTGAGCTGCAAGTTTACTCCAACGGTTACCTTCGCTGTGATGTCAATGTTGAGCACGTAAGAGCCTGACGCCCGGACGCCCTGATCGATGGACAAGTAGATCGTGTGCGTCCGCGTCCCTATCCCTCCGCTAATATTCGTATTTCCCAAGTCGATCGTCTGCCCTGAAGGATTAGTCAGTTTCAGATCTATCGTGATGGTCGTGTTGCCATTCGAGTTCGATACGCTTGTATCGCTTGTTCTGAACATTCCTCCTGTCCTGATCGAAAAATAGTACTCGTACGCTGTTACCAATGAGACATTCGCGGCCGCCTGCGTTGCTGAAAGCGACCCTGTGGTCTCGCCGAAGACCACCTTGGAAACCGGAACCATCAAGCCTCCTGCCAACGCTGGAGGAATTACCAGAACGACAGAGGCAACTACGACTACGAGGAGAACGAGAAGGCCTTTCCTGCTCTTCTTCCTTGCCGGCGGAGCTGACATTTCTAAGAAGCGAGTTCGTTAGAAGGTGAGGATTTTAGACTTATGCAGATACGAGCACGCGTCTATTTTTGACATCTACCAGCGTGTCCTCTTGATTCCGAGCACGTACGCTCCATAATTCGTTCCTAGGTGAATAGGTGGAGTCACCAGTATCACAATTAGGACAGATAGCAGATTCATCTGAAAAAAGACCTGTCCAAGAAGCAGCCCTCCGAACACGAAATCCAGCTGGTCCACGATCGGCAGCGGACTGCCCGGTTTTATCCGGATACGCCTCTTTAGAAAGGCGCCCACCAGATCCCCAAGCACCGTTCCCATCGCGATCATAATACCGCCTAGCAGAAGGCGGTTGTCAACTGGTGATTCGGCAAGCCCTATCACGGAACCAGCTATGATTCCGGCGAATAATCCCCGAACCGTCTTGTGCGCTCCAAGAATCCTCTCTCCATCGAAAAAGTTCTTTCCCCCATCCAGCGGAGAACCACCACCTAGGAGAAGAGGCGCAGCGTTCGCCACGTATGAAGGCCCGATGAACAATAGCGCGTCTAGAAATATTCCCAGATTGGATCGCCTAGAGCCTTGAGCCTGCTCCGTCAACCATGGCACAGTTATGAACCAAACGCTACAGATCTTCCAACCCACTCTCGCCGATCCTGAACAGTGCCCTCGGACCCCTAGCCTCCCTACCATCTATCTTCTCGACGAGACATTCTCTCACATCATGTCTTGGAGTTGGGCGCAGTCTCAAGATGAGATACGACCAGTGTCTCAGTGTCCTAGTCGCGACAGGCGCTATGAGCCAGCTCCCTCGGCTCGGCTGGCTGTGAACCTGTCCAGTCAGCAAGATAGTAAGCTCGAATCTTGAGGCGAGATCGGACAGATAGGCCAGCTGCCTGTTGAGCTCACGGTTGTGGACGAAAGCCGTCCCAGGCTTCTCGAGGTCAGCACGATAGAGACCCGTCACGGAATCAACAATCAGCAAGGCTGGAGTCTTGGACAAGAGAACCTCTAGGCTCTCGGTTATCCGAGTCTGTTCTCGAAAGTCTTCTGGCTGGAAAACCACGATGTTCTCAGCAAGCTCTCTCCCTCGATCCAGGGATTCTAGCCTCTGAACCGAGAAGGAGAGATCAGCGTCAACAAAGAAAACCTTGAAGCCCCTCGCCGCGGCTCTGAGTGCAGATTGCATCGCCAGGACCGTCTTCCCAGTCGACGCCTCCCCGTAGACCAGATTGATTTGTCTAAGAGCAAAACCTCCCTTCAACAACCGGTCCAGACCACTCGTCCCCGTGCTCAGCCTCTCCATAACCAAGAATCAACCAGTCTGAAGAGCGAGACTCGCCTAGATTGAATAACTCTGCCTAGGAGGAAGATACTTCCCCAAACTTCGGCTCCAGAAAGAGAAGACCCTTCTCATCGACGGCCCTGCATCCATAGTTCTGCAAGAAGGAACAGCGACGTCACTTGCCGCCCCAATCAGAATCGGCGACTCAATAGTCGTCCCAGAGCATCGAAGAATCCCAATAGAGACAGGCACTGACGCCGTGCTTCAAGTCAGGACTGGAGAGCAAGGCGTCTGCAGGCAAGTCAACGGTTCCACTATTCCCCCGAGCTGGCGGGACGCCGCGGAGGTCCTCAGACATTCACGAGGATTGGCTGTTATTCTCGGAGATGTCGACGGTGGAAAATCCACACTCTGCACCTACCTCGCCAACACCTGCCTTGACCATAGAGTTCAGACAAGTATCATCGATGGTGATGTTGGACAAGCAGACATCGGTCCACCGACCACCACCAGTTCCTCGACCGTTTCCAAGCACATCTTCAGCCTCCAAGAGCTAAGACCTGAAAGGTCATATTTCATCGGCGACACCAGCCCCTCTTCAGTCCCAGACAAGCTCGTACAATCAATCGCCCGTCTCCAAGACGAACTCTCAACGGGAAGCGAGATCACGATCTTGAACACCGATGGTTGGGTAGGAGAAGATGAAGCTGTCGAGCACAAGCTCCAGCTCCTAAACAGCCTACAACCAGATCTTGTCCTTGGCCTAAGCCTCGATCACGAGCTCGATCAAATTCTTGAGTTGCAACAATGTCCAACGCTGCGGCTCGAAGCCTCAAGCTTTGCCCGGACAAGAACAAGAGAAGAAAGAAAGAAGGCAAGGGAAGAAGGATACAGAAGATTTCTCCAGAACTCTAAGCATCTGAATCTTAGACTCAACGCGATCAAGCTCAGAATGTTCAACGCCCCCAGACAGGAACGGATCGATCGAGATTCAACACACAGAGGAACTCTTGCTGGACTACTCGACGAGAAGGGAGTGTTGCTCTCGATAGGAAGGATTGTACGAATCGGGAACGGTATCGTTCGTGTCACAACTATAGCTGATGAGATGCCGAGAACAGTCGAGCTAGGAGCAGTTATTCTCTCTTCAAGATTCGACGAGATTGGGTACGAGCCTTAGATGGAGTAGGCGTCAGGAATCGAGTAGACATAGATCGTGTGCTCGTTATAGTTCTCTTTTCTCGAAGGCTTCCAGCCATTGATCATGAAATCATGGCTTACAATCCTCGAGCCAGGCCGAGCCTCCGATCTGAGCTTAGGCTTCAACCGTTCGTTAGCATACGTAGTAAGATACAGGGTGATCAGAGTTGCATCCTTCAGGTCAGCCTGAAACAAGTCCTTGTTGAAGATCCGCACCCTCTCAACCAGCTTCAGCTTCTCAACCTCCCCGGAGGCCTGTTTGAACAGGTCCTCTCTGATCTCATAGCCGACAGCGGCTTTGATACCGAAATCCTTGACAGCAGTAGTCAATATGCGACCGTCGCCACAGCCAAGATCGCAGAGAACATCGTCCTTGCTAGCCCTTGCAACCTCCAGCATCTTCTTCACAACATCGTGCGGTGATGAGACAAATGGTGCACAGCTCACGAATGTCACTTCTGGTCTGAAGTGAAGTGCAAGCGCGACTCAAGCTATTTTAACTCTCCCTCTCCAAAATGCCGTGATCAGTCCGTCGAGGAATTGTGATCCTCCTTCTCCACCATCCGGTAAGAGTTCCAGATCATTCCGGTCCAGCAAGTGTTTCAGATACAGAATACTCATTACGTTTGATTAAGGTGAAGGAACCCGGAGATGAACTAGGGGTGCCAAGAAGGAAAGAACGGCTCACAATCAAGTCTCCTGGAGAAGGGTTTGAAACGCATAGTGTAGAGTCTCGGCAACGGCACGATCCACAAGAACTCAAAATATACATCAAACAATTATCGAAAGCTTTGAGATTCCTGCCGCTAGGAAGCCGGGCATACTATGCTGTTACCGGAGAACTCTTGAGAGCAAACACCCAGCTGAAGGCTCTTGTCCCATCGGGTTCCACGATGAAGGGCGAACACTAGCCCATTCCCCCTACGGAATCGATCGAACACGCGAAGATTCGAGCCCGCGACTCGGTCTTGGCAGCTCTACGAAATAACTATAAGCCACAATGCCCGCGGGAGCCCGAAAGCGTTGCTTCATGGCTTCTCAAACGCTCGGCGACACCAGGATACACGAGCTTGCACAAGTCGAACTAAAGGAACCTGTCCTGATACAAGGCCTTCCCGGTCTCGGCTACGTGGGAAAGGTCGCGGTCGACTATTTCATCGAAAAACTAAAGCCTAGGAAAATCGCCGAGCTATACTCCAGTTACCTACTGTTCCCCGACGGCAACCTTGGCATCAACATCTCAGAAGACGGGACATATTCTCTCCCACGCTACGAATTCTACGGCTACGGCGAGCGAGACCCCAACGTCATCCTCCTCACAGGAGACGCCCAGCCAAGTGTAACGGGACAATATGAGGTCGCAAGTATTGTTCTTGACTTTGCGCAACGTTTCGGATGTAAGGCCGTTTACACCATGGGTGGATATGGAACCCGCTCCGGAAACGACGTCGGAGCTGTCTATGCTGTTGTTGGAGAATCTGCCCTCGGAGAACGTTTGAGGAAAATGGGAGCAAAGCTTGCAAAGGGCGGCGCAGTCACAGGAGCGGCGGGAGTGATTCTTGGAATAGGCCGGCAGCGCAGTCTCTCATGCGCAGGCCTCTTGGGAGCGACAACAGGCGCTTACCCGGATTTGGAGGCAGCGAGGGCTGTCATTCAAATGCTGACGGGTCTAGTGAGCATCCCGGTCGACTTGAAGGAGCTGGACACCGAGATTGAGGACATGCGCAAGAAGATGGAACGTTTCAGACACGCGGAAGTTGAAGAGTCCAAGGAGGGCGAGGAGAAGCCTGAGGAAGGTAAGGATCGCTACATTACCTAGCCGAGAAAATGTCTCTTCTAATTTGCAGGCTAGTCTGGACGCAACTTCCCCCTTTCCTTCAATTCATAGCAGGAGAACACAGGGAGTGAGTTGAAGGAGATTTGCTCGAAGCAAGTCTGGAAAGGAACGGCTCGGTCCATAAGGTTAGCCTCCTTCCGATGGAAAACGCGGTCTTGGCGTTCTTCTATGAAGGTTCGATCAAGATTGGCACCTTAGCCGTGTCGACCCCAGGGTTGCGCGAGGGAGGATTAGGGACCTCATCTGTTCTCCTCGGCGGGAAATACCTGATCGCCGCGAGGGCCCTATCGGAGAGGGTTGCGGCAATCTACCACAAGATGAGCATAGTATCGATAAACACAAAGCTCTCAGAAGGCGAGGCACTGCGCCTTTACGCGAGCCTTTTTGATAAGGCTAGGTCTGGGCCAGGTACCGACTCGGCTTCCTCTAAAGATTGAGGAGGAAACCTAGTGCGATGGTGATTACTGTAGCAGCGAAGGTAATCGCCGCCACAGTATCGTCCAATCTCTCAACGCTCATCGAATCGTCATCCTGCGGGTAATCATTGAGAGAATGTTTTGCACAGTAGTCGAGTATGTTGGCTTACTTTTCGACATCTTTACTCTCACTGAGAAGACAGTGAATTGGACCAGCATTATCCTCTTTGTAACAGTACAAACAATCCAGAGCTTTCCGCGATTCTTTAATAGGAAAGAAGACGTTTTGACGTGTTGTCAGTCGCGTGGGGTTTCGCCTAGAGTGTTGGCTCTAGGCTTCATAGAAACTAGCGCCAATTATTCAGTTTGCTCGCGGGAGGATTCCTTGCGTCCCCGCCATTGTGTCCGTTGATCCACTCCGGTACTATAACCGCCCTAATTAATTCTTGGATCGTTATTCCTCTCCGTTTCGCCATCTTTTCCAGCTCCCGATAAATTACATCGTCAAGTGTTTGCATGAACTTGGGCAGGGTTGACACCACGGTTTCTCGGGATATCAAAGTCAATTCAGGGGTTGAAATAAAGTGCTGATGTAACTTGTAGAATTCCGAGGAAGTGACAGGATTTAGGCGGGCGAATCAGCATCAGCGGGCTGTCTTTCGTGAACTCTGGGCGTCCCCTAGGATCGCGCGCGCTGCCAATTCGACTCTAGAACGGTAAGCCTCTCCTGTGTAGACTCTTACCAGTTTCATGAACGTCTGGAGAACTCCGACTATCCTCGAAACCTCGGCTAAAGGAACGATCTGTTTCTTTCCCAAAGGAACGCGCTTGAAGACGGGTACATCCATGGGCTGCATATCCGCAGTCTGCTGGTAGGGCACTGATGGTAAGGTAGGCACATCGATGATCACGTCCTCTTCTGAAATCCTCGCCTTGCGGGCAATCTGTTTTTCAATATCTGCTCGAACGTGTTCGCTTGAAAACACGTTGGAAACTAGCGCTTCACTGGAAAACAGGGTCTGTTCGTATGCACATTTTAGGAGCCTCCTGGCTTCCAGGTCATTCATGATCTTCTTGGACTTCTTACACTCCTTCAGCTCTGTCCATACCTTGTAATCATCAAGTTTGAGGTAATCTTCGGGTCCGTCAAAGTCCAATAGGTGGAGCTCATTTCTTGCTGCCTCAAGGGCTTTGACTATCATTATCTGAACCGCTCTAGACGCTCTGTGGAAATATATGGTCCGAAAAGATTCGAATCGTGCAAGGAGGAAGCTCTCGAGTGTTGCTACGGCTGTTCCATCAACTGAAAGATTGCCATCTATAATATCCATCGTGTATAGGAGGCGATGAACGTCGATCGAGCCGTATCCGGCTCCCGTGTGAAAGGAGTCCCTGACAATGTAGTCCATCTTGTCGACGTCGACGCCACCACTGATCATCTGGTCTAGGTATGGACGCTTCTTGTCCCTCAGTTTTCCAATTGCCAGTCGACCCAAAGTCTTCGCGTTGAATCCTGCGGCCTCAAGCCTTTCGGCTATTTCGGTTTGGCTCACAAGCCATGGCACAAAGTCCTCGTGATTCTTGCCTAGGTACTTTGCCATTAGCGGCTCGAACACGTGTGAAAAGGGGCCGTGTCCAACGTCATGAAGTAGCGCGGCCAGGCGCAGTTGTCTCTGCTGATGCTGAGAGAGATCTATTGGCAGTGTCTCTGACAGAGCGCCCGCTAGGTGCATCGCGCCTATGGCGTGCTCGAACCTTGTGTGGTTTGCGGCTGGGTAGACGAATTCTGAACCGGCAAGTTGGCGTATGCGCCTGAGTCTTTGAAGAGGTTCAGTGTCAATCACCGATCTCTCAGTCTGGCTAATCCTGACGTAGCCATGAATCGGGTCTTTGATGAAGCCTCCAGACTTGTCGGTCAACTTTCTTTGCTCGGTTTCCACGGTAGCGCGACGTAGTTAACATCTCATTTTGGATGTTGATAGAGTCTCTTTTTATCCAGGTGCCCGGAAGTGATTCAGTCGATCAGGAATCGTGTCTGAGGAATGGTTCAGGATAAGATTCTCTGTTTTGTTTGCGCGGTGAAAGGTATCGAGAGGACATTCGCAACCTATTACGAACTACAGGACCATCTCTACAAGGACCACGATATGACCAAAGATCCAGCCATGGAGATTTTCAGTAAGTATAGAGCCTCGGCTCTAAGAGCTACCGGTTCTCCGCAGTCTAGCAAATAGGCACGACCATCAATTTTTCCGGTTCAGAGTTCCTATCCCCGGCGATCGCGTGTTCATACAAGGTTGTCGGGCGAAAAGATGGAATCGTGTTAAGTCAATTCACTGGAACGAGGAACTGGATGAAGGCTAGGATGAAGATTAGGACTAACACGCCGATGATGAACGTTAGCATGCTCTGCTGAGCGCTAAATCCTGCAGCGTGCTTGACTGCGAACACACTGGCTACTCCTATCCAAGCGGTTCCCGCGGCTCGGATGATTTCGGAAATTATGGGGATTGGACTAGACATTAGGATGAACAGAACCCCCGGTGCCCATGAGAAGAAAAAGGGCGCGCGAGCCCCCAGTAGCCAATTGTTCGCCGGAAGAGTTTCGTGACGATCAGGAAGGTTGTGCCTGACCAGACAAAGGCGATGATGGCGGCAGAGAGCAAACCTATCAGGATGATTGTGAAGACGTCAAGGAGAGATATTCCGGCGACGAAAAAGCCAAAGAAGCCCAAGCCTGCACCGTAGCATAGCCCGATTATCGCTACGAGAGAGACCGACTGAACAGTGGCGCTTGAATCATCTCTCAGTTCTCTGAAGGTGTCACCGTCGAGTCGTGCTGCATTCAGGATTCGGGATAGCATCTTTTTGACGTTGAGGTCTTGTCTGGTAGCAAAGGGCCAGATCATCATGTTAGGCTCCTTTTTCTCGTATTCCTGTTGTTACAGCACTTATCAACTCATGGGAAAAATGGCTCTCCGTCGCCTTCGTGTTGCTTTGGGAAGATGTACTGCTTAGGGTCATGCTGAAAGTTTCTCCGAATTGGCGGAACGGAGCTAAGTTTGGAATGCCAATCTGCTAGATCGTCATCTGAATGAAAGCAAGGATTAGCAGGCCAACAACCGATGTCAGGAGCGTCCGTTGTGTGTTGAAACCCATCGTACTCTTCAAGGCTACGAATTCTCCCGAGACGATCCATGCCGCGACAACGACAGCCGTTGTTACTATGACGGGTGAGAATGGTATTGCGATAAGGATGAAGAAGATGCCTGGAGCTGTGGAGAAGAATAAGGGTCGGGCGAGTTGCCAGTAGCCTGTTTTGCCTTGGAACAGTTTTGTTCCGACTAGGAAAACTGTTGCTGACCAGATGAAGGCGGCGAAGTCAGTGATGATCATGTTGGCCAAAGTGTTTGAGATCAAATAGTCAAGTGATAACGAGCTGTGTTGAAGCCCATTGAAGATGCTGAATCCGAGTCCGTATGATAGTCCGACGAGGAGTAGGACTGCGACCGCCTGCCCGGTCGCGGTTCTGTCCTCCTTGAGCTCGTGGATGGTCTCGGTGTCGAACCTTGCGGTATGATAGATTCGTAATGCGAGTTGTTGGATCTTGCGCCGGGTTATAGCGCGTTCTTGTCCCTGCGACATTTGACTAGGCCGATTCCATTCCTCTCCTCTAGCCCATCCTTATCAACTAATAGTAGGAAAATATCACTGGTCTTGGTGGCGGATAGGTGTCACGACTCGCGTCTACGCTGAAGGAAAAACTCGCAAAGAAGCCTATCTTCAAAGTTGTTGCGATGCCCGACTTCTATCTGGACTACATTCTCGCTTTTCCAGGCAAACTTGACGAGATGGCTAGTGCAATGGTTGATGTGGCCGGAAGGGGAGGGGGGAACCTCCTTGGCTGGAAGCACCTGATAGGGAGGGGCGGGAACGCGTCCAACTTTTCTGCCCAGCTCTCAAACCTAGATGTCAACGTGGTCCCGATCATCGAGACAGACGAGTTCGGGAAGATGGCTCTAGGTCATTTTCTGAAGGGGGTAGACCTCTCACATGTTACCACTGCGGGATCGGTTTCGAGGACTCTCGCCTTCGAGGCGGAGCATTCAGGCAGACGAGTCAACATTATGGCGAGCGATCCCGGATCCCTGTCGGGTTTCGGTCCAGAGAAATTGGACGAGAGTGATATGCAGCTGATCAGGGAAGCTGATTTCGTCTGTGTTTTCAACTGGAACCAGAACCTGAAGGGGACAGAGCTGGCTGAACAAGTGTTTCAGACCGCGAGGAACGAGGGGAAGGCGGTGACGTTCTTCGACCCTGGAGACCCGACCTCGAAGGCGAGTCAGATTCCTCGGCTTAACGAGCGGGTTCTCACCCAGGGATTGGTAGATGTCTTGAGCGTTAACGAGAACGAGTTGGAGCAATTGGCGGCTGTTGTCAGAAAGGAGACAGGCGGGATTGAAGGCGAGGATGCGAACCCTCTCTTTGAAGCCGCGAGCGTCTTCAGCATGCTCGGGGTCCGTGTCGATCTTCACACCGCAGGTTTTTCGGCAACTTTCATCGATGGCCAGAGAGAACGAGCTTTGTGTGCGAGTACAACTCCACTGAAGGTGACTGGTGCGGGGGATGCATGGAACGCGGGGGACATTTTTGCTCAGGGTATGGGATTGGAACATAGAGAACGGCTAGTTTTCGCGAATGCTACCGCGGCTGCCTACATGAAGAGGCCTGATCTAGTGCCTTGTTCCATGGCGGAGATTCTCCAGCAGGTCGAGGAAATAGAGAAACTAAATACTCGCTAGCCGACACGGACTCTTTCAACTTACCAGAGTGGACCGTGGATCTCCTTCCATCGGTTCACCATTCTTAAATCAGCTTATGATAGCTCAAGCGTGAAAGCTGGGCAGGATTTGCGCCGAACGGGTTCTAGAAAGAAGACACTGGTTTCGAACTGTGGGGAAAGGATGTTGCTGTAAGTGCGCAAGGTTGCAGAGGGAGTTTACAGGGTTCCGGCAAGAGCGGCTAACACATACCTCGTTGAGGCCTCCAAAGGTCTGGTGTTGGTGGACAGCGGATTGCCTGGTAGCGAGAAGGGGATTCTCAAAGCTATTGCCAGGCTGGGAAAGAAACCCTCGGACTTGAAGCTTGTATTGTTGACTCACCGGCACTTGGATCATATTGGGAGTGCGGCGGCCTTGAAGAAGCAGACCGGGGCTAAGCTGGCTTCTCATCCCTTCGAGAAGCCGTATGCGGCTGGGACGCTGGTGATATCGGCTCCGAGAGCTTGGAGCCTCTATGGAAGAGTGGTGAGAAAGCTGACGACGCTTGAATATTGGTCGTTGAAGCTGTTTCGTATCATCAAGTTCCAGACCGCGCACGTGGATCTTGCTGCTGATGAAGAGTCGGTTTTGGACGGGGTGGGTTTGGATGGGTCTGTGGTCTGGACGCCGGGACATACGAAAGGTTCTGTTACGCTCTTTCTCAACCAGCCTAGTGTGGCTATTGTCGGCGATCTCTTGCGGGCTCGGCGAGGCCGACTTGTAGAGCCATTGCTGATGGAGAGTATCTCTCAGACCGAGGCGAGCATAAAACGGGTTTTGGATTTGGATCCGGAGATTATTTGTCCGGGGCACGGGAAGCCGCTGCCAGCGTCGAAGGTAAAGATCGAGAAGAGGATAGTGAAGCCTGTAGTTGTGGCGAAGAAAAAAGAAGAGGAGGAGGACTTGGAGGAGTTAACGTCTGGCCTTTTCTAGCCTTTTCTCGACATCGTCCCAGTTGACGACGTTCCACCAAGCGTCTACATAGGCCGCGCGATCGTTCTTGTATTGTAGGTAGTAGGCGTGTTCCCAGACATCGAGGACGAGGATCGGGACTACTCCTTGGACCGTTAGGTCGTTGTGTTTCTCAGCTTGGAGCGTGATTAGCTGTTGTGTCCATGGTTCGTAGGCTAGGACGGCCCAGCCGCTGCCTTCGACTTGTTTGGCGGCGGTGCTGAACTGTTCCTTGAACGATTCGAACTTTCCGAAGTCGGTGTTAATCTGGTCGGCTATTTTTCCACTTGGTTTTCCTCCGCCGTTCGGTTTCATGTTGGGCCAGAAGGTGCTGTGCATGGTGTGGCCCGAACCGTGGAAAGCGAGGTCTCGTTCGATCCCTTTGACATCGACGCCAGCGAAGCCGGTCTCGCGGGCTTTCTGGAGCTTGTCCAGGGCAGCGTTGGCGCCGTTCACGTAGGCAAGGTGGTGTTTGTCGTGGTGGAGCTTCATTATCTCTTCAGAGATTGTCGGGACGAGCGCGTTGTACGCGTAAGGAAGATCGGGTAGCTTGTATCGGTGATGGGGCATGAGGTCTCGGCCGTAGTGCTGTTGATAAAAAACTATGCTCAAAACTGTGTGTGATACTCGCCCAGGAACCACTCTCGCGTCGTGGGAGCTTTTAGCAATCTGCCTGAATTTTTTCTGTTGGATGTCTCTGTCCGGGCTTTGTTCCGGGTTTGTTTCTTTGAGATGGGCGTATTATGGGCTTGTCTGGCCTTTTTCGATCTCTGTGTTTTCCCCTGTGGTTAAGCGTGGAAAGTTGTGTTCTGGAAATCGTGGGCTTGGAATTGTGATCGGGGCTGATAATAGCCGATTTCTAACGTCTGGATTCCCGAGCCGAGCACTCTTGCGTCGCGAGGTCGAGTCGCTAAGACCCCCTATTTTCTAGAAACCATTTCCTGTCCGGCACTGATAATGGGCGAGTCAGGCAATCCAGGGCGCAATCTTGGCTGGGATGGCAACGG
>Ga0137416_10001399_pt1 | contig 12316 bp, 9 predicted proteins | sample CZODoug3_1_1_16f_FD_108282 | JGI IMG/M metagenome (GOLD analysis project Ga0137416, IMG submission 108282) | Vadose zone soil fungal communities from Angelo Coast Range Reserve, California, USA - CZODoug3_1_1_16fungal (Illumina Assembly) | ecosystem: Environmental > Terrestrial > Soil > Vadose...
GGGATGACCAGGAAGAACAGCACCGCCAGCGCCGCGATCGTCCACCGCGCGATCGGCAACGGACAGAGCCCCATATCCGGTTCCTACGTCGTCTTCAGGACTCCGCGCTCGCTACGACTCACACGCGCCCCCGCGGGCTCCACTCATGCCCCCCCGACTCACGAGCTAGGACGAAGGCTGAGGCGAGATCCATGCGCGTCATGCGGGGCTCTGGGCATGGGACCTATGCCAATCGAACGGCGCTTCGGCGACGGGCGCTTCGAGTGAGTCTAAGCGAGTCGTCCGAGGGCTTGCGGCGGAGGGGCGGGGTGGGGGGAGGGGTGCTGGGACCCGTTCCCTCCAAGGATGCGGCGGGCGTGGAGCGCCGGGATGGAGCCCAGCCGCCCCGCGCAGCGCGAGCGCGTGCCGCGTGGTCCCAGCACCCCTCCCCCCACCCCGCCCCTCCGCCGTAAGCCAGATATGCACGCTCAGACTCGCTCGATGATGCGTTTGCCGAACATGCCGTACGGGCGAACCATCAGCGCGAGGATCATGAGCACGTACGGCGCAAAGTCCTTGGTGCCGCCGCCGACGTAGGGGTCGACGTAGCCGGCGGCGATGTTCTCGACGACGCCGACGATCAGGCCGCCGACGATCGCGCCCGGAATCGAGTCGAGCCCGCCCAGGATCACGACCGGAAATACCTTGAACCCGACCAGCGCCAGGTTCACGTCGACGCCGAGGAGGTTGCCCCAGAGGATCCCGCCGAGGGCCGACACGATGCCGGTCATGGCCCACGCCACGCCGAAGTAGCGCTCGACGTCGATACCCATCGCCATGGCGACCTGCTGGTTGTCGGCGACCGCCCGCATCGCGATGCCCTTGCGCGACTTCAAGAAGAACCAGCCGAATCCCGCAAGGAAGGCCAGGCTCACCCCGGCTCCCAGCAGCTGGATGGGCGGGATGAAGAGCGGGCCCAGCATGAACGGCTCGTCCCGGATCGGCAGCGGCAGCGGCTTGGTGCCGGAGAAGATCGTGAACGGGCCGACGCCGCGCAGGATCGACGCCAGTCCAATCGTGGCCATGACGACGGCGATCACGGGCCGGCCGATGAGCTTGCGCAGCATGACGCGCTCGAGGACGAACCCGAACAGGACCAGGCTGGCGATCGCCAGGATGACGGCCAGCCACAGCGGCGCGCCCCAGACCATGAGAGCGCCGGCCGCGACGAAGCCCGCGATCATCACGAACTCGCCCTGAGCGAAGTTGATCGCGTCGGTCGCCTTGTAGACGAGCACGAATCCGAGCGCGATCAGCGAGTACATCAGGCCGATCAGGAGCCCGTTCGACATCAGCAGGAAGAAGAAGCTCAGATCGTCAGACATGGGCCGCCGCCCGGGCGTCGACGTCCTCGACCTGCACGCGCGACTTCATTACGCCCTGCCGGCCGTCCTCGTAGGTGATGGCGGCCTCCAGCTCGACCGCGCGACCGCCCGAGTAGAACGCGTCGATGACCGCAGCGTACTTCTCGGCCACGAAGCTTCGCCGCACCTTGCGCGTGCGCGTCATCTCGGCGTCGTCGGCCTCCAGATCCTTGGTGAGGAGCAGGAAGCGGCGAATCCGCGTCGACTCCGGCAGGGTCTCGTTGCCCTTGCGGATCTCCTCCCGGATCACTCCGCACACCTCGGGCTTCTGGCTGAGGTCGGCGTAGCTCGTGTATGGAATCCCGCGGCGCTCGGCCCAGTTCCCGACCGTGTTCAGGTCGATGGCGATCATGGCCGTGACGAAGGCGCGGTCGTTGCCGAAGGCCACCGCCTCGCGAATGAACGGGCTGAACTTCAGCTTGTTCTCGATGAACTGCGGCGCGAAGGGCGTGCCGTCCTGAAGCGCCCCGACGTCCTTGGCCCGATCGATGATGACCAGATGGCCGCGCGGATCGACGAAGCCCGCGTCGCCCGTGTGGAACCACCCGTCGGCGTCGATGACCTCCCGGGTGGCCTCCTCGTTCTTGAGGTAGCCCTTGAAGATGACCGGACCGCGGACGAGCACCTCGCCGCGGTCGGCGATCTTGACCTCGATGCCCGGGCAGGGCCGGCCGGCTGTCGTCGGATTCGCCTCGGCGCTCGGCTGGAGCGACACGAGACCGGTCGTCTCCGTCGAGCCATAGACCTGCTTCAGGTTGACGCCGATCGAGCGGAAGAAGCGGAACGTGTCCGGACCGAGCGGGGCGCCGCCTGTCAGCGCCCACTTGGTACGGCGCAGACCGAGCTGATCGCGGATCGGCGTGTAGACGAGCACGTTCCCGATCATGCACGCCAGACGGAGCGAGATGGGAACGGGCTTGCCGTCGGCGCGAAGGATCTCGGCCCGCTCGGCGGCGGACCGGAAGGTCTCGAAGATCCACCGCTTGAAGGCGGGCGCGTCGGCGGCCTTCACCTGCACCGCCGTCAGCATGTTCTCCCAGATGCGCGGCGGCGCCAGCACGGTCGTCGGACCGAGCTCGCGCAGATCGCGCTGGACGGTCTCGGGGCTCTCGGGGCAGTTGGCGCAGAAGCCCACCACGAGGCTGAGGAAGAGCGTGTACGCGGCATCGCCCGCCCACGCCATCGGCAGGTAGGCGAGCGCGTTGTCCTCCGGGCGGACGTCGTCGGCCTCGCGGAAAGACTCGGCGAGCGCGATCGCGTTGGAGTTCGTCAGCATGACGCCCTTCGGATTGCCGGTGGTGCCGGAGGTGTAGCAGATGATGGCGACGTCCTCCGGCTGGCCCTTCTCGATCTCGGCCTCGAAGTAGCCGGGGTGCTTGGCCCCGAACTCGCGCCCGAGCTCCTGCACCGACTGATAGGAGCGGAGCCAGTCGTGCTTGTAGTGCAGCATGCCGCGCGGGTCGTCGTAGATGACGAGGCGGAGGGCCGTGAGCTGATCCTCCCGGCCCAGCCCCTTGTCGACCTGCTCCTGGTCCTCGGCGACGATCACCGAGCATTCGGCGTGATTCCAGACGAAGGCGAGCTCCTTCGCGATCGAGTCCTGGTAGACGGGCACGGGCACTCCGCCCAGGGACTGGGCGGCCACCTGGGCCCAGTAGAGCCGGGGGCGGTTGTCGCCGATGACCGACAGCCGCTCGCCGCGCTTGAAGCCGAGCGCGGCCAGCCCGAGTGCCACGTCGCGGACCTCGTCGTGGTATTGACGCCACGTCCACGTCTGCCAGATGCCACGGTCCTTCTCGCGGATCGCCGGCCGGTCTCGCAGGTCGCGCGCGTTCTTCTGCAGCAGTCGTGCGAGCGTGGTCTCAGCCAACGGATCCTCCAGGAGCGTTCGTCTTGGTCTCGCCGAGGTAGGCCTTGATGACGCGCGGATTGGCCCGGACCTCGTCGGGCGTGCCGTCGGCGATCTTCTGGCCCATGTCGAGCACGGCGACGCGGTCGGAGATGTCCATGACCACGCCCATGTCGTGCTCGATCAGGATCACCGTGACGCCCCACTCCTCGTTGACGTCGAGGACGAAGCGCGCCATGTCCTCCTTCTCCTCGTGGTTGCATCCTCCCATCGGCTCGTCGAGGAGCAGGATCTTCGGATCGAGCGCCAGCGCCCGGCCGAGCTCGACGCGCTTCTGCAGGCCGTAGGCGAGCGAGCCGGTCGGCCGGCGGCGCAGGTCCTGGATTCTCAAGAAATCGATGATGTCCTCGACGCGTCTTCGGTGGGCGACCTCTTCCTTCTGCGCGAACCCCCAGTAGGCGAAAGCGCCCAGCACGCCGGTCTTCATGTGGACGTGACGGCCGAGCAGGAGGTTGTCGAGCACGGTCATGCCGCGGAAGAGGGCGATGTTCTGGAAGGTGCGGGCGATGCCGAGCTCGGCGATGCGGCTGGGCGCCAGGGTGGTGGCGTCGCGCCCTTCGAGGACGATGCGGCCGGTGTCGGGGTGGTAGAAGCCGCTGATCATGTTGAGGACCGTCGTCTTGCCGGCGCCGTTCGGCCCGATGACGGAAAGGATCTCGCCCTTCTGGGCCTCGAGGGACACGCGCGTGACGGCTTGGACGCCGCCGAACGCCTTGGAAACGTCGCGGATCTCGAGAAGCGCGCTCACGAGAGCCATCGCTTTCGTCGACGGTAATGCTTCACGTCTCGATAGCTCTTCCGCTGGCCTACACCGGTCAGGCCCAGATAGAACTCCTTGATGTCCTCATTTTGGCTGATCGTCTTCGCGTCGCCGTCCAGGACGATCCGGCCATTCTCCATAACATAGCCATGCTGGGCAACCTGTAATGCCATCGTCGCGTTTTGCTCGGCCAGGAGCACCGCGACCCCCTCATCCCGGTTGAGCCGCGCGACGATCTCGTAAATTTCCGTCACGAGCTTGGGCGCCAGGCCCATGGACGGCTCGTCCAGGAGCATCAAGGTCGGTCGCGCCATCAGCGCACGGCCGATGGCCACCATTTGCTGCTCGCCGCCGGAGACGTAGCCGGCCTTGAACCCACGCCGCTCGGTCAGCCGTGGGAAGTAGTGATAGACGAGGTCGAGGTCTTTTCGGGTCGTCTGCCTGTTTCGGCGCGTGTAGGCGCCCGTGAGGAGATTTTCCTCGACCGTCAGATGCTCGAACACGTGGCGCCCCTCCATGACCTGGACGATGCCGTGCTTGACCACCTCGGAGGGGTTCTGGCGGTGGATGGCCTTGCCGTGAAACTCGATCGTGCCCTTCGTCACGTCGCCTCGCTCGGTGCGCAAGAGGCCGGAGATGGCCTTGAGCGTCGTCGACTTGCCGGCGCCGTTGGCGCCGAGGAGGGCGACGATGCCCCCCTCGGCGACCGCGAGCGACACGCCTTTCAACACGAGGATCACGTGGTCGTAGATCACCTCGATGTTGCTCACCGCCAGGAGCGGCCGCGGCGTGTCGCTCGGCACCGGCGCGCCTCTACTTCTCCTTCGCGCAGTCGCGCATCGTGTACCCGAGCTTCTTCGACTCCTCGACGGCCGCCGCCTCGATCTTCGGCCGGACGACGTCGCGCATCGGCGCGATCCAGTCGGAGACGACGTTCCATTTCTTGCCGTCCCACTGCTGGATCAGCACGGGGCCGCTTCCCTCGTGATCCTCGCAGGTGACCTTGACCGGGTGCGTGAAGTTCTTCATGCCGACCTGCTCGAGCCGCTGCTCGGTCAGGTTCAGGTTCTCGAAGCCCCAGCGCACCTGCTCGCCGCTCAGCGGCTTGTTGCCGAACTTCGCCATCGCGGTGCGGATCGCCTCGGCGGCGAGCATCGCGTTGACCAGGCCGCGGTTGTAGAGCGGCGCGCCCAGCTCTTCCTTCTTCGCGGAGCCCTTGCCCTTGTCGTAGACGAACTTCAGGAGATCCGCATGCACCTTGAAGCTCGTACCGGGCGCATGAAATGTGGCGCCCTTGTAGCCCTTGGCGCCCTCGCCGGCCGGGACGACGTCGGAGTCGTTGGCCGACCACCAGTTGCCGATCAGATGGTCCATCTTGAAGCCGACCGATGCGGCTTCCTTGACCGCGACCTGATTCATCACGCCCCAGCCCGACATGAAGATCCAGTCCGGATTCAGCCGGCGCACCTGGAGCCACGTCGCCTTCTGCTCCTGCCCCGGATGGTCGACCGCGAGCAGCGTCAGCTCGAACTGGTATTTCTTCGAGAGCTCGTCGAGGGTCGGATTGGCTTCCTTGCCGTAGGCGCTGTTGTGGAAGATGTGGACGATCTTCTTGCCCTTCAGCTTCTCGAGCCCGCCCTCCTGCTGGCCGATGTAGCGGATGACGGCCGAGGCCTGGCTCCAGTAGTTCGTCGGGAAGTTGAACACCCACGGAAACCACCGGCCGTCGGACGCGGCGCTCATGCCGTAGCCCATCGAGAACACCACGATCTTGTCGACCGGCGCCTTGGGGATCAGCGAATAGGTGATCGCCGTGCTGTAAGGATTCACGAGCACCGGGCTCTTGCCCTTGAGCCGCTCGTAGCACTCGACGCCCTGCTTGTTGTCGTACTGGGTCTCGCACTCCTCCCACGCGACCTTGACGCCGTTGAGGCCGCCGTCGCGCTCGTTCAGGAGCGTGAAGTAGTCGAGGAAGCCGTCCGCGATCGGGATGCCGCTCGGCGCGTACGGACCGGTCCGATAGACGAGCAACGGGATGAACAGCTCCTTGGGTTGGGCGGCGGCCAGCATCGGCGCGGTGATCACCAGCGCCGCCAGCACCGCGATCCAGATCCTTCCTACGCTCATGACACTCTCCTTTTGTCCTACGCTCAGTGGGGAAACGGCCAGAGCCGCAGCTTCTCTTTCGTGATCTGCCAGAGCCGCGCCAGCCCGCGTGGCTCGACGATCAGAAAGAAGAGGATCAGGCCGCCGAACACCATCAGCTCGATCTGCTTCTGGAGCGCCACCGGAAGCCGGAGCCCGAGGGCGTGGGGCGCGTTCGCGAGGACGATCGGGACCAGCACGATGAACGCCGCGCCGAGGAACGAGCCCAGGATGCTGCCGAGCCCGCCGATGATCACCATGAACAGCACGAGAAACGAGATGCTGATGTCGAACGCCAGGGTCTCGGCGCTGCCGAGATACAGGAACACGAGCCCCGCCCCGGCGACGCCGCAGTAGAACGAGCTGATGCCGAAGGCGAGGAGCTTCGTGCGCAACGGCCGTACGCCGATGATCTCGGCGGCGATGTCGCGGTCGCGGATCGCCATCCACGAGCGGCCGACGCGACCCCGCACCAGGTTCTTCGCGACGACCGCGAACACGGCGACCAGCCCGAGCGCCAGGAGGTACCGTGCCGCCGCGGTCGAGTTCGGACCGGTGACGAGCGCGCCGAAGAGAGTCCGGTCCGGCGCCGTGATGGTGCCCGACGACGCGTAGTTGGTGAACCACGCGACCTTGTTGAAGAGCCAGATCAGGAAGAACTGCGAGGCCAGCGTGGCGACGGCGAGGTAGAACCCCTTGATCCGCAGGCTCGGGATGCCGAAGATCAGCCCGACGCCGGCCGCGACCAGGCCCGAGAGCAGGAAGACCACGATGATGTTGAGGTGCGGAAACGCGGTCGCGAGCTTGAACGCCGAGTAGGCGCCGACGGCCATGAAGCCGCCGGTGCCGAGCGAGAGCTGCCCGGCATAGCCCGTCAGCAGATTGAGCCCGATGGCCGCCAGCGCGTAGACGAGGAACGGGATCAGCACCGCCTGCAGCCAGTACTCGCTCGCGACGAGCGGCGGCACGAGGAACGCCGCCACCACGGCCGCCGCGACGACGACGCGATCCTGGGCGACCGGAAAGACCGCCTGGTCGGCGCCATACGTCGTCTTGAACTGCCCCGCCTCCCGATAGATCACGCGGTCACACGCGCTCGATGATCTTCTCGCCGAAGAGGCCCTGCGGACGCGCCAGCAGGAACGCCAGAGCGAGGACGTAGGCGAACCAGTTTTCGATGGCGCCGCCCACGAGCGGCCCCCAGTAGACCTCGCCGAGCTTCTCGCCGACGCCGATGATGAGCCCGCCGACGATGGCGCCCGGCACCGACTCGAAGCCGCCCAGGATGAGCACGGGCAGCGCCTTGAGCGCGATGAGCGAGAGGCTGAACTGCACGCCGCTCTTGGCACCCCACATCAGCCCGGCGACGATTGCCACGATGCCGGCCACCGACCAGACCACGATCCAGATGGTCTTGAGCGGGATCCCGATCGAGAGCGCCGCTTCGTGGTCGTCGGCGACCGCGCGCAGCGCGCGCCCGATGCGGGTGCGCTGGAAGAACAGCGCCAGCACGGTGACCAGCACCGCGGACGTCACCGCCGCCGTCAGCTCGAGCTGGTTGATCTGCACACCGCGGACGATGAAGGAGCGATCCGGGATCCCGATGTCGAGCTTCTTGACGTTGGCACCCCACACCATCTCGCCGAAGCCTTCGAGGAAGAAGTTCAGGCCGATCGTCGCCATGAACAGGATGATGTGCGCCTGGTTGACGAGTGGGCGGAGCACGAGCCGCTCGATCGCGAAGGCCAGCGCCACCATGACGGCCGTCGTCAGCGCCAGCGCCACCACGACCGGCGCGCCGCGCTCGAGCAACCCGACCAGCGTGAGCGCGGCGAACAGCACCATGACGCCCTGGGCGAAGTTGAACACGCCCGAGGCCTTGAAGATGAGCACGAAGCCGAGCGCCACCAGCGAGTACATCAGCCCGGCGAAGACACCACCGATCAGCACCTCGACGAGAAACGCCGGCGCCCCCGCCATGTCCCTGAACGGCGCCACCGCCACCGCGTACAGCAGGTCGAGCATCAGACCTGCTCCCATTCAAGCGCCGGCTTTGCCGGCGCGATCTCGATCTGGGGGAGGCTCGGAGGGGGCCGCCGAGGCCCCCGCCGATGCTCACTCATGTGCGACGCCGAGGTAGGCGTCGAGAACCGCCTGGTCGCTCCGCACCTCGGCGGGCGGGCCGTCGGCGATCTTTCGGCCGTAGTCGAGCACGACCACCCGGTCGGAGATGTCCATGACCACGCCCATGTCGTGCTCGATGAGCGCGATCGTCGTGCCGAACTCATGATTGACGTCGAGGATGAAGCGGCACATGTCCTCTTTCTCCTCGACGTTCATCCCGGCCATCGGCTCGTCGAGCAGGAGGAGCTTGGGCTCGGCGGCCAGCGCCCGCGCGAGCTCGACGCGCTTCTGCAGGCCGTACGGCAGGCGGCCCGCCGGTGTCTTGCGGATCGCCTGGATCTCCAGGAAGTCGATGATCCGCTCGACGAAGGCCCGGTGCTCGAGCTCTTGCCGCCTGGCCGGCCCCCAGTAGAGCGCCTCGAGGAGGAAGCTTCCGCCCATCTTCAGAAGCCGGCCGGTCATGATGTTGTCGAGCACGGTCATGCCCTTGAACAGGGCGAGGTTCTGAAACGTGCGCGCGATGCCGAGGGCCGCGACGTCCGGCGGCGACAGGTGCGTGCGGTCCCTGCCCTCGAACGCGATCCGGCCTTCGAACGGGTGATAGAACCCGCTGACGGCGTTGAGCAACGTCGTCTTGCCGGCGCCGTTGGGGCCGATGATGGCCACGATCTCTCGCCGCGGGATGCTCAGGCTGACGCGGTTGACGGCGATGAGCGCGCCGAATCGCACGCTCACGCCGGCGACCTCGAGCAGCGGCTCCCGCCCGGTCATCGGCTCACCGGAGCGGGCGCGCCGACGTCGCGGATCACGACGTCCGCGCGCATGGTGCCGGTGCGGCCGTCCTCGTAGGTCACCTTGGCCTCGACCTGGACGCGGTCCTGCCCGGAATAGAGCGCGTCGATGAGCGTCGCGTACTTCTGCGCGATGTACCCGCGGCGCACCTTTCGCGTGCGCGTGATCTCCTCGTCGTCCGGGTCCAGCTCCTTGTGCAGGATCAAGAACCGTTTGACCTGCGCCCCGCGCAACACCGCGTCCTCGGCGAGGCTCGCGTTCACGCGCTCGACCTCGGCGCGGATCAGCTCGTAGACCTCCGGCTTCTGCGCCAGGTCGCCGTAGCTCGTGTAGGCGATGTTTCGCCGCTCCGCCCAGCTCCCCACGGCCGCCAGGTCGATGTTGATGAACGCGGTGACGCAGGGCCGCGCCTGGCCGAGGCACACGGCCTCACGCACGTAGGGCGAGAACTTGAGCTTGTTCTCGATGAACTTGGGCGCGAACATCGTCCCGTCCGCCAGGCGGCTGACGTCCTTCGCCCGATCGATGATCACCAGGTGGCCGTCGCGGTCCAGGAATCCCGCGTCGCCCGAGCGGATCCAGCCTCCCTCGAGCGTCTGCTGCGTGGCCTCCGGGTTCTTCGCGTAACCCTGAAAGACGCCCGGGCTCCGGAACAGCACCTCGCCCGCGTCCGAGATGCGGATCTCCACGTCGGTGATCGGCGTCCCCACCGTGTCGAGGCGCACGTCTCCATCACGCTGGATCGTCACGAACACGCTGGCCTCGGTCATGCCGTAGAGCTGCTTGACGTTGATCCCGAGCCCGCGGAAGAAGAGAAAGATCTCAGGGCCGATGGCCTCGCCGGCCGTGTACGCGCGGCGCACGCCGGAGAAGCCCAGGTTGTCCTTGAGCGGGCCGTACACGAGCAGACTTCCGAGCGGGTACAGGAGCCGCTGCCAGAGCGAGATCGCCTGTCGGCCGAGGCGCCGGCGCTCGATGGCCTGGGCCAGGCGCATGAAGAAGTGGACCAGCGCGCGCTTGGGCCGCGCCGCGTCCTCGATGCGCAGCATGACGCTGGTGAGGATGCTCTCCCAGATCCGCGGCGGGCCGAAGAAATAGGTCGGCGCGATCTCCTTCAGATCCGCGAGGACGGTGGCCGCGCTCTCCGGGCAGTTGATGGTGAAGCCCATGACGATGGCCTGCGCGTACGAGAAGACGTGGTCCCCCACCCACGCCATCGGCAGGTACGACAGCACTTCCTCGTCTTCGCGCAGCCCCTCGAAGCGAGCCGCGTTGCGAGCGGTCGTGATCAGATTTCGGTGCGACAGCATCGCGCCCTTGGGCGCGCCGGTCGTCCCCGACGTGTAGCAGATGATGGCGATATCGTCCGCGGCGCCGCGCGCGAGCTCGGCGTCGAAGTGGCCGGGATGGCTCACGTCGAATTTCTTTCCGAGCTCGGAGAGCTCGGCCAGGCTCGAGAGCCCGGGCTCGGTGTAGCCGCGCATTCCGCGCGGATCGCCGTAGACGACGTGCTGCAGGTGCCGGCAGCGGGCGCGTACGCCGAGAAGCTTGTCGACCTGCTCCTGATCCTCGACGACCGCGAAGCGCGCCTCGGAGTGCTCGACGATGTACTCCATCTCCCGCTCGATGGAGTCCTGGTAGATTGGCACCGGGACACCGCCCAGCGCCTGCGCCGCCATCACCGCCCAGTAGAGCTGAGGACGGTTGTCGCCGACGATCGCGACCCGGTCGCCGCGCGCGAAGCCCAGCGCGGCGAGCCCCTGCGCGATCAGGCGCGCCTGCTCGAAATACTGCGACCACGTGTAGGCCTGCCAGATCCCGAAGTCTTTCTCTCGGATCGCGACCTTGCCGGCGAGGCGCCGCGCGTTGTCCCGGACGAGCTTCGGGAACGTATCGTGCTCGGGATCCAGCGCCGACGTGCTGGTGCTTTCGACTGCTTTCAAATCGCCTCCGCGACCCATCAGCGTTACTGCCTCGAGGGAGGGGGTGGCGCGAGTCTAGCCAAGCAGGCGGGAAGTGTCAAGAAATTGCCGGGATAACGAGGACTTACGCGACGCGTCTCGCCAGGTGGAACGCCGGGCGAGTCGATCGGCCTATTTGACCGCGCCCTCGATCAGCGGCAGACAGAAGTAGACGACGAACGCGGCGCAGGCGGCGTACACCATCCAGGGCAGCTGGGCGCCCCGCCCGCGAAGCAGCTTGATCGCCACGTACGTGACGAAGCCCGCGCCGATCCCGTTGGTGATCGACCACGTGAACGGCATCACCAGCATCGTCATGAACGCCGGAATCGCCTCGTCGTAGTCGTCCCACGGGATGTCGCGCGCGATTCCCATCATGAAGAACCCGACGATGATCAGCGACGGCGCCGTCGCCTGAGCCGGAATGACGCTGGCCAGCGGCGACAAGAACATCGCCCCCAGAAAGAGGAGCCCCGTCACCACGGACGCGAGCCCGGTCCTTGCGCCCTCGGCCACGCCGGCGGCCGACTCGATGTAGGTCGTGTTGCTACTGCTGTTCGCGAGCCCGCCGAGCAGAGCGCCGAGCGAGTCCACGAGCAGCACGCGATCGGCGCGCGGCAGCTGACCGCGCGGGTCGAGGAACCCGCCCCGGCTGCCGACACCGATGATCGTGCCCATCGTGTCGAAGAAATCGCTGAGCATGATCGAGAAGATCACGAGGATCGCGGTCACGGCCCCGAGCCTGGCGAAGAGCCCGAAGTCGAGGCGGCCGAAGGTCGACAGGTCCGGGGCCTGGACGATCGCCGCGGGCAACCGTCCCGCGCCCGGCGTCGCAAACCCCTGGCCCGCGGCGAAGATTTCGTTGAGTGCGATGGCGATCACGGTCGTCGCGAGAATCCCGATCAGCAGCGCGCCGCGGGTCCGCCGCGCCATGAGCCACGCCGTGAGTACGAAGCCGATGAGGAAGACCGTGATCGGCAGGCCGCGGAGCGTCCCGAGCCCGACCGGCAGCGGGCCGGCCGCCGGCTTGACCACCAAGCCCGAGGTGAAGAAGCCGATGAATGCGATGAAGAGGCCGATGCCGACGCTGATCGCTCGCTTGAGGCCGATCGGGACGGCCTCCATGAGCGCCACGCGAACGCGCGTCAGCACGAGCACGGTGATGATCACGCCCTCGAGGAATACCACCGTCATCGCCTGGGGCCACGTGAGTCCACGCCCC